>Ga0209344_10000108_pt1 | contig 169791 bp, 148 predicted proteins | sample Cruoilmetagenom6_FD_187293 | JGI IMG/M metagenome (GOLD analysis project Ga0209344, IMG submission 187293) | Oil polluted marine microbial communities from Coal Oil Point, Santa Barbara, California, USA - Santa Barbara Oil Seep Sample 6 (SPAdes)... | ecosystem: Environmental > Aquatic >...
GGGCAGTTTGATCCGAAAGAGGCCACTCGTCTTCCCAACCGTGACGCGCTAATGATGGGTGCCCCTGCTTTTGCCGATCTGGATCGTGACGGTGATCTGGATATCCTCGCAGCCAACTGGGTCGGGGCTGCGGCCGTCGGTTTTGGCGCGGACCGCCGCGCAAGGGACCGCATCCTGTGGAACAACGGGACCAGTTTCGAGCCAATGGAACTGCCGGGCGTGCCGGGCGAAAGCCTGAGCACCCTGATCATGGATATCAACGGCGATGGCCATGACGACATTCTCATTGGCGATGACGGCTTCCACTCGGACAAGGTCTACCTCAACACCGGGCACCACAGCTACAAATTGCTTCGGAAATCCGACGGAGTTCTGCCCTATCTCGGCCAGGCGACGATGAGCCTGGATTCCGGAGATTTTGACAATGACGGCGAGATGGAAGTTTACCTGTCCCAGATCACCCAGGCCAAATCAAGCGAACGTCAGGATTACTGCAGCCCAGAGATGAAGCTGTTGCATGGGGAGACCGCGGATTGCGAGACCATGCTGCTCGATCGCAGCAAACTGTTTGCGGCGACGAACCCATTGCTGCCCAACTGCATGACCATGCAGGACCCGCAGATGCGCGCGATCTGTGGAATGTACGCGCATATCCGGCGCGCGGGCCTGAGCGGCGCGTCATATGACTGCGGCCAATTCCCGGCGGGCTGGCCGGTCATGCGCCGCCTTTGCGAGGCTTTGTTGCCCACCCAGATACTGCCCCCGGCAGAAATCGCGGACGATAACGCAAGGCACGATCCTCTGGGCTATCGGGCCGATAGAAGCCTGCTGCTGTCAAAGACGGAAAACGGCGCGTTTGTCGATCTCTCGACGCAGACGCATTCCGACCGCCCCGGATGGAGCTGGAACGCGAAATTCACCGATCTGGATCAGGACGGGTGGCAGGATATATTTGTCGCAACAGGTTACATTCCCTTGCCGCCCTATGCCTCGAATGCCTTTTACCGTAACACCGGTACGGGGACGTTTTCGCATATGTCCTCTGAATACGGTCTGGCGGATGCCATCCCAACGACATCTTATGTCTTGATGGACTATGACCGAGACGGAGACGTCGATGTGATCCGTGCGCCAAGCACTGCGGGCGTCATCGTGCATCGCAATGACCGCCCCGATGGCCAGGGCTTGTGGATCAGGCTTCGCGATGAAGTCGGTAACACCTCGGGCGTCGGAAGTCGGATCACGATCGAAACAGAGGCTGGCACCCAGGTTCGCATCATCAAGACAAGTGGTGGGTTTGTCTCCTTCGATCCGATCCAGGCGCATTTCGGCTTGGGGCCTGAACCGTCAGTCGCCCGCGTGACCGTCGATTGGCCCGATGGCGCGCAAAGCACCATGGCCAGCCCGGTACAAGGCAATCGCGAGTTTGTTTTCACACGCCGTTAGGACATAACCGCCCGTATTCGGCCGCCCAGTCCATTGATGGTCTGAAACTCTCGAGATCGTACGTCTCAGCATCCAAAAGACATATCTATGAAGCACAGTATCTGAGCTGGAAGTCCTGTTTGGCATAGTATGGGTGCCGGCAGGTCTCAACGGGGATCGACCTCGAGACCGCACCGGGACGGCCGTTGCTCGGACCGGCGCGCGCGGGTTTTCTTGGCCGCGAGCCGGAAATTTGATTGCCGAGATGCAGGTAATGCGCCATCATAAGGTTATGACCTATTGATACTGACATTTTTGGGCATTCAGCCACGACTACCGTGGTTTCACCCCGAGACCGAGGGAGGTTCGCGCTTGGTGTGCACAATCCAAACGTTCTGCGATCAGAAAACCTGTCAGAAATTCATCAGAAAAGAAAACATATTTATCCCGAAGGGCCGATGATGAGCAACGCCAAAGCCCATTCACGTTGAGGAGACCGATATGACATCTGAAAGCTTTCCTCCCCCGCAAAACGCCTGTGAGAGAATTAAGGCTTTGGAAACGGAACTGCGATCAACCGTCACCTGTCAGATATCGACCGCCAGCGCCGTTCGCGAACAGCACGGGAATGCCCTGACATGGGGCGTCAATCAGCCGCCCGATCTGGTGGCTTTTGCCACATCCACCCAAGAGGTCGCGCAGATCGTGCGCCTTGCGGCGTCGCATAGCGTTCCGGTGATCGCCTTTGGCACCGGAACATCTCTCGAAGGTCATCTGAACGCGCCGTCGGGAGGGATCTGCATCGACCTGTCCGAGATGAATCGCATCGTCACGATCAACCCCAGCGACATGGATTGCACTGTCGAGGCAGGCGTGACCCGGACCGCGCTCAATCATGCGCTCCGCGATAAGGGGCTGTTCTTTCCGATTGATCCTGGCGCGGATGCCTCGATCGGGGGGATGACCGCGACACGGGCCTCGGGCACCAATGCAGTGCGCTACGGCACGATGAAGGACGCCGTTCTGGCGCTGACTGTCGTGATGGCGAATGGCGAGATCATCCGCACCGCCAGCCGCGCTCGGAAATCCGCAGCGGGTTACGATCTGACCCGGCTGTTGGTCGGATCCGAAGGCACCCTGGGCATCATCACCGAAATCACCCTGCGCCTGCACGGCATCCCCGAGGCAATTTCCGGCGGCAACTGCTCGTTTCCGACGGTCCGGCACGCCTGTGATGCGGCGATCACAGCAATTCAGTGGGGTATCCCCCTGGCCCGTGTCGAGCTGCTGGACGAAATGCAGGTACGGGCCTGCAACCTTCATTCCGGACTCGACCTGCCGGAACAGCCGTTGTTGATGCTGGAATTTCACGGCAGCCCGGATGGCGTGCGCGACCAGAGCAGCCGCTTTGCAGAAATCGCAAGGGATCATGAGGGCGGCGCGTTCGACTGGGTGACATCTCCCGAAGCCCGCAGCAAGCTCTGGCGTGCGCGGCACGATTGCCACTGGGCCACCAAGGGGTTGCGCCCCGGCGCGGATGCCATCGTCACCGATGTCTGCGTGCCGATTTCACACCTGGCCAAATGCGTCGAAGCCACCAAGCGCGACCTGATCGAGGCCGGGATCATCGCGACTATCGTGGGCCATGTGGGCGATGGCAATTTTCATGCCCAATTGATGATTGATCGCAATGATCCGTCCGAACTGGCCGCTAGCAACGCCTTTCTCGACAGGTTGGTTCACCGGGCCATCGCCATGGGCGGCACATCGACCGGCGAACATGGCGTGGGACAGATGAAGCGTAAATACATGCTGGCGGAACACGGTCGCGAAGCGATCGACGTCATGCGAATGATCAAGACCGCGCTTGACCCACAGGGTATCATGAACCCGGGCAAGACGATTCCCGATGCGCCCTGATCCGAGCCCGGGGTTCCGCGTCCGGAACTCCAAAGCTTAAATTTTCATCCATAATGATATGATTTGTACATTCATACCAACTTGTTATACTTTTTTGTTTCCATCTCCTGAAAACCTTGTACCATACTTCTCAAAACGGGGGCGAACACAGGCACCCGAAGCCGTCTGGCAGCCACAACAGTGAGGAGTGAGAACCAAATGAAACGTCGTCAATTCATCACCAGCGCAGGTATCGCCGCAACCGGGGCCGCGGCCTTGGCCACGCCGGCGATTGCTCAGGATGTCCGCCAATGGCGCCTTCTGCATGCCTACCCCAAGGGCTATCCGATCTACGGCACTGCGCCGGTCATGTTCGCGGATTTCGTGACCAAGGCCTCTGGCGGGCGGCTGAACGTTCAAGTTTTCGGCGCGGGCGAAGTGGTCCCGGCCTTCGAGACAATGGATGCCGTGCGCGGCGGCACCGCGCAGATGGGCTTTGGCACGTCCTACTTCTGGAAGGGCAAGGTCCCGGCACTACAGTTCATTCCCGGCCTGCCCTTCGGCATGACCGTGCAGGAACAGAACGCATGGTTCAGCTCTGGCGGGCTGGAATTGGCACAAAAAGCCTATGACCAGTTGAACGTCAAATTCCTGGTCGCCGGCAACAGCGGCCCGCAGATGGGTGGATGGTTCAACAAGGAAATCGGCTCGGCCTCGGACCTGGCCGGGATCAAGATGCGTATGCCCGGCCTGGGGGGCGAGACCCTCAGCGTGCTCGGCACCACCATCGTCAACCTACCCGGCGGCGAATTGCTGCCCTCCATGCAATCCGGGGCGATTGACGCCGTGGAATGGATCGGGCCGTATCTGGACATGGCCTTCGGCTTCCAGAAGGTGGCGGATTACTATTACTATCCGGGCTGGCAGGAACCATCGGGCATCAATGACCTGTTCATCAACATGAATGAATGGAACGCCCTGCCCGAGGATCTGCAGCAGATCATCGCGGCCGGTGCGGAACTGGCCAACAGCTATGTGCTGAACGAGCTGACCTCGAAAAACCCCGAGGCCTTGCGCGTTCTGGTCGAAGAGAACGGTGTCCAGCTGAAGCGTTTCTCGGACGATACACTGATCGAGATCGGCAACGCCGCCGGGACCTTGCTGAACGATCTGGCCTCGGATGATCCGTTGAGCCGCGAAATCCTGGATTCGATCCTGAGTTTCCGCGCCAACGCACTGGGCTATACCGATATCAGCACCCAGGCGGTGCTGGAGGCCCGGGCGCTTGACTACAAATACGCCGCCTACACCAAGTAACCGGTAAGGAAAGAACGCGACATGCATCGCCTGCTTCGCATTGCAGATCGCATTGACTACGTGATTGGCCAACTGGGACATATCTTGTGCTGGTTGGTCGGTTTCACTGTCATCGTCTGTACCGCTGTCGCCGCCCTGAGATACAGCTTGGGATTGGGTTGGGTCTGGATGCAGGATGCCTATGTCTGGGCCAATGCGGCGGTCTTCATGCTCGGCGCAGCACCGACCCTGCTGCACGACAAACATGTGCGCGTCGATTTCATCTATGGCGCGCGAGGCCGCGTCTATCGCTCGATCATAGACATATTCGGTTCGATCTTTCTGCTGATGCCATCTCTCATCGCGATTTTCGTGCTGTCGACGCCTTATGTCCGGGATTCCTGGCAACGCCTCGAAGGGACGCTGGATGTCGGCGGGATGCCCGGTGTTTTCGTCCTCAAATCGCTCATGCTCGCCTTCTGCATACCGCTTGCGGCGCAGGGCATTTCAATGGCCATTCGCAGCTATATTCGGCTGGTGGCACCGGACCTGGACAAGGACAGCCTTTAAATGACCAATCCGGAAGTGATCGGGATCATCATGTTCCCAACCGTCATCGGTTTCCTGTTGCTGGGCTACCCGGTGGCGTTCACCCTTGCGGGGGTCGCCATGGCCTTTGCAGGCATGGGCTGGGCCTTTGACATCATCGACCTGGGGCTGCTTAACAGCGTTCCATCGCGGATCTTCGGGATCATGACAAACCTGGTTTTTGTCGCCATTCCGCTGTTCGTCTTCATGGGCGTGGTTCTGGAACGATCGCGCATCGCCGAGAACCTGCTTATGTCCCTCGGGGCGCTCTTTGGATCAATGCGCGGCGGGCTGGGCCTGTCGGTCATCTTTGTCGGTGCGCTCTTGGCCGCATCCACGGGAGTGGTGGGGGCGACGGTGGTCACCATGGGCCTGCTCAGCCTGCCTGCAATGATGAAAGCAGGCTATGACAAGCCGCTGGCATGCGGGATCATCTGCTCGTCAGGTACGTTGGGGCAGATCATTCCGCCCTCGACCGTATTGATCCTGCTGGCGGACATCCTTCAGGGGGCCAATGCGCAGGCGCAGATGGCCAAGGGCAATTTCGCGCCCGATCCCGTTTCGGTGGTCGAATTGTTTGCCGGGGCGTTCCTGCCGGGGTTGATGCTGATGGGGCTTTATGCAAGCTGGGTGGTGTTCATCGCGATATTCCAAGGCCACAAATGCCCCGCGCTCGTCCCCGAGGAAAAAGCGGACAATGTCGGCGCACAGGTGATCAAGTCGCTGGTCTCGCCGCTCATGCTGATTGGCGCGGTACTGGGGTCGATCCTGATGGGGCTTGCGACTGCGACCGAGGCCGCAGCGATCGGGGCCATCGGTGCAGTGATCCTGGCGCGGGTCCAGGGAAAGTTCAATCTGGACGTCCTGAAATCGTCCATGCACTCGACGATGCTGATCTCTTCGATGATCTTCCTCATCCTGATCGGCGCATCATTGTTTTCGCTGGTGTTCCGAATGTTTCAGGGCGATGTGCTGGTCGAGGAGTTCCTGCATAACATGCCCGGCGGCATGGTTTCGGCCATGCTGTTCGTGATGCTGGTCATCTTCATTCTGGGCTTCGTGCTGGACTTCATCGAGATCATGTTCCTGGTCCTGCCCATCGTTGCCCCGATCATGCTGGTGTTCGACATTTCCCCGATCTGGTTCGGGGTGATGATCGCGGTGAACCTGCAAACCAGCTTTCTCACGCCGCCCTTCGGATTTTCGCTGTTCTACCTGCGCAGTGTCGCGCCAGATTCCGTCAAAACAACGGACATTTACCGCGGGATTATCCCGTTTGTCCTGTTGCAGGTCACAGGGCTGGCATTGCTGTGGTTCTTCCCGGCACTGGCCACCTGGCTGCCAAGCTTCCTGTTCTGATTTCACAAAAAAGGGAGCGCGGCAGGGTGTTGACGTGAACGTCAGCGCCCTGCCCGCTCCAATACCGTTTCACGTTTTCCCTCAAGCAGGGAAAGCGCCAAACGTTCTGCCGTCACGTACGGGAGAATGAAACGTGACGATCAAGTTCTTCAATCATGGCGTTGCCGTCCGGATCGGACAGCGCAAGCTTACGCAACTCTGTCAGCTCGGCGGTCGCCGCCTTGCCTTCGGCCACTGCGGGGGCGACGATACGCTCCATCAACGCCTCGAAATTGGCAGTCCCGCGCCGGTGGGTCGAGCCGTAGCCCTTGCGAATGCGGGCGCATTCGACAACCTCGGCCCCGAAATCCCGGTCGATCCGGGTGGATTTGACCACCTGATCAACCCATGCCTCTATGGCCGGCATCTCGATCGAGAAGCGATAGGAGAACGGACGCCAGAACCGCAGTGACGCCAGCATCCGCATCAGCAGGAAGCCCCCGGCCGACGTGGTGCGCACGCCAAGACCGATATTGTAGGCATCGAGCTTGCCGCGCCGCCGTGCCCACGCAACGATCCTGCGGCCCAGCCAAGGCGGCATCAGCGATGCAAACTCCTCGACACCCGGCTTGAGGAATTCCGTGACACGCACGATGTCTTTCGCCCCCAATGGTGTGTTGTCGTACACTTCGGCCCAACGTTGCGGCGCGGTCTTGAGCGCGGCCACACGGACGATGTCTTCGTAGCTCATCATCAACGCAAGGTAGCGCGCCGCCTCGGAGGTGACACGATAGCCCTGCGCGGAGGTGCCGGATGCCTGTTCGGCCTCCAGAATTTGCCGTAGCAACGCCAGATAGCGGTTGGCGTAGCGCTTGCTCTGATAGCTCTGCAACCGCGGTACGGCATGTGCCAGCACGGATTCGACCTCGGCCGGAAAACCGAACCCTGCCTGCTTCGGCGACACTTGCGCGGTCGCCGTATCGGACGCGTAATCGACAGCGGCCGGAGAGCCGGTAACAGCATCATAGGCCGCAGCAAAGCCACGCAGGTTGGCATCAATCGCCGTGCCACTGGCGCGCATCGCGTCTTCATAGACCTCGCGCGGAGCAGGCAGAACGCCCGACCCGGCAATGGCCCCCAGCACGACACTGCTGGCGAATGCGTTGGTTTCTTTGGCAAGTTTCGCGAAATCAACGGGGATCGTGCGCAGCGACAACTCGTCGATGGCCCGCAGGATTTTTTCCGGCGCGATCCGCTCGTCGGCCATGCCGCTTTTCTCTTCGATGGTGAAGGCGCGGTGCGACGAGGCAATCAATGTCGTGCGATCCGGCGACACGAACCCCTGTTCGATGGCACGGGCAGCCTCGAGCAATTCGGTAGCCACCACCACATCGACGAAGCCCGGCGTCGGCGTCAGAGCCAGGATCGGTTTGCCCGGCCCCTGCCAGACCTGCGGCAGAATTTCAACGTAATAGGTCGTAGCACCGGTGCGCTGTGCGACGCCGGGGACCGATGTACTCTGAACCGGCCATCCCTGCGCGCGCGCGACCGCGACGATCCACGCGGTCAGAACCCCACCACCTTCGCCGCCAAGCGCCGCAATGCACATGCGAATAGGCTGGGTGATCTTGGCTGCGGGCGGCGTCTGGGCGTTGTCGTCACCAGGCATCTTGAAATCTTTCATGCGGCCCGTCCCTGCATTCGTGAAATCAACCACCGGCTACTGCGGAAGCGCATCCGCTCGAACCAACCTGCGTTGCGCACAATCTCGGTCTTGTAGAAGGACGGGCACAGGATTGCTTCATGCGCCACTTCACCACAATGCCCGCAGCCGACGCAGGTGTTCAGAACGGTCGCCACCGGATCGCGTTTCAGCGGGTCCGAGGCCTGCTTGATGGTCAGCGATGGACAGCCGGACAACCGGATGCACGAATGGTCGCCAGTGCAGACATTCTCATCCACGTCAAAGCGTGCCTGAACAACGCGCTCGCCACTCTTCATCTTATCGCGCTCGATCGGCTTTATCCGACGTTGCCGGGCCAACTGGCATTCGCCATCTGCGATGATGACCTTCAGCCCCTTGGTGCTGGTGGTCAGCGCGCTTTTTAATGCGCCCACCATGTTGTGCAGATCGTAAGAGCGCAGAGTTTTCACCCATTCGACATTGAAAGCGCGCAGGGTCTTGGCGATATCCAGCCCCGGCGCGTCGCCGCCCATCTGTTCTGCCGTGGTAGAGGGCAGCGTCTGGTGACCGGTTGCCGCGCTATAGCCGTTCTTGAAGATGACCAGCACGCCGTCATTCTTGTTAGCAACATGGTTGATCACACCGTTCGACAACCCGCTGTGCCAGAACCCGCCATCGCCCATCAGAGTCACCACCGGCCTGTCCATGATCGGGCCGACGGCAGAACTGGCAGCCAGTCCCAGACCGTAGCCCAGAACCGTGCTGCCCATGTTGAACGGCTTGAGCGTCGACATGGTGTGACAGCCGATATCCGAGGAGACATGAAACTTGCCCACTTGGCGTTCCGCCAGTTTCAGCGCCGTCATGACCGGGCGCTCGGGGCATCCGGTGCAGAAGGTCGGCAAGCGTATGGGCACCTTTTGCCCCAGCAGATCGGCCGCGCGTCCCTTCAACTCCTGCAGATGGCGGCTGGGCGCGCTGACCGGGGCAAGATCCAGCAATGTCGGGCTGCTGCCTTCGAGAAACTTGGCGATCCCGTCGAGCAGGACATCACCACGATATTCTCCGGCCGAGGGAAAGACCTGCTTGCCCACCACGGTGGTCTGCAGGTCGGCACGGCGCAGGATGCCACCGATGGCATCCTCCAGAAATGCGGGCTGGCCTTCCTCGATCACCAGAATGGCGGATTTGCCTGCGCAGAATTCCTGCACCTCATCATCAGCCAGCGGATAGGCGACGTTCAGGCAATAGATCGGCACGCGCGAGTTGCCGCTGAGGTCGGCGAGCCCCTGAAGCTGCAGCGCCCGCAGCACGCCATTGTAATGGCCGCCAAGGGTGATGATCCCGATCTTGTCTAGATCGCCTTCGAAAATCTCGTTCAGTTTGTTGTCGCGGATGAACCGCTTGGCCGCTGGCAAGCGGCGGTTCATCTTGTCCTCCTCCTGCCGATAGACCGCAGGCGGCAGACAGACATTGGCAAAATCGAATATCGGCTCGATCTTGACCCCCTCGGTGATGCCTTTCGCGGGCCGGTTGTCGCGGGTCTCGAATGCGCCTGTAACGTGGCAGGCACGGATGCGCAGCTGTAGCATCACTGGCTGATTGCTCGCCTCGGACAGTTCGAAACCTTGTTCGATGGTGCGCACGATCGCGCCCAGCTCGGGGCGCGGATCGAGCAGCCATGCCTGCGACTTCAACGCAAAGGCATAGGTGCGTTCCTGGATGATGGCCGAGCCGTCGCCGTAATCCTCGCCGAGGATCATCATCGCGCCCCCCTTGACACCGGCCGAGCACAGGTTGGAGATGGCATCCGAGGCCACATTTGTGCCCACTGTCGACTTGAACAGCACGGCACCACGCACCGGGTAATTGATGGACGCGCCCAGCATGGCCGCCGCAATCGCTTCGTTGCCGCTGAATTCCACCTGAATGCCCAACTCTTCCAGAATATCGCCCGCGTCTTTCAACACGTCGATCCCATGCGACACCGGCGCGCCCTGGTAGCCGCCGATATAGCTGACGCCCGATTGCAGCAGGCCCTTCACGACCGCCAGAATGCCTTCAGTCTCAAGTATATCGCCGTCGCCCTTGCGCAACGAGGCGGCTTCTTTCGCGAATGAGCGCTCTGCCATGTAGATCTCTCCATTCAGGTCATCAGACAATCAGACCGGACCATGGACCACCTCACCTGCAAAGGTGGTTTTCAGATCATGGGCAGCCCTGTCGGCCTAAGTCGAAGCAGGCGAAAGCCCTGCCCGATTCAGGCATTCAAACTCCCGCATAGGCTTATTTATATATACCTACTTGTCAATACTTTTTAGCAACTAATCGCGCACCCCAGCAAAGCGAAATTCGAAAAATTTGTACTATCAAATTGATACTTATTTATTGGTATTAACATTTGACTCATATCATTTACTTACGTAGCGTCACTCAAATGGCGGGCCCTGAAGAGCAAAATTAGATTGCCCGCCGGACATGGAGGAAACGCAATGAGACTACTACGCAAGGTCGCGGCATATGCCGCCTGCACAGCTATCTTGGCAGGGAGCGCTGCCGCTGATCCGGAATTCAAACTGAAATTTGCAAATGTCGATGCACCACAAAGCATTGGCGGACATGGCACTCAAGTATTCGCCGATTGTGTGGCCGAGAGAAGCCAGGGCCGGATCGAGATTCAGGTCTTCCCCTCGGGCGCGCTTGGCGGGCAATCCGACAACCTTGAATCGGTCCGCACCAATCTGCTGGATATCACCAATGTCGTGTCGCCGATCGTCACGGTTGATTCTCTGTTGTCGGTCTTTACCCTGCCCTATATCTTCGAGGATCGCGCTCATGTGGACCGCGTGATGCACGGGCCCGTCGGCGATTTCGTCGCCGAACGTCTGCTGGATCGCAACATCGTCGTGCTGGGCTATTGGGAGGCGGGCTTTCGCCAGATCACCAACAACGTACGTCCGATCAACACGCCCGCCGATCTGGAGGGTATCAAGATCCGCACACCCAGCGACCCATCGCGCATTATCCTGTTTGATTCTCTAGGCGCCAGCGCCTCTGCCCTGCCTTGGTCGGAAGTATATAGCGCACTGCAAACCGGTGTGTTCGACGCACAGGAAAACCCGGCCCTCTATGTAGAGGATGCCAGCTTCTACGAAGTGCAGAAATACCTGTCCTTCACCTCGCATGTTTACGGTGTCAGCTACCTGCTGATGTCCAAGGAGGCCTATTCCAAGCTGCCGCCAGATCTGCGTGTGATTGCGCGATCCTGCGGCCAGGTTTCGGCTGAGGCGACCGTGGCCTATGGCGAAAAGGCCGATGCCGAAGCCTTTGCCAAGGCCGAAAGCCGGGGCATGGAAGTGAACCATGCGGATGTTGCGGCATTTATCGAAGCATCACGGCCGCTTCACCCGAAAATGATCAGCGCGATCATGTCTGGTGAAGAAGCGGAAACTGCGGCGCAGCTTCTCGACCTGATCCAAGCCTCCAAGTGATGCCGGGAATCCCGCATCTCCCCATGCATCCGAACGAGGACAAACGATTCAATGCGTATCTTTGACATGATACTGGAAATCACCGTGGCGGCGCTCATTGTCGCCGCCACGGGCGTCGGCTTCACCGAAGTGGTCTTCAGGTATGCCCTGGGCTCCTCGATCGGGTGGTCGTTTGAATTCCTTCAGATACTTCTGGTTTTCATCACTTTTGTCGGCGGCTTTCTGGCCTCGCGCAAACGAAGCCATCTGCGCGTGACCGTTCTGGTCGAGGCGCTACCACGTAGCCTGCGCATGCTCTGTTTCCTGCTGGCACAGATCGGAATTGCCATCACCACGGTCGTGATGACGGTCTGGGGCTGGGACTATGCGCTTCGGTTTCAGGACACCCATACAGACATGCTGCGAATTCCGGTGGTTTATCTCTACATCATCGTGCCGATCTGCGGCTTTGCCATGACCTGCCAGGTGATCGCCGACATCTGGACCGGCGTGCGCGACTTCGTCGCCAAGGGCGAGCCAGAATCCTTTGATTTCTGCCTACCAGGCTTTGACGATATCGAACCTGACACGAAAGGCACAAAACCATGATGTTCGCAGCTTTTGCCGGGCTTTTGGTGGCCATCGGCATCGGAATGCCGATCGCCTTTGCCCTGTCGACGGTATCCATCCTGATCCTGTGGCACAGCGATGTCAGCATGCTGATCCCGGTGCAACGTATCTATCAGGGCACCAACAAGTTTCCACTGCTGGCGGTACCACTGTTCATCTTTGCCGGTTCGCTGATGAACCATGCCGACATTTCCCGCCGACTGGTGGATTTCGCGGCCACCCTGGTGGGGCGGATGCGCGGGGGGCTGGCATCGGTCAACATCATCACCAGCATGCTGTTCGCGGGCATGAGCGGCACCTCGATGTCCGACACTGCCGCAGTGGGCGGGATCATGATTCCCAACATGATCAAGCGTGGCTATGACCGGGCCTTCACCGCCGCCGTCACTGCGTCGTCCTCAACCATTGGCATCCTGTTGCCTCCCAGCTTGCCGATGGTGGTTCTGGCCTCTTACATGGGCATTTCCACCGGCGGGTTGTTCATCGCCGGGCTGCTGCCGGGCCTCATGGTCGGGTTCGGCTTGATCATCGCGTCCTGGATCATCTCGGTCAAACGCGAATACCCCGTGGAAGAAAAGTTCGAGTTCTGGCGCTTTGCCTCGGCTCTGGTTTCGGCCATCCCGCCGCTGCTGATGCCTCTTATCATACTGGGTGGCATTCTGGGCGGGATCTTTACCGCGACTGAGGCCGCCGGTGTCGCATGTGTCTACGGCATTTTCGCCGGGCTATTCATTCTGCGGACGCTGACCATGTACAAATTGTACCTCGCCGTGCGCGATGCGGCGGTGCTGACCGGCGCCACGATGTTCGTGACCGCCACGGCGCACCTGCTGGGCTTTACCTTTACCTTCCAGCAATACAGCCAGACGGTGATGAGCTTCTTCGAGGATGCCGAGATGACGTCGCTGACCGTGCTGCTGGCACTGTCCATCGTGATGATCCTGCTGGGCATCTTCCTAGACGGCTTTGCGATGATGTTCATCGTGGTGCCACTGTTTCTGCCCACCGCCACCGCCGTCGGGATCGAACCGATCCACTTTGCGATGGTTCTGATCGTCTGTTGGGGAATCGGACAGCAAACGCCGCCAATGGCCTCTGCGCTGTTCCTGACCAGCCTAATGGCACGGGTCGACGTGATCACCATCACGCGCGCAAACCTGTGGTTCATCCTAGTGATGATCATCGTGCTGGTGCTGGTCATGCTGTTTCCGTCCTGGACGGTGCTCTGGCTTCCTCAAAAATTCGGCCTGATCTGAAACCGGCCGCTATGACACAACAATATCAAGGAGATACACAATGAAACGCGCCGCTTATATCGACGCCACCTATACCCAGACCGAAGGTGAAACGACCTGTATCATCAACGGGCAGTTCCATTTTCCCGCCGGGCTGGACCTGCTAGGCAAACGCGAACACTTCAAGGAACATTACGACTGGATCCGCGAAGCCGTCATCCGCGAACCACGCGGGCATAGTGAAGTGTTCGGGGCTGTCATCGTGCCCAGCTCGACGCCTGAGGCCGATATCGGGATCATCTGGATTGACAGCATGGGCTATGGCGACATGTGCGGTCACGCCACAATCGCCACCTCAATGCTGCTGGCGTCAAACAACTTGGTCCCGCGCCAGAATGGCGAAACCGAACTGAAGATCGAAACCCCCGCTGGCATCGTGACCTCGACCGTGGGCATCGAAGCCGGCGAGGTGCAATGGGCGCGCTTTCGCAACGTGCCGGGCTTCCTGGCGCAGAAGGATATCAAGATCGACGTGCCTGGCGTGGGCGAGATGAATGTCGATATCGCGTTTGGCGGCAATTACTTCATGACCGTCGCGCTTGATCCCGCGATCTGCAAGGTCGGTCCCGAAAACGCCGGACAACTGGCGCGCATGGGGAATTCGATCAAGCACCAGATCAACGAAAAGATCACGATGGTCCACCCCGTGAAACCGAACGTGACCGAAATCGATCTGGTGACTTTCTACCAGAAATCCGAAGACAGTGCCGCCGATTACCGCTGGGTTCACGCCTTTCGCGACGGTGCGCTCGACCGCTCGCCAGGCGGCACCGGCATGTCGGCCATGCTGGCGATGCTGGAGGCGCGCGGCGAGATCAAGATGGGCCAGACGATCCGCGCGCAAGGCTTGCTGGGTCGTGGAGCGTTCGAGGGCCAGCTGATCGAGGAAACCAAGGTCGGCGAACACCGCGCCGTGGTGCCAACGGTCAAGGGCCGCTCTTCGCTGATCGGCTTCGCCAAATGGTATCTCGATCCGATGGACGAAAACGGGCGCGGCTATCACATCAGCAAGATCTGACTATGACGCCCGGAACGCCCAAGGTTCGCCGCCTCGGCCAGGTCCTCAATATCGGGGACCTGCGGACATTGGCGCGACGGCGCGTTCCGGGTTTCGCCTTTTCCTATGTCGATGGCGGCGCAGAGGATGAGGTCACGCTGGCGCATAACCGCGAAGTGTTTCGCCAAATCCGCTTTGTGCCCCGGCAATTGCGGGATGTTTCGCAGATCGACCTGACGACCGATTTTCTGGGGCGCGCGGTTCAGCGCCCCTATGCGATCTGCCCGACGGGCTATAACGGGATGCTGACGCACCAAGGTGATTTGAAGCTCGCACGTGCGGCGCGGACATTTGGTATTCCGTTCATCCAAAGCACCATGTCCACCAGCAGCATCGAAGAGATCGCGGCCCAGATGCCGGGCGGCGATCACTGGTTTCAGCTTTATGTTCTGAAGGATCGCGCGATCAGCGCCCGCCTGATGGAGCGCGCCCATGCCGCCGGGTGCCGTACGCTGGTGATCACCACCGATGCCGTGGTGTTGGGCAACCGTGAAAGCGACCGCCGGAATTATGCCCGCCCGCAGGTGCTGACATGGCTCAACAAGATCGACACCGCCCTGCATCCGCGCTGGATTTTCGACGTTCTGGTGCCGCATGGCATCCCGATCTTCGCCAACCTGACCGAGTTTCTACCCAAAAGCGAATGGTCCGCCCGCGACGGCGCTCGTTTCATTTCCGAGCAGATGGAACGAAAACTCAATTGGGAGCGGCTGGCACAACTGCGCGCCGAATGGCCCGGCAAATTCGTGGTCAAGGGGCTGCTGCATCCTGATGACATCGCACAGGCCGTTAACATCGGCGCGGATGGCATCATCCTGTCCAACCACGGCGGCCGGCAGCTTGATGGTGCGATCAGCCCGATGGATTGCCTAGCGTCAGTCGCTAACCGCTTTGGCGAGCAATGTGAGATTTTTCTCGATAGCGGTTTTCGTCGAGGCAGCGATATCGCAAAGGCGTTGTCGCTTGGGGCCAAGGGCGCGTTTTTCGGCCGTACGACGCTTTACGGTCTGGCGGCGGGTGGTCAGGCCGGGGTCGAGATGGCGCTGCAAATGCTATCGGATGAACTGGAAACCTGCATGGGGCAGATTGGGTGTGCCCGCATTGCCGATCTTGAACAGGCGACAACCGTGCAAAACGCGCCGTCTTCCGCTCCCTCCTGAACAGCACCGCCGGTCAGGGATAGCCGGATACACTCGCCGGAAAATCGGTTTAGCTCGCGACGCTTTCGTCGATCATTTCCACCGCAAGCGCGGCAAGGATCGGCACGGTCTGGCCGTATTGCAGCGCGGTCTCGGCGTTGGCGGCATTGCCGTCCAGATAGCGCCGGTAGATCCCTTGCAGTATCGCGGTCAGGCGAAAGAACGAGAACGCCAGATAATAGCTCCAGTTGTCGATGCCCGGCAGGCCGCGATGGCGACAATAGGTGGCCACGTACTCGGCCTCGTCCGGGATGCCCAAAGTGGCGCGATCGACGCCGCCCAGCCCCTTGAAGGCGTTCTCATTGGGTAGCCGCCACTGCATGCATTGATAGGCCAGATCGGCCAGCGGATGCCCAAGCGTCGAAAGCTCCCAGTCCAGCAGCGAGCGCACTTCGGCGCTGCCTTCCGCAAAGATCATGTTGTCGATGCGAAAATCGCCATGCACAAGGCTGACGGCACCGTCATCCTCGGGCTGGTTCGCTTCGAGCCAGCCGATCAGCCGTTCGATATCCGGGTTCGTCTCGACCTCGGCTGCGCGATATTGCCGCGTCCACGTGGCGAACTGACGGGCGAAATAATTACCCGGGCGACCATAGTCGCCCAGCCCGCAAGCCTCAATGTCGACCATGTGCAGATCCGCCAACAGCGCGGCCATCGCGCCGTATATCTGGCCGCGCAGCGCCCAGGTCATGCCCGGCAATGCGGGATCCCAATGGGTCACGCCCGACACCATCTGCATCACGATATAGCGTCGATCCAGCGTTTCGTCGGCGCCGCCCTGCAGCAGCATCCGCGGCACCGGAACGCGGGTGTCGCGCAGCGCGTCCATCACGCGGAACTCGCGGTCCACCGCATGGGCACCCTTGAGCAACGGGCCTGGTGGCTGCACCCGCAGGACCGCGCAACTCTCCGGCCCTTCCAGCAGGTAGGTCGGATTCGATTGCCCCTTGCCAAAGGCACGCACCTGCGGCGTGCCGCCAAGGGACGGCACACGGGCCGCGATCACCGGGGCGAGCGCTGCGATGTCAGCAGGGATGGCGGTCACAACGGTCATTCCGGCGCGTAGCGTTTCAGCATCTGCCGCGCCAGCGCATCCTGATGCACCTCGTCCGGGCCATCGGCGATGCGGATCGTGCGGGCATAGGCGAACAACCCGGCCAGCACGGTATCCTGACTGAGGCCACCGGCGCCATGCACCTGTATCGCCCGGTCGATCACGGTCTGGACCATCTGCGGGATGACGATCTTGGCCATGCCAATCATGTCACGTGCATCCTTGTTGCCCAGCCGGTCCATCTTTTCTGCTGCCGCCATCGCCAGTAACCTGCCCTGCTCGATCTCGCAGGCCGACAGCGCGATCTGCTGACGTACCACGCCTTGATCCGACAGAGGCTTGCCGAACGCATGGCGCGACTTGGCACGGCTGCACATCATTTCCAGCGCGCGCTGCGCCCCGCCAATGAGGCGCATGCAGTGATGGATACGACCTGGCCCAAGCCGCCCCTGCGCAATCTCGAATCCACGCCCCTCGCCCAACAGGATGTTCGTCGCGGGCACGCGGACATTGTCGAAGGTGATTTCGGCGTGCCCATGCGGCGCATCATCGGCTCCGAATACGCTGAGCGGGCGGATGACGGTCACGCCAGGCGTGTCCATGGGCACGAGGATCATCGACTGCTGCTTGTGCCGCTCGGCGCTGGTATCGCTTTTGCCCATCACGATCAGGATCTTGCAACGCGGATCGTTGGCCCCGGATGACCACCACTTGCGGCCATTGACGACGTAATCATCACCGTCCCGGATGATCGACGCCTCTACATTGGTGGCGTCAGAAGATGCCACCGCCGGTTCGGTCATGCAAAAGGCCGAGCGTATCTCACCGGCCAGAAGCGGTGTCAGCCATTCCGCCTGCTGCGTCGGAGTGCCGTATTTGATCAGCACTTCCATGTTGCCGGTATCGGGCGCGTTGCAGTTGAACACCTCCGGCGCAATCAGGGAACGGCCCATGATCTCGGCCAGCGGTGCGTAATCGAAATTGCTCAGGCCAGCGCCAAACTCGGGGTATGGGCACCAGAGGTTCCAAAGCCCGGCGTCGCGCGCTTCGGCCTTGAGCGTCTCGATCACGGGCGGGATGGTCCAGCGGTCGGCCGCGGTTTCAACATGGTTGAAATATGCCGCCTCGGCGGGGATCACCTTGGCCTCCATGAACGCCGTGAGGCGCGATTGCAGGTCGGCAATGCGATCGTTTGCAGCAAGTTTCATGTGTCAGATCCCCGTAAGAGTTGCGCCGCCATCGACGGTAAGCGTGGTGCCAGTCATGAAGCTGCCCGCGTCTGACGCGAGCAAGAGAAGCGGCCCGTTCAGTTCCGACATGTTGCCGAGGCGGCGCGGGAACAGCTTGCCGATCAGTTTCTTTCCAGCGGCACTTTGGAAAAATTCGGCGTTGATGTCAGTCTCGAAATAACCCGGCGCAATGGCGTTGACGCGGATATCGTGCCGCCCCAGCTCTCGTGCCATCGCCTTGGTCATGTGCAACACGCCTGCCTTGGCGGCGGCGTAATTGGTCTGGGTCGGTTGCACCACCTGCCCCAGGATCGAGGCAATGTTGATGATGGATCCGCCTTTGCCGCGCTCAGCCATTATCCGGGCCGCGATCTGGGCGCAGCGCCATACGCCACCAAGGTCAGTCTCGGTCACCGCCGCCCAATCGGCCTCTTCCATTTCCAGAAAAGGCGCCGTACGGGCAATTCCGGCGTTGTTGATCAGGATATCAACAGTTCCGTGCCTGTCCGCGAAGGCCGCAAAGGCGGTCTCCAGCGCCGCACGATCCGTGACATCGGCAGGATGCGTGTCAGCGTCGATGCCCGCCTCTGCCAGTGATTTCGCAACTTGTTCCAGCTTGTCCTGGCTGCGCGCGATCAGACACACCTGTGCGCCCGAATCGCCCAGCACCCGCGCAAAATGCGCTCCCAGACCCGAGGAGGCACCGGTTATGACGGCGATCTTGCCAGTGAGGTCCATGCTCGTCATTCGGCAGCCCCCACGACAAAGGACGCGATGGTCGTGGTCGATCCGCCGATGTTCAGCAGGCCGACCTTGCGCGCGCCTTCGACCTGATAGTCCCCTGCCCGGTTCGTCACCTGCTTGTACCCGTCCAGCATCATCCGCACGCCAGTGGCTCCCACCGGATGCCCCATCCCGATAAGGCCGCCCGACGGGTTGATCGGCAGGCGACCACCATGGGCGATGACGCCTTCCTCGACCGCTTTCCAGCTTTCGCCCGGTGCGGTGATCCCGAAACTGTCGATCGCGGCATATTCGGTCATGGCAAAGCAATCATGTGTTTCGATCGCATCGAGGTCAAACGCACCACCGATGCCTGCCCGGCCAAAGCACTCCTGTATGGTCTGGTTGACCTGTGGCAACACGAAGCGCGAATTGCGGCTCTCTTCCAGCTTGTCGGTGAACAGCATCGGCGCGGTGCGGTGGCCCCAGCCGTCGATACGGGCCAGATCGCCCAGTTTCAGACCATGTTCCTTGACATATTCCAGCGCGCGTTTTTCGGACGCCAGGAACACGACGGCGGCACCATCGGTGACCTGCCCACAATCATTGCGACGCACCTTGCCCTCGATCACCGGGTTGGCATCATCATCGACGGTGAAGCTATCGTCGTTGAACGTCCATTTGCGGGTCTGCGAATTGGGGTTTCGGCGGCCATTCTCATAGTTGATGCGGGCGATTTCCCCCAGATGGCGGTAATCCACCTCGCCGTATTTTTCGGAATACGCGTCGTTGAGATCGGAAAACGCGGCGGGCCACATGTACTTGGCATCCTGCCATTCGCGACCATGCCACGCAGCAGCGCCCAGATGTTCTGCGGCGGTCTGGCCCGGCACATTGCGCATGTATTCGACGCCCAGAACGCACACCAGATCGTAACGCCCCGCCTCGATTTCGGCCATCGCCGACAGCATCGCCATCGAGCCAGATGCGCAGGCCGCCTCGTGGCGGCTGGCGGGCACGCCCGAAAGGTCCGGATGCAGCGAGGCGAAGATGCCGCCCAGATGGCCCTGGTTGCAGAACAGTTCAGCCGTGAAGTTGCCGACATGGGCACTTTGAATATCGCGCGGCTCCAGCCCGGTGCGCGCCAGCCCGTCCTCCAGCACTTCGCCCATCAGCGCATCTATCTCCAGCCCTTCGCGCGACCAATTACGGGCGAAATCAGTCTGCGCGCCGCCCAGAACATAAACGGAATTGCCTTGTGCCATCACTTAAACCTCCAGCCATGCTTTGCAGGTGCCATGGTCGATCCGAAGTTCTTCGGGGCTGCCACTGAACACCGTTCGCCCATGCCCCATGACATAGACGTGATCGGCGATCCGCATCGCCATGGTCAATTTCTGTTCGATCAGCAGGACGGAAACCCCGCTGCGGGTGATCTCGGCCAGCAGCTCTGCCACCTGCTCCACGATCAGCGGAGCGAGCCCCTCGGTCGGCTCATCCACCAGAATGAGGTCCGGGCCGGACATCAACGCCCGGCACATCGCCAGCATCTGTTTTTCACCGCCCGACAACACGTCCGCGTCGGTATCGCGTCGACGCTCCAGCGAGGGAAACTGGGAATAGACCTTGTCCAGGGTCCAGCTTTTCGGCCCCGCGTTCGCGTGTTGCCCCAGAATCAGGTTCTGCTCGACCGTGAGGCCGGGAAAGATCGCGCGATCCTCCGGCACGTAGCCCACGCCCAGCCGCGCCATCTGGTGCGGCATCATCTGCGACGTCTCCTGCCCCTTGACGCGAATGCTGCCCTCGCGCTCCACGATGGCCATGATCGCCTTGCACAGGGTCGAGCGCCCGACGCCGTTGCGGCCCAGAAGCGCCACGATCTGGCCCTCGCGCACATCCAGATCGACGCCGTGCAGAACATGGCTCAGGCCATAATAGGCGTGTACGTCGCGGACACTCAGAAGGGGTGCGGAATCACTCATGCATCAGCTCCGAGATAGGCTTCTTTCACCGCCGGGTTGGCTCGGATATCCTCGGGCTTGCCGGTCGCGATGATCTGGCCGTAGACCAGCACCGAGATCCGATCCGCGAGGCTGAACACAACGTTCATGTCATGCTCGACCATCATCACCGTGCGCCCCTTGGCGATCTTGCGCAGGAAGGCGGCAAAGGTTTCGACCTCGTGGTGGTTCATGCCAGCGGTCGGTTCGTCAAACAACAGCACCGAAGCGCCGCCCGCAATGGTCATGCCCACCTCAAGCGCGCGTTGTTCGGCATAGGACAGGTTGCCCGCCATATCGGTCTTGCGCGCAGTCAGGCCGATTTCCTCCAGCAGGCTGTCGGTACGCGCGTCGATATCGCCGCAGCGCGAGGCAAACCGCCAGAAACAATAACCGACGTTGCGCGACCACATGAGGGCGCAGCGCAGATTCTCGAACACGCTCATGTTCGCGAAGATGTTGCTGACCTGAAACGACCGCGACAATCCCATCCGGTTGATCTGATATGGACGCAGGCCGCTGATCCGGCTCCCGTGCAACGTGACCGCACCCGAACTGGGGGCGAACTGGCCCGATATCAGGTTGAAGAGCGTCGACTTACCCGCCCCATTGGGGCCGATGATGGCGTGAAATTCACCCTCCTCGATCTCCAGATCAATGCCCTGGATGATCTTGGCCGCGCCAAAATTCTTGTGCAGCCCCTTGATGGACAGGACGCTCATGACGTGCCTCCCTTTTGCGCACGGCGGGGGGCGGCATTGCGCCGGTTCACCGCCAGCCAGGCCAGACCAGAGATGCTCATGACAGCACCGACAGTCCACGGCGTCCAGCTCTGTGCGTTGACCTCGGTCCAGAACAATTTCAGCGGTTCGCGCGGATCAAAGCTGTTGGAAAGATGGTAACAAAGCTCAACTAGGATCACTGATCCTGCGGCGATCAGGAACACGACAGGCACCCAGCGCAGCAACGCCTTTGCCAGACCGCCCCAGCCCGCACGGCGCACAGCGTCCGGCGTGTCCATCAGAATACCCGTCAGGCCGCGCGGTGCGAACAGGATGATCGCGATGAACAGAAGGCCATAGTAAAACAGCCACGCTTCGGTCAGCCGTGCCAGATTGATTTCCAGCAACGTCACGACCAGGGCTCCGACAACCGGCCCCAGCACATAGGTGATGCCGCCCAGATAGGTGGCGATCAGCACGTTGGCGGATGTCCGCAGACCCAGCACCTCGGCATTTGCGATCTCGTAGGTCAGCGCGAACAGGCTGCCTGCGACACCGGCAAACGTGCCTGCGATGCAGAACTGCGCAAAGCGGATCCAGTAGGGCGTATAGCCAAGATATTCGACGCGCTGCGGATTGTCGCGCACCGCGTTGGCCAGCCGGCCCAGCGGCGTGCGCGACAAGAACACCATCGCCGCCACGCTGAAAACGGCCCAGACCAGCACCAGCATATAGATTTCCTGCGGGCGGCCATATCCCATCCCTGTCAGGGAATATTCCACCATCCGGTCCGTCGACACGCCCTGCTCGCCGCCAAAGACGCTGGGGAACAGCATCGCGGCTGCCACGAACAATTCCGCCAGCCCCAGCGAGATCATCGCGAAGGTCACACCGGCGCGGCGCACCGACACAAGGCCGAAAATCGCGGCAAGAATGAACCCCGCCAGCGCGCCGCCCAGCGGTACGAATTCCAGCGGCAACGTTACGGTGCCCTCACCGATCGCCGTGATCAGGTAGAGCGATGCAAAGACACCTGCCCCCAGATAGACCGCGTGACCAAAGCTCAGCAGCCCGGTCTGCCCAAGATTGACGTTATAGGACATGGCGAAGGTCGCCATGATCGCCAGTTGCGTCAGCATGACAATGACGAAACGCCCGGCCCCCAGCGACGGCAACAGCAGTGCAGCAGCGAGGGCTGCCGCGCAGGCAAGGAAGATCACGAAACGTTTCATCAAGATTCCCTCGTTCCCAGCAGGCCGCGGGGGCGCACAATCAGCAGGATCACCAGCAGCAAATACGGAAACACCGGTGCGAGGTTGGCGGGTGCGATGGTCCAGATCTCGCGAAACATGCCGGTGGCATGGGGGGCCGCGCCGCCCAGCGACGTGATCAGATCGGTGAGCGTGCCATCCATCGTGACCATCAGCGTCTGCGTGATGCCAATGATCAGCGACGCAAGGAATGCGCCCAGCAAAGAGCCTAGCCCGCCAAAGACCACGATCACGAACAGGATTGTTCCCATCTGTTGCGCCATGCCCGGCTCTGTCACTAGGTAGTTACCGCCGATGACGCCCGCCAGACCTGCCAGCGCGACACCCCCGCCGAACACCAGCATGAACAGGCGCGGCACGTTATGGCCCATCGCCCACAACACGTCGGGATGCGACAGTGCGGCCTGCACCATCAGGCCGACGCGGGTGCGTTTCAGCAACAACAGGACAGAGATGAACATCGCCACAGCGATCAGCAACATGAAGGCTCGGTAGGCAGAATAATCAATGCCACTGACGGAGAAGAGCGTAAAATCAAGGCTTTCGGGGATTCTGTACGGGACGGGCTGACGCCCCCAGATCAGGCGCACCAGTTCCTCGATGAGGTAGGCCAGACCGAAGGTAAACAGCAGCTCGGCGACATGCCCGTGCTTGTGGACGATGCGCAATCCGAAACGTTCGATCGCGGCCCCCAGGCAGCCGACCAGCAATGGCGCAAGGATCAGGCCCAGCCAGAAAGACCCGAAGCTGGCCAATTGGTAGGCGAAATACGCCCCCAGCATGTAAAAGCTGGCATGGGCGAAGTTCAGCACCCCCATCAGGCTGAAAATCAGCGTCAAACCACTCGACAACATGAAGAGCAACATGCCGTAAAGCAGCCCATTGACCAGCACGAATATGAATGTGTCCACGCACGCCTCCCAGCAGACGGGTTAACCCGCCCCCGAATTACTCCGGGAGCGGCATCAACTTTAGGGTTTTTCGACCTGGCAAGTCGAATCGTCGCTCAGGTGCTCGGCATCGACGCTGAGAACGGTCTTCCAGCCCAGACCGGTATCCTCGGAGTCGTTGGTGATGCCATCCTGGGTAAAGACCGACACGAAGAGCGGGTGAAAGAGCTGGTGATCAGAGGCACGCATCTGCATCGCACCTGTCGGGCCGTCAAAGCTCATGCCCTCCATCGCGGCGGCGATGGCGGCAGGTTCCGCAGAGCCAGCAGCGTTGATGGCCTCGCCCAGCATCTGCATCTGCACGACGATTTGCACATAATACAGATCGCTGTCGTATTTCGCCTCGAAGTCCTTAGCCATCTTGGCCGCGTCTGCGTTGCCCTGCTCCACGGGAACATCCGGATGCCAAGGGGCTGCGTCATAGATGCGCCCCTCGCCCGCTTCGCCGATGGCCGTCGGCGTGCCGAATGTGCCGGAATACTGGGTGAAGAATTTTGCATCCAGCCCGGCGCTGTTGGCCGCCTTGATCAGCAATGACAGGTCCGAGCCGAAATTGCCGGTCACGACCGCATCCGCCTCGGAGGCAAGGATCTTCGCGATGTAGGGCGTGAAATCCTTGACGGAACCGAAAGGATGGAACTCGTCACCGACGATCTCGATATCCGGGCGCTTCTCTGCCAGCATCTCTTTGGTATAGCGGCTGACTTCGTGGCCGTGGCCATAGTCCTGACCGATGATATAGACCTTCTTGATGCTGTCATCCTTGGCAATCTGGTCTGTCGCCGCGGCCTGCTTCATCCCCGAGTGTGCCTCGAAGCGGAACATGAAATAGTCGCATTTATCGCGTGTGAGCGACGGATCAGCCGAGCCGTAGTTCAAATAAAGTACCGGATCATCCGGGTTGCGGCGGTTGTATTTCTTGACTGCGTCAGCCAGCGCCAACGCCACGCCAGAGCTGGTCGCCTGCGTAACGATGCGGATACCTTGGTCCAGCGCCTCCTGGAATGCGATCACGGTTTCCTGCGCGCTCAGCTTGTTGTCGAAGCGTACGATTTCCAGCGTATCGCCATCCAGCACACCGCCAGCGGCGTTGACCATGTCGGCACCGAACTGGACGTGTTTGCCGTTGACCGTACCAACATTCGAGAAAGCACCCGAGAACGGGTCGATATGTGCGATGCGGATAGTGTCGGCCAATGCCGTACTGGCAAGCAGACCGGTGGCGACGGTGGCCGCCAGAATTGATTTAAAAGTCATGTTGTCCTCCCTCAGAGTTCCCGATGGGTAGCAACTTTGGAACGGTCGTTCAAGTTATTGATTGCAGTTTCTCCAGATTCTTGGAATAAACGGAAAAAATAAGCCGGCGAGGGCTAACAATCCTCCACGCTCGCGTAAACCTGAACAAATTGGAGGCATTTTAATGGAACGTTCGTACCAGATTTGGGACGAAACACCGTCTGCGATCGTAACGGGCGCGGCCTCGGGTCTGGGCCATGCGACAACGATTCGACTTGCCAGCGACGGCTACACCGTCACGGCGGTCGATCTGGACGAGACCGCGCTGAACGCCGCGTTCGCAGGGCAGGACATGTCGCGCATCCACCCCGTCGCGTGCAATGTCACCGACGATACCGCGGCAGAGGCGCTGTTTGACGCCCACAAGGCCGCGCTCGGCCCTGTTCGGGTGCTGGTCAATTGCGCCGGGATCGCGTCACCCGGCGCCACTTTGCGCCCCGATGGCCCCCTGCCGCTGGATGATTTCCGCAACGTGCTGGAAGTCAACGTGGTCGGCACGTTCAATTTCATCCGCCTTGCAGCGCGTCAGATGCAGGAAGCGTCCGCCGGTGTCGACAACCAGCACGGCGTGATCGTCAACACCGCCTCGGTCGCGGCCTATGACGGCATGGTGGGGCAACCCGCCTATGCCGCATCCAAAGGCGCGGTTGCGGCGATGACGCTGCCGCTCGCACGTGAACTGGGGAAATACGGCATCCGGGTCATGGCCATCGCGCCGGGCGTATTCTCCACGCCCATGGTCAATGAAATGAAGCCGCGCGCGCGCGACGTGGTCACGGCCTTGCGCCCGCCCTTCCCCGACCGCCTGGGCGAGCCGGAGGAATTTGCAACACTGGTAGCGGCAATCGTGGAAAACCGCATGCTGAACGGTGAAGTGATCCGCCTTGACGGCGGCATTCGCCTTCCGGCACGCTGACTTAACGAAGGGAGGATCGTCCGATGACCGGCGACACTTATGAGCCAAGGATCGTGGGACAGCGCTTTGTCGTGGGCGCGGATATCAATCCGACCCGGACAGAACTGCATTTCGGGAACCGCGTCTTTCGCTGCTATGAAAACAGGCCCGAGCGGTTTGACGATCTCTTGCGCCGCGCCGCCCGCGACACCCCCGACAACGAGGCGTTGGTCTGCGGCGATACCCGCCTCAGCTATGCCGAATATGACGAGCGCGTAACCCGTGTTGCCAACGGCTTCATCGCCGCCGGGATCGCGCCGGGCGAACGTGTGGGCATCATGCTAGGCAACGGCATTCCGTTCTTTCTGGCCCTGATGGGTGCCGTGCGGATGGGGGCCATCGCCGTCCCGATGAGCGTCAAGATGAGCCCGCCGGAAACGGCCTATATCCTGAACCACTGCACCGCTGCCGCGCTGGTCACGGAAATCTCTGTTCTGGACCGCCTGCCGCCCATGTCCGAGTGCCCGTCAGTCCGGGCAACCTGGTCCGATGGCCCGGCCAACGGCATGACGCCCTTTGACGAATTGCTGCACGCGCCCGCCACCGACATCACCCCGGTAGGCACCGAGGATGACACGATCTTCCTCTTTTACACCTCCGGCACCACCGGCAAGCCAAAGGGCGCCTGCATCGCCAATATCAACATCATCCACTCCGCACTGCAATATGCCCACGGGATCGACCTGAAACCAGGTCAGCGCGGCCTGCTGGCGATCCCCGGCGCGCATATTTCGGGCTTCATGGCGCTTTATACCAACATGCTCAGCGTGGCGGGCGCGACGGTGATCATGCGCGAATACAAGACCGCCGCCGTGCTGGACGTGCTGAAACGCGAGCGCATCACCTTTACCGTTTTCGTGCCGTCGATCTACCAGCTGATCCTGATGCACGAGAATTTCAACGCCGCCGATTTCGCCCATTGGCGCACAGGTATCTATGGCGGTGGCATCATGCCCCCCGCCATCGTCACGCGACTGGGCAAGGCGCTGCCCAAGCTGCGCCTGATCAATGCCTATGGCGCGACCGAGACCACCTCGCCGGTGTCGATCATGCCCGCTTGGGCCAGTGCGGACCGCCCCGACAGCATTGGCCTGCTGGTCGAATGCGGTGAAGCGGTAGTAATGGGCGAGGACGGTATCGAAGTGCCCCCCGGCGGCATCGGAGAGCTGTGGGTGCGCGGGCCGATGATCGTCAAAGGCTATTGGGAGGCGCCCGAGCAGACCGCAGAGGCGTTTCTCGACGGGTTCTGGCGCACGGGCGATGTCGTCAGCATGGATGACGAAGGGTATCTGTTCATCCACGACCGCAAGAAGGACATGATCAACCGCGCGGGATACAAGGTGTTCAGCGCCGAAGTCGAAAATGTAATGATCGCCCATTCGGAAGTGATCGAATGCGCGGCGGTACCGGTCCCCGATACAGTCATGGGCGAGCGGGTATGTCTCTTCGTCACGGTGCGCGACATGGCCACCGACGAAGCGGCGCTGCGCGCCCATGCCGCGAAATCTCTGTCGGATTACAAACAGCCGGACTTTTACAGGATTTCAACCGACCCGTTGCCACGCAACGCGAATGGCAAGATGATGAAGGCCCCGCTGGTCCGTGAGGCCCGCGCATTCGGGACCGGCGAGGAATAGCATGACCAAACCGCAAAACGAAACGATCGATCTGGACGCGCTGGGGCGCGAAGTAAAAACGTCGGACAGTGGTCAGGCGCGCACCAGCGAGACCCGCAACCGGATCATCGAGGTTGCCGAGGGCCTCTTTGCCCATCGCAGCTACGCCGCCGTGTCGATGCGCGAGATCACCACTGCGGCAGGTGTAGGGCTGGCAGCGGTAAACTATCATTTCGGCAGCAAGGAAGGGCTGTTCAAGGCCGTCTTCCTGCGGCGCGCAACCGACCTGAACCGTGAACGCGCTCAACTTCTGGAAGCTGCCGACAAACGCGCCGAGGGCGGCGTGGTTCCGCTGCGCGAGGTACTGAGCGCCCTCTTGCGCCCCGGCATTCGCTGGTCATTCGACACCGGCGGGCGCGGCCTGTTCATCCAGTTCCTGACACGTCTGCAACTGGATCAATCGTCGCCGCTGCACGAGATTTTCTATAACGACGTCGGCCACCTGCGCCGCTTCATCCCGTATTTCAGCCGCGTTCTGCCCGAGTTGTCAGAAGAAGAGATATTGTGGCGCCTACATTTCACCTTGGGCGCGCTGCATTACACGATCACCGATCTCAAGCGGCTCGAACGTATATCAGAAGGCGTTTGCGACATCTCGCAATTCGAGGCCACGCTGGAGCGAATCGTATCCTTTGCCGAGGCCGGGTTCCGGGGCAACGGCCCGTCCTTGCCACCGAGAGAACGGGTATGATGCAATCTGCGCCGCGGCTCATCCCAGGACCGTCGTCACCAGATAGATCAGCCCGCCATAGGGGATGAGCGCGAGCATCACGAATATCCCGTCCCGCGTCAGCATTGCCATCGCCAGCAGACTTACGCCAGTTGCCACAAAGGACGAGGAGAACGGGATGAATTCAAGAAACGGCATCACCGCGCCGCTCAACAGGCACAAGACTTGCGGCACCCAGACCATCGGACGGTGGAACAGGAAATTCAGCCTGTTGCCCGTGTACCTGTCGACCCAGCGCAGCGCAGGCCGCATCTTGCCCATCGTCAGGCGCAGTTTGTCGGCGTCAATCGGCGCATGCTTCAACTTCTTCGGCAGATAGAGACTGCGGAAATTTGCGATCAGTTCGAAAGACAAGAGCACGATCAGCACACCGCACACCATGGAAACGCCCGGAATGCCAGACAATGGTGTGGCCGCAACCAGCGCAACCAGCAAGAGCGGCGGCAGCGCGCCATTGTCTCCGCTGGCGTGAATGATTTCACCGACAGTCACGTCATCGTCCCGGTTGTCAGTAAGACTGAGGACAGAATCCACCGTTTCGCTGAGCGCACCGCCAGCTCGCTTCGTCCGCGTGGCTTCGGTGGGTTTGGCATCCATAGTAAACCCCTGTTTCTTCTACGACTGCCCCCCCCGCTCAGCCAAGGGGCGCAATCTGCATCGCTCGGGCACTTCAACTGGCCAGAGCAATGCCGCAATGGCGCGCCGAAGATGCGTCCCTTTGAAGATAAACGCACCGCCAATGGGAAGGTTCCAGGTTGGCTGGCGGTTGACGCGACGCGTATGTCAAAAGCCCTCCCGGCGCATAACGCCGAAACACCAAGGTTTTCTCTAATTGCCAAGGCTTCTCTGGCTGCCGAGAAGACAGTGACCAGAACCTGCCCAAGGTGCCCCACAGATCGCATCGGGCCATCCGGCCCAATGCCCACAGCATCCAAGAGCGAAAAGACAACCAAACCGTGATCAACGATTATCACGGCCATGCGCGCTTTGAGGTTTGTGTCATTTCCGAACAGTGTATACTGACACGGATCAAATCGGAGCGTGCCATATGAGTTCCCCAGACCGTCTGCGACAACACCTTGCGGCGATCGTGGAAAGTTCCGATGACGCGATCATCACCAAAAACCTCGACAGCATCATTCAAAGCTGGAATCGCGGCGCGGAATCGCTGTTCGGTTTCACCGCCGAGGAAGCGATCGGCCAGCCTATCACCATCCTTTTCCCGCATGGCAGGCAGGGCGAAGAAGCCGATATCATCGAGCGAATCAGACGCGGTGAGCGTATCGCGCATTACGAGACGACCCGCCAGAGAAAGAACGGCAGTCTGGTGCCGATCTCGGTGACGATTTCACCTATTCGCGACGACGGCGGCCGCATCATCGGCGCATCGAAAATTGCCCGCGACATCACCCTGAAACGTCAGGCCGAAGAGCAGCAGCGCATGCTGCTGTCGGAAATGCGCCACCGGGTCGGAAACTGCTTTGCCGTGGCAGGCGGGTTGCTGCGCATCTGCGCACGACAGGCAGACAGCTCCGAAGAGCTGGTGGAGATGATGCAAGACCGGTTTCACGCCCTATCGGAGGCGCATTCCCTCGCGGTGCCCAGCCCGGACCCCAAGCAGGCGACGCCATCGAAGACGGCCCTTGCCGATCTCGTCTCCTCCATCCTGCAACCATTCATCGGAGAGAGACAGCCCAGCATTGAGCTTGCTGACTGTCCCGTCGCAGAAGCCGCGATCACGCCACTCGCGCTCGTGTTCTACGAGCTTTGTACCAATGCCGTGAAATACGGCGGGCTGTCTGGACCGGAGGGGGACCTTACCATCACCAGCAACCAGGACGGCGATCTGCTGCGGATCGAGTGGATCGAAACCTGCACGATCGAAGACGTTAACGAAGCCGAAAGCCATGAAGGCTTCGGGACGCAGATGAGTCAGACAGCCATTGCCGCCTATCTCGACGGATCGCTCACACGGACCTTCACGCCCACGGGCATGAAGGCGGTGCTTGAACTGAGTTATGAAAAGGTTTCGGGCATTTGCGCATCGGCACTGTCGGCAAGCGATGCGCATACCGCCCGCACGAACCACTGAGTTCCCCGGCACGGCGCTCGCCCTATGCGTCGCCGGCAACAGGTTTAGCAGATTAAGACATCTCGTTTTCGTCAGACCCGCCGGAACGTCAGGTAATGCGGCACGCGCCCCTCATGCAGTGCCTTTTGCTCGTACCGCGTGCGTGTCCAATCTGCCCATGGCGTGCGCCAGTCGGAGGGACGCTCCGCCAACCACTCAAATCCAGCCTTCGGCACTTCCTCCAGCGTCTGGCGCACGTAGTCCTCGATATCCGTGGCCACCCGCAGGATCGCCCCCGGCGCCATCACGCGCGCCAGAGGCGCCAGATGTTCCTGGGTGACGAAGCGACGCCGGTGATGGCGCTTTTTCGGCCAAGGATCGGGATAGAGCAGAAATGCGCGCGCAATGCTGCCCTCAGGCAGTACGTCAAACAAGTCGCGCGCATCCCCCGGATGCACCGCGACGTTCGTCACACCTGCCTTGCGCAGCTTGGCCAACAACATGGCCACCCCATTCAGATAGGGCTCACAACCGATGAACCCGACATCAGGATTGCTCACGGCCTGATGCACCAGATGCTCGCCGCCGCCAAAACCGATTTCAAGCCAGACCGGTCGGCCACCGAATCGCGCCTTCAGGTCGAGCGGCACGCGCTCCGGGTTCACGTCCCAGCCCACGGCCCCGGGCGAAAGGCTCTCCAGGTCTTCATCCAGCAGCGCCTCCTGAGAGGCGCGCAGGGATTTGCCCTTGAAGCGGCCATAGAAATTGCGCCACGGCGCACCTGATGGATGTTTGAGCGTTGCCATGGTCGCTGCCTTTACCTCGCCCCTGCCCCGAGCGCAAACACTCGCGTGTTCCAAACCGCCCGTGCTTTCATCTTTCCAGAAATACCTGATAGCGACCTGCGCCAAACGCGAAACGGCGGCTCTCATCGAGCCGCCGTCTTGAAAATCCCGCGTGCGACCGGGCGATCAGATCGCCTTGGTCAGAACATTTACCAGATCGGTCTTTTCCCAGCTGAACCCGCCATCTGCATCGGGTGCGCGACCGAAATGGCCATAGGCCGCCGTACGCTGATAGATCGGACGGTTCAGTTGCAGGTGCTCGCGGATGCCACGCGGGCTGAGGTCCATACATTTCGAGACCGCTTTCTCGATCTGCGCCGGCGACACATCGCCAGTGCCGTGAGTGTCGGCATAGACCGACAGCGGCTGACTGACCCCGATGGCATAGCTCAACTGGATGGTGCATTTCTGCGCCATGCCCGCCGCCACCACGTTCTTGGCCAGATAGCGCGCGGCATAAGCCGCCGAGCGGTCCACCTTGGTCGGATCCTTGCCCGAGAACGCGCCACCGCCATGCGGGGCCGCACCGCCATAGGTGTCCACGATGATCTTGCGTCCGGTAAGTCCCGCATCACCGTCCGGACCACCGATCACGAACTTGCCGGTCGGGTTCACATGCCATTTCGTCGCATCGGTCAGCCACCCCTCGGGCAGAACCTCGCGGATATAGGGGCTCACGATGTCGTAGATATCGGCACTGGTCAGCGCCTCGTCCAGATGCTGCGTGCTCAGCACGATCGAGCCGATACCCACCGGCTTGCCGCGTTCGTAGATCACGGACAGTTGGCTCTTAGCGTCAGGCCCTAGGGCCGGTTCGGTTCCACCCTTGCGCACTTCGGCTAGCCGGCGCAGGATCGCGTGACTGTACTGGATGGGGGCCGGCATCAATGCGTCGGTCTCGTCAGTGGCAAAGCCGAACATGATGCCCTGATCGCCTGCGCCCTCTTCCTTGCCCGACGCCGCATCAACCCCTTGGGCGATATGCGCGGACTGCTCGTGCAGCAGGTTGGTGATCTCGCAGGTTTTCCAGTGGAACTTCTCCTGCTCGTAGCCGATGTCGCGAATGCACGCCCGGACGATATCCTCCATCCCGTCCATGTAACCGCGGAGCTTTTCCTGATCCGAAAGCCCCACCTCGCCGCCGATCACCACGCGATTGGTGGTGGCAAAGGTCTCTGCTGCCACACGCGCTTCGGGTTCTTCGGTCAGCAAAGCGTCCAGCACCGCATCCGAAATGCGGTCGCACACCTTGTCGGGATGCCCTTCAGAGACGGATTCCGAGGTGAAGATATAATTCTGTCGTGCCATGAAGTGCTCCATTCATATGACATCGCCACGCCAGGAAGCCGTTGTGACGAATTCGCGCTAGCTAGCGCGCCCGCGCGCGCGCCGTCAATCGTTAATGCGCTAAAGGGCCCCGCTGTGTCGCCTCTTTAACTCAGGCGCTCTGAGCGGACTGCCGCGCAAACCTGTGCCGCTGAGCCGCAAGCGCAGCGATCAGCAGCATCAGCGCCAGCACCGGCCAATCGCCCAACCGGGCATAGGGCGTCGGCGGCGCGGCGCGCGGTAACGCCACATCCAGCCAGCCCGCCTGCCCCAGCGGTATCTCGCCAATTATCTGCCCGCGCGCGTCGATCAGGGCCGAGACACCGGTATTGGCGACCCGTATCATCGGCAGGCCCTGTTCAACGCTGCGCAACCGCGCCTGCGCCAGGTGTTGGTACGGGCCGGACAGCTCTCCGAACCAGGCATCATTGGTGATCAACAGCAGGAAATCGGGCCTTTCCGGCGCGCCAGCGATGTTGCGCGGAAAGACACCTTCGTAACAGATCAGTGGCAACGCCCGGCCCAGCCCGGGCACCTCAATAAGCTGTGGACCAGGACCGGAGGAATAGCCGTTGCCCTGACGCGCTGCAAAACCGCGCAGCCCGAACCGCGCCAGCGTGTCACCAAAGGGCAGGTATTCGCCGAAGGGAACCAGGTGATGTTTGTCGTAGGATGCGGACACCGTACCGTCCGGCGCGATCAGCGCCAAAGTGTTAAAGAACCGCATCCCCTGCATCCGTTGCAGTCCGACAATGGCAGGCGCACCGCGCGCGGCTGCGGCGATATGGCCCAGCGTATCGCCCGCATGGTTCAGCAGAACCGGCACGGCGGTTTCCGGCCAGACCACCAGATCAGGCGGATCACCCGCCGACGTGTAGGCGATCTGACGATCAAAAAACCCCTGGATCTTGTCCGGGTCCCATTTTTCGTGCTGCGCCGCATTGGGCTGGACCAGCCGCACGATGGGCGCGTCCTGCGGCATCGGGACCGGCGTACCGAGGTTTGGCCCCGCCGCATAGGCAGCCGCCAAAGCCGCCAGCGCAATGCCTCCACGGACACGCTGACCCGCCAACGCGTGCCACAGCGCCGCTACAGCGCCAAGGCTCAGCGCGCATAACAAGAGCGGCCCGCCGATCGCGGCCCATTGCATCATCGGTGTGCCAATCCAGATATGGCCGATCTGCGCCCAGGGAAAACCGGTAAAGATAACACCGCGCAGCGCCTCGGTCAGCGTCAGCGCCGCGACCCAAGCCATCGCACCACCGCCCAGCCACCGCGCGGCCCAGACGCCCAGCATCCAGAAAAGGCCCAGTCCCGCGCTCAGCAGCACCAGTGCGAAGGGCGCCATCCAGCCATGGGTCGCCACATCAACAAGGAATGGCTCCACGATCCAGTTGAGCGCCACCAGAAAATATCCGGTGCCCGCTGCCAGCCCCAGCCATGCCGCTTGTCGCGCGGTCCATTGAAGCGTACAGATGCCGAAAAAGACTGCAAGCGCCAGCAGCGTCAGCGGCCAGAACCCGAAGGGGGCCTGCCCCAGCCCCGCTAGCGCACCCAGCATCGCACAAAGCGCGGCGCGCTTCCATGCGCCAAGGTCCTCAATCCGCAGCGCGATGCCGGCGGGCATCGTTCGCTCGGTCATTCCCCTGCGGCCGCCGCCCCGGCACCGGGGACGCGCACACGCATCCGCTTGATCCGCCGCGGGTCGGCGTCGACCACTTCGAAAGAGGTACCGTTAGGATGCTCGATCACCTCACCGCGTACCGGCACCCGGCCGACCAGCATGAAGACCAACCCGCCCAGCGTATCAATCTCTTCTTCCTTGACGTCTTCGGCATCCGTCAGCGACTGCCCGATCTCGGCCTCGAAATCTTCCAGCGGGGTTTTGGCCAGCGCCAGGTAGCAACCCGGCTTTTCCTCGGACCACAGCGCGCCCTCGCCAATGTCGTGCTCGTCCTCGATTTCACCGACCACCTGTTCGATCAGGTCCTCGATGGTCACCAGCCCGTCGACGCCGCCATATTCGTCGATGACCAGCGCCATGTGCCGCCGGTCACTCTGCATCTTCTGCAGCAGGACGCCGATCGGCATGGAGGGCGGGACATAGAGCAGCGGACGCAGCATGTTCTTGAGCGAAAACCGCCCACCATTGCCGTTAAATCCGTGCTTGAGCGCGAAATCCTTGAGGTGCGCCAACCCGATGGGCGTGTCGAGCGTGCCCTTGTAGACGGGCAAACGTGTCATGCCGCTTTCGCGGAACACTTTCACCAGTTCATCCTTGGTAATGTCCGATGGCACCGAGACGATATCGGCCTTTGGGATCGCTACGTCCTCAACCACCATATCATGCAGGTTAAGCATGCCGCGCACGCTCGCCTCCTTGGTGCCATTGGCGTGGCCCTCGGCCTCGTCATCTGTATCACTCGAGGCGAAAGCCCCTATGAAACGGCGAAAGAACCCGCCTTGGTCGTCGTCGCCTGTTTGCGCGCCCTGCGCTGCGTTAGACGCATCTTCGATACTATCGCCCATCGTTCCTTTTTCCATATACCGCGGGGATCGATCCCGCCACGGTTCAATATGGGCTGGTCAGACCCGTTTTTTCAAGTATTTCGACCTCGAGCGATTCCATCTACACCGCATCTGCGTCACGCATGTGATCATAACTCGGCAAATGCAAGGCCGCATGCACCATCAGACGCGTGGCATGAGCGCGCAGCGGGATGCCGCCGAGCATGGTTTCGCTGCTCCAGGTTTCAAGGGCGATGGCGTTACCCCCCGGCTCCGCCTCGCGCCGGCGGTGGCCTTGCGTGATCATGTGAGCCAGCATGTGTCGCACCTCAGGCAAGGTCCGGGGCAGCCGGAACATCGAATCGATCCGACAACCCCGCTCTCAGACTTCAAGGCGTTTCAGGCTCGCAGCGAAATACAACCCAAAGGGGCAACTTCGGACAAGGGAAGCCGCCCGGACAGCCGACGCAGTCAACGATCAAGCCATATACCGCCGACCGTCCTGAATTTCGAGACAATCCCCTGAAAACGCTTCTTTATAAAGTTGCTGCTTGGAAAGGCCAGCAGTATGGTGGACGCTCTGAAGCTTCGAGCTAATCGGCCGAAGTGATAGGTAATAGTAACGTTTTCGTGGGGAAAATATTTTATGAAAAAGACAATTTTGACTGCCATATGCTCTATGGCACTACTGCCAGCAGGCGCGATGGCTGCAACGGTCGACCTTACAGGATGGGGCGAAAACGGGTTTCGTGGGAACAACAACGCCGGCACATGGACCGTCCAGCCCGGCAACGATACCGTCAGGCAGACTAGCAACGGCCAACCAACCGTATTTTTCGAACCCGGTTCCAACGCTCAGGGTACCAGCCTGAGTGGCAGCATCGAGGTTTACACGACAGGTGACAACGACTTCGTCGGTTTTGTTCTGGGCTACCAAGATGGTGAATTGAACAGTGCTAATGCCGATTTCTGGCTTATCGACTGGAAGCAGGCGAACCAGGACGTTGCGAAGATCGGGCTTTCGCTAAACCATGTGACCGGCAATGTCGCCGGGACTTCGGTAAACGATTTCTGGCAACATGTCGGCACGGTCGACGAGGTAGCGCGAGGCGCAGGCCTAGGTTCCACCGGATGGGCCGACAATCAATCCTACACGTTCGATCTGATCTTCACTCCGACGCTGATCCAGGTCGACGTCGACGGTGTCAACCAACTGTCCTACACCAGTGCCGATCACGGGTCGACCTTCACCGATGGCGCGTTCGGCTTTTACAACTATTCGCAGGGCAGTGTCGAATACGCCGGCATCACCTCGGCTGTGGTTCCGCCATCGCCGGTTCCGCTTCCCGCTACCCTGCCGCTTCTTATGGCCGGGTTCGGGGCACTTGGCCTCATGCGGCGTCGTCGTCGCGCGGCCTGACGTACACTAAGGCGCAAATATATTGGAAAGGGCACCGCTTCAGGTGCCCTTTTTTTATCGTGCACCGGGCATTCTGGTTTATGCTGAAACGCCTCAATATGGGCTGCTCAGGCCCATTTTACCGAGTATTTCGACTTCAAGCGCTTCCATCAACGTGGCGTCCGCGTCACGTAGGTGATCATACCCCAGCAAATGCAGAACCGCATGGACGACCAGATGCGTGGCATGAGCGTGCAGCGGGATGTCGCCGCGCACAGCCTCGGCCGCGCAGGTTTCATAGGCAATGGCGATATCGCCCAGTTCCTCATCCCGCACGGGATCGGGCGCGTCGGGTGTGCCGCCGGGTGTCGGTGCGCCGCGTTCGACACTGGGCCAGCTCAGCACGTTAGTGGGCTGCGCCTTACCGCGAAAACTGGTGTTCAGCGCCGCAATGCGCGCGTCGTCACAAGCCAGCACGCTGATCTCGAACGCTTCCGCGTCAAGCCCGAGATGCCCCAGTGTCGCGTCGGTCGCCGCGCTGCATAACGCTTCGATGTCCAGGTCTGCCCAACGGGCATCTTCGATGATGATATCCACGCTCATGCGGCCCTTATGATCGCGCGGAGCGCGCACAGCAAGGGGCCCCGCACCTGCCGGATCAGAGCTTTTTGACTGCGCATCGCAAGCTGCGGTTCAGATTTTTCCGGTCTTGCGCTAAGCATGGGATAAATCGACCAAAGGCGGCCTGCATTGCTACGACTCATCTCGATCAACCTGATCATTTTTGCCTGCCTGGTCATCGGGCTTGAGTTGCTCTTTGGCACATGGTTTTCCAGCACCCACGCGCTGCACCAGTTTACGAAACCGCGCAATATCGCGCTGGAGCGGCCCAACCCGCTGGGTGACGAACCCGCAGTGATACTTTACACCCGCGACGCCAACGGGTTTCGCGGCCTTGCGGCGGATGTGTCCGAGATCGACCTGCTGACCGTGGGCGGCAGCACCACCGACCAGCGCTATCTTGACGACAGCGCCACCTTTCAGGCGCGGCTGGCGGCGCGTTTTGCAGATGAGGGACGACATATCGCCATCGCCAATGCCGGGATCGACGGTCAGTCCACCTTTGGCCATATCGCGAATTTCGAAGCGTGGTTCAATCGTATCGACGGGCTCGCCCCGCGCTACATTCTATATTATGTCGGGATCAACGACGCGCTGATCCTGTCGTCCAAACCAGAGTTCGACGTGATCGAAGCCTCGGGCAAGCTGCGCCGCCTACAGCTTTTTATTCGCGAAAAATCAGCGCTCTACCAGCTATACCTCATCGCCAAACAGGCGAGGCGTCCCCCCGAGGAAAGCCACCAGTTATCGCATGCCAACTTCGCGCTGCCCGGCACGCCGCTGACAGATACACCGACCCTCGCACCCGATGCATTACAGGACCCGGACGTGACCCGCGCGCTGGATACGCTCGGGGACAATATCGCCACGCTCGCCCGGTTGACGCGCGAAATGGGCGCGGTGCCGATATTTGTCACCCAGCGCAGCACCGCCTGGACGCTGGAGAATGGCAAGGTGGTGGGAATAAAACAGATCTCACCGGGTTTCCTGAACCGCTACACAGCCCGTTTCGGGCCGATCAACGGGGTCGATGTGCACGCCGTCGAAAGCCGCATCGCCGATGCGATCCTCACCGCGTGCAGGGCAGCGGATGCGGCCTGCTTCGACCTGATGCACGAGGTCACGTTCGATCTGGGCCGCGATTTCTATGATGAGGTCCACACCAATGCAGTCGGGGCCGAGGTCATCGCCGCCTATCTGCATCGAAAGCTGTCAGAGCTCGAAGGGTTCTGATCCGCCCCGAAAGCCAGAGTGAAAATCATTATTCTCCCAACGCTTAACTGGTATAATTAAAGCGCCACTTGAACGTGAAACCCCTCAGCTATCGGCCTCATACGCTTTGATGATTGCCGCGACCAGCGGATGCCGCACAACGTCCTTGGCGGTAAAGTAGTTGAAACTGATATTCGGGATCGCCGACAACAGCCGTTCGGCGTCATGCAGCCCGCTCGGCACCCCGCGCGGCAGGTCGATCTGGGTCCGATCGCCAGTAACCACCATGCGGCTGCCCTCGCCCAGCCGCGTCAGAAACATCTTCATCTGCATCGTCGTGGCGTTCTGTGCCTCGTCCAGCACCACGAACGCATTTGACAACGTCCGTCCCCGCATGAAGGCCAGCGGCGCAATCTCGATCTTCTTTTCCTCGATCAGTTTGGCCAGTTGCTTGCCCGGAAGGAAATCGTTCAGCGCGTCGTAGAGCGGCTGCATATAGGGATCGACTTTATCCTTCATGTCGCCCGGCAAATAGCCGAGCTTCTCTCCGGCCTCGACCGCAGGGCGGCTGAGGATGATCCGGTCCACATGCCCTTCGATGAACATCGAAACCCCAACAGCGACCGCCAGATAGGTCTTGCCGGTACCCGCCGGGCCAATCCCGAAGGCCAGTTCGTTCGAGAACAGCGACCGCACATAGGCTTTCTGTGCATCGGTGCGCGGCTCCACCAGCTTTTTGCGGGTCTTTATCTCGACCCGCCCGCCCTGAAACATTTCCAGCTGATCACCGTCTTGCACGCCAGTATCAGCTTCCGTGCCGCCCATACGCAACTCACGGTCGATATCGCCACGCTCGACCGCGCGGCCGGCTTCGAGCCGCTCATAGAGGGCGCGCAGCACATCGGCCGCCTCCACCACTTGCGCTTGCTCGCCATGCACCGCAAGCTCATTGCCCCGGCGCAGGATCTGCACACTTAACGTCTGTTCGATTTCGGCCAGATTGCGGTCGTGTTCACCGCATAGATCTATCAACAGGAAATTGTCGGGAAACTCGACGATTTGCTTGTGCATCGCGTCGCTTGCGTTGGCTTCGGGCAGCTCGGCTCGGGTCAATCAACTCTCCGGGATTAGGTCTGGCCTGGATTGGCATTTCGGATGGTGACAAGTTGCGGCGGGGCGCGCAAGCGCCTCGATGCGGCAACCACGCTCATGGCACGAAAAAGCCGCGAGCAAACAGCTCGCGGCTTTGATGTTTCTCAGTGCGGGCCCCGCGATCAAACCGGGTCCGATACAGGCGAGCCGCGCTTGAACGCACCGGTTGCCGTGTTCGGCGGCGCAGTGCCAGAGCAAACCGGCTTGCCGTATTTGTCCAGACGCTGCGACAGGTAACCTTCGATCCCGTCGTCGATGATCCAGTGATCGCACCCGTTCGGGTCAATCCATATACCGGCCTTGAGCTGGCTCAGGTGCTTCGAGTCGAAGCCCCGGTCAACAGTCTTGTCTTTTTTCGGAGCGTCACACCCGGCGACGACGACGGCTGCGCATAGGGCAACAGCGAGTTTAACAAGTTTCATGTATCGCCCCCCTAGCGAATGCAGATGATTTCGACGCGGCGGTTTTGCTGCATGCCCGCGGCGGTGTTGTTCGATGCTTTCGGCATCCGCTCACCATAACCGCGGACATCCGCGATGCGCGCCCCGGTGCTGGCCGCGATGCGTGCCACAGAGTTGGCCCGGCGCAGCGAAAGATCCATGTTGTACTGATCCGATGCGCGGCTGTCGGTGTGGCCGGTGATGATATAGGACACCGCCCCGGTTTTCTTGAAGAAATCCATCAGATACCGCTTGCCCGAAGGGCTGATCCGCGCGCTGTCTGTCGCAAACAGCTGATCGCTGTTCATCACACCGCAAACATTGCCCCGGCGGCAGACCGGAATGCCCTGGCGGTTGGTGTGCGGGCTCATGTAGCCTTCCCAACCGTCATCCATGACCCAGTGTTCACATCCGTCCGGATCGACCCAGATCGTTGGCGTGTAATTCTCACCCACAACCGTTTTCTGCTGGGCCAAAGCCGCCCCGCTCGAAAACACGATACACGCACCCAGAGCAGCGGCAGCTATCCCCCCCAGAGCGCTGCGACATGACTTCGTCAGTCTCGTCATCACAGCCAAATTCCTTCTTCTGTTCCCCCAATTGGCCTGCTCGGTTTTTCCGGGCCTGCCAATGTCGTAAATTATCGTTCAACCTTAGCAGCTTTGCCCGTGTTGTGAAGCACTAATAAGGGAGGAATCCACCCAGAAGAACCACCTGTGGTCCCTCTAGGCCGGACATTCACAACATACAGGGGCCATGCGCGTGGATCTTCGCCCGGCCAGAGCCGGAGACGATTCGCCAGCTCAGTCTGAAATCAGCACGCCGGCAAGCGAATTGGCGCCGCTTTCGCTGATCCGGACCCGCGCGATATCGCCTGGCCGGATGTCGGGCGCCACCACATGCACCGCATGCAGATACTCGGACTTGCCCACCATCTGCCCCGGCTGCCGCCCCGGCTTTTCAAAGAGCACGCTGACCTCGCGCCCGACCATGCTTTGCTGCACCTCACGCTGCTGCCGGGTGAGCAATGCCTGCAGGCGTTGCAGGCGTTCATCGGCCACGGCCGGATCGATCTGTGCGCGGTTGGCCGCAGGCGTCCCTGGACGGGTCGAATACTTGAACGAATAGGCGGTGCCATAGCCCACCGCCTCGATCAGGCGCAACGTGTCCTCGAAATCGGCATCCGTCTCTTCGGGGAAGCCGACGATGAAATCCCCTGACAGCAGGATATCGGGCCGTGCTGCACGGATCCGTCCGATCACATCCAGATAGCTTTGCGCAGTATGTTTGCGGTTCATCCGTTTGAGAATGCGGTCGCTGCCCGACTGCACCGGCAAATGCAGGTAGGGCATCAGCTTGGCGCAGTTTGCGTGTGCTTCGATCAGGTCTTCGCTCATGTCATTGGGGTGACTTGTGGTAAAGCGGATGCGCTCCAGCCCATCGACCTCGCTCAGTGCCCAGATCAGCCGCGCCAGCGACCAGTCGCCACCTTTTGGCCCGACCCCGTGATAGGCATTCACGTTCTGCCCCAGCAGCGTGATCTCGCGCACGCCGCGCTCGACCAGCCCGCTGGCCTCTTCCAGGATGCGGCCTGCCGGGCGACTGACCTCGGAACCGCGGGTGTAGGGCACGACGCAGAAGGCGCAGAATTTGTCACACCCCTCCTGCACGGTCAAAAACGCCGTCGGTCCGCGCCTAGCCTTGGGCCGCGCCTTCAATGCCTCGAACTTGTCCTCTTCGGGGAAATCGGTATCGAGCGCCTTTTCCCCCTTCGCCAGCCTTGCTTCCATCTCTGGCAGGCGATGATAGCTTTGCGGGCCGACCACCAGATCGACCAGGGGCTGACGGCGCATGATCTCCTCGCCCTCGGCCTGCGCGACACAGCCTGCGACGCCGATCTTCAGATCCGGCCGCGCGTCCTTCAACTCGCGGAACCGCCCCAACTCGGAATAGACCTTCTCGGCGGCCTTCTCTCGGATATGGCAGGTGTTGAGCAGGATCATGTCCGCGTCGGACACGTCGCGCGTCTCGACATAGCCCGCCCCGCCCATGGCTTCGGCCATGCGTTCACTGTCATAGACGTTCATCTGACAGCCATAAGTCTTGATATAGAGCTTCTTGGGTGCGGACATGGGCTGCGCCTCTGGCTTGCGGTTTGCAGTGTGTGGGTGCGCGCCTGCCTATACCAGAGAAGGGGGTTCTTGCAATGCACTGCGATTTGCCCGAATCTGCCGCAAAACAACATGAGGCAACGCGTGCAATTCACCGGACTTGAAGATTTCACCGCCCGAGGCAAGCCCGCGCTGGCAAAAGGACCGATCGCGCTCGTCTTCGTCGAGGACGATACCGAGATCGACACCACGCTGCGCCACCATCACGATGCGGGCTTTCGCGCGCTGGTCGTGTTCATGCCTGCGGAATTCACACTGCCCGACGACGTGGCCGAGCAGACAATGCGCGTCGATTTCGACCTCAGCCGCGGTGACAGCGCCTTTGCCGCAGTCAACGCGGTGATCAAGATGGCCCCCGGCGAGTGGCTTTATTACTGTTACAATGCCGAATACCTCTTTTACCCGTTCTGCGAGACCCGCACCGTCGGCGAAATGCTGGCCTATCATAGTGAAGAACGGCGCGATGCGATGCTGACCTATGTGATCGACCTTTACGCAGGCGATCTCGACGCGCATCCATCCGCGGTTTCGCTCGAAGACGCACATATCGACAAGTCAGGCTATTATGCCTTGGCACGGCTTGATCCCAACAATCACAACCATCCAAAGGAACGCCAGCTCGATTTCTTTGGTGGCCTGCGCTGGCGCTACGAGGAACACATTCCCGCCCCGCGGCGCAAGATCGACCGCATCGCGCTCTTCCGCGCCAAACCGGGCCTGACGCTTCGCGAAGACCACACGTTCAACGACGAGGAATACAATACCTACGCCTGCCCCTGGCACAACAATCTGACAGCCGCCATCGTGTCTTTCCGGACCGCCAAGGCGCTCAAACGCAACCCCGGCTCGACCTTCGACATCCCGACCTTCAAATGGCACAATTCGACGCCCTTCGAATGGCACTCACGCCAGTTGCTGGACCTCGGCCTGATGGAACCCGGTCAGTGGTTCTGATGCGAAATAGCGTCTTATCTAGATGAATATCCTCATCGAAGGCTCAGATTTTTCGGCGAAAAAACTATTTGCCGCTCGCATGTTCGGCGCAACGTCTCCTTAGATTTTTCACAGAACAATCTCGGGCTTGTCAGAGGTTTTCAGCCTGCGGCATTCCCAGCACATGAAAACCGCCATCGACGCGGATGATTTCGCCGGTCGTGCAGGCCCCCGCATCCGACGCCAGGTAGACCGCCGTACCACCCACCGCCTCCAGCGTGGCGTTGGCACGCAGTGGCGCGTTCATGTCGGTGTGCTTGTAGGTCTTGCGCGCGCCGCCGATCGCCGCGCCCGCCAGTGTCTTCATCGGGCCGGGGCTGATCGCGTTGACGCGAATGCCATCAGGCCCAAGGTCGTTGGCCAGGTAGCGCGTGGCGCTCTCCAGTGCCGCCTTGGCTACGCCCATGACATTGTAATTCGGCACCACCCGGTTGCTGCCCTGATAGGTCAGCGTCAGCAAGGTGCCGCCATTTTCGCGCATCAACGGATGGGCGCGCCGCGCCACTTCGATGAAGGAATAACAAGAGATATCCATCGAATGCTTGAAATTGGACCGGCTGGTGTTCAGGAACCGGCCGGTCAATTCCGCCTTGTCGGAAAACGCGATGGCATGAACCACGAAATCGATTGTCGGCCAGCGGTGCGCCAGCCCCTCGAACGCGGCATCAAGCGAGGCATCGTCGGTCACGTCCACATCCACGAGGAAATCCGACCCGACCGATTCGGCCAGCGGCGCCACGCGCTTGCCGAATGCATCGCCCTGGTAGGTGAACGCCAGTTCCGCCCCCGCCGCGTGCATTTCGCGGGCAATGCCCCACGCGATGGAGCGATCATTCGCCACCCCCATGATCAGGCCGCGTTTGCCCCGCAGTGAATTTGTCATGCAATCATCCTTGGTATTTGCTCAACAGCATCGAGCCGTTAGTGCCACCAAAACCGAAGGAATTGGTCATGACCGTATCGAGCCCGGCTGCGTCCACCCGCGCCGTCGCGATTTCGGCCGGGTCCAGTGCCGGATCCAGATTGTCGACATTGATCGACGGGATGATGAAATCATGCTCCAGCGCCAGCAGGCAATAGATCGCCTCCTGCGCACCCGTCGCGCCCTGGCTGTGGCCAGTCATCGACTTGGTAGAGCTGATCGGTGGCGTCGTTCCCTGCCCGAAAACGCGGCGGACGGCCTCCACTTCGCCAACATCCCCGACGGGCGTCGAGGTGCCATGCGCGTTGATGTAGCTGACGCTGCGCTCTTCGGGCAGCGTGCGCAACGCGGCGCGCATCGCCCGTTCGCCCCCCTCGCCTGACGGTGCGACCATGTCAGCACCATCCGACGTGGCGGCAAAGCCGGTGACTTCTGCATAGATTTTCGCACCGCGCGCCACTGCCCGTTCCAGGCTTTCCAGCACCACGATGGCACCGCCGCCCGAGATCACGAACCCGTCGCGGCCCGCGTCAAACGCGCGGCTGGCGCTTTCGGGGGTGTCGTTATACTTGCTCGACATCGCGCCCATCGCATCGAAAAGGCAAGACAGCGTCCAATCCAGCTCTTCTCCGCCGCCCGCGAACATCACGTCCTGCGTGCCCAGCGCGACCTGCTGTGCAGCCATGCCGATGCAATGCAACGAGGTCGAGCAGGCTGAAGTGATCGAGAAGTTCATGCCCTTGATCTGGTAGGCCGTCGCAAGATTAGCGCTCACGGTCGAGGACATGCATTTGGGCACCGCAAAGGGGCCGATCCGCTTGGTCGCGCCGGTTTTCAGCACGGTCTGGTGCGCCAGCAACATGGCACTGGTAGACGGCCCGCCCGATCCCGCGATCAGCCCGGTCATGGGATTCACGACTTCCTTTTCCGCCAACCCCGCATCGGCAATCGCCTGCCCCATCGCGATATGCGCATAGGCACTGCCCGGCCCCATGAAGCGCAGGGTGCGCTTGTCCACATGTTCAGCCACATCAATATCCACCGCGCCCGCAATCTGGCTGCGGAACCCGTGTTCGGCCATCGCCTCATTGGCGGTGATCCCCGATTTTCCCTCTCGCAGCGAGGCCAGAACTTCCTCGGCATTGTTCCCGATCGACGATACGATGCCGATCCCTGTTACGACCACACGGCGCATAGGCAAACTCCCTCATCGGTTCAACGTCTTGTGTAAGGCAGGCCGGGGCAAAGGGGCAAGCAGATTGGGCAGAGATATGAAGGAAAGGCTGAAGGCCGGGGCGTAAACTGGCACGATCTGGCGCATGGTGCCGCATAACCGTCGCCCCCGCTCCAATATCTGCCCTCGGTGCCCGGCAGCTTTGATCATTGACGGACCGGGGCGGTTCAGGCATCGGGAGGTTGTCCCAACCTCGGTCATCTGGCGGCACGTCCGTCGCCGTCGGGGCGGCAACTTGCATCGGAAAACCTGTGGCGACTGAGATTACGACGGACCGCAAGGCCAACCTGCTCGGCAGTATCTGGATGATTTCCGCAATGGCGATCTTTGCCATCGAGGACGCATTCATCAAGGCCGCATCCGTAACACTTCCTGTCGGACAGATCCTGATCATCTTTGGTTTCGGTGGCGCAGTCCTGTTTGCCTGTCTGGCACGCCGGAACAATGAATCCCTTTTCATCCGAGAGGTGGTCTCACGCCCGATGCGTATTCGCGTCGTCTTCGAAATCATCGGCCGGTTGTTCTACACGCTTGCCATTTCCTTGGTCCCGCTATCCGCAGCCACCGTGATCCTGCAGGCCACGCCGCTGGTCGTGGTCGCCGGGGCGGCATTGGTTTTTGGCGAAAAGGTCGGCTGGCGCCGTTGGACGGCAATTGTCATCGGATTGGCCGGGGTTGTCATCATCGTCCAACCCGGCACAGAGAGTTTCTCGATGCTGTCGATCCTGGCGATTATCGGAATGATGGGATTTGCCGGGCGCGACCTTGCCAGCCGTGCCGCGCCAGCAGCGCTCAGCACGTCGCTGCTGGGGTTTTACGGCTTCCTGGCAATCATCATCGCCGGCGCGTTGTTCTCAGTCTGGCAGGCGGCCCCGTTCGTTCAACCCGGTATCGAGGTTTCCTTCTACCTGCTGGCGGCGGTGCTGGCTGGGGTGTTCGCCTATTCGTGCCTGATGAAGGCCATGAGAATCGGAGAAGTGTCCGCCGTGACTCCCTTCAGATACACCCGGCTGCTGTTCGGGTTGGCATTGGGGATCGCGCTGTTCGGCGAAAGCTTGAGCCTGTCGATGCTGATCGGGTCAGGTTTGATCGTGGTCTCGGGGCTGTTCATCCTTTGGCGCGGCAAACAGGTCACCGCGCCAAAGTAAGCACCATAGTGGGGCCCGAGCATGCGCGTTCAGCTCGGCAGAGGCCACCGAGATCTACCCCGCATCGGGCAAGGGAGGAACCGTCCGAAGATACAGGATGATCGCTGCCAGATCCTCAGGCGTGATATTGGCAAAGTATCCATAGGGCATCGGTGGCAGCATCGTCCGGCCATCGGGATGATTGCCTTGGGTGATCATCATGCCAAGTTCTGTATCCGTGTAACCTGCCAGACCATCAGGGTCGTTGGTCAGGTTCGGCGCAACCGATATCCCCCAAGGCCCTTCAAACTCGCGCCCGCCGCGGCCCAGATCGGTCTCGAAGAGATGACCCTCCGGGCCAAGGGGCGTGTGGCATTCCATGCAATGCGCGACCGTGGCCAGGTATTTTCCGTATTCGACGCTGACCGTGTGTGGCACGTCCGGAACGCTCCCCACGGGCGGGCCGTATGAGGACGGCACCGGGATGCGGTAGATCGACTCTGGGACCGCCTGCTCTACCGCTGGAAGGCTGCGCAGATAGGCCACGATCGCGGCCAGATCGGTATCCGATATGTGGCGGTAAAACTCGATTGCCATGGGCGGGCGAATGACTGATCCATCGGGTCGAATCCCCTCCCTGATCGCCAGTGCCAGTTCCGCATCCGACCAACCGGCAACCCGGCTGCCCGGCGAGATGTTGGGGACATGTACTGTGAATTCGGGCATTGCGATGACAAACCCGCCCGCCATTTCCATATTTGCAATCGGGCCGTCCGGGCCTTTTGGCGTGTGGCAATTGCCACAGCCCATTGGCCCCTGCACCAGATATCGCCCGCGTTCGAGCGGCGTTTCCGCGGTAGCACTCCCCGCGACGCACACACTTGCCACAAGCGTAAACAGAACCGATTTCATGATGATCCCCGCGAACCTACGGCTCAGGCGGATGCGCCTGGCTCAGGCCGGAATCATATCATGACGCTACATAAAACGGAGTGCAGAACGCGACATAGTGACGCCGCTGATTTCGGGCGCAACTGCTCGGGATTGCCAATGCCGGACGCGGGCCGACGGGACGTCCCGCGACTGTCGCAAATAGATGGTACACTACGAAACCGGGTCGGAAACCCGCGTGATCGCCGCCCCGGACCCCGGTCAAGCGTGGTCGGGCAACGGAGCGGCGGCAGACAGGCCCGTCGGCTCAGCTCTCGCTCAGCGCCACTTTCATATCCTTGACCATGTAGATCACTTCGCCATCGGCCTCCACGATGCCATCGGCAACACCCATGGTCAGCCGCCTTGTCTGGATCGCCTTGGTGAAGTCGATCTTGTAGGTCAGCATCTTTCGGTCGGGGCGCACCATGCCGGTCAGCTTGACCTCGCCCACGCCCAGCGCATAGCCGCGCCCGGGCCAGCCGCGCCAGCCAAGGTTGAACCCGGTCAGTTGCCACAGCCCGTCAAGACCCAGACAGCCGGGCATGATCGGATTGCCGGGAAAATGGCACTCGAAGAACCATAGGTCCGGGGTAATATCGAATTCGGCCACCACATGACCTTTGCCATGCGCGCCACCGTCACCCGAGATGTCGGTGATCCGGTCCATCATCAGCATTGGCGGCTCTGGAAGCTGCGCATTGCCAGGGCCGAAAAGCTCGCCCCGCGCACATTTCAGCAAATCGTCTTTTCCGAAGCTGCTCGGATAGTCGGCCATTCGCACGGCTCCCTCTTGATTGGTGGCAAGTCCCAATCCCCCCTCTAGCACCCCGGCGCGCGACCATGCAAGCCCGTGAAACCGCGCCCGTCACGCGACAACAGACCGGTCAAAATGCGATTTTCATTTGAAATTCATCCGTTCTGCGCCATATGGTTACGTGAGAGAAACGAATGCAGGCACCAATGTCACCGAAGGCGCTGGAACGAGGATCAGACTGGTTGATGGATGCGGGGCTGCGCCCGACGCGGCAACGCGTGGCGCTGGCGGCGTTGCTCATTGGCGATGGCCAGCATCGGCACGTGACCGCAGAGAGCCTGTTTTCCGATGTGCGTCGTCTGGGCGAGAGTGTGTCGCTTGCCACTGTCTACAACACCCTGCGCGCCTTTTGCGATGCCGGGTTGCTCCAAGAAGTGATGGTGGACGGTGCCAAGAGCTATTTCGACACCAACACCCATGATCATCCGCATTTCTTCTGGGAAGACGAAAACCGTCTGAGCGACGCGCCCGCAGACCAGCTTCAGATTGTCCGCCTGCCGGATGCGCCCGAAGGCGCGGAAATCGCCTCGGTTGATGTGGTGATCCGCCTGCGCCGCCGCCACTAACCCGCCAACCATCTCAAAGCCCCGCCCGACATCGCGGCAACTCGCCCGGTGATGGGTCGCCCCCTCTTGGCCAATGGCTCAAACTGGCGAGCGCCCTGCGACCTGCTCTTGCGCCTTGGCCGCCAAGCAGGTTCATAGGCACATACAGAACAATGCAAGGAGCCTCTGACATGCGCGCCATCAGCTACGACCGTTTCGGCCCCGCCGCCGAAGTCCTGCAACTGGGCGACATGGAGCTGCCCGCCCCCGCCCCGGGCGAGGTGCGCGTCCGCCTGGCTTGGTCCGGTGTGAACCCGTCAGACGCCAAAGCCCGCGCAGGCACGCGACCCGGCGTGACAAAACCGGCCTTCGACCGGATCATCCCCCATTCCGACGGCGCGGGCGAGATTGACGCGGTGGGGGACGGCGTCGATGCCGCGCGGATCGGCCAGCGGGTGTGGATCTGGAACGGCCAGTGGCAGCGCGCCTTCGGCACGGCCGCCGAGGCAATCTGCCTGCCCGAGGATCAGGCCGTGCCCCTGCCCTATGGCGTAGACCTTGCCGCAGGCGCCACGCTGGGCATTCCGGGGCTGACGGCGGCGCATGCGGTGTTTGGCGGTGGCGATGTCGCGGGCCAGACCTTGCTGATCAGCGGCGGCGCAGGGGCTGTCGGGCACAATGCTGTGCAACTGGCCAAATGGGGCGGCGCCACGGTCATCGCAACCGCCCGTGGCGACGGCCTGATGCGCGCAGCCGAAGCCGGTGCCGATCATTGCCTCGACTATACCGATCCGGATCTGGCGGCGCAGATCGTCTCGGCCACGGGTGGCAAAGGTGTGGACCGGGCTGTCGAGGTGGAGTTTGGCCGCAATGCCGCGATGCTGGCCGAGGTGATGCGACCCCAGGGCACGATCTGCGCCTATGGATCGGGTGCCGACATGACGCCTGTCCTGCCGTTCGGACCCTATCTTTTCAAGGCACTCACCCTCGATATCGTGCTGATTTACATCCTCGACGCGTCGCCGCGCGCCGCCGCGATCCATCGTCTGCACGAGGCGCTGTCAACGGGCGCGCTGCGCCCTGCGATTGCCGGAACCTATCCGCTGGCAGAATGCGCCGCCGCACAGGACGCGGTGATGACACCGGGCCGCTCGGGTGCCGTGCTGCTGGAGATCTGACGCAGGGTGGATAGAAACCCACCCTGCCCCGGCATCGCTCAGCCGATTGCGACCAGCTCGATCGCGAAGGTCAGGTCCTTGCCTGCAAGGAAATGATTGGCATCCAGCGTAACATGGCTATCTGTCACCTCGACCACCGTGACCGGCATTGCCTGGCCTTCGGGCGTCTGCACCTGCAACTGCGTGCCCAGGTCCAGCGGGATATCGGCGGGAATTCCCTCGCGTGGCACCTGCTGAAGCGCGGCCGGGTCCGGCTGGCCATACGCATCGTCCGCAGCCACTTCGACCACCTTCTTGTCGCCCAGGCTCATCCCCGGCAGTGCAGTGTCCAGTCCGGGAATGATCTGACCCGAGCCGACCTCGAATTTCAGCGGTTCGCGGCCATCGCTGCTGTCAAAGACAGTCCCGTCTGCCAGCGTGCCGGTATAGTGAATGTGTACGGTGTCACCCGTTTTTACTTGCGTCATGAATGCTCCGATCTTGGGGAATTTGCCCTCGCCTGCGCATTGCGAGCGTCTGGCGGGGCATCAGGAATTGACGAGGCCGCGGCGCGCGCGGGTTCTCGATGGCGAATCCCAAAGACGCTAACGTCGCATCCGCCAGTTTGCAAACAGACTGCCATGCGGACACCGGACCATGAACCAAATCACCCTTTTCCCGCTCTGCCATCCATGCCAGTCTGCATACTGACCCGCGGAGGACACAATGCCCATCACCACCTGTATATTCGACGCTTACGGCACGCTTTTCGATGTGGCTGCTGCCGCCCGCACGGCTGCGGCCGAGCCGGGCCGCGCGGCCTTTGCCGCCCATTGGCCGCAGATTGCGCAGAACTGGCGGCTGAAACAACTGCAATACACCTGGCTGCGCGCGGTCATGCAGCGGCACACCGATTTCTGGCAGGTGACGCAGGACGGGCTGGATTGGGCGCTGGAGGCTGAAGGGCTGGAAGGCGACGTGGAACTGCGCGAGCGGCTGCTGCAACTTTACTGGGAGTTGGAAGCCTACGCGGAAGTGCCGGCCATGCTCCGCACACTCAAGGACGCGGGGCTGAATACCGCGATCCTGTCGAACGGATCGCCCGACATGCTGGACGGCGCGGTGAAATCGGCAGGACTGACCGACCTGCTCGATGATGTGCTGTCAGTCGAGGATGTGGGCATCTTCAAACCTGCCGATGTGGTCTATGACATGGTGGGCAAGCGCTTTGGCTGCGCCCGCACCGAGGTGCTCTTCGTGTCGTCAAACGGCTGGGATGTGGCGGGTGCCGCGGGCTACGGGTTCAACACGGCCTGGGTGAACCGAGCGTCCGAGCCTGTGGACCGCCTGCCCGCACGCCCGGCCCATATCCTGAACGATCTGACCGGCATCCCGGCACTAGCAGGCGCCTGATGCCCAGGTTTCTGTCCAAGGACGGATTGACGCTGCATTACGAGGATGCGGGTGACGGCCCACCGGTGCTGTGCCTTGCGGGCCTGACGCGCAACAGTGCCGATTTCCAGTTCCTGTTGCCGTTTCTGCCTGACTACCGGGTGATCCGGCCGGATTATCGCGGGCGCGGCCAATCGGACCATGCCGATGATTTCATGACCTATTCCATCGCCCAGGAAGCGCAGGACGCCATTACCCTGCTCGACCATCTGGGACTGGACCGCGTCACGCTTATCGGCACGTCGCGCGGCGGGCTGATCGCAATGCTGCTGGCCCACATGGCGCCCGAGCGTCTGAGCGGCGTGATCCTCAACGATATCGGCCCCGAAGTCACACCTGTCGGCATCGAGCGGATCATGGACTATGTCGGCAAGGAGCCGAACGCGCCCGATCTCGACACTGCCGCCACCACACTGCGCGCTGTCAATGCCGATGCCTTTCCCGGCGTGTCGTTCGATCGTTGGCGCGTACAGGCCGAGATGATGTTCTATGAAAAACCCGGCGGCGGCCTTGGGCTGCGCTATGACCCACGGCTACGCGATGCGTTGGTGGGTCAGGCCGGTGCCGGCCCCGCGCCCGACCTCTGGGCGCTCTTTGATGCCCTGGCAAAACTGCCGCTTACCGCCATTCGCGGCGCCAATTCCGATCTGCTGAGCGTGGAGACATTTGCGAAAATGCAAGAACGCGCGCCCGGCATGCACACCACCACTGTACCGGATCGCGGGCATGTCCCCTTTCTTGACGAGGCCGAGGCACTGGCGGCGATCCACACCCATCTGAAGGCCCACAGCACATGAGCAACATCGAAATGATCCGCGCCGCAGCAACCCGGTTGGAGGGGCACGCGCGCCGCACGCCGATGCTCGGCTCGCCCTTCCTTGACGAGATCGCCGGGCGGCGCGTGCTGATCAAGCCTGAGTGCCTGCAACATACCGGCAGTTTCAAGTATCGCGGCGGGCGCTCTGCCGTCTCGGCGCTAGATCCGGAAGTGCGCGCGCACGGTGTCATCGCCTATTCCAGCGGCAATCACGCGCAGGGCGTGGCGCTGGCCGCGCGCGAACATGGCGTGCCTGCGGTGATCATCATGCCCGCTGACGCGCCGCGCATGAAAATCGACAACACACGCGCGCTCGGCGCCGAAGTGGTGCTGTATGATCGCGTCAATGGTGAAAGCCGCGAGGCCATCGGCGACACGCTCAAAGCCGAGCGCAACCTGACCCTGATCCGCCCTTACGATGATCCGCAAGTGATCGCGGGCCAAGGCACCGCAGGTCTGGAGATCGCCGCGCAGGCCGCCGAAATGGGCGTGACGGCAGGTGATGTTCTGGTTTGCTGTGGCGGCGGCGGCCTGACCTCGGGCATCGCCATGGCACTGGAGGCCGATGCGCCGGGCCTGCGCGCCCGCCCTTGCGAGCCGCAAGGTTTTGACGACACCAAACGCTCGCTCGCCTCTGGGCAGATCGAGACCAACAAATCGCAATCCGGCAACATCTGCGACGCGATCCTGACGCCCGCGCCGGGGCAGATCACCTTTCCGATCATGCATCGCCTCTGCGGGCCGGGCATAGCCGTCACCGAGGACGAATGCCTGCACGCCATGGCCCTTGCCTTTCAACGGCTCAAGCTGGTGGCCGAGCCGGGCGGCGCCGTGGCGCTTGCTGCAGCGCTTTTTCACCCCGACGAGATCGAAGGCGATGCGGTGGTCTGCGTCATCTCCGGCGGGAATGTCGATGCGGATCTGTATCAGCGCGCGCTCACAGCCTATGGGGGCGTCACATGACCGAATTCACCATTGCCAGTTTCAACGTCAAGAACCTGATCGGACCGGACAAGGAATATTACGAGTTCCAGACCTACACCCCCGAAGAATACGCGTGGAAGGAAGACTGGTTGGCCGACCAGTTGCTGACGCTGGACGCGGACATCATCGGCTTTCAGGAGATCTTTGAAGAGGCCCCCTTGCGCGCTGTCATCGACGAGGCCAGCCGCCGCGCCGAAGTGCTGAATGCCGCCTCTGTCCCGGATCGTTCCAAGCGCTATCATCGCAAGGTCATCTTTCGCAAGCTGGCCGCCACCGGCTATGCGGATGCGTCGCTGGCCTATGCGCCCAACTCCGCCGATACCGGCGAACCGGGCAAGCGCCGGCCCGGCGTGGCGATCCTGTCGCGCATGGGCTTTGCCGGAACACCCGAGGTCATTCAGGATCTGGCGCAACCGCTGGTGATCCCGTTTCAGCCCCTGCGCGGGCTGAACGGCGAAGCGGAGGCCGGTCATTTCACCCTGCGCCGCCTGTCGCGTCCAATCCTCAAGGCGCGCATCCCTCTAGGCGAGCAAACTGTCACTGTCTTCAACTGCCATCTCAAGTCGAAGCTGGGCGAATACATCAAACCCGCCGGCGCGGATTTCGCCCCCGAGGCGGATCTGACCCGCTACGATCCCGTGGGCCGCGCACTGGGGGCGATGCGCGCCGCATTGCGCCGTATGGCCGAGGCGTGGGTACTGCGCACCGAGATCGTGGCCGAACTGCGCGCCGGACACCCCGTGATGGTGCTGGGCGATTTCAACGATGGCGAACACGCCACCGCGTCCGAGATCATCGCCGGTGAAGTCCCGTTCAAGAACTACCAGTGGATGCTGCGCCACGACGCGCACACCCGTGACGACCGCTACACAGCCGAGGAATCCCGGCAGATCACCGAAGATGTCGAGGCCGTCCGCCTGCATTCCGCCGAGAAGCTTTTTGTCCGCAAATCCCTGCGTGATATGGTTTATACGTCGGCCTTTGGCGGCGTCTATGAAAGCATCGACCAGATTTACCTGTCGCGACATTTCCACCCTGATTTCGACGCGCGGATCGGCGACATGGAATATTTCAGCGTCTTCAACGACCATATCACCGATGGCAGCCACCCCGAGGCACCCTATAACAAGCTGGCCTCGGATCACGGGCAGATCATGGCCCATATGAGGCTGCGCTGAGATGCGGTGCCAGGTGGCAATCATCGGTGGCGGGCCTGCCGGATTGCTGCTGGGGCAATTGCTGCACCGGACCGGGATTGACACGGTTCTGCTGGAACGCCGCAGCCGCGACCATGTGCTGTCGCGCGTCCGCGCGGGCGTGTTGGAGACCGGCATGCTCGACCTGCTCGAGGCGGCGGGTGTCGGCGCACGCGTGCGCGCCGAAGGGTTGATCCATGACAGTGTGCGCATTGTCTCGGACAGCACCGATGTCAAAATAGATTTCAAGGCACTGACGGGCCGGCACGTGGTCATTTACGGACAGACCGAAGTGACCCACGATCTCTACGCGGCCCGTGACACGGCCGGTGCCGTGACACTGCACGATTGCGATGCTGTCACGCCCTGCGATATCGATACCGACGCGCCTTACGTGAGCTTCACCCATGACGGTCAGGCGCAGCGGCTTGATTGTGACCTGATCGCGGGATGTGACGGCTTTCACGGCCCGTCGCGCCATGCGATCCCCGCCGAGCACCGCACCGAGTTCGAGAAAACCTATCCCTTCGGCTGGCTCGGCATCCTGTCGCAGACGCGGCCCGTTGGGCCTGAACTGATCTATGCCAACACGGCGCGGGGCTTTGCGCTCTGCTCGCAACGCTCGCCAGAGCTCAGCCGCTACTATGTGCAATGCGCGCTTTCCGATAGCCCGGACGACTGGACCGACGCGATGTTCTGGGGTGAGTTGCGCCGCCGCCTGCCCGCGCACGTAGCAGAAACCCTGATCACCGGTCCCTCGATCGAAAAATCCATCGCGCCACTGCGCTCCTTTGTCTGCGCGCCAATGCAATGGGGGCGGCTCTACCTCTGCGGCGATGCGGCGCATATCGTACCACCCACCGGGGCCAAGGGACTGAACACCGCCGCCAGCGATGTGGCCTATCTCTTCGACGCCGTGTATAAATACTACGATGCAGGCGATGAAACCGGACTCGCGGACTATTCCACGCGGGCGCTGGCGCGAGTGTGGAAGGTCCAGCGCTTCAGCTGGTGGATGACCAACCTGTTGCACCGTTTCCCCGACCAATCCCGGTTCGACATCGAGGTGCAACAGGCCGAACTGGCATTTCTGAGCGAAAGCCACGCCGCGCAAACTGCGCTGGCCGAGAATTACGTAGGATTACCCCACTGATGCCGATGCTCGATCTTGACGATATCTCCCTGCACTACCGCGAGGATGGTGATCCGGACGGCGCGCCGGTGATGTTCCTCAATTCGCTGGGCACCGAGCTTAGCCTTTGGGACGGCGTGGTGGCGCATCTGCCACTGGGTCTGCGCCTCGTGCGGGCCGATCTGCGTGGGCATGGGCGGTCAGGTTGTCCGCCCGCGCCCTATCCGATGGGCGCGCTGATCCGCGACGCCGAGGCGCTGCTGGATCATCTGAACATCCGGGCGGCGGCTGTTGTCGGACTGTCGATCGGCGGGATGATCGCGCAGGGATTGGCCGTCAAGCGGCCCGATCTGGTGCGCGCATTGGTGCTGTCGAACACCGCAGCCAAGATTGGCACACCCGCACTGTGGCAGGACCGCATCGCCGATCTTGAGCGGCTCGGCCTCGAGGGTATCGCCGACGCGGTGATGGAACGCTGGTTCGGGCGCAGTTTTCGCGAAACCGGCGCGCACAAACCGTGGCGCGAGATGCTGGTGCGCCAGCGCGCCGAGGGCTACAAGGGTTGCTGCGCCGCCATCGCGGGCAGCGATTTCTACACGCCCACCAGCGGGTTGCGCCTGCCCACGCGGGGCATCGCAGGGGCCGAGGATCGCGCGACCCCGCCCGATCTGGTCCGTGAAACCATCGAGTTGATCCCCGGCGCGGAAATGGTCCTGATGCGTGGCGTGGGCCACCTGCCCTGCGTCGAAAAACCGGCCGAATACGCGGCGTTGCTGGCGGAGTTCCTTGAACGCGCAGGCCATCTCTGACCGCAGCCGCGCTGCGGTTTCGGCCCGAACGCGACCCATCCTGTCGCACCCGGCTGAGCACCGCCCCCCGGCGCGGCCACACTGGAGCCAGACCGAACCACCGGAGAAGCACCAATGACCGATACCGCCCTGCCCCAGATCGTCCCGCGCCGCAGCTTGGCGATGGGTATGATGGTGGTAGGCTCCATCGCCATCAGCTTCAGCGGTCTGGTGCTGCGATTCATGGAAGAGGCCGACGCCTGGCAGATCGCCTTCTACCGCTCCTGGGCGGTGCTCGGTATGATCATCCTGGTCCTGCTGGTGCGCTACGGGCGGGCGATGCCGTCGCGCATTCGCGCGGTTGGGCTGCCGGGGCTGATCGCCGGCGGGTTCATGTCGGTCTCGACCATCAGTTTTCTGCAATCCATCACCAATACCACGGTTGCCAACACGCTCTTCATGATGAGCGCGATCCCCTTCATCACCGCCTTGATCGCGCGCGTTCTACTGGGCGAGAAGCTGCGTCGCGCGACCGCTCTGACGATGATCGGCGCGATTGTCGGCATCGCCGTGATGCTGGCGGGCAGTGTGGGTGGCGGCGGGTTCTATGGCAATGCCATGGGTTTGGTCACCGCGCTGTGCTTTTCTGGTTATGCGATCACGGTGCGCCGCCACCGCGAGATCGAGATGCTGCCGACGGTGCTGATCGCCGCCACCATCGTGATCTGCATCAGCGGTGTGGTTCGCTGGGGCGATCTGTGGGTGCCGCCTGCCGATGTTGCGCGCGCGCTCTTTCTGGGTGGGGTTTTGTCGGCGCTGACCAACGTGCTGTTCATCGCCGCATCGAAACACCTGGTCGCGGCCGAAGTCACGCTGTTCATGCTGCTGGAATTCGCAGTCGGACCTGTCTGGGTCTGGCTGATCATCGCCGAAGTGCCCAAGGATACAACCATCATTGGCGGCGGCATCGTGATCGCAGCGGTCGCCTTGCGCGCCCTGAACGAGATTGCCCAGAGCCGAACGCGGCGCGCGCGCCCCGCGATCCGGCCGCATTGAAGTGGCGGGGCAGCGGCATTGCCGAATTCCCTCTTGAACGCTTTTGCGAATCCGGGTCAGGCTGACGCATAGAAACGACGGAGGGATCATGCAAACCATCAAAGCCGCCGTGTGCCACGCTTTCGGCGCCCCCCTCGTGATCGAAGATGTGCATTTGCGTGCGCCTGAAATGGGCGAAGTGCAGGTCGATCTCTCTGCCGTTGCAATCTGCCATTCGGACATCTCGTTTATTGATGGCGCCTGGGGCGGTTCACTGCCAGCGGTCTACGGCCACGAGGCCGCTGGACGTATCAGTGCGGTCGGTACGGGTGTCAGTGGCTTCAGCGTGGGTGATGCGGTGCTGGTCACGCTTATTCGCGCCTGCGGGCAATGTGCCAGTTGCGGCAGCGGCAAGCCGAATATCTGCCAGACGCCCTATGATGGCGATCTCGGCCCGCTGAAAACGGCCGATGGCGGCAAGCTGCACCAGGCGATGGCCTGTGGCGCCTTCGCCGAAAAGGTCGTGGTGGATCAAAGCCAGATCGCGCATATCCCCGCCGACATGGCGATGGATGCGGCCAGCCTGCTCAGTTGCGGGGTGATCACCGGCGTCGGCGCAGTGGTCAATGTCGCGCAGTTGCGCGCGGGCCAGGACGTGGTGGTGATCGGTGCGGGTGGTGTCGGGCTCAACGCCATTCAGGGCGCACGCATCGCCGGTGCGCGGCGCATCGTCGCCGTCGACATGACCGAGGAAAAGCTGGAGGTGGCCCGCGGCTTTGGCGCCACCGACGGCGTTCTGGCCACCAGCGACAAGCCGTGGCGCGCCGCCAAGGCCGCGATCGGGCGCGGCGCGGATGCGGTCGTGGTGTCCGTGGGCGCGATCCCGGTCTACGATCAGGCGCCCAGATACCTGGCGCCAGGCGGGCGGATCATCATGATGGGCATGCCTCATGTGGGTGCCGAAGCCCGCTATGAGCCGGTCAATTTCGCCGCTGCCAGCCAGGGCATGCTCGGCTCCAAGATGGGCGATACGGTGCTGCGGCGCGATATCCCATGGATGATCGACCTTTACCAACAGGGCCGACTGAAGCTCGACGAGCTGATCTCGGGCCGCTGGCGGCTTGACCAGATCAACGAGGCGATTGCCGACACCAAGGCCGGACTCGCCAGCCGCAATGTGATCCTTTTCGAAAAAAACTGACCGTTCCCTCCCTATAGACAGGAGACCGAAATGCCTGACGCCTCTCTCACCCTCGAAGACGGCGGTGCTGTCCTGCGCCTGAGCGGGATTGCGCCGGATGGCCGCGACCTTCGCTTTCACGCGATCTGGCTGCGTGACAACGCGCTCGATCCGGCCACGCGCGATCCCGGCAACGGGCAACGCCTGATCACGCTGGGCGATATCCCCGCTGATTGCCACCTGTCGGATGTGCGGCTGGACGCGGGCCAGTTGCACTGTACCTTCGCGCCGGACGGGCATATGTGCGCCTTTCCGCTGGGTTGGCTGCGCGATCATGCCTATGACCGACCCCACGCGAACAACGCCGCCGCCCTGCCCGAAGGGGCAGAGGTCTGGGATGCCACGCTCAACGCGTCCGTTCCCAGCGGCGTGATGCCTGATCTTGAGCAAAATGGCGCGGCCTTGCGCGACTGGCTGGCCGCGATCCACCGCTACGGCTTTGCCAAGGTGACAGGCATGCGCGCGGAGCCCGGTGCGCTCTTTGGCATCGTCGATCTTTTCGGCCATGTGCGCGAAACCAACTATGGCCGACATTTCGAGGTGCGCACCGAGGTGAACCCCGTCAACTTGGCCTATACCGGCCTCGGGCTGCAGGCCCATACCGACAACCCCTACCGCGATCCGGTGCCGACGCTGCAGGTGCTCGCCTGTCTTGAGAATTCGGCGACGGGCGGCGAAAACATGGTGGTCGACGGCTTTGCCGTGGCCCGCAAACTGCGCGACGAATATCCGCGCGGCTTTGCGTTGATGGCCGGGCACGACGCCCGCTTTGCCTATGTCGGCGGTGGCGGCGTGCATTTGCGTTCGCGCCGCCCGATGATCGAGCTGGGCCCGGATGGTGCCCTGCAAGCCGTGCGGTTCAACGCGCGTTCCGCAGCCCCGATCACCGATGTCCCGTTCGATGACATGGCCGACTACTACGCCGCCTATCGCCGGTTCTCGGCGCTGGTTGACGATCCGACCATGCAGGTCACGTTCAAGCTGGCACCGGGCGAGGCGTTCATCGTCGACAACACCCGCGTGCTGCACGCGCGGCGCGGCTACAGCGGCGCAGGCACCCGCTGGTTGCAGGGTTGTTACGCTGACAAGGACGGGCTGCTGTCGAAACTTGCCGTATTGGAGGAAGAGGCATGACCGGGGCACAAACCACCGAACCGCTGACCACCGAAAATATCGTCGCGTTCATCGGCGATATCTTCAAACGTCGCGGCGCCGAAAGCTACCTGGGCGAGGACGTGACCATGTCTGAGCACATGCTGCAAGGCGCCACGCTGGCCCAGCAAGCGGGAGCATCGGACGTGTTGATTGCCAGCGCGCTGCTGCACGATATCGGCCACTATACCAATGAATTCCCCGAAGACGCGCTGGCTCGGGGAACCGACAACCTGCACGAAGAGGCCGGCGCGCGCGTGCTCGACGGGTTCTTTCCCTCGATGGTGACCGACTGCATCCGCTGGCATGTCGCGGCCAAGCGGTATCTGTGCGCCACCGATCCGACCTATTTCAGCAAACTCTCGGAGGCTTCGGTGCATACCCTGAACCTGCAAGGCGGTCCGATGGACGCCGCCGAGGTCGCGGAATTCGCCAAGCAGCCGAACCTGAACGAAATCCTGCAGGTTCGCATCTGGGATGATCAGGGCAAGGTGCCGGGTATGCCGACGCCGGATTTTGACGATTTCGCGCCGTTGTTGCAGCGGGTCGCGGATGCCCATGCCGCCACACAGACTTGACGCCGTGCCGGGGCGTGCACAGCAAAGCGCGCTCAGGCAAACCCCGACCGGAGCCCACGCCCATGAAGCTGCAAGACCTCGACATCATCGTGACCGCACCGCCCGCGCCGGGCTGGGGCGGGCGTTACTGGATCCTCGTCAAGCTCACCACCGATGACGGTGTCATCGGCTGGGGCGAATGCTATGCGGCGTCGGTTGGTCCGGACGCCATGCGCACGGTGATTGAGGATGTATTCGCGCGGCACATGCAGGGCGAAAACCCCGAGAATATCGAGCTCATGTTCCGCCGCGCCTATTCCTCGGGCTTTACCCAGCGCCCCGACCTGACCGTTATCGGGGCATTTTCGGGGCTGGAAATCGCCTGTTGGGATATCCTGGGCAAGGCGCGGGATCGGCCGGTCTACGCGCTGCTGGGCGGCAAGATGAATGACCGCATCCGCGCCTATTCATACCTTTATCCCCTGCCCGATCACGACCTGAACAAGTTCTGGTCGTCGCCCGACATGGCCGCCGAAAGCGCCTTGGCACTTGTCGACCGGGGCTATACGGCGGTCAAATTCGACCCGGCGGGCCCCTACACGCTTCGCGGCGGGCACATGCCCAGCCTGATGGACATCGACCTGTCCGTGGCATTCTGCAAGGCGATCCGTCAGGCGGTTGGAAACAAGGCCGATCTGCTTTTCGGCACCCATGGCCAATTCACTGTCGCGGGGGCCATACGTCTGGGGCGCGCCATCGCCGCCTATGACCCGCTGTGGTACGAGGAACCCGTGCCGCCCGACAACGTAACAGCGCTGGCCAAGGTGGCCGCCGCCACCGGCATTCCCATCGCCACCGGCGAGCGGCTGACCACCAAGGCCGAGTTCGCACCCGCCCTGCGCGATGGCAGCGTCAGCATCCTGCAGCCCGCCCTGGGGCGCGCGGGCGGCATCTGGGAAATGAAAAAGGTGGCCGCCATTGCAGAGGTCTACAACGCGCAGATGGCCCCGCATCTTTATGCCGGGCCGGTGGAATGGGCCGCGAATGTCCATCTCGCCGCCTCCATCCCGAATATCCTCATCGCCGAGACGATCGAGACACCATTTCATGCCGCCCTGATCCGCAACGGCATCAAGATCGAGAACGGCTATATCATTCCGCCCACGGCGCCGGGGCTCGGGATCGACGTGGACGAGGCACTGGCGCGCGCGCATCCCTACAAAGGCGATGGCCTGCACCTGGAAATGCAGGAGGCCCCATGCCGCTATCACGAAGGCAATGCCTTTACCGGCGGCGCGCCGCACAAGGATAGCTGATCAGGAGGCTCACCGGAGCGCGGTCAGAGGGCGTTTGTAACAGCCACCTCGGCGGGGGTTCTGCGCGCCACGGGAAACACCAGATCGTAGAGCCAGTTGAACACGAAAGCGTAGCAGAAGTAGAAGACCGTGAACGAGATATCGAGCTTGAAAGCCTCCCACACGGAAATACCCAGATACCACGCGATGAAGGGCAAGAGCAGCAGCAGGATCCCCACCTCGAACAGCACGGCGTGCAGCACACGCACCCAAATCGTCTTGGCAACCTGCCCGGTGATCCGCAACATCGCGTGATCGAACAGAAGGTTGTACAGGTAGTTCCACAGCGTCGCGATCGTGGCACTGACCACCGCGATCATACCGATGTCATGCATCGAAAAACCAAAGAGCAACGCGCCGCCTGGCACGACGATCAGCAATGCAATAATCTCGAATGACAACGCGTGGCGTATACGGTCTGCTGTGCCTCGCATGACACCTCTCCTTGTTAAATGCCGGGTCGTCCCGGCAGATCACACCCCGAACCGGGGGGAGGTCGTCCTCGCTTGGCCCCGCTTATACCGATCCGAACAGATGCTGCAAGGGCCGGACACGGATCACGGCAACAACCCCATCCAGAGCCACGCACTGAAGATCGACAGCGCCGTGCCGATCAACACTGCCGAGGCGGCGACGCGTTTGGCCCGGCCATACATGTTAGCAAAAATGTAAGCATTCGCCCCTGGTGCCATCGCCGCCGACAGGACCGCAGAACGTATCGCGGCATCCTCCAACGCAAAGGCACCACCCAGGGTCCGGGTGATCAGCGGATGCACCACCAGCGCAACCAGGCAGATCCAGGCAATCACCCGCAGATCGCCCTCGGGCCGGTATTGTGCCAGAACACCGCCCATACCAAAGAGCGCAGCAGGCAGCGCCGCGCGTGAAATCAGGTCGAGTCCCTCTTGCAGCGTTACCGGCAATGCCAGCCCTGTCACGTTGACCAGCAGGCCAAGCCCGATCCCGATGATCAGCGCGTTGGTGAACATTGCCTTGAAGACGCGCCGCGCCACCTCCGCGCCTGCCGCACCACGCGCTCGGGTGATCTCCATCACCGAAATGCCGACACCGTAGCAGAACGGCGAATGCAGCGCGATGATCGCATAGTTGGCAGTCAGCGCATCGGGGCCATAAGCCTGCTCGGTCAGCTGAAGGCCCAGAAGGACCGTGTTCGAGAAAAGGCAGCAAAACCCGATGACGATGGCATCTTCCCAGGGCCGGCCAAAGATCAGTCGCGCGCCGAGAAGCCCGATCACGAAGCCGGCCAGCGCGCCCGCATAAAAGCTCAGCAGCAGCCCGGCGTCGAACCCCTGCCCCAGATCAAGTTGCGACAGCGCGGTAAAGAGCAGGCAGGGAATGGCGAAATTCTGCGCAAACCGCATCAGCCCTTCGACGCCATCCTGGGAAAACCACTTGAGCCACACCGCCAGATAACCCGCACCGATCACCACAAAGACCGGCAGGATCACATCCAGCAGCGCCTGCATCGCCTAGACCTCGTAGCAGAGCGTCAGCCCGTCATAGGCAGGGATCACATGCTCTGGCAGTTCCTTTTCCAGCGTGCGGTAATCCATGTCGATATGCATGTTGGTGATGACCCCGCGGCGCGGCGCGGCGCGTTCGATCCATTTCAGCGTATTTTCCAGATGCGAATGGGTCGGGTGCGGCGTCCGACGCAGCGCATCGACGATCCAGCAGTCCAGCCCGTCGAGCACCGGCCAGACATCCTCAGGGATATCAGCCACATCCGGCAGATAAGCCACGTCACCGATCCGGAACCCAAGCGCTTCGATCGCACCATGCCCGACGGTGAACGGGGTCAACGTGATCGCGCCCCCCGCGCCCTCGATGGTCACATCACCGTCGATCGTGTTCATGTTCAGGATCGGCGGATAAGGCGACGTCTCGGGCTGGACAAAGGCGTAGCCGAAGCGCGAATAGAGCGCGTTCTGAGTGTCGCCATCGGCCCAGACCGGCAACCGCTTTTTCATGTTGAATACGATCATGCGCAAATCATCAATCCCGTGCACGTGATCGGCATGGCTATGGGTGAACAGTACCGCGTCCAGTTCACCCACCCCGGCATCCAGCAACTGCGCGCGCAGATCCGGCGATGCGTCGATCAGCACCCGGGTGATCCCCTCGGGGCCCTCCTGCTCGATCAGCATCGAACAGCGGCGGCGGGTGTTGCGCGGCTCGTTCGGGTCGCAATCCCCCCAGTGCCCGCCGAGACGCGGCACCCCGCCCGATGACCCGCAGCCAAGTATGATGAAACGTCGCTTTGCCATCATGCAGCAGCCTCGAATTGTGCCGCTTTCCAGAACAGGCGGTCGAAATTGGCCTGGGTCTGCGCGGCAAAATCAGGCCAGTCCATGCCGAAGGTTTCCGCGCCCACCTTGGCGGTGTGTACCGTATAGGACGGCTCGTTTCGTTTGCCGCGATAGGGCGGCGGTGCAAGATAGGGCGCATCGGTCTCGACCAGAATACGGTCGACCGGCGCTGCGGCGAAAATATCGCGCAACTCCTGGCTCTTGGGGAAGGCGGCAATGCCCGACATCGACAAGTAGAACCCCAGATCAAGCGCGGCGCGCGCCAGTTCGGCGCTCGAGGAAAAACAATGCATCACGCAGCTATAGGCACCGTTGGCATGCTCTTCGCGCAGGATGCGCGCCATGTCTTCATCCGCCGCGCGCGCATGGATGATCAGCGGCAGCCCGGTCTCGCGTGCAGCCGCGATATGAATGCGCAGGCTGGTCTGCTGCACCTCGGCGCTGTCAGCGGTATAGTGGTAATCAAGGCCGGTCTCGCCGATACCCACGAATTTCGAATGCTTCGCCAGCGCGACCAATTCATCGACGCTGGTCAGCGGCTCGTCTGCGGCACTCATCGGGTGCGTGCCCGCTGCGTAGAATACCGGCGCGTAAGCTTCGGCTATGGCACGCACCTGGGGTTCCAGCCGCAGCTTGGTGCAGATGGTGACCATGCGCGTGACACCTGCCGCCACCGCCCGCGCGATCACCGCGTCGCGTTCGGCATCGAAATCGGGGAAGTCCAGGTGGCAATGGCTGTCGGTGATCTGGATGGTCTGGGTGGTCTGGGTCATGCGCGCGTAATCTAGCCTCTTGCGGTCTTCCTGAATCAGGGGGAGCGGAAAAGGTCCGCGCCCATTCAACATCATGCGCGTTTAGCATTCAATCTGTCACCCAGACGAAATCCGAAGCGCCTTAGCGGGCCATGCCCGCCGTCGTTTTCTGTATCTTTATGATGGTATCTAGGACGAGCGCGGCAGGGTCAAGGTTGACCGCCCGCCCGTGACGCGCCCGCGTCCCTGCGACCTGTGCGCAATCCGCCCAGGCCCGCCCCTGCGCCGGGTCCGGCGCAAGCCGCATCAGCATCTCTGCCTCGCCCGGCGCTGCCTCGGGCTCGGGCGGTGTGCCCAGACTTCCGGTGCGCGCCAGCCGCGCCATCAGCAGATCGAAAAGCCCGATCAGCAGGTCCAGCCGGTCCTCGGCGCCGCGTGTCGCGGCCGCATTCGCCAGTTTCAGGGCGCGCACCCGGTCAAGCTGCGGCAAACTGGCAAATAGCTGTGTCAACTCGCGGTACATCTCCAGCCCGCCAAGATTGCTCAACCGCACCGCTTCGCCGACCGAGCCGCCGGAAAGGGCCGCCAGCGCCACCGCGTCCGCGCCATCGGTCTCCACCCCGGCCTGCATCAGCGCCGCCGCCATGTCATCCGGGCCGAGCGGCGGCAGGCGCAATTCGCGGCAACGCGAACGGATGGTGGGCAAAAGGCGCGTCGGCTGGTGGCTGATCAGCAGCAATGAGGTGCGGGCGGGCGGCTCTTCGAGCATCTTCAGCAAGGCATTGGCCGCCTGAACGTTCATCTCGTCGGCGCTGTCGATGATTACGACACGGCGGCCCCCGTCGGCGGCACTCAGCCCCAGAAACCGGGCCAACCGCCGCACGTCGTCGGCCACGATCTGATCGCGCATGCGGCCTGTCTTTTCGTTGAGCGTCCGCGTGATGTGGAAAAGCCCCGGATCCGACCCGGCCAGCAGACGCCGCGACACCGGATGATCCGGCGCGATATCCAGATTCTGCGGCACCTCAGGCGCGTCACCAAAGAGGCCGCCCCCCGCATCTGCATCCTCTGTCGCCAGCAAGAACCGCGCGATCCGCCATGCCAGCGTCGCCTTGCCGACGCCACGCGGCCCGGTGATCAGCCAGCCGTGGTGCAGCCGCCCGGAGTTGTAGGCTTCCAGAAATCCGGCTTCTGCCGCCCCCTGCCCCATCAGGTGCAGAGTTTCACGCGGGTGTGGCGCACCCTCGACCCGGTCCGGCTGCGAAAGTTCATCCGTCATGTCAGGTCTTCCAGCACTGCCGCCTTCACGTCGCGCGCCACGACGTCGATGGCGCGCGCCCCGTCGATCACGCGGATGCGTTCCGGATTGGCCCGCGCAAGCTCCAGAAACCCCTGCCGCATCCGACGCTGCAACGTGTCGCCGAAGGATTCGAACCGCGCTTCACCACCGCCCCGCTCCAGCGCGCGGGCAAGTCCCGCTTCTGGGTCCATGTCGATGAGCAGCGTCAGGTCCGGCTCTTGCCCGATCATCAAGTCGTGTAGCGCATCAACCATGGCCCGCAGATCGCCACTGCGCAGGCCCTGATACATCCGCGTACTGTCGGCAAACCGGTCACAGATCACCGTGCGCCCTGCCGCCAGCGCCGGGCGGATCGTCCGCTCCAGATGATCGCGGCGCGCGGCGGTGAATAGCAGCAATTCGGTTTCAGCCGACCACCGGTCCGGATCGCCTTCCAGCACCAGCTTGCGGATTTCCTCGGCGCCGGGACTGCCGCCGGGTTCCCGTGTCAGGATCGCGTCATGGCCCGCAGTGGTCAGCGCCTCGAACAGCAGCCGCGCCTGCGTGGATTTGCCCGAACCGTCGATCCCCTCGAAACTGATGAACCGGCCCTGCCCGATCAAAGCGCGCCCTCGGGCCCCTGTTGCAGCCGTGTCAGCAGCAAGCCCGAGACAGTCTTGATCCGGTTGACAAAACCACCGCGCGCCACGTTCTCCGCCGCAACCAGCGGCACCCGGACCTCGGCCATGCCTTCGGGGGTCACCACTAGGGTTCCCAGCTTGTCCCCCTGCGCCACCGGGGCCTTGACCGGGCCATCATAGATCACTTCGGCCTTGACCTCTTCGGCGCTCAGCACCGGCAACAACATGCTCAGATCCTGCTCGGCCACAAGGCCGACGCTGTCGGCGTCACCCATCCAGACATCGGCGCGCAGCACTTCGGTGCCACCCTTGACGACGGTGCTTTCGACGAACTGGCGGAACGCCCAGCTGACGATCGCCTCGGCCTCTTGCGCACGCTGCGCTGATGAATCGAGGCCCGACAGGACAAAGACGATGCGCCGATCGCCCTGCTTTGCCGACCCGACAAGTCCGTAGCCCGCGGCCTGCGTGTGGCCGGTCTTCAACCCATCCGCACCGATCCCGAGCGACAGCAGCGGGTTGCGGTTCTTGGTGTTCTGCGGTGCGCGCCCGTCAAACTTGAACTCAGTCTCGGCGAACATCGGGTAAAATTCCGGGAAATCTTCGATCAGATGCCGCGCCAGCAGCGCCAGATCACGCATGCTCATCCGGTGGTTCGCCGCAGGCCAGCCGTTGGAATTGGCGAAAACGGAATTGGTCATCCCCAACTTCTGCGCGCGCTGGGTCATAAAACGGGAAAAGCCCGCCTCGGTCCCGTCGGGGCTGAGGGCTTCGGCGATCACCACACAGGCGTCATTGCCGCTGAGCACGATGATCCCGCGCAACAGATCCTCAACTCGCACTCGGTCTGTCGTGTCCAGGAACATGGTCGAGCCACCATAGCTCATAGCGTGCTCGGACACCGGCAGCCGTTCATCCAGCGACAACCGCCCCATGCGGATCGCCTCGAAGGCGACATAGAGCGTCATCAGCTTGGACATCGACGCCGGAGGCATCGGCTGATCCGCGTTTTTGCTCAGCAGGACGGTACCGGTTTTGAGATCGGTCACGAAAGCGGCCCGCGCCCGCGTATCGAACGCCGCCGCCGGCAGCGCAAGAACCAGCATGGTGAGAACGGCAATACTCAGACGAAGGGTTTTGGATAGCATGGGCTCTTTCCGGATCAGTTGGTCACGGGATAGGCGTCATCAAAGCCGACGCCCTTGATTTTCTTCAACAGCGCCGAACGCTCGGATTTCGAGGCTGCAGGGCCGACGACCACGCGCCAGAATTTCTTGCCACTGGATTGCTGTTCCAGAACTGTGGGCACCATGCCCGCCTGGCGCATCGCGGTAGCGGTATCTTTTGCGTTCTGTTCAACGCTGAAGATCCCGATCTGGATGAACGGTTTTTCCAGCGAGGAACTGCGTGCAGGCGCGGCCGGTGCGGCCTCTGGCTTGGGCACGGCGACAGTCGCGGTTGGCGCGTCGTCAGCCTCGGCAGCATCAATGGCAGCCGCCGCACCCGCGATCGGGTCCAGCGTTGTCGCTTCGACCTCGTTCGGGGACAGCGTGTCCGCGACGGGTTCGGGGGTCGCCTCGCGGCGCAGCGCGGTGACGTTCAGCTGCGATGGCGCGCCGGCCAGCATTCCCAGCGCCGCAGCCGCGTCCGACGACACTTGCAGGATCGGTCCGGGGTTGGAGCGTTCGCGCCGGAACAGCGCCCCGATGACAAATTTCGAATTGGCCGTGTTGCGGATGATCACGCGCTCCGGTTCGGTAACGTCAGGATGCGCCACCCAGACGCCGCCGAGCGAAGGACGACCATCCCACAGCCCCATGTCCGTGGCCTGAAAGACATCCGGCGCCTCGACGTCGCGTTCGACCAAGCGAACCGACGAGGCGTCGCCGCTGGCGGCCGCTGCGGTATCTGCCTCGGGTTTGGCCTTGAACGGGTTCACGTCTTGCAACCCTTGGCAACCACTCAGAAAAATGATCGCCGTTCCCGCCCCGAGCGCGATGCGCCACCCCGCTCTTGCGCCTATCCCAGAGAATTCCATACCATGCCCCTTGCCTGTCTCGCGCGTGCCGTTTCCGACCCCGCCACCGGTCTCGCCGGCTTGCTGCTGCTGTGGCGGTCGTTGCCGCTCGGCGGCATGTTAGCTCTTTGTCGGACCCAAGAAAAGCGCGCAGGCAGTAGCTCGGCGGAATTCCACAGAAAACTGGTACTTTCAGAATCGCATCGCACGCTGTAGGCACTGTTTCTGTCGGAGGAGTGGCAGAGTGGTCGAATGCACCGGTCTTGAAAACCGACGAGGGTGTAAGTCCTCCGTGGGTTCGAATCCCACCTCCTCCGCCACTGCCGAACAAAAATGGGCACTACTGACGGGCCGGTGGTGCCTGAAGCGTGATTTAGCGCCGCGCATTCTATATCCCTCTGATCTATAATGATTTTCACGTTATTTTCGCTGACGATGATCTTGTTGATGACAGCGCGTAAGTACTGGCGTTTGAACTGAAGGGTTCCTTCGCTGATCTATGCTCCCTGAAACTGTGGTGCGCTTGATAGGTAGCTACGCATCTCGAGGTTTTCATTGGTCATTCTGAGGTCCTCCGAACGGATGGTTTGCAAAAAGCCGGCGCCAGCACGTGGGCGAGTAACCGGTTCGTTTTCGGAATATGCTTCCGATGTTCTCACGCCGGAAACGGCTTGACGCTACGTCATGCTGATTTCTGTCGGTCGAGACTCGGCGTGCTGCGGCCGTCACGGTCAAATTTGAAAATATCGCAATTCATTCAGTCCCTTGCAGACTCTCCGCCCCGAACTTCAGAACACAAACAATGTTTGGACGATTGCGATAATTTCTGAGTCCGGCAGCAGCCAAGTACCTGATTTCTGACTTCAATGAGGAGATTGGCTATCTGTCCGTAAGACGAAGTAAATATTGACGGCAAGCCAAATTTTTCTCGTGGTCTGTGAAGCGACGAACCGGATGAGCATAGATCCGACATTTGGAAAGACTGCCCAAATACCCTCAAGATCGAGATGAAAAGGGGGCAGTACGGTCCTGACGCATTCCGTGTGGTGGGAGGCTCGGTCGCTACTATGTTTCTGTGAAATAAGGCCGCGCCAATGATGGCAAGCCCCTTACGGGATGTGTTGAAGATGTTCTTCGATCAGCTGCGCAAAGGGAGTAATGTCGCCTCCGAAGCTCGCAGCATCGAGCGCTTGCATGTAGCGCTTGCGCTCCTCCAGTCTGATGACCACCCATCCATATCCCGAACTTGCAAGAATTGCGTTCATCACGAAGCGAGCGAGGCGTCCGTTTCCATCTGGATAAGGATGGATGTATCCTAACAGCCAATGCCCCAGAATAGCGCGCACGCCCGGATGGTCCTCCTCGTCGAGGAGTTCGAAAAACGTCTCCATCGCATCCATGAGCTTTTCGGCAGCCGGCGGCACATGATTGGCTGTGCGAATAAAAATAGGATGGTTGCGGTAACCGATCAGCTGGGCGGGCGTCAGAATGCCCGCATCCACCGATGGCGCAAAGAGATCCTGATACCACTCATCGAGATGCGCGCCGACGACGACAGGACTTCCACTTCCAAGAGATGTCTCTACAACCGCCCTGACCGACTGGAAGGCATTCCAATACCCTTTCGCCGCCATGGCATCTCGATCGGAAGCGTCGGTGTCGCTTGCGTCCGGGTCCCACTCTCCCTTCCGGATTTTCTCGATCAGCCCTTTCGAGACCCTGTAGCCTTCGATCGAGAGTGAATGCCATGCGTCGTGCGTGTAGACATCATCCATGTGCTCCAGAACGGCTGCCGCATCTTGCGCGCCGGTGGGTGCAGAGAGTATCGCTGAGACCTTGACGCGGTCCCGCTGCCAGATGGCGCGCAACATGTTCGAGATCGGAGGCGATCCAGGAACGATAGCGATACCCTCCCCGGTGAAGGGGCTCTCGATCCGTAAATCGATCCCTGCGCGCCGCATGCCCTCCGCCATCCTGTCGGCCTGGGCAGTCATGCCCAGATGCCGGAACGCACCGACCATTCGGCTGCCCGGGCGCTTATGCGAGCCCTCGACCACCATCCTGAGAAGCGGGGTGACATCGCGGTAGCTCCCCAGGAGTGCAGCTACAGCCTCGGGGTGAGCCTGATAGCAGTTCTCCGCCATTTGAATCAGCGTGGCTGCCGGGTTGTATACGCGCAGGCCGTTCTCAAGCTTCATCCTGCGCTCCGGTGGCGGTAGCGTCTTGACCTTCAGGTCGTAGAGAGACCGGCCCGCAGGTAATCCAATAGCGTTGTTGCCTCCCTTTATGGCCTGGATCAGAACTTGCACAGGCGGCACGTTGATGCCCGCATGCAGGCCCAGGCTGATCTCTGGACTCAGAACCCAGTCCGCGCCGAAACGGTCTTCGCAATATCGTTGAACAAAAGACCAGAAGCTCATCGTCCAGGGCGTCGTGTCACCGGGGTGAGACGCGGGATCGGACAGATGATACCACCCCTTCATGATCGGCTGGATATATCCAGCCGACCTCAGCGCCTTGAGGCGGTCCGGGGGGATATCTCCGCTGCGAACGACAAGGTTGCCTTGTTCTTGAAGTCCATGCAGGTCCTGCAAGGCGTCCGCCAGGATTTCATGCTTGATCGCCAACAAACGCCTCCATCACAATAATGTCCAAGTTCAAGTATATCATATGGTCCAGCTTCAAGTAAATACATCCGTCCAAAAACAAGTATATGCCAGCGTCCAATTTCAAGTTTATACTTAGCCTGCTACTGATCTCCGAAGTTGATGCGAAATCGTAAAGACTCGTGCCGCCTACACGGACGGCGGGGAGCCGGCGTTCGACCGGAATAGGCTGCTTCCCCGAAGCGGTCGTTTGTGCTTGCTGCAGAGAGGATAGGTCACCACTGTCCAGGATTGGATAAATAAGAGAAAGAGCCGCCATTGTTCGAGCATATCAAGCCGGTAGTGACAAGGATGTGGCGATGGTTTCGTCGCAGATCTCTCTTCAGCCAGCTCATTCTGGTGCTCCCAATCCTTTGTGCGATTGCTCTGACTGTTTTGGTGGGCAACATGGGGCTGGCACTGATGGGAACAGCCATCGCGCTCTATGCGCCGGTAGTTGGTTGGATTGGTGGCTTCATCGCGCTCATACTCGCCAAGGCCGCGTCTACTCGCCAAGGCCGCGTCGATCATCTTCAGATGATAAGAGACGCTCCCCATAACCGTTGACGGTCCAGAGCCACCTTCAAAGCGTGCAAGACCGAATGGCCGTTTGCGCTCCACACCCTGTTGCGAGATAAAGTCATTGTCAGGTGCCCCTTTTGGGGAGAATCGGGAAGTCGGTGCAAATCCGACGCGGGCCCGCCGCTGTATTGGGGATCGTATGGCACATGCCACTGGGTAAAGCTCGGGAAGGCGCCATGACGAGATGATCCGAAGCCAGAAGACCGGCCTGATGTTCATCGCGCTTCGGGGTGGAACCTGTGGTGCATTGAATGATGCGAGGTCCCCAATGTCCCCAAGTGCTTCCGCCAAAACCGGCGCTCCGCAACCCGCCCGTTTCTTCGACGAACGAGAACGTCAGGCGCTTTATGATATCATCAACGCCCGCCGCGACGTTCGCAACGAGTTCCGCCCTGATCCGATTGATCCCGCCGCGCTTCAGCGCATTCTCGCGGCCGCGCATGCCGCGGCCTCTGTCGGCTTCATGCAGCCATGGGACTTCCTCTTGATCCGCGATCCGAAACGGCGCGCCGATATCCATGCAGCCTTCCTCCGCGCCAATGCTGAAGCGGAGGAGATGTTTGGGGGCGACCGCAAGGCCCTCTACCGGTCTCTGAAGCTTGAAGGTATCCTGACCTCTCCCTTGAACATCTGCGTGACTTGCGACCGAACCCGGGGAGGGAAGGTTGTCCTGGGTCGGACCCACAACAGCAACATGGATCTCTATTCAACGGTCTGCGCAGTTCAAAACCTTTGGCTGGCGGCCCGTGCCGAAGGCGTAGGTATTGGCTGGGTTTCGATCTTTCGCCCCGAGGATCTACGCGGATTGCTTGGCATCCCCGACCACGTTGAAATCGTGGCCTACCTTTGTGCGGGCTACGTCGATGAACTTTATCCGAAACCGGAGCTCGAAGTCCGTGGTTGGCGGAAGAGGTTGGAACTCGAAAGCGTGGTCCATGAAGAGGGATGGCCTGAGCTGTAGCTACAAGCTGTCTTTGCATATCCGCTTCTTGGATTAAGGTCAAAAAAAGGGTTCTCTGCGGCCGTTAGATCGGTCGCAGCACACTCACTTCAGGATGCACCATTGCTGGCCCGAACGGCCCGGAGCGGCCTTTCGTCGCTTGCTCAAGATGCTGCGACCGCATCCCGCTTTGCAGACATTGGCTTTCGTAATCAGTACTTCTATCATCTACCGCAGATCAAAGAGGTATTCAGATGGAACGCGAACCCAACCTTGTCATTTCCAGCGCCTCGCAGCGCATCGTTGAGGATGGGGTGCCATTCAAGGTGGACATCTACAAACTCGAAGGCGGGAACGGTTGGTCGCTGGAAGTTGTGACCGAAGACGGGACATCCATTGTCTGGGACGATCTCTTTGAAGACGACCGAGCCGCATTCGAGGAGGCAATCAGCACCATTCGCAGTGAAGGCGCGGTCGCTTTCGCCAACGGTGGTTCAAACGTCGTCCCGTTTAAGCAGTAGGCGAACGGCCCAAACCAGCCATTCACCGAGAGGTAGAAATGCTGCGGTCGCAATTCGCATTGCGGACATTCGCGCAGTCGCGTTCCGACTAAATGCTCACAGATGATCGAATTGCTTCGATTAAACGTCGAAATTCCACATTGTCAGAGTTACCTTTCCAGAAATTTGCAAAACGGCAGGGTTGTTGTCAACTCAATCCGTCTATCAGGCGCGATTTTGGCTTTGGCCTGTCGAGCGGAATTTAACGCAAAAGGTCCAAATTCGTCACATATGAGTAGAAAATCCCCCGAAATCGGCGCAAATAAGTCTTCGAAGCTGGATATCGGAGGCTGCCGATGAGTATGTTGTTTGGTTCGCCGCAAGCAGATTGGATAAGTCACTTTGACAAACATCAATATTCAAGCAGCACATTCAAGCAGTCGCTCAACTCACGCCAGTCATGACGACGCTCTACGACAGCTTTTCTTTCTGTCGCTTGATCCCTCGATCGAGATGGACGACAAGATTTCTCGGCTTCTTCAGCTGGGATGTGACGTTCTTGGTTTGCCTCTTGGTATCGTAAGCCGGATCAAGGGACCCGATTACGAAGTTCAGTATACCGCTGGGCCAGAGTGGGCACCGGAGCCCGGTTCAACGTTCGAGGTCTCGAAGACCTATTGCATCCACACCCTAATGGCCGACGATGTACGGCACTTTCACCATGCGGGGGCGTCCGAGATCGCCAGCCATCCTTGTTACATGCACTTCGGCCTTGAAAGTTATATCGGGGTTCCCTTGCGCGTTGGACCCGAGCGCGTGGGCACGCTCAATTTTTCCGGCCCGGACCCGCGAACGCCGTTCACATCAACGGAGATTGAACTGGTGGGATTGTTCGGCCGATGGCTCGGACAGGAATGGCTCAAGTGGAACACTGCAAAGGAACTTGCTGAGCAAACAATGCTACTCAACTCCGTTGTTGAAGCTGTGCCAGACGCTATCATTGCGGCCGACGGCGACAGGAAGATCCAGATGGTCAACGTCGCGGCAGAGCGTCTATTCGGCTTCAGTCGCAACGACCTCATCGGCCGGAACACCTCAATCCTTTACCCCAGTGTTGAAGAATATGAGCAACAAGGCCAGCGCGTCTATCGAAGCGATATGAAGAAGCCGATCGAACGATTTGAGATGAGCCTACGGAAGCGGAACGGTTCAACATTCGATGGTGAAGTCTTCGTTGCGCCATTGCGTAATAAGTCCAAAACACAGCTCGGTCTGGTAGGAGTGGCACGTGATATAAGCGACAGGAAAGCCCTCGATCGAGCGCGGAATGAGCTCATCGCGACGGTCTCTCACGAACTTCGCACACCGATCTCCTCCGTCAACGGGGCACTTAAATTGCTTGCGATAGAGCGAGCGAACCTGTCTGCAAAAATGCAGAAGATGCTCGACTCGGCTGTGCGGAATGCCGAACGCCTGACGCACTTGGTCGACGATATTCTCGATTTTGAGAAACTCGGATCGAAGAACGACACTACCGAAACACGTGACGTCAATTTGGCTATTCTCGTGCGGCGTGCCATCGAGGACATACGGCCCTTTGCCTCCGAGCGTGATGTCACAGTGACCGCTGTCGAGAACGACACGACCGGAGGATCCGTCCAAGGCGATGAAAGCCCACTGCTTCAGGTCATGAGCAACCTGCTGTCAAATGCCGTGAAAGCCTCCCCGCCTGGGAGTTTCGTTGAAGCCGGAACCGCACCAGATGGCCTTGGTTTTTGGATCCGTGACCACGGCAAAGGCATTCCGCTATCAATGCAGAAGACGCTCTTTGACCGATTTACCAGGGCACCGAGCAGCTACACAAAAGGTCAATCGGGAACCGGTTTGGGGATGAGTATTATAAAGTCCATCGTGGATCACTTTGGCGGCGAGATTCAGATAGAGACCTCGTACGGCGAGGGCACAACTTTCAACATCACTTTTGCACCCTCTTCGACCGATCAGAACAAATAGAAAAGGGGCATTACGAGTCCAAGCCACTTACCAGAGTGGATGTTTGAACTTATCATCTTCTAACAGAGGCGATTATCTGCGAGACTCACAAATCATTCTATGAGAGTCAGGCTCGCGCAGGGACGACATTTCACGAATTCGATCTCGTCACCCGGACAATAAATGACTGCGGCCAATTATCGCAATACATTAGCGCGCTTGTTTTTGTCATTCAGCTGCGGCTGGGCATACTCGAACGGCCCGAAGCTGCCGTCCGCCATACATCTGCAATGCTGCGGCGCAGCCCGTCAGACCGGATGGGGTGGATAGCTCCTGCTCCACCCGGCGTCGCAATGCGCCATACTGCAGTTGTTATTGACTGCTTATTCCAGCAGTCCAGCGGCGTCTCGCCGTTCAGCCCGCTGTGCGGCGTACGATGGTAAGGCCGTCGGCACACGCTGTGCCCTTCAGGTGGCGCGTAAGCGCCGCCTGAGCGTCAATCCTGACGCGTTCGCGGTAGAGCAGGACATCTGCGACGTGACGCTCTGGCTCTCCGAGAAGTACAACTTGTCTCGGGTCCACGTATGGGTAGACCGGCACTATACGCAGACCGGTCAAGAAATCGCTGGCGTTGCGGTGATAAACTCACCGAGCCACCCCGCGCACCTGACCGAGGAAGCACACGAGGCCTTCCTCGCGCTTGGTTACAAGGTCGAAGATACGGGGGCTGACATATACGCCTATGGATTCTGTCACGGCCATCATTCGAGGCACGAGGCCATCCAAGCGTACGCGCGCATCGAGGCCGCGCTGCGACGCTGGCGAGCAACTTAGGAAAATCATAGGCTCCTCGAAAAGGGCGGCGAATGCCGCCCTTTTTTCATGGTTCCCGTCTCTTGATCCGACCCCGGACCCGTTGTTGAACACCGACTTCGAGGCATTCACTCGGAGCGAGTGGTTGACACACGTCTCCTGGAGTTGTCGCCAACGGCGAACGGCAATCAGTGCACACATACCAAGGCGCGCGACCACCCTTGGCCAAGCTCAGGAAAAATCTGAAAAACGTTTTGGGCGTCATTCTTGGCGCCCCATATCCCTCATGACTGAGTTGAACCCGTGTTCAGGCAAAAAACGCCGGGATAGACGGAAAATCGGGCGCGAACGCCCGATTGACCTTATTTTCTTGCAAAATGGAAATTCCAAGCCCGCCGGTGGCCATTAATTGGTAGTTGGATCAATAACCTGTCCCGACAACTGTCAGCCACACTTACTGTGGCCGCAGCTGCCGCAGGTCATGCAGCCTTCGACCATGCGCAAGTCATACTGGCCGCAACTGGGGCAGGCAGGGGTGCGGTTCGAGCCCAGGTTCACCACAGTGGCCTGCGGATCGGACTTCAGGCCCATGCCTTCGCCCTGCAGGAATCCGGTGCGCACCATGTGCTGCTCGAGTATCCCGCCAATGGCCGCCAGAATTGATGGCACATATTTGCCTTGCATCCATGCGCCGCCGCGCGGGTCGAACACCGCTTTCAACTCCTCCACGACAAAGCTGACATCGCCGCCACGCCGGAACACGGCCGAGATCATCCGGGTCAGCGCCACGGTCCAGGCGTAGTGCTCCATGTTCTTGGAGTTGATGAAAACTTCAAACGGCCTGCGATGCCCACCCATCACGATATCATTGACGGTGATATAGATCGCATGGTTGCTGTCGGGCCATTTGAGTTTGTAGGTGGCGCCCTCCAGCTCGTTCGGCCGGTCCAGCGGCTCGGACATGTAGATGACGTCGCCGTGGGGTGTCTGCGGTTCGACGTCGGATTGGGCGACTAGTTCGGGCGAAGCAGATGGTTCGCCAAGCAGATCAGCAACGCGATAGTTCAACGCTTCGGCGATCTTCGCCAAGGTCTCCGCTTTTGGCGATTTCGACTTTCTGTTGACAATATCGGAGACGCCGGTTGGGTTCAGCCCCGCTTTCTCTGCAAGTTTCTTCGCGTTCATGTCACGACGCGCCATTGCATCGCTCAGACGCTCCGCGAGCGTGGCGCCTTTCAGTTCGGCGCTTTCACTCACGCTCAAAACCGACCCCGTCACGTCATTTGGCCGGTAGGTGGTGCATCCCTTACACCCCTGCTCCCACGCCTGCATATAGACGTTCTTGAACTCTTCAAAGCTGATGTCCTCGGGACAGTTGATCGTCTTGGAAATGCTGCTGTCGACCCAACGCTGTGCCGCGGCCTGCATCTTGACGTGATCCGCCGGGGCCAGTGTCTGCGCGTTCACAAAGTAATCCGGCAATGGCGTATCACCGAATTTTTCGCGCCAGAGCGCCACGGCGTAATCCACCACTTCCTCTTCGGTGCGGCTGCCATCCTTTTGCAGGACCTTGCGCGTGTAGGCATAGGCGAACACGGGCTCGATGCCCGAACTCACATTACCCGCGTAAAGGCTGATCGTGCCCGTCGGCGCGATCGACGTCAGCAACGCGTTGCGGATACCGTGCTTGGCAATCGCCTCACGCACGTCGGCGTCCATGCCTTGCATGTTGCCACTGGCCAGAAACGCCTCTGCGTCGAACAGCGGGAAGGCGCCTTTCTCCTTGGCGAGGTCCACCGACGCCAGATAGGCAGCTCGTGCAATCGCATGTAGCCAGTCACCCGTCTGCCTTGCGGCCTCGTCACTGCCGTAGCGCTGCCCGACCATCAGAAGTGCGTCAGCCAGCCCGGTAACCCCCAGCCCGATCCGCCGTTTGGCCTGCGCCTCGCGGGCCTGCGCCTCGAGCGGGAATTTCGACACGTCCACGACGTTATCCATCATCCGCACGGCAGTCGCCACAAGCTCGGTCATGGCCTCCTCGTCCAGCGCAGCCCCCTTCTCGAACGGATCGCGCACCAGACGCGCCAAATTGATCGATCCCAACAGACATGCGCCATAGGGCGGCAACGGCTGTTCGCCACATGGGTTGGTTGCGGCGATATCCTCGCAATAGTTCAGGTTGTTGGCCTTGTTGATCCGGTCGATAAAAATCACGCCGGGTTCGGCGAAATCATAGGTCGCCTGCATGATCCGGTTCCACAGGTCGCGCGCCGGCAAAGTGCGATAAACCTTGTCACCAAAGCGCAGGTCCCAAGGACCATCCTCGTCCACCGCGCGCATGAAATCATCCGTGACCAATACGCTGAGGTTGAACATCCGCAGCCGTGCGGCATCGGATTTGGCGGCGATGAAATCCTCGATGTCGGGATGATCGCAGCGCATCGTCGCCATCATCGCGCCCCGACGGCTGCCCGCGCTCATGATGGTGCGGCACATCGCGTCCCACACATCCATGAAGCTGAGCGGCCCGCTGGCATCCGCGCCGACCCCTTTGACATCAGCACCGCGCGGACGGATCGTGCTGAAATCATAGCCGATGCCGCCCCCCTGCTGCATGGTCAGCGCCGCCTCGCGCAGATTGTCGAAAATGCCGCCCATGTCATCGGGGATCGTGCCCATGACGAAGCAGTTGAACAATGTCACGCGCCGCGCCGTCCCTGCCCCGGCGGTGATCCGACCCGCAGGTAGAAACCTGAAATCCTCAAGAGCGGTGTAAAACCTGTCTTCCCAGGCCGCCGGCTCGGCCTCGCCCTCGGCCAAGGCGCGTGCGATGCGCCGCCAGCTATCCTCGACAGTGTCATCGATCGGCGTGCCTTCAGGCGTCTTGAACCGATATTTCATGTTCCAGATTTGCGCGGCAATCGGGGCAGAAAAACGGTTCATTGCTCTATATCCGGTGGTTGTGGAGGAAGGTATCCACAGTATCCTTGGCCGCGCCCGAGGTCAATCGACCATAACGGGCATCGGGGGCTCAGCCGGTGCCTTGGCGTGGCCAAGAAACCCAATATCGACTAGGGTCCACAGGCGCGCATCATTTTTTTCAACCCGGGGCAAAATTGCGCGCGCCCTCTATTGCACTCCCCCCCGAATCCCATACCCTTGTGTCCATGACAGCCGCCCCCCTCAACCTGATCAAGCTCAGCGTCGGCACCGAAAGTGTCGAGAGCCTGATTGATTGGCAGAGCAGCAAGCAGGCGCGCGGTCCCGATGGCTTGCCGCGCCATGTGACGCGGATGTGGCCCCGACGCGACGCCGAGCTTTTTCAGGGCGGCTCGATCTACTGGGTAATCCAGGGGCTGGTACAGTGCCGTCAAAGCATCGTCCGGCTGGACGAAGTGGTGCGTGAGGATGGCATCCGACGTTGCGGCATCGTTCTGGCGCCCGAGATCATCCGCACCACCACGGTCCAAAAGCGCCCGTTTCAAGGCTGGCGCTACCTGCCGGGCAGCGAGGCCCCCCCGGACCTGCCCCGAACACGGCAGAACGAAGACGCATTGCCCGCAGCCTTGTCGGCAGCGCTGGCAGATATCGGCGTGATCTGAAGCCTGCCGGGTTTGTCCGACCCCATACCGAGCAAGACCGTCATATCGCTCTAATAAATCATGCGACGTGCATCAATTCCGCAACATTGTCCGATGACATGTCGCGATTGCACCCCACCGCGCAGAACACTGAAAACAAACAATCATTTCCCTCGCGGCAAGACGGCGACATGCGGCAGGCGAAATCCTGCCATCCCACTCGGCGAGATCACGCAGGGGTGATGGAACGCGGCGGCGCCCGGCCTTGTTGTTATGCCGATGGCGCACATATCGCGGTGACGCCTGACCAAAGGCTGAACAGATAAAGAGGACATTTGAATGTTTCGCAAAGCAACCCTGATCGCAGCAGCTCTTTCCACCACGGTGGCTCTGCCAACCTTCGCCGGATCGCCTGAACCCGCGACAACCGAGCCCGCAATCGCTCCCGCCGCACCCGTCGTGGCCAATTTTGGTCCCGACTGGACCGGCTTCTATGCCGGTGGCCAGCTTGGCTATGCCGATATCGATTCCAACGTTGCCAATCTCGACGGCGACGATGTCATTGGCGGTCTGACCGCTGGCTATGACTGGGATCTTGGTAAATACGTCGTCGGTGTCGGCGCTGACTATGATTTCGCCGATATCGGCCTCAGCCCCACCACCAACCTTGACAGCATCTGGCGCCTGAAACTGCGCAGCGGTGTCAAGATCGGCAACGGCCTGCTCTACATGACGGGCGGTTATGCCCAGGTGGACGTCGGCGGCCTCGGCAGTGAAGACGGCAAATTCTACGGTGCCGGTTACGAGCATATGCTGACCGAAAACATCTCGCTCGGCGGCGAGGTGCTGTATCACGAGTTTGACAACGTGGGCGCCACCGCCACCGACATCGACGGAACAACCTACCAGGTTCGCGCGACCTACCGCTTCTGAGTTAAGCGCATCGGCCAGGCCCCCATCCGGGGCCTGGTCACTGCTCTATTGTCCTGATTTCGTGCCTATTCGACGATGAAGCCATCGGCCCAGACGAGCGCAGAGCCAAACGCATCGCCTTGCGGCCCAACAGATGTGGTCACGACACCTGCAATCGGCTCAGAAGCTCTGCCAGAACCGCCCGGCCTGCATCCCCGATCTCGGCCTGCCGCGCCCGAAATAGCGTTGCCTGGCTGCGCAGGATCAACCCATCTTCCAGCACTTTCAGATGGTTGGCCCGCAAGGTATCACCGGAAGAGGTGATGTCGGCAATCGCCTCGGCGGTCTCGAACTTGACCGTTCCTTCTGTCGCGCCCTGACTGTCCACAAGCGCATAATCCGCCACGCCGTTGTCGCGCAGAAACTCGCGAACAAGTCGGTGATACTTGGTCGCGATGCGCAGACGGAATCCATGCACCTGCCGAAATGCCGCCGCGGCCGCATCCAGATCGTCGAGCGTGCCCACATCGACCCAGGCGCTTGGCACAGCCAGGACCAGGTCGGCCTGACCAAACCCCATCGGCGCCATGGCCTCGACGTGAGCGTTCCAGCCGACCAGCTTCTCCTGCACCAGATCGTTGCCGGTGACACCCAGATGAATACGCCCCGCCGCCAGTTCACGCGGGATTTCGCCCGCCGACAACAGGATCAGTTCCACGCCGTCGATCCCGGCCACCTGCCCGGCATATTCGCGTTCTGATCCCGCGCGGCTCAATGTGATCCCGCGCTCGCCAAACCATTGGAACGTCTTTTCCATCAAACGCCCCTTGGAGGGCACACCCAGTTTCACACTCATCGCGCCTCTCCCAGCGCCAAGGCCAGCCCGGGGCGGATCATCCCGCCCACCGCCGGGATTTCGCGCCCTTGCCCCAGCCGCCGGGTCAGCGCGTCATAGCGCCCGCCGGTCGCGACTGGCGGCAGGTCAGGGCGATCCTCGGCGGTAAAGCCAAAAACGAACCCGTCGTAATACTCCATCTGCGTGCGCCCGTAGGACGCCTCGAAATGCAGCGCCGCCACGTCGATCCCCTGCCCCTCCAGCGCCTCCAGCCGTGCCGCCAGTTGATCAACTGCCGCCGAAATCGCTGGCAGATCCTTTGCGATATCGCGCAACTGCTTCAGAGCATCCAGACTGGTTTCGCGCACTGCGAGGATCGCATCGATCAGCCCCACTTCGGCATCCGAGATCGGCGCGGCCTTGGCATCTTCGCGCAGCGCCGCGATCCGGGCGGCAATTTCGCTCTCGTCGCGCAGCCCGATCAGCGGCCCGGCCTGTGCCATCGGATCATCCATAGCCAGCAGCGCCGCGCGGCTCTCTGGGACCGGCGCGCGCCCCGAAAACCGGTCGATCAATGCGCGGAACCGGCGCGGTCGCCAGATATGCCGCCGCAGCGCCGCCTTGCGGCGTTCGGTCGTGCGCAACCCGTTGACCGCTGCCATCAGGATGCCAATATCGCCTGTCGCGGCGCGCAGGCCCAGCGGTTCCAGAATCCGGTGGATCAGCGCGAAAACTTCGGCATCGGCGCGTGCTGAATCGTCGCGCGCAAAGACCTCGTAGCCCACCTGCAAATATTCGCTGGCGCGCTCTGGATCGTCCTCTTGCCGGCGAAAAACCTCGCCTGCGTAAGTGTAGCGCGCGGGCTCGGCCCCGTGCGCCATATGCATCTCGACGATCGGCACGGTGAAGTCGGGCCGTAACATCTGTTCGCCCTTGAGCGCATCCGTGGTGGTGTAGGCCCGCGCGCGGATACCCTCGCCGTAAAGATCCAGCAGCGTCGCAGCAGGTTGCAGGATCGCCGTCTCTACCGGGACCGCTCCCGCCTGCTCAAAGAGCGCGCGCAGCCGAGCCGCCTCGGCGATGATCGCGGATTTTTCCGGCATCAGCTCTGGCTCTCCAATATCTCGCGCACCTTGGCGACCAGTTGTTCGCGCGGTACTTCGAACTGGCTGGGGCGTTCCTTCCACTCCTCCAGCGTCGCGCTCTCGGCAATCTGTGCCCCCAGGATCAGGTCCTTGATCTGCACCATGCCTGCGGCCTTCTCGTCGCCGCCCTCGATCACGGCCACCGGGCTGCCGCGCCGGTCCGCGTATTTCAGCTGATTGCCGAAATTCTTCGGGTTGCCCAGATAGACTTCGGCGCGAATGCCCGCCTGACGCAACTCCGCCACCATCGCCTGGTAATCGGCCATGCGCTGCTTATCCATCACCGTAACCACAACCGGCCCGCGCGCCTCACTGACCATCCGGCCCTTCTCGCGCAGTGCTGCCAGCAGCCGGTCCACTCCGATGCTGACACCCGTGGCAGGCACCGCCTGCCCGGTGAACCGCTTGACCAGATCATCATAGCGCCCGCCGCCCGCAACGCTGCCGAACTGGCGTTTGCGGCCCTTGTCGTCGAGGATCTCGAAGGTCAGTTCGGCCTCAAAAACCGGACCGGTGTAGTAGCCGAGGCCACGCACCACGGATGGGTCGATCTCGATCCGATCGGGGCCATATCCTTGCGCGGCAAGAAGTGCCGCCATCTCTTCCAACTCATCGACGCCTTCCGCACCAGCAGCACTTTCACCGACCGCATTACGCAGATTGGCCAGGGTATCCGCTGCCTGCTCGGCCTTGGAGGTAAGGAATGCCAAAACCGGTCCCGCCTGCGTCTCGCTCAACCCGACCCCGTCGATAAAAGCGCCAGAAGCGTCCTTGCGTCCCGTGGTCAGCAACTCGCGCACCCCCGCCTCGCCGACCTTGTCGAACTTGTCGATGGTACGCAGCACCGCGTCGCGGGTCGCATCGGCTTCCAGCCCCATCGTCTCCAGCACCCCGTTCAGCACCTTGCGGTTATTCACACGCACGATGTAATCGCCGCGCGGAATGCCCACCTTTTCCAGCGTATCGGCCAGCATCGCGCAAATCTCGGCATCCGCCGCCACGCTTGCCGCGCCGACCGTGTCCGCATCGCACTGATAAAATTGCCGGAACCGCCCCGGACCGGGCTTCTCGTTGCGCCAGACAGGCCCCATGGCAAAGCGCCGGTAAGGTGTCGGCAGATCGTTGCGGTGCTGCGCATAGACCCGCGCCAATGGTGCCGTCAGATCATAGCGCAGCGCCAGCCAGTCGCCTTGATCCTTGTCATCAGCTTCCTGCCAGGCAAAAACGCCCTCATTGGGCCGGTCCACGTCGGGCAGGAACTTGCCCAGCGCCTGAACCGTCTCCACGGCGCTGGTTTCCAGCGCATCAAAACCGTAGCGATGGTATACCTCGGCAATCGCATCCAGCATCGCCTTGCGCTCGGTGACTTCCACACCGAAATAGTCGCGGAATCCCTTGGGTGTTTCGGCCTTGGGACGCGGTGTTTTCTTGGGCTTGGACATGGGGTGGGCCTTCCAGGGTTTTGCACCTGTCGCGCGGTCTACCGGATGGCTCGGCGCGGGGCAAGCCGCGCCCTTATCCTTTCATTTTTCCGAAAATACCTGAAGCGTTGACCCAGACACCTCCTCTCGGGTAAAGCGCAGGTATGGATGCAATCGAAGAAAAACTGGCCCACCTGATGCGCGCGGTCGACGACCTGTCGGATGTCGTGGCCCGGCAACAGGCCGAAATCGCCGTGCTCACCCGCCGGACCGAAATGCTTATGCGCCGCGAGGCAGAGCGCGAAGACAGCAGCGGCACCGCCGTCGTGCTGGGTGATGAGCGCCCACCGCATTACTAGAACCCGCACCGATTTTTCGCAGAAAAATCTTGGTTCGGGATAAATTTTTCTGCGAAAAATCTCGGCCCATTCCAAACGTGCGTCAGATTTCCTCGACTTCCATCACACCTGCCAGACTCTTGATCGCGCCCTTGATCTGCGGGTTCACCGGATAATCACACCCTGCGTCCAGTTCCACCTCGCCCGGCAGGTCCGGAGCCATCAAGCAAAAACGGATCGGCCCCGGGCGCGCCGACTTGGCCACCTCCCGCGCACTCTCCAGAACGCTCGCGACCGAGCCGATCGCATCCGGCGTTTCGACGAAGATTCGCAGCCCGGTGCTGCCCGCGTCGGCCACCACACCGTCAATCGGGGCCACGCTGCGCGCCAGAAGCTTCAGCTGCTCAGATTCCATCGTCGCCTCGACCGTCACCACCACATGCGTCCCGGTCTCCAGGAATTCGCGCGACTTCTCCAGCGTTTCGGAGAACATGGTGACTTCGTAGCCGCCCGTTGTATCGCTCAGTTGCACAAAGGCAAAACGATTGCCGCGCGCCGATTTGCGTTCCTGCCTGCCGGCCACGACGCCCGCCATCTTGAGCACGCAGGGCGCGCGTGCCGCGAGGTTCATCACCTCGTCCAGCGTCTTGACGTCCTTGCGCTTGAGAGCCGCCATGTAATCGTCCAGCGGGTGCCCCGAGAGGTAGAAGCCGATTGCCTTGAATTCTTCGGTCAGCCGTTCGGCGGGCAGCCAGTCATCCACCGGGCTGAGGCGCGGCTCGGGCAGATCATCACCCGCCTCACCAAACAGCGACACCTGATTGGAGTTCTTCTGCTCAAAGATCGCGCCGGAATAGCTCATCAGCGGCTCCACCGCCTCGAACACCCGGCGGCGGTTGCGGTCCAGCACGTCGAATGCGCCAGCACGCGCCAGCATCTCCAGCGGGCGCTTGCCGATCCGCTTGAGATCCACCCGTCGGGCGAAATCGTAAAGCGTGGCAAAATCCTGCCCCCCGCGCCCCTCGACAATCAGCCGCATCGCCTCGACGCCCACGTTCTTGAGCGCGCCCAGCGCATAGTGCAGCGTGTCTTCCTTGACCATGAAAGTCGCCTCGGACCGGTTCACGCAAGGTGGCGCATAGGGCAGGCCCAACCCCTTCTTCACCTCTTCGAAATACACGGCCAACTTGTCGGTGAGGTGGATATCGCAATTCATCACCCCCGCCATGAATTCGACAGGGTGGTTGGCCTTCAGCCAAGCGGTCTGGTAGCTGACCACGGCATAGGCGGCGGCGTGCGATTTGTTGAAACCGTAATTGGCGAACTTGTCGAGAAGGTTCCAGACCTCGGTTGCCTTCTCCTTGCTCACACCGTTGTCGGCCGCCCCTTTCAGGAATTTCGGCCGCTCGGCATCCATCGCCGCCTGGATCTTCTTACCCATGGCGCGTCGCAGCAGGTCCGCACCGCCCAGGGAGTAGCCGGCCATTTCCTGCGCGATCTGCATCACCTGTTCCTGGTAGACGATGATCCCCTGGGTCTCGTCCAGGATGTGATCAACGGATGGATGCAGCCCTTCGCGCTCGCTCAGCCCGTTCTTCACCTCGCAGTATTTCGGGATGTTCTCCATCGGGCCGGGCCGGTAGAGCGCCACCAGGGCCACGATATCCTCGATACAGTTGGGCTTCATGCGCTTGAGCGCATCCATCATGCCCGAGCTTTCCACCTGGAACACCGCGACCGTCTTTGCCTTGGCATAAAGCTCGTAGGTCGCCGCATCATCGAGCGGGATCGCCCCGATATCGTTCTCGGCCCCCTCGGGCGGCTCGAAAAGCTGTCTGCCATCGGCAGCGATATGCAGCGAACGCCCCCCCGCCAGGATCTGCTGTACCGCGTTCTGTACCACGGTTAGCGTCTTCAGCCCGAGAAAGTCGAACTTCACCAGCCCGGCCTGTTCGACCCATTTCATGTTGAACTGGGTCGCAGGCATTTCCGAACGGGGATCCTGATAGAGCGGCACCAGCTCGTCCAGAGGCCGGTCGCCGATCACCACGCCCGCCGCGTGGGTCGACGCGTTGCGCAACAGCCCCTCGACCTGCATGCCGTATTTCAGCAGCCGGTCCACGACCTCCTCGTTGCGTGCCTCCTCGCGCAGCCGGTCCTCCTGCGCCAGCGCCTGCTCGATGCTGACGGGTTTGACACCCTCGACCGGGATCATCTTTGACAGGCGATCAACCTGACCGTAAGGCATCTGCAAAACACGGCCAATGTCGCGCACGGCGGCCTTGGACAGCAGCGCACCGAAGGTGATGATCTGCCCCACCCGGTCACGGCCGTATTTCTCCTGCACGTAGTGGATCACCTCTTCGCGGCGATCCATGCAGAAGTCGATGTCGAAGTCCGGCATCGAAACACGTTCAGGGTTCAGGAACCTCTCGAACAGCAGTGAATAGCGCAGCGGGTCAAGGTCCGTGATTGTCAGCGCATAGGCCACGAGGCTACCAGCCCCCGATCCGCGCCCCGGCCCCACCGGAATATCGCGGTCCTTGGCCCATTTGATGAAATCGGCAACGATCAGGAAATAGCCCGGGAACCCCATGCCCTCGATGATGCCAAGCTCGAATTCGAGCCGCGCTTCATATTCCTCGATAGTTGCTGCGTGGGGAATGACCTTCAGGCGTTCGGCCAATCCCTCCTTGGCCTGGCGGCGCAACTCGTCAACTTCGTTATCGGCAAATTTCGGCAGGATCGGATCGCGGCGATAGGCGGCAAAGGCGCAGCGCTGCGCGATCTCGATGGTGTTCTCAAGCGCCTCGGGCAGGTCCGAAAACAGCGCCGCCATTTCACGCGGGCTTTTGAAATAGTGTTGCGCGGTCAGGCGGCGGCGCGGCGCAGCCTGATCCACATAGGCCCCATCGGCGATGCACAGCATCGCATCATGCGCCTCGTACATCTTGGGTTTGGGGAAATAGACGTCATTGGTGGCGACCAGTGGCAGCCCCATCGCATAGGCCATCTCGACATGGCCTCGCTCAGACAACCGCTCGGCCTCGGGCGCGCCGCCCTCACCGGGGTGGCGCTGCAACTCCACATAGAGCCGATCCCCGAAAGCGGCGGCCATCTGCCCCAACAGCGCCTCGGCGGCGGGGCGCTGCCCGGCCCGCAACAGCCTGCCGATCGGCCCGTCCGGCCCACCAGAGAGGCATATCAATCCGGTGGCGTGCTGTGCCAGTTCATGCGGCGTGACATGCGGCAACTGCCCGTCGCCGCGCAGGTAGAGACACGAGTTGAGCTTCATCAGGTTTTCATACCCGGTCTCGTTCTGTGCCAGCAGAACAACCGGCGCGGGGGCCTTGGGGCGTTCGCCCGGCGCCACGTCAACATAGGCCAGATCGACCTGACAGCCCATGATCGGCTGAACGCCCGCCGCCTGCGCGCCCACGGCAAATTCCAGCGCCCCGAACATGTTGTTGGTATCGGTGACCGCGACCGCAGGCATGCCGCCATCAACGCAAAGGCCCGGCAGCTTTTTCAGGCGCATCGCGCCCTCCAGCAGCGAATATTCGGTGTGAACCCTGAGGTGAATGAATCGGGGGGAATTGCTCATGCGACCCAGTCTAAAGGGTTTGCAGGTGAACTGAAATCACGAGTTGCTCTCGGAGCGCCCTCAAATTTGATTTGCTGTAGGGCGCTTGCTCTTGACCCTGCCTCAGGTTCATCTGGATGGCATGTTCTTGCGGCCCGATCTGGTCTCATTCCAGCTCTCAACAGACCGCAACCGGCACTTCTGAGGGCAAAACACCTGGCCCGCTGGGTTTGTCAGACGCAATTGCGATCAAAGGGCCGGCCACCTGTGGGGAATGCCGACTCGAACAGCTTCACATTGACAAATACCCGGCATCTCTTACCCTAAAAGCCCATATTATTAGGGTAAATTCACATTATTGGGAGAAATTTTCATGAAAACGTTATTGCTTGCAGCAGCCTTGGGGATGGTTTCGACAGCGGCCCTGGCGGCGACCTACACCTACGACTACTCGGCAAGTTTCAGCTCGAGAACGTATGACGCAGCTAGAGTTTCGTTGACCGATACCATTCAGGCCATGGGCACGATCACCGGTCAGATCACTCTTGATGACACGGTCATTATAGAATCTTCCCCCAACCAAATCAGATATGTCGCCCCCATCATCACCATTGATGGGATCGACATGTCCCTGTTCGAACGGCTACCCAGTAGCCTTACGGTGTACAACGACAGTGCCAATTCTGATGCGCTGAGAGTCGGTACGCCCAGCTATAGTTCGGATATGGATGGTCGGTACATAAACTCTCTTTCCTTCAATTTTTCTAGACGATTCAAAAACCGCGCTCTCGGATGCGAGCCTGCCAATCTCACTCAACCTTGGCGACTGGAGAGATTCAATTCTGTACGTGGATTCGTTGCATTACTCCCGCGGCGTGCCGAACTCGACCTATACAGAAAGAGATAGAGTAACCTTTCAGTTCGATAGCCTGACGCCGGTGACGCCTGTTCCCCTGCCCGCTGGTATTTGGCTTTTGAGCGCCGGCTTGGCAGGGCTGGGCATGGTCCGACGCCGCAAACGCGGCTGAGGTCAACCCGATCCAGTGACAGAGCCGCGCGGGCCTTTTGGGGGCGGTCATGAAGATTGTGAGCGATGAGCGAATGACCAATTGTCCGTCGACCTGCAATTCATGCGAATGCTCACGCGACAAATGGCAAAGATCAGGAAGGTCTTACGCGGCTCAGGCAAGAGTGACGTTGCGTCAAGCAAAGCCCCAGCAAAGCAAGGGGATCGACGGCCCGGCGGCGTCGGACCACGGGACCCGGCCATATCTCGGCCCTTGCCAAACTGTCCTGCCGCCGCGTAGCTTCTGGTTCAGGAAGCCCGCGCGCCTCAACGCCGCATCGAGGTGGGCACCAAAAGGGCGGAGGTAACGCGGCGGGCAGCACAGAATGCACATTTCTTTTCGTCTGAACGCAGCGGCGGACGTGTCGCGCAAGCTTTCACTGGATAAAACTGCGCCTGATCCGCGTCCGGCGGGTCTTGGACCAAGCCGCGGCAAGGCCGGGCAGATCCACATCCGCCAAGAAGGGAACCGCGAGTGAGTACGCCGTTGCTGAGCCTGTCAGGCCTGACCAAGGCCTATCCCGGCGTGGTCGCCAATGACGACGTGTCCTTCGAGATCCAGCCCGGCGAAGTCCATGCCCTGCTGGGCGAGAACGGCGCGGGGAAATCCACGCTGGTCAAGATGATCTACGGCCTCGTGCGCCCCGACAGCGGCCAGATGATGCTGCATGGCAAGCCATTCGCGCCCACCCGGCCCAGTGCGGCGCGCGCCGCCGGTGTGGCGATGGTGTTTCAGCATTTCTCGCTCTTCGATGCGCTCAACGTGGCCGAGAACGTGGCACTGGGCATGGAAAACCCGCCGCCGATGGGCGATCTGGCCACGCGCATCCGCGATGTGTCGGCAACCTACGGCCTGCCGCTCGATCCCTCGCGCACAGTGGGCGAGCTTTCAGCCGGTGAACGCCAGCGGGTCGAGATCATCCGCTGCCTGTTGCAGGACCCCCGCCTGCTGATCATGGACGAGCCGACATCGGTGCTGACGCCGCAAGAGGTGGGCATCCTCTTTGAAACCCTGCGCAAGCTGACCTCCGAAGGCGTGGCAATTCTCTATATCTCGCACAAGCTGGAGGAAATCCGCGCGCTATGCGATCACGCCACGATCCTGCGACTGGGTAAGAATGTCGGCACCTGCATCCCGCGCGAAACTAGCGCCCGCGACATGGCCGAGTTGATGGTCGGCAGCGCCTTTGCCGCGCCCGAACGGGCCAGGCGCAACTTGGGCGAAGTGGCGCTGGAGCTGAGAGACCTCAACGCCGCGTCGCCCAGTGCCTTCGGCACATCGCTCAAGGGCATCAGCCTGAGCGTGCAGCAGGGCGAGATCCTCGGGCTGGGCGGGGTCGCTGGCAACGGCCAGGACGAGCTTCTGGCGGCGCTTTCCGGCGAGATACGCAGCGACGCGGAGGCGGTGCGCTTCATGGGGCAGCCTATCGGGCGCCTCGGCCCCGGCCCGCGCCGCAAGATGGGCCTGCTGACCGCACCCGAAGAGCGGCTGGGCCATGCCGCGGCCCCGGACATGAGCCTGACCGAAAACGCCCTGCTGACCGGTGCCGAACGCGAACACTTGATGCAGCGCGGTTTCCTGCGCTGGGGCGCGGCAGAGGCGTTCGCCCGCCGGATCATCAGCGCATTCGACGTACGCACCCCCGGCCCCGACGTGGCGGCGCGGGCGCTGTCGGGCGGCAACCTGCAGAAATTCGTCATCGGCCGCGAGGTAATGCAACGACCCTCTGTGCTGGTGGTCAACCAGCCCACATGGGGCGTCGATGCCGCCGCCGCCGCCGCGATCCGGCAGGCGCTGCTGGATCTGGCGGCAAAAGGCACAGCGATCATCTGCATCAGTCAGGACCTCGACGAGTTGATGGAAATCTCTGACCGGTTCGGCGCGCTGAACGAAGGGCGCCTGTCCGAGATCCGCCCGGCACAGGGGCTGAGCGTGGACGAGATCGGCCTGATGATGGGCGGCGCACATGGTATGGAGGTGGCGCATGTCTAAGCGGCCGGATTTTGAGTATTTTCGCAAAGAAGAAGCACGGGGTGGCGTGCCATGCTGAGACTGGAGCAGCGGCCACAACCCTCACGCATGTGGGTGTATTTGACACCGCTGGTAGCGGTGGTGATCACCATGATCGCCGGCGGTGCGCTCTTTGCCGCTTTGGGCAAGTCCCCGGTCGAGGCGATCGCGACGATTTTCTGGGAACCGCTCTTTGGCGAGTTTGCGTTCTATTACCGCCCACAGCTTCTGGTGAAAGCCGCACCCCTGATCCTGATTGCCATCGGCCTCAGCCTGGGGTTTCGGGCGGGCATCTGGAACATCGGTGCCGAGGGGCAGTATATCCTCGGCGCGATCTGCGGTGCGGGCGTGGCACTGGCCGCCTACCCGTCTGAAAGCGTGCTGATCTTTCCGGCGATGATCGTTGCGGGCGCGTTTGGCGGCTGGGCCTGGGGAATGATACCCGCCCTCTTGCGGGTGAAGTTCGGAACCAACGAAATTCTCGTCTCGCTGATGCTGGTCTACGTGGCCGAACAGTTATTGGCCGCGATGTCCCTTGGGCTGATGCGCAACCCCGAAGGTCACGGCTTTCCCGGCAGCCGCAACTTGCAGCAATACGAGGCCGCTCATAATGCCGAATTGATCGCCGGCAGCGGATTGCACTGGGGCGTGGCGGCGGCGCTGATCGCTGTGATCTTTGCGTATATCCTGCTGAACCGGCATATTCTGGGCTATCATATCCGCCTGACCGGGCAGGCCCCGCGCGCCGCGCGGTTTGCGGGGGTCCGGCCAAATAGGTTGATCCTGTTCTGCCTTGGCACATCGGGCGCGCTGGCCGGGCTTGCGGGGATGTTCGAGGTCGCCGGGCCGTCGGGGCAGATCAGCATTGATTTCAACGTTGGCTACGGCTTTACGGCGATCATCGTGGCGTTCCTTGGGCGGCTGCATCCGGTGGGGATCATGCTGGCGGGGCTGTTGATGGCGCTGACTTATATTGGCGGTGAAATCGCGCAATCGAACCTGCAATTGCCAGCTGCAGCGATCCAGTTGTTTCAGGGAATGCTGCTGTTTTTCCTGCTGGCGGTGGATGTGCTGGTGCAGTTCCGGCTGCGCTGGACACGGACGGAGGCAGCCTGATGGACCTTTCCTCGATCAACCCGATCCTGCTTCTGGCCTCGCTCATGGTCGCGGCCACACCTATCCTGCTGGCAGCATTGGGCGAGCTGGTGGTGGAGCGCGCGGGCGTGCTGAACCTCGGTGTCGAAGGCATGATGATCACCGGCGCGATCTGCGGCTTTGCCATCGCGGTCGAGACCGGATCGCCTGTTGTTGGCTTCATTGGCGCCGCGTTGGGTGGCGCGCTGCTGTCGCTGCTCTTTGCCGGGCTCACGCAGTTCGCACTGGCCAATCAGGTGGCCTCGGGGCTGGCGCTCACGCTCTTTGGTTTGGGACTGAGTGCATTGCTGGGGCAATCCTATGTCGGAGTAAAGCCGCCGCCGACGGCCAAGCTGGACATCCCGCTCTTGGGCGATATCCCGGTGTTGGGGCCGATCGTATTCGCGCATGACTGGATGGTGTATTTCGGTCTGGCCCTTACGCTGGTGGTCTGGGCGTTGCTGAAATTCACCCGCGCGGGGCTGATCCTGCGCGCGGTGGGCGAAAACCACGATGCGGCACATGCGCTGGGCTACAAGGTGGTCCGCGTGCGGGTGCTGGCGATCCTGTTCGGCGGGGCCTGTGCGGGCATGGGCGGAGCCTATCTCAGCCTCGTGCGGGTGCCGCAATGGACCGAAGGCATGACCGCGGGTGCGGGCTGGATCGCATTGGCACTGGTTGTCTTTGCCTCGTGGAAGGCCGGTCGCGTGCTGCTTGGCGCCTATCTCTTTGGCGGGGTCACGGTGCTGCAACTGAACCTGCAGGCGGCAGGGGTTGATATTCCTGTCGAATACCTTTCCATGTCACCTTATCTGATCACGATCCTGGTGCTGGTCATCCTGTCGGCGGATCGCAGCAGGGCGCCCGGCTCACTCGGGCGGGTCTTTCACGCCTCAAGCTGAGGCAGAACTTGAAACAACAGGGGGAACTCTTATGAAATTCACCAGATTGCTGACCGGAGCCGTTCTGGCGCTGGGACTGGCGAGCACCGCCATTGCCGAGGAAAAAACCAAGGTCGGATTCGTCTTTGTCGGCCCCATCGGCGACGGAGGCTGGACCTACGAGCATAATCAGGCTCGCCTCGCCATCGAGAAGGAATTCGGTGACAAGGTCGAAACCGTCTATGTCGAAAGCGTCGCCGAAGGCCCCGACAGCGAACGCGTCATGACGCAGATGGCGCTGAAGGGCGCGGATCTGATCTTTACCACCTCGTTCGGCTACATGGACCCGACGATCAACGTCGCCAAGAAGTTCCCGGATGTGAAATTCGAACACGCGACCGGCTACAAGACCGCGCCGAACGTGTCGACCTATTCGGCGCGCTTTTACGAAGGCCGCGCGGTGCAGGGCCATATCGCGGGCAAGATGACGAAATCGAACATCGTCGGCTATATCGGATCGGTCCCGATCCCCGAGGTTATCCGCGGCATCAACTCGGCCTATATTCACGCCAAGAAGGTGAACCCGGATGTCGAGTTCAAGATCGTCTGGGTGTTTGAATGGTTCAACCCCGCCAAAGAGGCCGACGCGGCCAAGGTGCTGATCGAACAAGGCGCGGATGTGATCCTGCAACACACCGACAGTACCGCACCGCTTGCCGCTGCCGAAGAGGCAGGCAACGTGATCGGCTTTGGTCAGGCCTCCGACATGGCCGCCTACAAGGACGGCCCGCGTGTCAGCTCGATCATCGACAACTGGGGGCCCTACTATATCGCCCGCACCCGCGCCGTCATGGATGGCACCTGGGAGAGCGTTCAGACCTGGGACGGCATCGGCCCCGGCATGGTCGGCATCGGCGAGATCACCGACAGGGTGCCCGCAGATGTGAAGGCTGAGGCCATCGCACTCAAGGAGGCCATTGCCTCGGGCGAATACCACCCCTTCACCGGCCCGCTCAACAAGCAGGACGGCTCGGCATGGCTCGAAGACGGGGAGATCGCCGACGACGGCACGCTGCTCGGCATGAACTTCTTCGTGGAAGGGATCGAAGGCACCATCCCACAATAAGCGCACCACTTGATGCCCGAAGGACCCCGCCCCGCGCGGGGTCTTTTTTTATCGCGCGAGCCAAAAACGCAACACGGCATCCGATCGCGATGGCATGGCCAAACCCGACCTTCCCGGCCCCTGCGAGCCAAAACATGCGGCATTGAGCCGCGAAATGCCGCTTTTCTCTGCCCGAGCCGAAGTTACGGCTTGCTATGTTTGTCAGGTGGTTTATCCGAACCCATAACGTGTTTCGCAATAATTCTGTTGCGCATCTTTTATTGCAAGAACTCAGCACTACATAAGAGTATCGTGTATATTGCGCGTTCACCAAGCGCCCCAGCTGGGCGCGAGACACCATATAAACAATAATAAAGAAGCAGCATGACAGATAGTTTTGACGTCCAGGAAACACAGACGACCACACGCGCGCCGCGCGATTGGGTCAGGATCCTCGCGGCCTACCGGGAACCACGGCAGATCCAGAGCCTGTTCGAACTGAGCGTCAGCATCGTGCCATTCGTGCTGTTGTGGGCGCTGGCATGGTGGGCCTTGTCCTACAGCTATCTCCTGAGCTTTGCGCTGTCGGTTCTCAATGCAGGGTTCCTGCTGCGCCTCTTCGCGATCCAGCATGATTGCGGGCATGGCGCGTTTTTCAACAACAGGACGGTCAGCGACTGGCTGGGCCGGGCCATCGGCGTCTTCACCCTGACGCCCTATGACGTCTGGCGCCACACCCATTCGGTCCACCACAGCAGTTCGGGCAATCTGGACAAGCGCGGCATGGGCGATGTCCATACGCTGACGGTCGATGAGTACGGCGAGATGAAGTGGTTCCAACGCCTGAAATACCGGCTCTATCGGCATCCGATCGTGCTATTTGGGCTTGGGCCCGGATATCTGTTCTTGTTGCAAAACCGTCTGCCCCTTGGGGTAATGGCGAATGCACGCTACTGGCTCAGCGCGATGGGGACCAACATGGCGATCATCGTCGCCTTGTCCGCGATCGTGTATTTCGGTGGTATCATGCCGGTGTTGCTGATTTTCCTGCCATCGACCCTGTTGGCGGCGACGGCTGGTGTCTGGCTGTTCTACGTACAGCACCAGTTCGAAACCACATATTGGGATGAAGAAGAAAGCTGGAAACTGCACGATGCAGCGCTGCATGGCAGCTCGCACTATGTGTTGCCCTCGGTGCTGAACTGGTTCAGCGCCAATATCGGCATTCACCATGTGCACCATCTTTACAGCCGCATCCCCTTCTACCGCCTACCCGAGGTGCTGCGCGATCACGCCGAACTGGCCGATGGCAATCAACTGACGATACGTCAGAGCCTTGCCAGTGCGCGGCTGCACTTGTGGGATGAAAAGACCAAACGTCTGTTGTCCTTTGCGCAGGCCAGGATGGCGCGACGCAACAACGCGGCGGCCTGATCGCCCACCGGAGACTCGGAGATCGCCCGCGCAGCTGCTAAGTTGCGCGAGTGATCCGTAGTCCGGCGCAGAGGTTCAGGACATGCCCAAACGCACCCAGTTGCCCGCCAGTGCATCCTTTGCCCAAACCACCGAGGATGGCCGCCTGTTTGCCCCGTCGGCAGACCGCAACGCGCAGGCCATTGCCGAGACCTTGACGCGCCACGCCCCACCCACAGGGCGCGCGTTGGAAATCGCCAGCGGCACCGGCCAGCACGCGGTGCATCTGGCCACCACCCTGCCCGGCCTCGACTGGCACCCCTCAGAAATCGACGCGGACCGGCTGGCCAGCATTGACGCCTACAGGCGCGCCGCCGCCCTGCCCAATCTGCATCCCCCGATGACGCTCGACGCCACGGCGCCGCGTTGGGCGGCAACATCGGGGCGCTTCGACCTGATCCTGCTGGTCAACCTGTTGCACCTGATTTCTCAGGCCGAAACGCTGGTGCTGCTGTCACAGGCGCGCGCGGCGCTGTCCCCCGGCGGGCTGCTGGCGCTTTACGGGCCGTTCCTGCGCAGCGGCCGCGCCACCTCAGAAGGCGACGCTCGCTTCCACGCCAGCCTGCGCGCCAGTGATCCCGTGATCGGGTACAAAGATGCCGACGACATGCGCGGCTGGCTCACCGAGCGGCGGCTGGACATCGTGGCGGTCGAGGACATGCCCGCCAACAACCTCTTCTTCCTGGCCCGCGCCCCGGCCCTGACACGCCCGCCCGAAGAATGGTGCCAGTTTACCGCGTAACGCAATCTCAGGCGCTGTAGGTCACCTGCCCGCCGCAGATGGTCAGTAATGGCTTGGCCATGCCCAGCTCGCCCGGCGCCATCGCCTCGATATCGCGGTCCATCACCACCACATCGCCCAACTGCCCCGGCACCAACTGGCCCTTGCGGCCTTCGCTGAATTCCACCCAGGCGTTGTCCCGCGTATAGCTGGCCAGCGTATCCATCAGAGATTGCGGCCGCACATCCCAGGGCGCACCGGGGTCCACCGGTGCCACGGCGGCCTGAATGCTGGGCATCACGTCCACCGGCACCACCGGCCAGTCCGTCGAGAATGTCAGCGGCGCGCCGCTTTCGCGGATACGCTGCCAGGCAAAGGCGTACGGGTACTGGTCGTCATGCAGGATCGTGCCTTGCGGAATGGGCCCGAAATGCCCCCCCACCGCCGAGTGCAGCGGTTGCATCGACGCCACCGCCCCCAGCGCCGAAATGCGCGGGATATCCTCGGGCGTGATGACCTCGATATGCTCCAACCGGTGGCGACTGTCGCGCGCGCCATTGGCCTCGCGCGCCGCCTGGTAGCCGTCGAGCGTGCGGCGCACGGCCAGATCGCCGATGGCATGCACGCAGATCTGCAGACCCAACGCGTCAATCCGGCGGCAGGCCTCGTTGAAATGCTCTGGCTCGAATACCGCGTCGCCGGTCACATCCGGCGCATCCGGATAGCCCCGGATCATCAATGCGGTGCGCGCGTCGATCACGCCGTCCATGAACATCTTGACCACACCCGACCAAATCCGATCGCCCGTGTATTTACGCTTCATCTCGGCCGCTTCTTCCAGCCGGTCCAGCGGGTCGAAATTCTTGAGGTGGAACGGCACCTGCATGCGCGCCGCCAGATCGCCCGCCGCGTCGATCTCGGTCAGCAGTTCCAACTGGTAGAAATTGCCGTCCATGTTGTGCATCGTGGTCACGCCCTTGGACGCGGCATGCTTCAGGCCCCGAGTGATCAACGCTCGATCCGCGGCGCGCTCGGCCGCCGTGGCAGGCGGCTCGGGGTCGTTGCCGGTCACGTAGCCCAGCATGTCACGCCCGCCGGTCTTGCTCAGGTTGATGACCGGCCCGAACGCGCCCGTTTCCAGCAACAGCCCGGTCGCCTTGCCGTCCGAGCCCATGACGATGGTGCTGCCTTCGGCCACCTTGGCACCGTGCAACAGGCCCGCGCGCTCCAGCGCCTTCGTATTGGCCCAGACAGTGTGAATATCGGGTGCAAGCAGCGCCACGGGCCGATCGGCGAGGATCGCATCGAGGTCGTGCCGTGTCGGCTCTACCCCGTCCAAGATGCCATAGCTCGTGCCCATCCCAAGGATCAGCGGCTCTTGGGGATTTTCGGCTGCGTATTTGTTGATCGATTCGCGCAATGCGGCCAAACCATAAACGCCGTCCAGCGACATGAATTCAAGCGACGCCGCCCCCTGGAACAGATGCACATGGCTGTCGATGAAACCCGGGAGAACCGTCGCGCCCCCCGCATCCACCACTTGCGTGCCCGGCCCGGCCAGCGCACGGATGTCGGCGGTGTCGCCCACCGCCTGTATCAGACCACCCGCGATGGCCACCGCCTCGGCCCGCGGGCTGCTGCCGTCCATCGTCAGAACCCTGCCGTTCAGAATCACCATATCGGCCTGTTGCGCCATCTTTCATTCCTCCGTCCGGGGCCAAACCCGCCCCTTCTCAATCCCGCATTGCAGGCTTAGACTGTGGCAGATCAGAAGCCCGGACAATACCCCCAGGGGCTTAGACCAATTCACCTAGACCACGTGCCGCTGGTTTGGCGCGAAACATAACAGTGGCACGAGACCTGCAATGACCGATCACCCCCGTGCATCCGCCCCTACCACCGAGGACATACTGGCTCGCGCCGTCGCCAGCATCGAGCGTGCCGATTTCGTGCTGCGCGCTCTCGAATACCTGAGTTGCGCTATGGCCTATCAGGGCTGTCTGCTGACCCGGCTGGACGGCACCCGCCCGCCGGAGCATGTCTATGACGACGTGCGTGCCGAGCGCCGCGCCGATGTCGTGGATCGCTATCTGGATGGTGCCTACATGCTCGATCCGTTCTATGTGGCCTACACCGAAACGCGCCCCTGCGACGCGCTTCGTCTGCGGGATGTGGCCCCGGACCGGTTTCAGCATTCAAGCTATTTCAACACCTATTACAGTTCGATCCGGCTGCGCGACGAGGCCGCAATTTTCGTTGACCTGCCGAACGGCCAGCATCTTTTCTATTCGGTCGGCCGGACCGAGGACAGCCCGCGCTTTTCCCAACGCGACATGGACCGCACCCGGCGTATCCTGCCGGTGTTTGCCGCCATCAACCGGCGCCATTTCACCGTCGGCCGCCCCGCCCCGGAACCAACCTCTGATCCCGCCATAGCCCAACAGGAGATCGAGACCGCAATGGCCCGGTTCGGTGCCGAAGAACTCACCGATCGCGAGCGCCAGATTGCGATCCTCATCCTCAAGGGGCATTCGTCGAAATCCATCGCACAGCGGATCGGCGTCAGCCCCGGCACCGTGAAGATCCATCGCCGGAATTTTTACCGAAAGCTGAATATTTCAGCACAGAGCGAGCTTTTCTCGATGTTTCTCGCCTCCCTGACCCGTCCAGTCTAGGGTATCCCCCTCTGCCTGTCTTGACTGCGGGAAGAGCGTCGCAAGGGCGTTTATCCCTGTAATTGCAGGTAGTTCATGCACAAGGCATCCCGCCCGGGCGCCCCTCCCTGACACACAATCGTCTGCCAGGTCGCGCCCTATCCCCGATGGGGTATTTACGCGACTCGCTGCTACGGCCTAGGCTGAGTGGCCTGCAGAGACCGGCCCGAGATCGGCCTGCAGCACACAAACAGGGGGGCGCGCATGGCGCAAGATACGGCAGACATGTCGGGTAAATCGGCCAAGAACATGATTCTGGCCGAGGGCGTGACCAAGACATTCGGCGAAGGCGACTCGAAAGTGCACGCCCTTGATGATGTCTCGATCAGCATCCGCGAGAACGAATTCTTCACGCTGCTTGGCCCATCGGGCTGTGGCAAGACCACGCTCTTGCGGCTGATCGCGGGGTTTGAACTGCCAACCAAGGGCAACATCCTGCTGGATGGGCAAGAGATCGGACATCTGCCGCCTTACAAGCGCCCGGTGAACACCGTGTTCCAGAACTATGCCCTGTTTCCGCACATGACCGTGGCGCGCAATATCGGCTTCGGACTTGAAATGCAGGGCCGCTCCAAATCCGAGATCAAACAGGCCATCGAAAAGATGCTGGCGCTGGTGCAGATGGAGCATCTGGCGAACCGGCAGACCGACCAGCTCTCGGGCGGGCAGCAACAGCGCGTGGCACTGGCCCGTGCTCTGGCACCGCATCCCAAGGTGCTGCTGCTGGACGAGCCGCTCTCGGCGCTTGACCTCAAGCTGCGCAAGGAAATGCAGATAGAGCTGAAGCGGCTGCAAAGCGAAACCGGCATCACCTTCGTTTTCGTCACCCACGATCAGGAAGAGGCGCTGACCATGTCCGACCGCATCGCGGTCATGAAGGCAGGCCATATCCTTCAGGTCGGACGCCCCAAGCAGATCTACAATCAGCCGGCGCGCCGCTTCGTCGCCGATTTCATCGGCGATATCAATATCTTCGAGGTCGATCTTGACGAGGTCAGCGGCACAACGGGTCGCGTCACGTTGCCCAGCGGGGCCACCCTGCCTGCCGACCTGCCCGAAGCGGACGTGCCTGCAGGGGCGGTGTCGGTCGCGATCCGACCGGAAAACATGCGCCTGGCCGATGCCCGCGACAGCGCCGCCAAGCTGAAAGGCACCGTGACCAACGTAGTCTATTTCGGAGCCGGCAGTAACGTTCATGTCGCACTCAAAGGCGGCTCCGAAGTGATCGTACGCACCACCGGCGAGGTTCTCGATGACGGTCACGAGGTCGGGCTGATATTGCCCGACCGGGTTCAGGTGCTGGTAGATTGATGGGCGCGGTGCAACATAGCGGCGCCGATGCGCGTCTTGACGAGGCCAGACGCCGGGTCGAAGCGGACACCCGCCGCCGCCGCCGGCAACTGCTGGCGCCGACACTGATCGTGATTGGCGTCTTCGGGCTATTTCCGCTGACCATTACGCTGATCTATTCGTTTCTCAGCCCCGGCGTCTATGGCGGGGTCACGTGGGAGTTTTCCACCGACGCCTATGTGCAATTCCTGTTCGAGCGGGACATCTTTGACGACACGCTCAGCTTCTCGGGGACGTATCTCAGCATCTATGGCCGCTCCATCGGGCTGGCCTTCGGGGCCACTGTCGGGGCGCTGCTGATCGGGTTTCCCACCGCGTATTTCATCGCCAGTAAACCACCGTCGCAGCGCAATTTCTGGCTCTTCCTGATCACCCTCCCGTTCTGGACGAACCTGTTGATCCGCACATATGCGGTGCTGCTGATCATCCGCGACGAAGGTATCGTCAATCTCAGCCTTCAGAGTATCGGCCTGATCGATCAGCCGCTGACGATCCTCTACACCGATTTCGCGGTGTTTCTCGGCCTGATCTACAGCTACTTGCCCTTCATGGTGCTGCCGCTTTACGCGTCACTGGAAAAACTGGACTTCCGCCTGGTCGAGGCCGCCTATGATCTTTACGCGACGCGCTTTCAGGTGCTTCGGCACGTGATCGTGCCGATGGCCAAGCCCGGCATCGTTGCCGGTTGCATCCTCGTCTTCATCCCCGGCCTCGGGGCCTATATCACGCCCGAATTGCTGGGCGGCGGCAAGGAGCTGATGATCGGCAACCTAATCGCACTGCAATTCGGTGGCTCGCGCAACTGGCCTTTCGGGTCAGCGGCGGCGCTCATCCTGATGGTGGTGGTGATGATGTCGCTCATCGTCTATGTCCGCTACGCTGGCAAGGAGGGCAACAGTCATGGCTGAACCTCGCCGCAAGATGAAGGACCTGCGCAAGCAGCCCGGCTTTGATTTCATGGCCTGGTTCTGCATCGTGTTCCTCTATGCCCCGATCGTCGTGCTGATCATCTTCTCGTTCAACGACAACCGGTCGGTTGTGCGCTGGACCGAATTCAGCCTGCGCTGGTATTACGCCGCCTTCGATAACGAAGGCATCCGCAACGCCACGATCGTATCGCTCAAGGTAGCGGCCGTCTCGACGCTGTTCGCAACGACATTTGCCACCATGGCGGCGCTGGCCACCACGCGCACGCCGCCCTTCCGTGGCCAGATGCTGAGCTATGCGATCATCAACCAGCCGCTGATGATCCCAGAGATCGTCACCGCCGTCGCCACCCTGTCGTTCTTCTCGATCATCAAGCAGCTGACCGGCGTCACCGGCATCGGCTACCTGATGCTGGCGCATACCGTGTTCTGCATACCCTTTGCCTACATGCCGATCCGGGCCCGGCTGGAGGATATGAACCTGACGCTGGAACAGGCGGCGGCAGACCTCTACGCGACACCGATCCAGGTGTTTCGCAAGGTCACCATGCCGTTGCTGGCCCCCGGCATCGTGGCGGGTGGCATGCTGGCCTTCGTGGTATCGCTCGACGATGTGATCATCACCCTGATGGTCGCTGGCCCCGGTGAAACGACCCTGCCCGTCTACATCCTGGGCCAGATCCGCCGTGGCATCACGCCCGAGATCAACGCCGTCTCGACACTGCTCCTGCTGCTGTCGATCGTGCTGGTCTCGGCGTTCTTCACTCTCGGAAGCAAAAAGAAATAACCAACAGACGATAATCAACAGGAGGTACTTCGATGACACTCAAACGTTCCATACCCGCGCTGGTCGCGGCGAGCTTCATGCTCGCGACGCCGGCCCTCGCCGAGGGCGAGCTCAACATCTACAACTGGGGCAACTACACCAGCCCCGAGCTGATCGAAAAGTTCGAGGAAAAATACGATATCGAAGTCAATCTCGATGGCTACGATTCCAACGAGACGATGCTGGCCAAGGTCCGCGAAGGCAACACTGGTTATGACATCGTGGTGCCCGGCGATTCGACCGTGAAGATCATGATCGAGCAAGGCATGCTGGCAGAGATCAAGCCGAACGAGATGGAAAACTTCGGCAACATGGACCCCAAGTGGGTTGATGTCTGGTGGGATCCGGGCCGCAACTACTCGGTGCCATGGCAGTGGGGTACAACTTCCTTCACCGTCGACACCGAAGTTTTTGGCGGCGATATCAACACGCTCGCCCTGATGTTCGATCCGCCAGAAGAGCTGAAAGGCCGGATCAACATGCTCAACGATATGCATGACGTGATCAATGCCGGCCTGCGCTACAAGGGCTATGATCGCTGCAACTCCAACACCGACGAGTTGCGCAACGTTACCGAGCTGTTGATCAACGCCAAGCAGTACTGGCGCACGATGGACTATTCCACGATCGAAAAGCTGACATCGAACGACGTCGATCTCAGCCAGAACTGGAACGGTGCCGCCATGCGCGCCCGCGCCCAACGCCCGACGCTGCAATATGCCTATCCGGTCGAAGGCTTCACCGGCTGGATGGACAACGTCGCGGTTCTGAAGGACGCGCCGAACATGGAGAACGCGAAACTCTTCGTGAACTTCATCATGGAGCCCGAGAACGCCGCGCTGATCTCGAACTTTGCGCGCTATGCAAATGGTATCAAGGGCTCCGAGGCGTTCATGGACGAAGAGATGCTGAGCGCACCTGAGATCGTCATGCCAGCGGACGCGCCCACGCCCGACTTCGTCAAGCCCTGCTCGCAGGAAGTGACGGACATGTACAACAAGATCTGGACCAAGCTGAAGCAATAACCTTCAGCCAAGGGCGGGGCAGCGATCTGCCCCGCCCGTTTTCCGATTGAACCGAGGAATTTTCCCGATGCCCACATCCCCCCTTGCAGCGACGCAGCAAAACCCGCGTACGGCACGAGATCTGGGCATCATGCGCGGGTTTCCCCCGCCGCCCGAAAAACGCCCGACGCTGGAAAACTGGGACTTGCCCCCGTTCAACCGCTGGTCATTCCAGAACATGCGCAGCCTGTTTCCCACCGCCGACGTGTGGCGCGGCACAGCGCCTATGCGCCCATTCCACAGCGATCTGCAAGAGCTGGACGCGGTCACTTTCACCGCGCGCGACGGCAGCACCAAATCGGTCAAGGACTGGCTGACCAGCAGCTACACCGACGGGTTTCTGGTGATGCACCGGGGCCATGTAATTACCGAAAGCTATTTCAACGACATGCGCAGGCAAACGCCGCACCTGTCGCAATCCGTCGGAAAATCCATCGTCGGCGCGCTGGTCGGCGTATTGCACGGCGAAGGCAAGGTGGCGCTGGATGTGCCGCTCGCGGATATCGTGCCCGAACTGGCGCATTGCGGCTATGCCGCGGCGACGCTGGATCAGGTACTCGATATGCGCTCGGGCGTGCGCTTTGTCGAAGATTACGGCACACCGGGCTCTGACATGACCCGCATCGACATCGCCAGCGGCTGGCGCCCCCCCGCCTATGGCGAGGCGATCCCGACCATCCGCGACGTGATCCTGACATTGCCGCAGGAACGCCCCCATGGCGAGGCGTTCAAGTACCGCTCGATCGAAACCGACCTTTTGGCCTGGGTGCTGGAACGGGCCAGCGGCCAATCGCTTTCAGCGCTGCTGTCGGACCGGATCTGGTCGCGACTGGGCTGCGAACGTGACGGGTTCTTTACCGTCGATGGCGCTGCCACGGCGCTCGCGGATGGCGGGTTCAACGCGACGCTGCGCGACTATGCGCGCTTTGGCCTGATGATGCTGAATGGTGGCCGCGTGGGCGATGCGCAGGTCGTGCCCGAATCTTGGGTCACAGGCAGCCGCACGGGCGATCCCAGCGTCTTTGGCGATCCCTACACGATCAGCTCGCCCAAAGGCGCCTATAGCCGTCAATGGTGGATCCATGACGCCGAGCGCGGCGACTTCATGGCACGCGGCGTTTTCGGGCAGCTGATCTACCTCGATCCTGAGACGGATTTCATGGCCGTCAAACTCTCCAGCTGGCCGGATTATCTGATCGAGAGTTTCACCATAGACATGCTTGCCGCCGTTACCGCGATCCGCGACGCTGTTTCCGCGTGATCACCCTGTAACAGTGACCCGGTGAGCCGCGACAGAGACGCGGGCTGCACCGCGCGCATCTCAGGCAGACGCGTGCTCGTGGCAGATCTTTTCGATCTCCGGCGGGGCCAGCAGAATGCTCAATAGCTTGCAATACCCGCCCGATCCGCGCGCGTCGAAATGGCGGCAAGTCCGGCAAACCCCGAACGGCTGAAACCCGTTGCGGCGCGCAGCAGCCTCCAGAACGCGGGCCAGAACATCGTGTAATTCGGCAAGCTCGTCCTGTGGGATTTCGCCAAGCGCACCCAGCAGGCGTGACTGCTCAAGAAGCGCCGCCTGCCCCGCCTCTGACAGATCGTAGCGGATCGACCGCCGGTCACTGTCAGAGCGTTCTTCCGTCACATAGCCCTTGCGCAGCAATGCCTTGAGTGTTTGTGACGCGGTGCCGCGCGTCGACCCCAGATACCCCGCCACATGCGATGGCGCACGCGACAGATTATTGGCGCGCGACAGGTAATCCAGTGCGTTTCGCTGTGCGGGGTTCAGGTCGCCCGTCCAGCCATCGGCCGCGTCCAATCGCGCCAACCGCGCGATCAGGGCGCGTATCTGATCCATTTCGTTCATACGCCTTTGTAGCGAGTCGAAATTATCATTGCAATAGTTTCGACTCGCTACTACCAATCACCTCATCAACCAATGGGAGACGAAACAATGATGAAACATCTTGCACTCGGCGCGCTCTGCATCGCCGGAACCGCCGCGCTCGCCGACGGGGATCATGCCCATCAGGGCGCGGTGATCACGGGTGAAACGGCCGGAACTGTCGCGGCCTTTGACATCCTGAAGGCGCATGTGCACCGCGAGGGGCGCGTGATCACCTTTCACATGACGGCAAATGGCGCCGCCGGAACGGCCATGCCGGATGCCACGGGCGATTTTGCAGGCTCCGCCATCTGGGCCTATGTCTGGCCCACCACCCTTGATCCTGAAACCGTCGGCTTCGAAAGTGGCACCGGCATTCTGGCGCTTGCGGCGACCAACCATCCCGATTTCGACGACACACCGCTTTATGATGAGAATGTCGACGGCGATACCGGAAACGATGGTGCGCATTGGCACAGCCATTGGGTGGTTTTGGTGGAAAACGACGATTGCGGTCCCGGCGCGCTCTCGGTGCGCGATATCCCGGCTGGCGAAACACCAAAGATGCCGGCAACCTGGCCCGGCGTGCCGATGTTCCTCGACAGCCCGGGATATACGCCGACATTCGACGGCCCGCAGATCACGATCAATGTGGCATTGGCGGCAGCAGAGGCAGATCTGATTGACACCGCGTCCTATGACGGCGTCACGGCGGCCTTGCGCATCAACGCCGACCTGCACGCCCCGTTGGCCTGTGTCACGGATGTCTTCGACGTCGCATCAGGGGATCTGTCTCTGCCCGGCCGGGTCGACTGAAAACTCTCACTGCGCGTTTCGCGAAATGCCAGATGCACTGGGCTTCGCGAAACGCAAGACTACCTGTGGTAGCGTGCCGTTTCAGACAATTGCGCCAACCACCAACGACAGGAGAGAAAAATGAACACCGCACCCGACCTGATCGTATCGCAATGGTTCAACTCTGACGCTGCCTTGTCACTCGATGATCTGCGCGGCAAAGTGGTGGTGATCGAAGCGTTCCAGATGCTCTGCCCGGGCTGCATTCTGCACGGCATACCGCTGGCGCAGTCAGTACAGTGCGCCTTCCCGCCAGAAAAGCTCGCCGTAATCGGCCTGCACGCGGTGTTCGAGCATCATTCTGCAATGACCCCTACCTCGTTGCAGGCGTTCTTGCATGAATTCCGCGTAACCTTCCCCGTGGGTGTCGACACGGCGGGACCGGACGCCATTCCGTTGACCATGGCAGCCTACGGGCTTCGCGGAACACCCAGCCTGCTACTGATCGACCAGAACGGAAACCTGCGGGCACACCACTTTGGCCAGGTATCAGAGCTTCTTCTCGGCTCTCAGATCGGGGCGCTGCTGGCGGGGACCGAAACCCCGCGAACCTGATCGGGGTTTCGCCCGGAGCCGCACCGGGTATTCCAGCGCTTGCGAAATCTGGCCATAGCACCTGCATCATCTAGAAGACGCCGAAATCTTCCGTCCGGTTTTCAGTACAAAACATGTTTGAATTAGACCGGCGCATTCCCATTCATTTCAATTCGCCCCCAAGCATGGACATTTCCCGAAAGCGTCGATTATCTGGGCGGGCGAAGCGGCATTTTGCGTTTGCAAGACTCATGTGCCGCGGAACTTTTCCATTTCGGGAGTATGAAACATGGATCGTCGTAGTTTTATTCGTAAAGCAGGTATTGCCGGTGCGGGTGCCGCCGCCACGGCTCTGGCCTCACCGGCCATTGCCCAGGGCAACATCACCTGGCGCATGGTCACCACATGGCCAAAGAATTTCCCCGGCCTTGGCGTCGGCGCGCAGCGTCTGGCGGATCGTATCACGGCAGCCTCGGGCGGCCGCCTGACCGTTCAGGTCTACTCGGCTGGCGAACTGGTGCCGCCGCTGCAATCGTTGGATGCCGTGATTGATGGCACCGCGGAAATGAGCCACGGGGCGGCTTACTATTGGCAGAACAAATCCCCTGCCCTGTCGTTCTTTACCGGCGTGCCTTATGGCATGACCACGCCCGAGCTGACCGCATGGGTCCGCTTCCTCGGCGGTCAGGAAATCTGGGACGAAATCTATGACCAGTTCGGCGTGCAGGGCTTCTTGTCGGGCAACACCGGCACCCAGGCCGGTGGCTGGTTCCGCGACGAACTCAACAGCGTCGAGGACGTCAAGGGCGTTCGTTTCCGCACACCCGGCCTGGGTGGTCAGGTCTGGGAGAAACTGGGCGCCACGGTCACCAACATGGCGGCTGGCGAAATTTTCCAGGCGCTGCAATCGGGCACCCTCGACGCCGCCGAATTCGTCGGCCCCTACAACGATCTGGCGCTCGGGTTCTACCAGGTCGCCAAGAACTACTACATGCCGTCCTTCGTGGAATCGGGTCTGGCGACCGAACTTGTCGTGGACAAGAAGAAGTATCAGGAACTACCTGACGATCTTCAGGCGATCATCCGCGATGTAAGCCAGGCGGAATACGATCAGGTCTCGGCCGATTTCATCGCCAATGACCCGCGTGCGCTGAAAACGCTGGTCGAAGATCATGGCGTGATTGTCCGCAACTTCCCCGAAGACATCATGGAAGCGGGCGCCAAGGCGTCGGTCGAGCTGGTAGAGGAGCTGCGCAACAGCGACGATCCGCTGGTCAAGAAGACCACCGAAAGCTTCATCGAGGCGCTGAACCTGGTGCGGGCCCGTACCGAAAAGATCGACTCGCCCTATGTCGCGGCGCGCGCAAAGTACCTCAAGTACTGATAACCGCCCCCATGCGAAACCAAAGGCCCGGCAGATTTTGCCGGGCCTTTTTGCGTTCTACCCGGCCACCATCCGCGGCAACCAGGTAACGATCTGGGGAAACGCGAACAGCACCGCAATCGCGATGATCTGCAACACGACAAAAGGCAGAATACCCCGGTAGATCGCACTTGTCGGCAATTCGGCGGGAGCCACCCCGCGCAGGTAGAACAGCGCGAAACCGAAGGGCGGAGTCAGGAACGAGGTCTGCAGGTTCACCCCCACCAGAACCCCCAGCCAGACCGGATCGACATCCAGTGCCAGCAACACTGGCGCGGTAATCGGGATAACGATGAAGATGATTTCGAACGTGTCCAGAATGAAGCCCAGGAAGAACATGATCAGCATCACGACCGCGACCGCCGCCAGCGTTCCGCCGGGCAGGTTGCTGAGGAATTCATGCACCAGATTGTCACCGCCCATCATCCGGAACACCACCGAGAACACCGATGCGCCCAACAGGATGACAAACACCATGCTGGTGATCGTCGCCGTGGCGATCACCGTTTCGCTGAGGATCAAGAAGGACAGCCGCCAGCGCAGCGCCGCTAGGATCATCGCGCCCACGGCCCCCACAGAGGCGGCCTCGGTCGGTGTCGCAATCCCGCCAAGGATCGACCCCAGCACCGCGAGGATGAGCAGCAGCGGCGGGATCAGCGCGACGAACACCTCGCGTACAAGGGTGCTTTTGTCTTTCGCCGAAACCGGCGTCGCTGGGCAGGATGCGGGATCGGTCACCGCCTTGAACAGAACCCAGAACAAATAGAGTGAGACCAGCAACAGACCGGGTAGCAGCGCGCCGGCAAAGAGGTCGCCCACCGAAACCGGCGTCGGCGCGAAATTGCCCTTGGCCATCTGCACCTGGCTGTTGATGCCTGACAGCATGTCGCCCATGAAGATCAGCACCGTCGATGGCGGAATAATCTGCCCCAGCGTACCGCTGGCGCAGATCACTCCAGTCGCCAGCTTCGGATCATAGCCCGCGCGCAGCATCGCCGGCAGCGAGATCAAACCCATCGTCACCACGGTCGCGCCGACAACCCCGGTCGAGGCGGCCAGCATCGCGCCAACCAGAACCACCGAGATACCCAGCCCGCCGCGCATATTTCCGAACAGCTTGCCCATGGTCAGCAGCAGTTGCTCGGCAATCTGGCTGCGTTCCAGCATCACCCCCATGAAGATGAACAGCGGCACGGCGACCAGCACCTCGTTGGTCATGAAACCGATATAGCGGTTGGGCAGCGACCCGAAATTCGACGGATCGAACACCCCAAAGGCCATCCCGACACCGCCGAACAGCAGCGACACACCGGCCAGCGTGAACGCGACCGGAAAGCCGATCAGCAGGAAGCCGATCACGCCAAAGAACATCAGAGCGGCGAGCAGTTCGCCAATCAGTACCGGTTCCATCAGGCGGCTCCCTTGGGCGGTTCAGAGCGGATTTTATCCGGGCTGTAGCGCATCGGTTCGGGGACCAGATGCGCATTGCCCGACAGCACGAGGATCGAACGGATCGCCATGGCCAGTCCCTGAAGTGCAATGAGAACGGCAAACGCGATGACGAAACTCTTCAGAATGAAAAGCCCCGGCATTCCGCCAACATTCGCCGAGCCTTCATGATAGCGCCACGCGCGCTGCACGAAAGGCATGGAATATGCGAAAACCACCCAGGTAAATGGCAGCAGGAAGAAAATCACCCCGATCAGATCGGCCAGTGCGCGGGTTCGCAGCCGTGCCGGGCGATAGAAGATATCCACCCGGACATGATCGTCACGCAACAGCGCAAACCCCGCCACGGCGGTGAACATCGCGCCATTCAACCAGACGTAGAGGTCCTGCATCCACAGATAGCTGACCGAAAAAAGGTATCGTTGAACGACCACGGTAAAACACACCGCGACAATGCCCAGAGAAAGCCAGGCGAATGTTCTGCCGACGATAAGGTTAACGGTGCATATGGATGCGGCAATTCGTGCAAGAAAACGCAACGTCCCGCTCCCTTTCTGATCGTTTCGATTGGTATCTCAGCAAGTCAATCAAAGTGCAGCGCAAAGATGTCAAGATTTAATGCGTTTTGCGTTTCCGCTGTTCCCGGAAAATGCAAAGCGAATCAATGGGTCAGTATCTGGCTCAAAAACTGCTGGGTCCGGTCAACACGCGGGTTGTCAAAGAAGGCATCAGGCGTGTTTTGCTCCACGATTTCACCGCCATCCATGAAAATCACCCTGTCGGCCACGGAGCGGGCAAAGGACATCTCGTGGGTGACGCAGAGCATCGTCATGCCAGTATTTGCCAGCTCGATCATTACGTCCAGCACCTCCTTGATCATCTCGGGGTCCAAGGCTGACGTGGGTTCGTCAAACAACATGATCGAGGGGTTCATGCACAGCGATCTGGCGATTGCGACACGCTGTTGCTGGCCACCGGAAAGCTGACCGGGATACTTGTCCTTCTGCTCAGAAATTCCGACCCGCTCAAGGTAGCGCAATGCTGTTTTTTCGGCCTCGGCGCGGGGCATGTTGCGCGCCCAGATCGGGGCAAAGCACAGGTTGTCGAGAATGGTCATGTGCGGAAACAGGTTGAACTGCTGAAACACCATGCCGACCTCGCGCCGGACCTGAGTGATGTTCTTGCTGTTTTCATTCAGCAAGGTGCCGTTGACCTTGATGATCCCTTCCTGGTGCTCTTCCAGATGGTTGATGCAACGGATCAGTGTGGACTTCCCCGAACCAGAGGGACCGCAGATAACGATGCGCTCGCCTTTGGTGACGCTCAGATCAATGTCCTTGAGAACGTGGAAATCGGAATACCACTTGTTGACGCCCTTCATCTCGATGACGATCTCGTCCTCAGAGCCAATCTGGCTTTCGATTGTGTCGGTCATGATCGTCTCCGCAAGTTCTGTGTTAACGTTTTTGCGCGGACGGGCCGCGCCGTTCCAGCTCGCGCCCATAAAGGCTGAGGCTATAGCAGATCAACCAGTAGACGAAGGCGGCAAAGACATAGGCCTCTGCCTGAAAGCCCAGCCAGGTGGTATCAAGCGAGGCGTTCTTGATCATGCCGAGGAAATCCAGCAGCCCGACGATGATCACCAGCGACGTATCCTTGAACAGCGCAATGCAACGCCCGACCAGAGGGGGCAGAACGTGGCGCAACGCCTGAGGCACGACGATAAAGGCAATCGTGCGCGCCCGGCTCACTCCCAGCGCCAGCGCAGCCTCGGTCTGGCCCGCCGGAATGGCCTGAAGACCACCGCGTACCACCTCTGCCATGTAGGCGGCTGAAAACAGGATCATGGCGATCTGGATGCGCAGCAGATTATTGATCACCAGATCGGGGGGCAGGAACAGCGGCATCATCACCGAGGCCATGAACAGGATCGTGATCAACGGCACACCGCGCAACAGTTCGATGAACGCCACACAAAGCGATTTCACCACGGGCGGTCCATAATACCGACCAAGCGCCAGAAGCACCCCCAAAGGGATAGAGACGATCACTCCGACCAGCGCCAGCATGATGCTGAGCATCAACCCGCCCCAGAGCGATTGATCCACTTCGCGCATCCCGAACGCGCCACCGATCATGAACAGCGCAAAGACCGGCAGGATCGCCCAGGCCACGATCAGAACAATCCCACGCACCCGGTTCGTGTAGGTCAGCGCCGCAAGCACGATCAACGCAATCGCGCAGACTGCGGGACGCCAACCCAGTTCCTGCGGATAAACACCCATCATAAGAACATTAAACTTGTCCACGATGAACGGCCAGCAGGCCCCGCCCGCCTGCCGGCAGTTGTCGGCATCACCGAAAAAGGTGGCGCGGACAAACATCCAATCCACCAGCCCTGGCAGCGTAAGCGCCAGGATCGCCAGCAGGATCAACGTGACAACAGTGTCCTTCCAGCCCCCGAACAGGTTCGCGCGCAACCAAGCCCGTGGTCCGACCCGGCTGGATGGGGCCGGTCGTGCGGGCGCTGGTTGGAAAATTATGGTGTTGTCGTCCATCCGGCTACCTTTCGACATGCAGAACGCGGGCGTTCAGATAGTTCATGCCAAGCGAAATGATGAGGTTGATTGTCAGATAGACCGCCATCCACATCCCGATGATCTCGACTGCCTGCCCATTCTGCCCGATGATCGTCCCGCCGATAGAAACCATGTCGGGATAGCCGATCGCCACCGCCAGAGAGCTATTTTTCACGAGGCTGGCGTAATCATTCGTCGTGGCCGGGATGGTGACCCGCAACGCCTGTGGCAACAGCACCTTGCGCGTGACCACCGCGTTCGAGACCCCCAGCGCGTTGGCCGCTTCGATCTGGCCGGCCTGAACCGACTGGATGCCGCTGCGGACATTCTCGCCGATATAGGCGGCCGTATAGAGCACCAACCCGATCAGCAGCGATGCAAATTCGGGCTTCATCGCAAGCCCGCCCTTGAAGTTGAAACCTGCATAGACCGGCAGTTCGCTACTGATTGGGCGCCCGGTTGCCAGGTAGGCAAGACCCGTCAGGATCACGAATATCCCCAAGCCGCCCCAGAACCCCGGCATCGGCCTGCCGGTGCGCATCTTGTAGGTCACTGCCCACCGCCAGAACCCCAGGCCCAGAGCCAAGGCAGCCAGTGCGGCGGTCAGGAAAATCGAAAACCCTGCTTCGGCCATGGGGCGCGGCAGGTAAAAGCCGCGTTTGGAAAGGTAGACCCCTTCCACCAGCTCGATCGCGGCGCGCGGATGCGGCAACGCCGCAAGCACGACGGAATAGATAAAGAAGAGCGTCAGAAGCAGCGGCAGATTTCGCAGCGTTTCCACGTAGATCGCGGCAACCTTGGCCAGCAGCCAATTATGCGAAACCCGGGCGATCCCGACGAAAACGCCCAGAATGGTAGCGAATACCACCGCCAGAAACGAAACGAAAAGCGTATTCAGTATCCCCACCAGAAAGGCGTAGCCATAGCTGCGCGTGGGATTGTACTCGATCAGGCTGTCACCGATCGGCAGGCCCGCTTCATGGTCCAGAAACTCAAATCCGCTTTCGATCCCGCGCAGCGCAAGGTTTTCCTGCGTATTGGTGAACAGCACGTAAACGATGCCGAGAACGACAGTAAGAACAACTGCCTGAGACAGTGCAGACCCAATGTTCTGCACCGAAAAGCCAGGTTTCGCCGTTCTTTTGGTGAAGGACATTTTCGCTTCCACTATGACGTCATTTTGGTGCGGTTGGCTGTTACGCCAACCGCTTTTTCAGGCAAATCGCCGGGTAGGTTCAGCGGATCGGCATCGCGTAGAGGATACCGCCGTCTTTCCATTGCGCATTCAGGCCGCGCTCCAGCCCGAGTGTCTCGGTGAGGTTGCGCTCATAGATTTCGCCGTAATTGCCGACGGCGCTGATCGCATCCAGCATCCAGGTGCTGCTCAGCCCGATGAAACCGCCGGTATCGCCGGAACTGCCCAGCATGCGCTGCACGCTCGGGTCGGCGGAATTCGCAGCCATATCGGCAACATTGGCTTGGGTCACGCCAAGCTCTTCTGCCGTGATGATCCCGTACACCACCCAAGTGACGATGTCTTTCCACTGGTTGTCGCCATGAGCGACCAGCGGCGCCAGAGGCTCTTTCGAGATGACTTCGGGCAGAATCTTGTGCGCGCTTGGGTCGGCAAAGCTGGTGCGGAACGCCGCCAGCTGGCTCATATCCGTGGTCAGCGCGTCACAGCGTCCCGAGGCGTAGGCATCGACGGCCTCGCGCTTGCCTTCAAACACGACAGGCTCAAGCGACAGATTGTTGGCGCGGCCGAAATCGGCCAGGTTCAGCTCGGTCGTGGTGCCGGTGGTGACACAGACCGTTGCACCGTCCATTTCCTTGGCGCTGTTGATCCCCGCCTCGGCGCTGACCATGAAGCCTTGCCCGTCATAATAGACCACTGCCGTGAAATCGACGCCCTCGGCGCTGTCACGCTTCATAGTCCATGTGGTGGTGCGCGATGTCATGTCGACCTGACCGCTGGAAACGGCCAGAACCTTTTGCTTTGATGCCAGCGGGACATAGCGAACCGCATTTGCATCCCCCAGAACCGCCGCCGCGACAGCGCGGCAGAAATCGGCATCAAGGCCGACCCAGACGCCATCGGAATTCGGGTTTGAAAACCCCGGCACGCCTTCGCTGACACCGCAGGCCAATTCTCCGGCTTCGCGAACCTTTTCCAGCGTCCCCGCGGAAACGGCGCCCGCAGCGACCATGGCCGTCGCGGCGATCGTTCCCAGTTTCATAATCTTGTGCATATCACTCTCCCTTTTGGCATTTCGCAGTCAACCGGCCAAAGAAATGCTCCTCTGGCGCATGACACGCATCGCAAAGCTCACTATTTCTTGAGCGCATCACATTGTCAAAGAAGATACGCAAGGTGGCGCCGCAAATATGCCCGCCAATTGCCGGAAAAATCTAAGAAATCTTCCCTCAGTAGAGCGAGGCAATCGTTCGTTGCATTAAACATGCTGAAATCAATCTGAACGATCCCTCATGAAGGTCTGGGCCTTCCGCTCCCAGCCTTGAATGGACAATTGCCCATTTTCGGAACTGGCAAACCTGCCGAAACCAAGCCATCCTGCACATATCTGACATTGGGCAAGGCGCTGATATGGTATCTTATTTTGTTGTTATCGGGCCTGATGCGGGCGCGCACAAATTCATTGCTTCGCTAGGCGCGCTGCCTAAGGTGCAACCCGGCACAGCGCATGTGATCGACGCGGATGCCGCTTGGCTGGTCCAGTGCCATGATCCGCAGAACACCCTGAGCTGGGATGTGATCCAGCACATGGCCGACACGTCCGGCGTGGATGTCTACGCCTCTGACGCCGCGCCGGCCAAACGAAAGTTGCTCGTCGCGGACATGGAGGCGACGATCATCCTGAACGAGATGCTCGACGTGCTGGCGGCAGAGCGGGGCATCGGCGAAGAGATCGCGGAGATCACTGCGCGGACCATGGCCGGAGAGCTTGATTTCGAGCAGTCGCTGGTCGAGCGCACAAGACGGTTCGCGGGCACGCCCGAGGTACTGCTCAGGGACCTATGCCGACACATCCAACTTGCTCCCGGCGCACGCGCGCTGGTCCAGACCATGCGCGCATCTGGTGCGGTCACGGTTCTTGCAACGGGCGGCTATGATGTGTTTGCTGAAGTCGTGGCTAGAACCTGTGGATTTGAAAATATTTTTTCCAATCATCCCATCCTGCGCGACGGCGTGATGACCGGAGAGTTGCGCCCCCCGATCGGCACCGCCCAAACCAAGCAGAACGTGCTGTTGGAATGCTGTGCGACGCTGGGCATCGACCCGCAGATGGCCTGCTGCATCGGCGATGGTGCCAATGATGCGGCGATGTTGCGCGCCTGCGGCCTGCCCGCCAGTTACCGGGGAAAACCCGTCATTCGCGGCCTGGTTGATCTGGATATTCGGCACGGCGACCTGACAGCCCTGCTCTACGCCCAAGGCTTCACCCGGTCGGAGATGGTCGGGCTTTGATCACGCCGCGCGCGCCTTGCGCGAACGCCCTGCCCCTAGCTCGCGGCTAGCGCCATCCCTGCCGCCGCCTGCACCGGGTCTATCACCGCGATGCCCAACGCGCTTTCCAGTGCCGCGCGGCGCGGCGCAAACCCGGCACAACCCAGAACCAGCGCCCCTGCACCCCGCTCTTTCAACATCTGCCCCAGCGCCATCGTGTCGGCGAACACCTGATCCGAGTGCCCCACCGACGCCGCCGAGGCATTGTTCAGCGGCAGTTCCGCCACCATGCGCGCCTCGACCCCCATCTGCCGGATGCGCAAGCGGTGCCGTGCCACTGCCACCGGGCCAAGTGCGATGATGCCGAACAGGTCGGCCCGCGCAAGCGCCGCCAGAATGCCGCATTCCTGCATCCCGAACACCGGCTGCGTCACCAGCGAGCGGGTCAGTTCCACCCCCGGATCGGAAAAGCAAGCTGATACGAAAGCCGAACAATCGGGCCGCGATTGCGCGATCTGCGCCAGCCGCAACCCCGAGCGCGCCACATCCTCTGCCGTGGCGATGGTGGCCGGGCTTTCGGGGATGTCGATCACCTCGAATTCCGGGCCATTCGCGGGGCGCATCGCGTCCAGAACGGTGCGGATGCCATCCGTCACCAGCGTTGACGAGTTGGGATTGATGAACAGTATCGGGCCGGTCATGACGTCGCTCCCGCTTCATCGCTGTGCATCAGCGCGGTTTCCTTGGTGCCCAGCCCCGAGCGCCCGCGCATGTCCACCCGTTCGCGGGCGATGAACCGTCCCTGCCCCTCTGCCCCGCGCAACTGGCCATGCTCGACAATCACCTGCCCGCGCGTCATCACGATTTCGGGCACGCCGGTCAGCTCCATCCCCTCGAACGGGGTGTAATCCATGTTGTCATGCTGATCCGCAAGGGTCGCGCGGCGCGTCACCTCGGGGTTCCAGATCGCAATGTCTGCATCCAGCCCAGGCGCAATCCGCCCCTTTTGCGTCACGCCGAAAATCCGCGCGGCATTTGTCGCGCTCAATGCCACGAACTGTTCGGGCGTGATGCGGCCTCGGACCACCCCTTCGGAAAACAGGAACGGCAGGCGCGCGGCAATCCCCGGCATCCCGTTGGCGATCTTGGGGTATGGCGCATCGGCGCCGTTCATCAATTTGCCCGTCTCATCATAGCGGTAAGGTGCGTGATCGGAACTCACGCTGTCAAATGTGCCAGTGCGCACATGCCGCCATAAGACCTCTTGCGTAGCCGCGTCGCGCACCGGGGGTGAGCACATGAATTTCGCCCCTTCCATGCCGGGACGGTCCAGATCATCGCGCGTCAGCGCCAGGTATTGCGGACAGGTTTCCGCAAAGACCGGCGCGCCCTGCGCGCGGGCACGCTGCACCCGTTCCGCGCCCCCCGCCGTGGAGACATGCACCACGAAGAGCGGCGCATCGGCCAGTTGCGCCAGCATGATCGCGCGGTTGATCGCCTCTTCCTCGGCCAGTTCTGGGCGCGAAATGGCGTGATATTTCGGCGTTGTCATGCCCCGCGCAGCCAACTGGCGGTTCATCCAACCCACCATGTCATTGTTTTCGGCGTGCACCATGGTCAGCGCCCCATGCGCGCGCGCCACGCTGAGAATGTCCAGCATCCCGCCATCGCCGATATTCAGCAGATCATAGGTCATGAACACCTTGAGCGAGGTGATCCCGCGCGCAAAGGCACGCGGCAACTGATCCTCCAGCACCTCGGCGCTCGGGTCCGAAACGATCAGATGAAAGGAATAGTCGATCACCGACGGTGCTGCGCGGCTGTCATAGGTGGCGATCACGTCGTCGATGGATTGGCCGCGATGCTGCGCGGCAAAGGGAATGAAGGATGAGTTGCCGCCGAACGCCGCCGAAATCGATCCCGACAGGTAATCATCCGCGGTCATGATACCCGACGCGCTCTCTTGCGCGATATGGGCATGCGCCTCGATCCCGCCCGGCATGACTAGACGATTGCCCGCGTCAATGCGGCGCGTCCCGCCGCTCAGATGCTCGGCGATGGCGGTGATGCGGCCCTCATTGATACCGATATCGCCTTTGAACATGCCGGATGCGCCCACTATCGTGCCGTCGTGGATCACCGTGTCGAATGTCATGTCAGGGTCTTCCCTTGCAGTTTGCGCGGCTGCATTCAGTCGCGGTTTTTCAACTCTTTGGCATCCTGATGCGCATACCAGCGCATCAGGATCCCGGCACCCCATTTCGAGAACGGCTTGAATGGGACGGGTTTGAACGGCAAGGCGTCAAAGGCGGTCTCGGACCCCGGCTGCCCCAGAATCCGGCGCGCCAGTTTCGTGCCGAAATAGATGCTGCGCGTCACACCAGAGCCGCAATACCCCCCCGCCAGCCAAACGCCATCCTCGCGCCCCAGATGCGGGCAGTGATCAGGTGTATAGGCCACATTGCCCGACCAGACATGCGAGAACGGGGCGTTCTCCAGTTGCGGAAACACCCGCAACACCGACCGGCGGATCGCGGCGCGGCGTTTTTCCACCGCCGTGCCCTGCCCGCCAAAGCGCCCGCCAAAGATGAACGAGCGCCCATCCGGCGTCGGGCGGTACCACATGAACACGCGCGCGGATTCGGCGTGCATGCGGGCCTTGGGTGTCAGATCAGCCATCAATTCGGGCGACAACGGTCCAACCGCCGCCGCACCGGTGCGGATCGGCACCACCCGGCGGTTCAGCGGCTGACTGTGTCGGTCGGCATAGCCGTTGGTGGCCATCACCACCTCGCCCGCGACAACGGAGCCAAGGGCGGTGTTCAGCGTCACGTAATTGCCATCCCGGCGCAGGCCCGTGACAGCGCAAGGCGCATGGAACTCCACCCCGGCCTCTGCCGCGCGGGTTGCCAGCGCAACCAGCAGCTTGCGCGGATGCACGCCACCGTCACGGTGATAGACCACGCCGCCTCGATAAAAATCGCTGCCGATCTCACTGCGCTGCTCGGATTGCGGCACCATATCGCTGGGCAGCCCGATCTTGGTGCGCAACCAGTCGCTTTCGCGGGCTGACGCCTCGTAATGCGCGGCGGTACGCAGGCCTTTGAAACGTCCGCGGATTTGCAGGTCGCCATCCAGATCCTCTTCGGCGACCATCGCCTGCAGATGCTCCAACGCCAGCAGGCCCTCGTTCAGGATCGCAACGGCCTGATCCTCACCGTAATGCGCCACCAGCCCGGAAATCCCCAGCTTGTGCAACCCCGGCCCCACCATCCCGCCATTGCGCGACGAGGCGCCATGTCCCAGCGCCACGGCGTCGAACACCGCAACGCTGCGCCCGGCCCGCGCCAGATAGAGCGCAGTGGTGATCCCGGTATAACCGGCACCGACGATGGCGAAATCCACCCGTTTCGGCAGCCCTGTCGCGACGGGCGGCAACGCGGCATCGCAAGTGTCCAGCCAGTAAATACGCTCGCCCTGTTCGGCCATGCTTTCAATCCCTTCGCCATCCGGGGCGCAGTTTACCTGCCTGCGCCGGATCGCATGAACACCGCCTCAATCGCGCAAGGTCCAACGCTCGGCATGTCGTGCCGTCGGAAACCGCGACTCCAAGCCCAACTCCTCGATCCGCCGTACGCTGGCTTCAAACAACGAGCGCATCACCGGGATCGGATCGGGGTTGAGCGCCACATTGCGCAGCACCTCTTCGCGGTTACCATAAGCCTTGTAGAGCGCGCGCAAATCCTCGATCGGATCGCCATCTGAAATATCAATGCGCAGATCGTAGGCATCGATGCCATGTTCCGCCGTCACCCTGAGGGCCGCGGATTTGAGCGCGCCCAGAACCTCGCCGCCCGCATCGCGCCCGGCCTCTAACCCGCGCAGCAGACGTTCGGCCAGGGGCACATCGCGCCCGGCCTGAAACGCCTCGGCCATGGCATCGGTCACCTTGTCATTGTCTAGGATGTTGCCCAGCGCCAGACAGTTCTTGCCGATGGTGTGCGAATAGATCGAGTACATCCGCCGCCCGTGATAAACTGCAGCGCGCCCGCGCGCATCCAGCGCGCCGATCTGGCGCCACTCGATATTGTCTGTCGAAGCGCAAACCTGCGTCACCACATCGTCGGCGGTCATGCCCTTTTCCAGCAGTGAAACCCCCAGGTCCCCAAGCCGGCTATCGGTCCGGTGCTGCGACAGCATCGCACCCTTGCCATGCGCCAGACGCACGCAGCGCGCGCCGACCCCCAGATCGGATGTGGTAATGGCTGCGCCGAAACTTCCGGTCTCTTCGCACCGGCCAATAATCGAAAACGTCACGTCGTCACCTCCACGTGGCTATATCATGTCTTGGGTTGGAACCGGCACATCCGCACCCTTGGCGGCAAACCGTTCCCACATGGATTGGGTCACGGCCTGGGCCTCTTCGGCGGCGGCGGCCTCGTCAATTGTCAGCAGCACACCATCGCGCATCAGGAAACGGCCATCGACCATGGTATCGGTCACGATACCGGGATGGCCATAATGCACCAGGTTGGAGATCGCCGAAATTCGCGGCACCATGGCAGGCGCGGTCAGGTTGACCACCGCCAGATCGGCCTTCTTGCCCACCGCAATCGTGCCGATCCCGTCATGCCCCAACGCGCGCGCGCCGTTGATCGTGGCATAGTTGAACACATCCCCCGGCGTCGGCGTGACAGACCGCTGGTAGGCCCCGCGATGCAGCACCAGCGCGGTTTTCATCGCCTGGAACATATCCTCGGTCATGTTGTCCGTGCCGATGGAAATATCGATCCCCGCGTCCAGAATGGCCTTCATCGGCAAAGGATGCGGCCCCTTGGCCGACATCGACGCGGGCGAATGCACCAGGCGGGTTTTGGTCTCGGCCAGGGTGGCTACATCGCTTTCGTTGCAGAAGGTCCAGTGAACCGCCAGCAGGTCCTCGCCCAGAAATCCATTTTTGGCCAGATACTCGGTCGAGGTGCAGCCATGCAGCTTTTCGACCTGAAGTTTTTCGCTGATGATCTGGCTCAGGTGAATGGTGCGGCGCAGCCCGTGCTTGCGCGCCAGTTCCGTCACCTGATCCAGCATCCACGGGCTGCAATTGTCGGGCGCGTGCGCGGCCATGATGACGCGAACGCGGTCATTCTCGGTGCCGTGGAACCGCTCGATCAAATCGCGGGTGCGGTCCAGAAATGTCTCGCCAAAGGCGCGGTCGAACCGATAGGTGCCCGCGCCGATTTCGGTTGTCACCGCATCGGCGCAGCTCTCGGCGAGCCAGAGCCGCATGCCGGTATCGATCATCCCCGGCGCGTAGTCGGCCACATGGCGCAGCGGATCGACCATCGTCGTCGTACCGGAGCGGATCGCCTCGGCACAGGCCAGCCGCGCGATGGCGGTGCGGTCCTCGGGCGTCAGCAGATAGGACACTGGCACCATGTATTGATAGACCAGATTGCCTTCGATGTCCTCGATCGTGCCGCGCAGCGCCAGCAGGACAGCATGGGTATGGCTGTTGATCAGGCCGGGCATTATCAGACGCCCGGACATATCCACCGGCTCGAACCCGGCGAAATCGGTGCCGTTCAGGGTGTCAGTTATGGCAACGATTTGCCCGCCATCGATGGCGATATGGCCGCCGCGCACCACCGGCGCGCCGTCGTCGTGGGCCACATGGGCAGCGTTGCTGATCAGATAGCGGGTGTTCATTTGCGAAGGATCCTGATTGCCGTCACGATAAGGGTCAGCACCACCAGCATTGTCGCCACCGATGCGATTGTCGGGTCGATGTCTTCCTGAATGCCCTCCCAGATTTTCTTGGGCAGAGTGGTGACATTACGCACCGTGATAAAGAGAACGCCGACGATCTCATCAAAGCTGACGATAAAGGCAAAGATCGCGCCGGTGATCATTCCGGGAATCGCGGCTGGCACCACCACCGCCCGCACCGTCTGCCAGACCGAGGCCCCCAGACTGCGGGCCGCCTGCGGGATGCGCCGGTCCAGATTGGCCAGCGCCGCGAAAACCGAGATCGACACATAGGGCAGCGCCAGCAATGTATGCGCCAGGATCACTCCGAAATTGGTGTCGATCAGGCCCAGCGTCACCCAGAACCGGTAGAACCCCAGAGACTGCACCACCGGCGGCACCAGTATCGGTGTGATCAGGATCCACCGCGCCACGGTCGAGGCCCGGTCAGACAGGAACCAGCACCCGATCGCGAATGCCGTTCCGAACGCCGTTGCCAATGCCGCCACCACAAGCCCGATCCAGATGCTGGTCCAGGTCGCGGCCATCCAGCCGGGCGATTGGAAATAAGCGGCATAATGCTGCAAGGACAGGCCTTCCTTGGGCAGTCCGATATAGCTGGTATCGGTCAGAGAGACCGGGATCACCACCAGGATGGGCAGCAGCAGGAAGGCCAGGACCAGCCAGGCGCCCGTCGAAAAGAAGATGCGAAAGGTTGATTGGGCCATTATCCACGCTCCAACAAGGCGCTGCGCAGGTTGACGAACCGCGCCGCAACCGCGATCACAAGGGCCGTCGCCACCAGCAGTGTCACCGACAGCGCCGATCCAAGCCCCCAGTTCAGGAATTCCTGAATCTGATAGGTGATATATTCAGAGATCATCAGGACGCGCCCGCCCCCCAGCAACGCCGGCGTGACATAGAAGCCCAGCGACAACACGAAGACCAGCAACGCACCGGACATCACGCCGGGCATCGTCTGAGGAAAATAGACCTTGCGGAAGGCGGTCCATTCACTGGCCCCCAATCCGCGCGCGGCGTCCACGTAAGAGCTGGAGATACCCCGCATGTTGGCCATCATGGGCAGCACCGCGAAGGGCAGCATCACATGGATCATCGCCAGAACGACGCCAAATTCATTATGCATCAGGCGCAGAGGTGAATCGATGATCCCGGCCCCGCGCAACGCATCATTGACGATGCCAGACCGCCCCAGAAGGACGATCCAGCTGAAGGACCGGATCAGCACCGACACCCAGAACGGCAACAGCACCAGCGCGATCATCAGCGGCTTGACCCGGCCTGCGAAATTGCTGATCGCATAGGCCACGATATAGCCCAGGATCAGACAGCCTATCGTGGTGACGAACGCCACCCGGAACGTGATTACAAAGCTGGTCTTGACCGCGTTGGAATCGGCCATCTTGGCATAGTTGCCCAAGCCCACCACCGGCTCGTTCAACGAGATCACCCAGATCCCCAGCAACGGCCAGATATAGAAGACGATCATGATCGCAAGCGCGGGCAGAACAAGGGCCCAATAGCGAAACTTGTCGGAAAAACGTGGCATCAAACGCTCCTGTTCGGCGATGGGGCCGGCGCAACGCCGGCCCCATTGTCAGTCCGTGTCGGACAGTATCGGGTCGGGCTGATCAGTTGATCAGCGCGTCGATATACAACTCTTCCGCAGCCTGCTGGTTCTTGGCATACCACTCATCGTTATAAAGGATCTGGGTCGCCAGGTTTTCAGGGCTGGACGGGTTCCAGGCAGCCAGTTCCGGCGGCACGAGCGCGGCAGCCGCCGGGTTGATCGGGCCCGAGCCGATCAATTCAAGCCACTTGACCTGAAGCGCCGGATCCTGACCGTGGGCGATGAATTTCATCACCTCTTCGGTGCCTGCGGGGTTGTTCTTGGGCACAACCCAGACACCGGGCGCAATCACACCGCCGTCAAAGCTGATGTCGAACGTCCCGCCTTCAATCTGGTCCTTCAGCAGGAAGGCGCGCGTGTGCCAGATATTGCCCATCGCAACCTCTTCCTGAAGGAACAGGTTCTGACTGTCGCTGCCCGAGCCCCAGACAATGATGTTTTCACGCAGCTTGCGGAACATGTCGATGGCGCCGTTGATGCCATCCTGCGTGCCCAGAACCTCGTAAACGTCCTTGGTCGGGACACCCTGTGCCATAACCGCGGATTCCAGCATCCCGCGTACGGATTTGCGGAAGGTGCGCATGCCGGGGAAATCCTTGGTGTTCCAGACATCTGCCCAGGTCTTTGGCACGTTGCCGCCCAGCATCTTCGAGTTGGTGGCCAGCACATAGGAATAGACATAGTTGCCTACGCCGTTGGAATAGGCCGTGCCTTCGATAACCTTGTTACGGTCCACGATGTTGTAATCGATCGGTTGGGTGATGCCCTGCTGTTCCAGGATGATCGCGGTACCCATGCCGCTGTCGCAGAGATCCCAGACCACAGCACCGCTTTCGACCATGGCGCGGATCTTGCCGCCCGAAGGGCCAGAGCCGTCAACAATGACCTTCACGCCCGTGGCGGCGGTATAGGTGTCGCCCAGAACTTCCTGAAGAACCTCGGTCGGACGACCGCCCCAGTTTACCACGACCAGTTCGTTAGCCCCGGCCAGCGCCTTGCTGCCAAGCGCGGGCAACACGCCAAGTGCGGCCATCGCCGAAATGAACCCGCGCCGGGTCAGGCGACCCTCGCGATAACGGTATGCCGCGATCTCGACCAGATCCAGCTTTGCTTCATGGTCAGTTGTATCAGTCATGGCTTTCTCCTAAAAATTTCAGTTTTTATCAGCCCTTACGCGGCCTCATTCTCGTCGTTCTCCAGAACCACACAGGCATCGCGATCCCAGCCAAAGCTGACGGCCAGCCCGGCCTCGGGATGTACGCCCACTTTCCAGGTCGGGCGCGATACCAGGATCTCGCCCAACTCCTCATGCTTGACGATCACCTGACAGCGCTCCCCCAGGTAGCTGACCTGCCGGACAGTGCCCGACAGCATTTCCTTGCCGGCCTCGGCCAGCCGGATGCGCTCGGGGCGCAGTGCCACCTTGACGCGCTCTCCAATGGCCAGCGCATCGGGGGCATCCACCGGAAACGCGGCGTTGCCGATAGTACAGCTCAGACCGGTCGCTTCGCGGGCGGTCACGGTCAGGTCCATGAAATTCGATTTTCCCAGAAAATCCGCCACGAACGGGGTGCGTGGCAGGTTGTACAGGGTTTCCGGGTCGCCCTGTTGCTGGATGCGCCCGTCCTTGAGGATGACGATCCGATCGGACATCGACAGCGCCTCGTCCTGATCGTGGGTCACATATATGAAGGTCACCCCCAACCGGTCATGCAGCGCCTTCAGCTCCCACTGGAGGTCCGCGCGCAATTTCTTGTCCAGCGCCGACAACGGCTCGTCCAGCAACAACACTTGCGGTTTGAACGACAGCGCGCGCGCCAGCGCGATGCGCTGCTGTTGCCCGCCCGACAATTGCGATGGCATCCGGTCGGCAAAGGCGTTCATCTGCACCAGGTCCAGACATTCCTCGACGCGGGCATCAACCTCGCTCTTGGGGCGTTTGCGCACCCGCAGGGGGAACGCCACGTTGTCGCGTACGCTCATTGTCGGGAACAGCGCGTAGCCCTGAAACACCATGCCGAAACCGCGATGTTCGGGCGGCTCGCCGGAGATGTTCTTCCCGCGCAGCGATACCGTCCCCGATGTCAGCGGCGCAAATCCGGCAATCGCCGTCAGCAACGTGGTCTTGCCCGACCCCGAAGGGCCCAGCAACGTCAGGAATTCACCATCGGCGACATCCAGATCGACACGGTCCAACGCGTTGATCTTGCCATATGTCTTGACTGCATTGCGGATCGAAAGGATTGGATCGGTCATGAGGGCAAGCTGTTTCTCTCTGTTGAGCGCGGCACAGAATCGCAGACCGCACCGACCAGAAAACACGGCAGACCGCTACGGCAAAATAAAAAACCGAGGCAAGAAAATAATCTCAGGTTATACCATATCCGGCACACCACCCGCTTGCGGCAGCGAATGGTTTGCGACGAAATCGCGGAAAAACACCTGAAATTGGTATGCTATATTCGATGTCGGAAAGAGGTTGGACATCGACGAATGCATATTCAACGCAATGGGGGGATCAATTGGGCGCACCACGACCGAGCCCAGATTCCGCCCCACCAACGCATAGCCGTCGACCAGCGCCACGCCCAGCCCGGCCGCCACCATGTCCAGAGCAGCCATGGTATGACGCACCTCGAAAAAATAACGCCGCTCTAGCCCGCGCTTCGAGAATGCCGCGTCGATCATCTGTCCCAAAGGCGTGTTTGCCGCATAAGAGATATGGCGAACATGGTTGAGATCAGCGATGCGGATCGTCCGCGACAGCGCCATTTCGTGATCCTGCGGGCAGACACAGACCATCTGACCTTCGAAGATCGGCCGCACGGTCAGCGCCGAATGGCGCGGCGCGGTGATCGACAGGCCAAGTTCGGCGCGCCCACTGACGAGACGATTGGCGATATGATCGACATGACCCAGATCCAGTGACACGTTCAGCTTCGGGCGGGTCTTGAGAAATTCGGCGAGCGCATGCGGCAGGATACCCTGCCCGATCGACGGCGTCGCCACGATGCTCAGCCGCCCGGTGGTGCCGCCGCGCAGCTCTTCTATGATGGTTGCCACCCGGCGTTGCTGCATGAACAGATGCTGCGCTTCCTGCGCAATGTGCAGTGCCTCGGGGGTCGGAACAAGGCGACCACGCTCGCGCGCAAACAGCGCAAAGCCGACCTGGGCTTCGGTGTGACGGATCATGTTGCTGATCGCAGGCTGGCTGACCGCCAGAAGCTCTGCCGCCTTGGCGGTCGTGCCCACTTCGATCACCGCACAGAGCACTTCCAGCTGGCGCGCATTTATCAACCCAATAACCTCTGATTATTCTATCTGCCCATTATTTTATTTCACACTGATAGGTTGGCTGTCTAGCAAAATAGGAACGCTCGGAGAGGCTACAGACACGACGTCTTGCCGACCTCGACAAGTGCAGTGCAGTTCAGGAGACAAATATGACCCGTAGTGAGGTATTCGCCGTCGCGCAAATGGGGCCCGTAAACCTCGCCGATACCCGCGAGCAGGTGGTCGCGCGCCTGATCGACATGATGCGCGACGCCCACAGCCGCGGCGCCACATGGATCACCTATCCCGAACTGGCGCTGACCACATTCTTTCCACGCTACATCTATGATACCCCCGAAGAATACGACGCCTTCTTCGAAGAGGGCCTGCCCTCGCCCGCGATGGTGCCGCTATTCGATCTCGCGCGTGAACTGGGCGTCGGATTCTATCTGGGCTACGCGGAAAAGGTGCATCAGGACGGGCGCACGCGGCGGTTCAACACTTCGGTTCTGGTGGGACCGAACGGCGATTTGCTGGGCAAGTACCGCAAGATCCATCTGCCCGGCACCAAGGAGCCGATCGGTGATCTGGAATTCGAACATCTGGAAAAGCGCTATTTCGAAGTGGGCGACATGGGCTTTCCCACGTTCAAGACCCCATCGGGGCGCTTTGGCATGTGTATCTGCAATGACCGCCGCTGGCCCGAGACATTCCGCGTCATGGCCCTGCAGGGCGCCGAGGTGTTCATGCTGGGCTACAACACGCCCACCCGCAACATCCACCACCACGAACCAGCCTACTTGCGCGAGTTTCACCACCGCCTCAGCCTTGAATCGGCGGCCTACCAGAACGCCGCATGGGTGATGGCGGCGGGCAAAGGCGGCTCGGAGGACGGGTTTGCGATGATCGGCGGCTCGATGATCGTCGCACCGACCGGCGAAGTGGTGGCGCGCGCGGCCTCGGAGGACGACGAGGTCATCACGCATAGATGTGATCTGGACATGGGCGCCTATATCCGCCGCTCGGTCTTCGACTTTGCCCGCCACCGGCGGATCGAACATTACGGCCTGATCACTGAACAAACCGGAATAAAGGTGCCCGAATGACCTATTCGCTCGCCGGGCGCTGCCCGGTAACCGGCCAGATAGGCTTTGCCGTGGCCACCTCATCCGTCTGTGTCGGCGCCCGCGTCGGCGCTGTCACGCAAGGCTGCGTGGTGTTTTCACAGGCCCGGACCGATCCGCGCCTGCACGCCGTCGGGCTGAGCGCATGGGCGACAACGCAGGACGCGCAGGAAACCCTTACCGCGATGGTTGTTGCCGCCACCGCGCCGCATTGGCGGCAACTGGGCGTTCTGCCCGCCACTGGGACGCCAGCGCATCACACCGGCAGTTCCTGTCTGGCACATTGCGGCGCCCATATCGGCGCGCACTCCATGTCGCTGGGCAATTTTCTGGGCAGCGACCGCGTCCTGCCCGACATGGTAGACGCCTTCGAGACCGCCAGCGGCACGTTGGCGGAACGGCTTCTGACGGGCATGCGCGCAGGCGAGGCCGCCGGCAGCGAAAACGAACCGCTGCAATCGGGTGCGATAATCGTGATGGGCACGGAAGACATCAAGGATGTCGATCTGCGCGTCGATTTCTCCTCCGATCCGCTCAGCGATATGGGCAGGCTTCTGGCCGATTGGCAGCCCAAGGCAGCCGCCTACCGTATCCGCGCGCTCGACCCCGATAACGCGCCCTCATCGGCCGATGTCGAGCGGGTGGCGCCAGCCGGGTCCTGACCCGGCCATGATGCGGGCGGGTTCTCCCGCCCGTCCCGCATCGGGCTCAGACCGCCATCAACGCCACCATGCGCGCAACAGCGCAGGTGATATTGCGGGCATAGGCCGTATCCACCACCTGATCGCTCTGCCGGTGATAATTCGGGTTCGGATCGCTGGATGGCTCGCTAGCCAGGTTCGCGAAGAAATCCTCGCTCGCCAGCACCGCCCCCCAACCTTGCTGATGAAACGCCGCGTGATCGGACCGGTTGATCGCGCCGTCATATACATCGCGGTCGGGGGCCCCGCTCCAACTGGTGCCGCGATAGATCTGCGCAGGCCCCAGCGCGCCGTATTCTGCCGCCGCTGCCGCCAGCTTGGTGGCCAGCGGGTCGCTCAGGTCACGCACCGCCGGGTCGGTATAGCCCGCATGCACCTCGAACAGCAGTTCGGCATCCGAATTGTACCCCATCATGTCTGTGCAGACGACACCGTGCACCGGCGCGCCCATCGCCTTGAGATGGGCGGCATAGGCCTTGGAGCCGACCAGCCCGGATTCCTCGGCATTGAAGAAACAGAACCTTACCGTATGCGTCAGCCGCCCCTGAAGCGAAGCGAACCAGCGCGCCATCGACAGGACCGCCGCCACGCCAGAGCCATTGTCATCCTGCCCCGGTGCCGCATCGGTGGCCGCGTTATAGCCCGAGTCAAACCCGGCAGTGCTGTCGAGATGCGCGCCGACGATGATGATCTTCGCGCCAAACCCCGGCAGCGGGCATTTCCGCTTCCACCACGGATACCAGGGGCGCAGTTTCAAAACCCGTTCGATTTCGATCCGGACCACCCGTTCGGGCAATTCGGCCAGGGCGTCGGGCGCAAAGCCCAGCTCCGGCATCATCTGGGACAATTCATCAAGAAACGGGCGCAGCGGGCGCGGAAGTGGTTCGCGCAATATCTTGCGATACCGCTCCAGTATCTTCGGCTTGATGCGAAATCGGCCCATCCCCGGCAGGTCCGCTATGATGTTGGAATGGGTGGCACCCGCATGGGTGAAATCATGCCGTGTCGGGCAATACCCCATGGCGCGCAGATCGCGCATCAGCTGATTTTCCACGCGTTTGTTATCTGGATGCGCCGTATGGCGCGACGCGATGGGCCCCTGCGAGTCCAGCGCGGTGACGCCCGTATAGCGGTGCAAATCATCCACGTAACAGGGCGTGACCGTCGAACAGGCGGGCCGCAGATACAGGATGGCCTTGCGCAGCTTGGGGTGGATCTTGACCGCTTCCAGAATTTGCGGAAGCTCACCCACTTTGGGCGCCTCGAAATCGACGCTATCACTCGCGCCTGTCCGCAACAGGCCCGGATCGGGGGCCAGATACTCGGAGTGGCCATGCGCGCCGTGCACGTGAAACGCCTCGGCGGATTCCTCCGGACGCATGGCGATCAGGATCTGACCGCGCTCGGCGTAGAGAACCTTGCGCTTTGCCAGCGCCGCGGAAAGTTCGGCCGCATCGCCTTCGGTCCGCGACCAGAACAGATCCTGCGTCATCGGGTCATAATCCAGCGGCTGCACCCCCAGCCCGGCCAGCACGGCATCAATCAGGCGGGCGGGCGATAGCAGCGCAATCAGCGCCCAGTCAGGCGATTGTGGTTCGGGGACGGGCTGAAACCACATCGGCACCGCATCGCCCTGACGCACCAGACGTTCCAGCGTGGCGCGATCCCCCGTGACCCGAACGCCGATGGGCCGCGCCCCGGCAGCCAGCATCGGCAACAGCGCGGGATGGGGCACCGGCACCAGCCCCGCGGCGGCCGCCTCGCCCCGCAGCCGCCGGTCGGCCGCAACAAGCGCAGTGGCCTCGTCGCCACCCGAAAGACTACCCAGATCAGCGCCGTCGCCATATTCCAAGGGCGGCAACGGCACTATCCGCAACCCCGGCGGCACAGCGAAACTGTCAGCGTCACCAGCAAAATCGGCCCCCATCAACCCTGGCACAGCCAGCGTGATATCCAGCCCCACAATCCCCGTCCTGGATGCCAGCCGGATCACATCGGGAAAAAGGTCCAGCCCCACGGGGCGGTCGTTCTCGTCAAGCCGTAACGCGCCGCTGGCCTGATCCAGAACGATAACGGCCTTGGTGATCTTGGTCATGACAGCCTCCCTATAGCGTTTCGAGATTTGGTTGAGACACGACTTGGGCTCGAAACGCGCGCAGCGCTCAATCGTGGTGGGCGTTTCGGCACAGAGTCGTGAACGGGCACTATGCCGAAAAGCGTCAAGGGGTCGAGTTTCCGTACCGCAGGCGGGTCAGGCGCGTACCGCACCAGTTGCGGGACAGGATGAACATCCGGTCGACTTGGCTTTCGGCCAGTTCCTGCAACCCCGGCACGCCGAACGCGCCAGCGATGTCGTCAACGGTGTTCGAGTGAGCCACCACCAGCACCTTCCCGCCGGGGTGGTGCAAACGGATCGTGCTGGCCAGCGCCGGACCGTCCGTGGCATCGTACTGTGTCAACGGCAGCCCCTGCCCGTTGGCGGTGGGCTGGCCGGTCTGCCGGGATCTGTTGGTGTTGGTCACGAACACCGCCGACAGGTTTTCATCCTGCAGCATGTGACACAGCAAATTCGCGCGGGCTTGTCCGGCCTGTGACAATGGCGGGTTGGGACCGCCTTCCCTTTCGGCATGACGCACCAGGATCATCGAAGAGGACCAGATCCTGAGAGGATACTTTCGCAGGATCGTGGGCGTGGGCAAAATCTTGTGCACCTCGTGAATGCGGCGGCGCAGGATCGGCGTAAATTCATTGGCCATGGAAACTATCCTTGAATGACGTCCGGTGCCGGCCCGGGATGTTCCGGGCCGGCACCCATGGGCGTGTCAGGCGTCGTCGCTGCCATCATCGAGGTCAAACTCCAGCCGCACGGTCTTGACCCTGCCGCCGCTGGCCGAAAGATCGGCCGTTCCACGCAGGATGCGCAGGATTTCCTCGATTGTCGGGCGGCGCGTGATCACCGGATAGTCTTGCGTCCGGCGGATCGGCCAGTCGGGATCCCTGGGCTCCTTGGGATCCCTTGGATCAGGCTTGTCTTCGCGCTCGTCCTTCTCGTCCTTTTCAAAGCTGAGCTGATAGGTCATCCCGCCCGACACTTCGCCGTCCAGAATGGTCCTGACCTCGATCCGGTCATCGCCCTTGGCAATCGCCTTGCGCACCATGTCGGGATCGAAGTCGCGGCCCGGTTCAATCGACAGAACCACCTCACGCTTCTCACGCGGACCCATCTCGAACTTGCGACCACCGGCCGACACCACATTCAATTCCCAGCCGAGGCGGCGCATGAAGACCGGCATCTCGATTTCGATATATCCCACCACCGGCTTCTTGAACGGGTTGCGCACCCAGATCACATGCTTGCGCAGATACTTCAGGATATAGCGATAGAATGGCCAGATCGGATTGATATTGCGCTGTCCGATGTTGTTGTCGAACGGCACCAACCGCGATTCCGGGATTGTCCCGGTGATCGTGGTATCGTTGCCCGGATCGCCGTCGGCATGGGCAATCGCCAGCAGGCATTCGTGCCCCACCTGCGTCGGCACAAAGGCGAAAGGCCCGACAACCGTACTGCCGCCCGGCGCGATAGACCCCGCGGCAGGCAGCGTCGCTGTCGCCATCGGTGTCCAGTCATCAGGAAAGGCCAGGCCGCTGCCCGGCAATGCGTGATAGGCATCCACACGCACCGCATTGGCGGTCTGCATGCCGCGGTTCTTGACCCGGACATACATATAGTTGGTCTGACCGACAAAGGGCTCTTGGTGTATGGTTCCGCCATCGGCAGAGCGGCGCACCCACATGTCCTGACACGACCAGTGATTGCGCAAATACTCGTACTCGCCACCCCGTCCATCATCGATATAGACGTCCACCGCCGGCGGGTTGCCCTCGGTCGAGACATTATTGCCCTGCCCCGGCGCGGCCCCCGGCTGGAACAACCCCTGTTTCTCAAAGGCCCAACGGACGACCTTGTGCAGCGCCCCGCCGGGAATGCCCGCAAGGCTGGTCGTGGTCTTGTCGGCTGTTTCCAGATTGCCCTCGTAGACCTCGGGGAATTGCGTGGTCGAGGTGAGCAGGCCGATCGCCTTGAAGATCAGGTAGGCCGTCGTGTCAGCGGCACGCCGCCGAGTGTTCAGGTTCGTGGAATCCCCGCCTATCGACCGATAGAACCGGAAGAGCGTGGAGGACAGCACCTGTTCGCCACCATACTGTGTGTTCCAGTTTGGCCCGAACCAGGCCCAGCCCGAGGTGGCGGCGCGGTCATGGCGCCGGTTCAGCCCCGGCACCCCGGCATGCACCCAAGGGAAGGTGTCGAACCGGTCCGCGGCATTCGACCCCGGATCGTTCAGGACCGCCGCCAGCGCATCGCCAGCCGAATGGGCAAAGCCGAAATTCGGGCTGCTTACATGATCCCACAGCAATGCGTGGCCAAACTCGTGCCACGCCACGCGGTTCGACGTGGCAATCCCGATCGCCTGCCCCGACACGATCTTGCCAAAGCGCAGCTCCAGCAAACCATTACCCGCGGCATTGCCGGGCGCCTGCGCATTGACAGCATCGCCCAAGGCGCGTGAATCCACCGGCACCGGAAAGGACGTTCCGTTGAAATACGTGGAAACGTTGAATCCCAGTTCCTGCATTTTGCGGAACAACCGGTCGCAGTGATAGTAGGCATTGACGGCGTTGAAGCTCTCGTGCTGGCTGTTGAAGTTGAACGCACCGGCCGGGGTTGGCACCGTCGGCGGCGCCTGAACCGGGTTTTGCCGCTCGGTCACATGCACGAAGTTCCCGCGCAAGGTTTGCGGCATCGACGGGATCAGCCCGTCCAGCGTTCTTGAACTACGGAACGGGTTGAGCTGAGCGTTGGTCGAATTGGCCGATACCGCGGCGCCCGTCTGGGTCTGCGGGTCCGGCGCGAACACCATACCGGTGGCACAGGCGACCAAGGCCCGCAGGTACAGCACATCGCCCGAAGTCGGCTCGACCAGCGCGCGCCAGTTCACCTGCGCCTGGCCCTCGGTCATTGCGGCCTGAAACAGCACCTCGTCGACGATATAGTGCTTGCCCTTCGCAATGCCCTTGATCGTGAGTTTCGGCAAAGCCGGGATCTTCGTGTGCTCGCCCCCGACGCAACCCTCGTGATCATGGGTTTCCTCGCGCTCGTCGGGTTCAAACCGGTAGACGACCTGGCGTTTGACGCGGGCGTTGTCCATGTCAGGCAGGGCAAAGCCCAACATCTTCTTCAGCGCGGCATTCGTGACCTTGCGCGTTTCGTCAGCCTTGGACAGGGCTTCGGTGTTCTCGATGACGACCGAACCGTGCATCGAATTCTGCATGCTCTGCGGCTCAAGGCTGTCACCGTCCATCTGCATGCCCAGCGTGGCACCGAACACATCAAGCCCCATGATCGCCTGCTGATAGACTACGACCTTGGTGCCGCCGATGTCCTTCTCCATCTGGAATTCCATCACCGGCTGCGCCGAGGCACCTTCCAGCCCCGGCACGCCGTCCGCGGTCAGCGCGGTTCCGGCCAGCCCGATCTCTCCGCGCATCCCGCGCAAGTAATACTCGGCGACCTGTTGCGGCGTGGCCATTGGGGCCGCGCTTTCGTAACCGGGTGGCTTCGGATTTCGCAAATAGACAACTTCGCCGTACTCGTTCTTGATGATTGTGTCGGTCATTTCAACTTCCTTCCAAATAAAATGGACAACGAAATCGTCTACCGCTCGCCTCTGCCGGACACCTCTCTCGGGCGCCCAAAAATGGGACGTCAGAAGTTGTGCGTTCGTGCAGGATCAGGCCTCATTCATACACGTTTTGCACGATTCGTACAATCTCCCACCACCCAAGGTCGAACGAGCCTGAGCGCGGAAATTCGCCGTTTTCCTTTGACCCAGAGCAGGCGCTTGTTTAACTTTTTGGTACTTCCTCGGTGCGCCAGCAAGTCGTTCACGTTGCGATCTGGTGGTTTTTAATAAAAACTTTCAGGAGGTTAGCTAAAATGTCCGATGCGACTGGACTACCGCTTTTGAAGCGGATCATGGCGCAGACTCACGCCGACGCGCGCTCACTCTATGCACCTGAAAGGTTGCGTTTTGCGCTTGAACTCGCCCAAAACGGAAAATCCGCAAGCGATTTCCTGCCTACCCTCAGATCGCGACTGGAAACCATCACCGGCTCGCACAACTTCACCCTCGAGCCACTCTTCGAGGACCAGTCCGGAGCCGAAAACCTGTTCTTTGTCTTTGCCCCCGACGGCCTCGACAGGACGCTTCCCGACGAAATGCTCTTTGCCATCGCGCACGACCTGCGCCGAGAGCTGGATCTGGTCTCGTGCGAGCCCGATACCGGGGCGCAGGTATTCAGTGATCCCGATCCCGACCCGCCAACGACGACCGAAGGCGCGGTCCTTGATGCGACATGCTGGGTTCATGGCACACCGCCCGAACCCAAGGATTGGGCGCTTGCCAAGACCAACGTCCCTGCCGCCTGGGCGCTGGCACCGGGCAAGGGTGAGGGCATCATCGTTGCCCAGCCCGACACCGGCATCGCAGAGCACCAGGAACTAGCGCAGACCCATTTCGATTTTACCCGCAGCCTGAACCTGATCGAAGGCGGCAAGCAGCCGACCGACCCGCTGACCTCGGCAATGTCGAACCCCGGCCACGGGACCGGCACCGCCAGCGTTCTGGCCTCGGCGGGCAGCGGCACGATCTCGGGTTCGGCCCCCGGTGCGACCATCGTGCCTATCCGCTGCATCAACGATGTAAAGATTTTCAACGCCATCCCGGTGGCGCGGGCCGTCGATCACGCCGTATCGGTGGGCGCGCATGTCATCACGATGAGTCTGGGCGGCCTCTGGAGCAGCCCCTTGCGCGCCGCGATCCGGCGGGCGATTGCCGCCGATGTCATCGTTCTGTCAGCGGCCGGCAACTGCGTCGGGTTGGTGGTCTGGCCTGCCCGCTACCCCGAGATGATCGCGGTGGGCGGCACCGATGTGGATGACCGCAAATGGAAAGGCTCCTCGACCGGTTCCAGCGTCGATTTCTCGGCCCCCGCCCAGCATGTCTGGAAGGCGGTCCGCTCGGACACGGTATCGCAGACCAATGCCATCGCTCCGGGTCAGGGCACGTCCTTTGCCACCGCCCTATGCGCCGGGATCGCGGCACTCTGGCTGGAGCGCCACGGGCGCAGCGCGGTGATCGCCAAGGCCCGCACGCGCGGCGTGTCCGTGCAGGCGTTGTTCGCCGCCGCCGTGCGCCAGACGGCCCATCGGCCTGCAGGTTTCCCCTCGGGGCTGGGTGCGGGAGTTATCGACGCAGAGGCCCTCGTTGCACTGCCGCTACCACAGATCGGCACGTCACAGATCGAAACCGCCTCACCCGATGCGACGGACCCGTCTGGCGGGCTCAGCGATGCGCTGGGGGCATTGTTCGGCCCCGGCGCACCCGATCCCGCATTCGACTGGGCCGCCCACGGCGCCGAGCTATCGGCGCTGCTCGTCGCTGACATCCGGGCCGGACGTGGCCGTGAAGACGCCGCAACCGAGGCGCGCGCGTTCCGCCAATCTTCCAGCGCGCTGACAGAAGCTGCCGCCAGTTCTCGGGACAGCCGCATCGCGCATCTGGTGCTGCGCGGGCGCCCCGCCGCCCCCTCGATCATGATCCGCAGTTCCGTCTCGCCGGAAAGGCTGGGGCGGCTGCTGTCAGGCTTTGGCGCCGCCGCGCAACCGGGGCTGGCCCCCGAAGCCGCCGCTTCGGTCTCGCCCGAGCAGGGCCGCACCGCGCTGGATGGACCCGGCCGGGCCCGCGCGCTGCGCTCGCTGGAAAGACGACTGGAGAGCAGCGCCGATGCCGCCGGTGAAACACTCATCGAAGAAAGCGACCGCGCGCTGGCCGAATTGCACACACACGGCACGGGCGCGAAACTGAATGAAATCAATGCTATCCGGCTCGAAGCTCTGGTCTCCCTGACCGAGCGCCCAGCGATCCCTGTCGTCACACGTCAGACCCCCGATGGCGACACCGTGCAGACCGTCGACGTGAACGATCCCGAGTTTGGCCGCTTTGCCGGCATGGCCGCAATCGCGCTGCCTGCGCTGGAACAGGGCGCGCTGGCCTCGGTCGGGCGGATCGACGGGGACGGCATCCACCTTGGCACCGGCTGGGTGGTTGGCCCCGGCCTTGTCATGACCAACCGGCATGTGCTGGAGGAATTCGCCGCCCCGCTGCCGCGTCTGGACGACCCCGAAAGTTGGCAGATCTACCGCGATACGTGGATCAACTTTTCACCCCAGGCCGTTGATCTTAAGCAAAATTTCAAGATAACAGGCGTAGCCTTTGCGGGCGCGCAGCAGATCCGCACCTACCCGGTCAGCTTTGCCAAGCTGGATCTGGCGCTCTTGACCGTGGCTACGAACAATGACGCAGGCAGCGCGTTGCCAGCGCCCGTTGCGATTGCCGCCAACGCCCCGTCCCAGGCGCAAAGCCTCTTCGCCCTCGGTTATCCCGCCCCGCCGCATTACATCCCGCGCGACGAAGACGGGCAGATGCGTCAGGACGTGATCGAACGGCTGCGCACGATTTTCGGCCTGCAGTACCGGCGTAAGTATTTCAGTCCCGGCAGCATGATGCCGCAGCCGCACCAATGGGTGTTCGACCATGACGCAACCACGCTGGGTGGCAATTCCGGCTCTCTGGTCGGCACCTTGTCCGACGAGGTGGCTGCCGTCGGGCTGCATTTCGCCGGAGATTGGCTGCGCGCCAATCACGCGCATGATCTGATCGCGGTTCTGGCGGCGCGGCCCGGTCTGGTCGGGCTTCTGCCGTGACGATGGCCCCGGATCCGCCGCCGCAACAAGCGTCGATCCCGGCTGCGATCAATGCAACTCAGGCGCGCCGTATCGCCGCGCATTTCACCGCGGGACGCCCGGCACTGTCGCAGATCTATGGCGAAATTGCCCGACGCTCGGGCGGGCGGTTGCGGGATTTCAAGATCGTCGCGCTCGGGCTGAACGATACCAAAGACGCCTTTGCGGCGGCACTCCTTGAAGCCGCGCAAGCGGATATACACCGAACTTTCCTGACCGAACTGGCGACACTGGGGTGTCTCGACCTTGGCGCCGTCATTGCTGCGCTTGAGACGACACCGGGCGACGATGGGGGGCTCGACGCCCTGCTCTGGCCACAGGATGCAACCGGCCTTGTGACATTGCCGCAGGGCTGGAATGCCCATGTCGCCGCGACGCTGGATATGTCCGTGTTGCTGCGCGCGGTCAATCTGGCGGCGCGGCGGGTCTGTCTGGTGCAGACCGGCGCATCGCAGGGCACCGGCTTTCTGATCGGCCCGCAAACCGTACTGACCAACTGGCATGTCATGGCCCCCCTGCTGGATCCGGCGACAGGCCAGCCGCAGCCGGGCAGCGCACAGTCGATCCGCTGCACATTCGAAAGCCTTGGCAGTGCGCAGGGGCGTGTTTTTCCGGCGCTCGACGACTGGCTGGTCGATTTCAGCCCGCTGGCCGTCTCTGCCCCCGCGCCGCCGGGAATGGTCGACATGACCGCGCTACGTCCGCACGCGCTGGATTTCTGCGCCCTGCGCTTGCCCGGTTCACCGGGGCGCGAGCGCGGCTACTACGATATGGCCAAGCTCGGCACGCTGAACGCCGAAACCGATCACTTCTTTGTCTTTCAGCACCCTTTCGCCAATCCGCAGCGGCTTGCCATCACCACCGGGGTCACGCCTGCCCCAAACGGGCCGGATTTTCTGCGACACAAAGCCTGGACCGACGAAGGATCATCCGGCGGGCTTTGTCTGGATCAACGATTTCAACCACTGGCGCTGCACCATGCCGCCGTGACCGATCAGAATGGCGCGTTTCAATTCAACCGCGCCGTGCGCCTTTCGGCGATCCACGCGCTGATGCCTGATCTTGGCGCGCCCGACCCCGCCCATGACCGCATTACCCAGCTGTCGGATGGATCGCGCGCCATTCTGGGGCGCGGTGCGTCGCAGGATATGGCGCATGAGATGATGCAAAACGCCTCCCGCCCGATCCTCTACGTACGCGGCCCGCCGCGCTCGGGCAAAAGCTTTACCGCCGAACTGATCCGCGACTGCACCCCGCACCACCGGCGCCGGATCGTCAAGATTTCGGCCTCTGAAATGCCGGTCGAAGCGCGCGAACTGGCGGTGTTGATCCTGACCCGAGCCGGCGCGCAGGATGCGGCTGTCGCGGCCCTGCCCGGTGCCGACACGCCGAACGGAACCGACAATGCCTGGATCCGCTCGGCACTGTTGCCCGCGCTGCGTCAGGCGCTGATGGCGCTCTTGCGGATCGACCCGGCCCAGACGATGACCCTGTGGCTGATCATCGACGAGCTGGACATCGTGCCGATTCCGCAAACCGGCGCGCGAGAGCTGCTGGACGCGCTCTATGCCGATGCCGAAGCGATGCGCACCCTACGGGTGGTGTTGATCGGGCTGGACGCGGCCCTGCCGGGGATCGATCAGGCCATCACGCGGGTAGAGTACATGGACCATCCCGAACAGGTCGACCCGGACGCGTTGGAAACATGCCTCGGCGCCCTTATGGCCGAGAAGTTGCTGGCCCCTTCCCCGGCTGAGCTCAGGCGGCAGGTGGATCTGGTCACCGGGGTGGCCAACATGATCCAGACAATCGGCCCTCCCATGAACAGGCTGGAACGTATGTCCGAAGTGCTGGCCAAGGTCTGGCTGACGGCGGCACGCCAATGGAAATGACCGCCCAGCAGCCCCCCCTTGCCGCCGACGATCTGCGCCGCGCCGCACTGGCCGGTGTGTTCGATCCGCGCGCGCTGATTCCGCAGAACGCCGAGAATGCGGAGGAACGGCTGGCAGCCCTTGCAGCACTGGCGAACGAACGAGAGATGGGCGGGCGCTGGTATTGGGCGCTGACGCCGGATGCCCGGCGCGCCGGGCTGGCGCTGTTGCCCACCGACGAGGCGGCCCGCACGGCAACCCTTGCCGCCGCCCCCCGGCTTGAGGGCGACGCGCTCGGTGCGGCTTTGCGCGCGGCCCTGTCGGCAAAACCCGGTGCGGACCTGCGCGCGCTGCTGCACCGTGGCAGCAACCACACGGGCGGCATCGCCCAGAAGAAGGGGCTTGATCCGAATACACTGGGACAGGCGCTCGAACTTCTGGAAGAGGCGGGCGTGCCCCTGCCCGCTTGGGCAGCCGACCCGGCGACGGTACGCGGATTGCGCCGCGCTGTGGTGCTCGACCGGCGCGCGCGCGCCGCGCACCGGTTGCTGCCGACACCCTTTCGAGGCCGCGGGCGCGAACTCAAGGCCCTGATGAACTATGTCCGCAATGGCGACGCCGTCGATCACGCCTCTCGACCGGTGATGGAGACGCTGAGTGCAGACCCGGAATCGGGCGATATCCGCGCGGTGGTCGTCTCGGGCATTGGTGGCACCGGAAAATCTGCCTTGATCGAGGCGCTGCGCCGCAAGGCCGAGCGCGCCAAGGACATGACATTTCTGGCGTTCGATCTGGATCAGACATCGTTGCGCTCGGGCGAACGGGTGGCCCTGACGATGGAACTGTTGCGCCAGATCGGGCTCTTGCACCCCCAGCTGGACCACCCTCTTTCGGCGCTGCGCGGGATGCTGCGCGACATGCTGTCATCAGTCACGGATGACGGCGCGCTGCTGGAAATGGCCTCCTCCGCCGTCTATAGCGCGCTCTCCGAACTGGGAACGCATCTGGAAACCGCAGGGGTGAAATCCCACGGTTTCGCTCTGGTCTTTGACACGTTCGAGCAGGCATTGGTCGCTGGCGAAGCGCGCGTACGGCTGATCGCGGATTGGCTGATGTTGCTGCGCGATATCGCGGGTATCGAAAACCTCAGGGTCATCCTGTCGGGGCGCGAAGCAGACATGATCGTGGGCCGCGACTTCCCCGGCCTGACCATCGTCGCGCATATCGAACTGGGGGATCTGGGCACAAATTCGGGCCGCGCCAAGCTGCGCGACACGTTCCGCCGGTTCAAGATCGATCACCTTGATCTGGTGCCTGACCTCATCGCCGCCTTCGGCTCCAACCCGCTGGTGATCGAGATCGTCGCCACGTTCTGCCGCAACCGCCCGCGCAGCGAGATCGTGACACTGGCCGAGGATGGCGATGACGGGTTGCGCGCTGAACTGGGCACCGAAATGCGCCAGCGGATCCTTTATACGCGCATCCTGCACCGCATTGCCGACCCGGAATTGCGCCCGCTGGCCAGCCCCGGTCTGGTGTTACGCCGGATCACCCCTGAACTGATCGAAGAGGTGTTGGCCGGCCCATGCGGGCTGCCCCAACCGCTGCCGCCCGGTCAGGCTGATGCGCTCTATGAGGCCTTGGCGGGCCAGGTATGGCTGGTGCGCCCTGCCCTGTCCGGTGATGCGCTGGAGCATGTCCCCGACCTGCGCCGGCTGATGCTGCCACAGATTCTGGCGCTACCGGCGGCAGAGGATGTCGCCCGCACCGCCGCCCGCTGGTACGAGGACGCGGCGGCGGGCCAGCCGGGGCCGGATATGTGGGAGTCGCTCTACTACCGCTGCCTTGTCGATCCCGGCGCGCTGCACGGGCTTGCAACCCCCGACCTTCTGGCCATCGCCGACCATCTTGGCGCTGCGGCAGAGGACCTTGCACCCCATGTGCAGGCATTGCTGCGCGAAGCCTCGGGTTCGGTTCTGACACGCGCTGAAATCGACACGCTGACCGGTGAGGCCCGCAACCGCGCCACGCAAAAGCGCCGCGCTCAGCAAGTGTCCGAGGGGCTGGAGCAGACCGTGCTGAGCGAACTGGCCGAAGATGCGCAAGCCATGACCGCGCCCGACAGCGCCGCCCGTTTCGCAAGCTACCTGTCGGATGATGGCGAACTTGCCCAATCGGAATTTGCCGCCGCTGCCTTCGACCGGCTTGCCGATGCCGCCCCGCATCTTGCCTGCGCGCTCTGGGCGCAAGTGGCGGCGCAGGCCCCAATCGAGAAACGGGATTTCAACCTTTCGCATCCCGCATGGCTGGCCAGCATCGCCACTTTGATGCCGGACAAGCGTGGCGGTCTGGCCCGCGCGGCAAGGAACTGGGCCGAGACAGAAGGCAGAGACGGTGGGGCCGCGACACTGTTGGAGGCCCTTGACCGGAGCGCGGGACAGGACCGCGCCCGCGCGCGGCTCGCCATGATGACCATGGCCATCGCGTCAGCCCCACACGCGCCTGCGGCTGCACTGGAACCAGCGCTGGGGCGCGAGGCTTTGCTACCGGCCACGACCGGCCAGATAGAAACCGCGCTCGACTGGCGTTACCAGATACTGATGTCCCAGCGTCAGCGTCAGGGGAAACGCCAGCCGGGCCGTCTGGTACCACCCGACCTTTACGATTTGCCCGCAAACGAATTACCGATGCTGCATCCCGCCCTGCTCGACCCGGCGCTGCGCAAATGGATGATTTTCCCAGAGCCGACCAAGGGGCAACCGGGGCTAGAACAGGCGGGGCTAGAACGCTTCGGCACGGCCCAAAATCTGAAACTGTCCGAAATCACCCGCGCCCTGACCGTGCTGGACCGCGTGCGGGTTCAATTGCCACTGGAGGATCTGCCACAGGCCGCGTTCGATGCGGTTGTTCCGGGCCGCCTGCCTGAATTCCACGCGCCTCTCCGCCTTTTGATGGACGGCACTGCCCCCGGCCCCAAACTGGCGCAGCCCGTCGCCACAACGACCGGGCAGTTGCCTTGGTGGCCGAAAGACATCTCACCCGAACTGTTCGCACGCAAAACACTCGGCCCGACCCTGATCGGCACGTTGATCGACCTGCTTGACCGCACCGGCCTGTTGCCAGAGCTGGCCCGCGAACTGGCAGCCATGAATGGCCCCGACAGCCGCGCGGCTCAGATTTCCGACCTGATCGACGCCTTCTGCTCGTTCCTAAGGGGCAGCAACGATTGATCAGAAACCTCTGCCGTCATCCGGCGATCATCCATAGACCAGTCGCGGCAACCATGTGATGATTTCGGGGAATACCATGCATAGCGCCAGCCCGATCAACTGGATCGCCAAAAACGGCAGCGCTGCCCGGAAGATATCGCTCATCGGGATGGAATCCGGCGCGACCCCGCGCAGATAGAACAGCGCATAACCGAAGGGGGGCGAAAGAAAGCTCATCTGCATGTTCACCAGGTAAAGCACTCCGAACCACAGCACCAGGTCATTGGGATCATCCAACCCGAATGCCTGCGCCCCCAACGCCTTGATGATCGGTACGAAGATCGGCACGGCAAGCAGCAGAATGCCCACCCAGTCGAGGAACATCCCGAGCACGATCAGCAGAACCTGCATCGTGATCAGGATACCCCACGCCCCCAGCCCGGTCGCGGCAAGGCTTTCCTGAACGAACTCCTGCCCCCCTTCCAGCACGTAGAGACCGACGAAAATCGTCGCGCCGAACATGATCCAGATCACCATCGACGTGGCCTTGAGCGTCGTGATGCAGGCTTCGCGCACCGTCGGCCAGTTCAGCCTGCGGTGAATGGCGGCAACGATGAACGCCCCGAACGTGCCGATGCCTGCGGCCTCGACCGGCGTTGCGACCCCGCTGAAGATCACACCCAACACCACGATGATCAGGATGATCGGCGCTGCCATCCGCCCGATAAGATGCAGCTTCTCGATATTGCTGACGCGGTCCTCAACCGGGATCGGCGGCCCGAGATCGGGATTGAAATGGCACCGCACCGTTACATAGAGGATGTAAAGGCCCGATAGCAGAAGCCCCGGAATGACCGCCCCGATGAACAACTCGCCCACCGATTGCTCGGCCACGACGGCGTAGATGATCGCGAGGATCGAGGGCGGGATCAGGATACCCAGCGTGCCGCCGGCCATGATCGCGCCCATGGCGATCTTCGCATCATAGCGCCGCTCCAACATTGCCGGCAGCGCGATGATCCCCATCGTCACCACCGCCGCACCAATCACACCGACCATCGCGGCAAGGATCGTCGACGCGATGATCGTTGCCGAAGCCAGCCCCCCTCTGAGACCGCCCAGCAGCTTGTAGATCACATCGAACATCTCGCTGATGAGGCCCGCGCGTTCCAGCATCGCCGCCATGAAAATGAATAGCGGGATGGCCGATAGCTGATAGTTGGTCATCATCGGAAAGATGCGGCTCGGCACGATGTTCAGGGTATTCGCGTCACCAAGGATAAACAGGAAAACGCAGGCCAGCCCGCCAGTGACGAAGGCCAAGGGCATGCCCGCCATCAGCAGCACCACAAGGCTGCCGAACATCAGCAGCGTCAGAAGTTCGATTGAAATATCAATGCCCATATGCCTTACCCCCGGACCAGCGTGCGAATGTCTTTTCCGACTTTCGAGATGCCCTGCAACAGCAGCAGCACCCCCCCGACGACCATCGCCCATTTCATCGGCCAGAGCGGCACTTCCCATTCGTTAAAGCTGATCTCACCCCAGCGGATCGCCGGATCGGTGAACTGCCCAAGGTCGAAACGCGAAATCATCTCGGTTGTCGAAATCTGGCCGCGTGCCCAATCCGACAGCAGCCCGTTGCCCGAGGGCACGGCGAGCGCGTCCATGGCAAAGATCCAGGACGTCACCAACAGGGTTCCGGCAAAGATGAAGAAAAACACCGATGTCAGAACATCGGCGAGCGCCTTGCGGCGCGGTGACAGCGGCGCGTAAAAAATATCGACCCGCACATGGCTTTCGGTCAGCGTCGCATAGGCGCCCGCGATCAGGTATTGCATGCCGAACATCAGGTACATGCTTTCGTGGGCCCAGTTGGTCGGACTGTTGAATACATATCTCGCGATTACCTCATAGTAATAGACGAACACGGCGATCACGCACCAATAGGCCACGAACTCTCCGCAAAACAACGACAGCCGGTCGATGAAATTGTCCGCGCGCTCTGCATCTTTTACCGGGGCTTCGGCCGCTTCCACCTGTGCGAGCGACGGATCAGGTTCCTCTTCCTCATCTTCATTTTCGTCGATGCTCGCATTCGCCCGCCGCACCAGCATCGGCATGAGAAGGGCATCAATCGCGATCAGCCCCAGAAGCAGATAGAGCGCGTAGGCGCCGACACGGCTCCAGTATCCACGCGCCAATGCCGCCTCCTCGGCAAGCGGCTTCGCCTCCGCCAGAGTGGCTTGCGCCTCTTCCAGTTTCGCAGCGCCAGTGGTCAGAGCCTCCTGCGCCTTTGCCAGCTTCTTCTCGGCACTGCGCCGTGCGAACGACCCTTCCTCGCTGGCGGCCACCGCCGCCTTCAGATCCGGCAGCCCGACACGCGCGGCTTCGATGCGCGGGCCCTCGCGATCAATGATGCGTTGGGCCATGCTGGCGCGATTGGTGAAATTCGATACATCCGAGCGCGCATGATGTGCGGCGCTGTTGGCATAGAGGATAAAGATGAACACCGGGATGAAAACCAACCCCAGCAGGCTCTTCAGATAGAACCGGTGCAACCCGATGATGCCACCGGTGAACAGGATCGTATATCCCAGCGGGATGGAAAACAGCCGCCGCTCCGGCAGGGGCCGGCGGGCGAGGTACATGGCGATGGCGGGAAAGACAATCAGCCCGACCCAATAGAGCCAATGGGGCAGCGTGAAACTGAGTCCAGGCATAGGACGATCCTGTTTTTTGGGAGAAAGCGACAACCAGTGGCGACCCGACCGGGCCGCCACTGGCCAGAGATGCGGAACGGCGCGCGGCCTAGAGGTCGAGCGTGTGCCCCGCGACCTGTTCGGCCGTCACATAGCCCAGAGAGCCGGACATCATGTAGTCGAGCTGGATCTTGAAAATGCGCGCCGCGTTCTTGTCGCGGTTGGCATATTTGAACCAGATCGGTACGGCCACGTCGGTCATCAACTCCACGTCGTCCTGCGACAGCCGCGTCACTTCGGTGCCATCGGCCTCGAATTTGGCCCAGGCCTCTAGGTCCGCAGCCTGGATCGCCGCGTGGTGCATGTCTGAATAGACATGCGTCTCCATCTCGACGAACTGTTTCATCTCGGGCGAGAGCGCATCCCACGCCGCCTGTCCCACGGTGATGTCCATCAGGTCAACCGGTTGATAGAGCGACATGAAGCCCGGAGGGCCCATCGAGATGTATTTGGTCACCTGGCTGAAGCCGAGCGCGTAGTTCACCGCCGGACCGGTATAGTCGGCCACGTCGATGGTGCCTTTCTCCAGCGCCGGGAAAATCTCGGAGCCAGGCAGAACCGTGGTTTCTGCACCGATCTCGGTGAACACCTCGGCCACCATGCCGCCGGGCAGGCGCATCTTGCGGCCGACGAAATCGTCGATCGAACGGATCGGCACTTTCGAGTGAATGATGTTCGCCCCGTGCTGGACCGGGCCGACGAAATGCATACCCTGCGCGGCGTAGATCTCTCTCGCGATCTCAAGCCCGCCAAGGCTGTAAAAGAACACGTCCCATTCATGCGGGTTGCGCATGCCAAGCGGATAGCTGGTGAGGAATGTTGCGGCAGGAATGATCCCCTGAGCGTAGATCGTGAACGGATTCACCGCGTCCAGAACGCCATTTTTCACAGCATCGTAAAGCTGAAAGTCACCAACCACGTCATTCGCACCGAACGGTTGGAACGCCAGCTCTCCGCCGGTCTTCTCCACGATGGTGCTGCACCAGTCCTTGAAGGTGGCGAGGCCGATCCCACCGGGCCATGAGGTCTGGATTTTCCAGGTTGTCCCCTGACCCGCCGCCGTCGCAATATGCGGCGCGGCCAACCCGGCGGCGCCTGCACCTGCAAGCGTCCGAAGGACGTTTCTACGGTTTGTATTTTGTTTCATGCTTTCCTCCACTGATCCTGCTGGGAGCGCAGGCTGTCGGTCAGCTTTCTGCATGGTCGCGCTTGGCAATACTGCAACAAAGATCTCATTCGCACGAGTATGGCGGAGCACTCCTCCATCCCCCGCCCGGCAAATCGATCATTCGTATAAAGCTGACAAGGTCCACCCTGCCTCGCCCGTCCATTAATGTCAGAATTTCTCGAGTTTGCAAGGATGTATTATATACCGGAATTTCCAGCCAAAATAAATACAGACATCTTTTATTGGGCCCAGAGAATAAACCGCTGGCCCGTCACGAAAAGTTGAAAACTTTCAATTTTTACAAACCGTCGCCAATTCAAATAAAGATCGGATTGGACCGGATCTATTTTCTCGAAATAGTCAAATATCGCATTAATCGTAAAGCCTGACATTGTCCGGCGATGTCGCGACGGCCTCTGCCGAAAAACCGCTCCGCATCAATATCTGGTTGGCGCCGACCGTAATCACCACCAGAGCCACCAATGCTGCCAAAAACGCCTTCATGCTACGCTTCCTTGCCCTGCCGAACTTCGGCTTCCTGTACCTCTTCGACCCAAAGGCTGTGGTGTTCGCGGGCCCATTGTTCCTCTACCTCTCCGCTGCCCATGGCATCAAACGCCCCCTCCATTCCGACTGAACCGATATAGATATGGGCAAATATGATGGCCGTCAGGACAAGGCTGACAATGGCGTGCCACAGCTGCGCATATTGCATCTCTTCCTGTGGCGACAATGGATAGGGCAACGCATCTGCACCGAACCAGCCGGGCACGCCCAAATCGTTCAGCTTCGCGAAGGTCGCGCCGAACATGTTGAACTCGAACGGGAAGAGCAGCGAGATGCCCGAAGCCGAAATGGACCCGCCCAGAATGATGACCGACCAGAAAATCATCTTTTGCCCGGCGTTGAATTTCTTGGCCGCGGGGTGGCTCTTTCCGAAAATGCCGCCGCCCTTTGCCAACCACACCAGATCGGTCCGATCCGGCAGGTTATGCAGAACCCAGAAGACAAAGATGATGACCAACGCCACGATGAAGGCCCAGGAGATGTTGTTGTGCACCCATTTGGTGCCGATCGCGACGGTCGAGAACGCCTCGTGGCCAAAGGTCGGTATCAACACCTTGCGACCGAACAAGGAGATCAGGCCAGTCACACCAAGGATCAGGAACGAGATCGCCAATAGCCAATGACCAAACCGTTCGACCGCGCTGAAACGGGTGATTGTGCGGCCGGTCTTCTCGCCCTCGATGCGGATACGCCCGCGGATCAGATAGAATAACGCCAACAGCAGCAACGTGCCTCCCAGCAACCCTGCGCCGTATTTCAGCAGCGGCCCCTCCCGGAACTTCAGCCACCACATCCCGCCGTCCTGGATCAGGGTCGTCGCGGCCGGACCGCGCGATTGCGTCGCCACATCCGCAGAGCCGTAGCGCAGCGCGCGCCACAGGTCCGGGTCCGACTGCCCGCCGAGCGTGCCAAGGGGCGCAGTGGCAGGTGCCGCGGCCGCCGGATCACCCGTTACAGAACTGCGGAACGTATCGTCCACCTTCTGATTGGCCTGACGGCGCAGGATATCCTCCAGGGTCTGCGCCCCGCCGGTCTCGGCACGCGGCATGTCCACGCTCTCTTGGGCCAACGCCGGGGTCAGCGTGGCCCAAATCAGTATAATAACGGCAAAGAGTCGAAACATCCGTGCGATCCCTAACCAGTGTCGCAAACGAAGGGCGGCCCGTTGAGGGACCGCCCGTTCAGCGTAACGCGGACGAGCGGATCAACCGCCCTTCTGGCCGTAAGCGGTGCCCCAGCCCCAGGCGCCAGCGCCGAAACCACGGGCGATGATGCGTTCGCGGTAGATAGAGGAAACGCTGTCACCGTCACCGGCCAGCAGCGCCTTGGTCGAGCACATCTCGGCGCAGATCGGCAGCTTGCCTTCGGCAATCCGGTTGCGGCCATATTTGGAAAACTCGGCGGAAGAATTATTTTCCTCGGGTCCGCCGGCGCAGAAGGTACATTTGTCCATCTTGCCACGCGATCCGAAATTGCCCGCTTGCGGATATTGCGGCGCGCCGAACGGGCACGCGTAGAAGCAATAGCCGCAGCCAATGCACAGATCCTTGGAGTGCAACACGATGCCGTCTGCCGTCTGATAGAAGCAATCCACCGGGCAGACCGCCATGCACGGCGCATCAGAGCAGTGCATGCAGGCCACCGAGATCGAGCGTTCACCCGGTTTGCCGTCGTTGATCGTTACCACCTTGCGGCGGTTGATGCCCCAAGGCACCTCGTGTTCGTTTTTGCAGGCGGTGACGCAGGCGTTGCATTCGATGCAGCGTTCAGCGTCGCAGAGAAACTTTGCTCTAGCCATGATCGTTCTCCTCTTATGCCGTCCAGATTTTGCAGAGAGTCGCTTTGGTCTCCTGCATCTGGGTTACGCTGTCATAGCCATATGTCTGGGCCAGGTTGGTCGATTCACCCAATACATAAGGGTCGGTCCCTTCGGGGTAGTTCTCCCGCAGATCCCTGCCCTCGAAATGGCCACCAAAGTGGAACGGCATGAAGGCCACGCCAGTGCCGACCCGTTCGGTCACCATCGCCATGACCTTGACCTTGGCGCCCTCGGCCCCTTCGACCCAGACCTGTTCGCCGTCACGGATGCCAAGGTTGTTGGCGTCGCGCGTATTGATCTCGACGAACATATCCTGCTGCAATTCCGCCAGCCACGGGTTCGAGCGGGTTTCCTCGCCGCCCCCCTCGTATTCCACCAACCGGCCGGATGTCAGGATGATTGGATAATCCTTTGAGAAATCCTTTTCCTGGATCGAGCGGTACATCGTCGGTACGCGCCAGAACTTCTTGTCCTCGTAGGTCGGATAATCCGCCACAAGGTCGCGCCGGTTGGAATAGAGCGGCTCGCGATGCAGCGGCACCGGATCGGGGAAAGTCCAGACCACGGTACGTGCCTTGGCGTTCCCGAAGGGCGCGCAGCCGTGCTTGATCGCAACCCGCTGGATACCGCCCGAAAGGTCGGTTTTCCAGTTCACGCCACCGACCTTTTCGGAATAGTCCGAAGGCCGTTCACCGGTCTGCGATGTCTCGCCGACCTCTTCCCCGCCATCATCGGCCGTCTCGACAGGCTGGTAGCCTGCGACGGATTCGATCACCGCACGCTCCTCTGCCGTGAGATCGCCATCCCAGCCAAGATCCATCAACATCTTCATGGTGAATTCGGGATAGCCGTCCTTGATCTCGGACCCGGCTGAATAGACGCCTTCGGCCAGCAGGTTGTCACCATCACGCTCCACCCCGAACCGGGCGCGGAACGTCAGGCCGCCTTCGGCCACCGGGATCGACATGTCATACAGAACCGGGGTGCCGGGATGGTTCATCTCGGGCGTGCCCCAACAAGGCCAGGGCATACCGTAGACATCGCCATCCGCCGGGCCGCCATTGGCGCGCAGCGTGGTCTTGTCGAACGTATGCTGGTTGGCCATGTGCATCTTCATCCGCTCAGGGCTCTGGCCGGTATAGCCGATGGTCCACATCCCGCGATTGAACTCGCGGGTGATGTCCTCGACATTCGGCTCGCCGCCCTCGTCAATCGCGATGTTGCGGAACAGCCGGTCATGAAAGCCGAACTTCTCGGCAAACTTCGCCATGATCGTATGGTCGGGCAGCGCCTCGAACATCGGTTCGATGGTCTGCTCGCGCCATTGCAGCGACCGGTTCGAGGCCGTCACCGAACCACGGGTTTCAAATTGCGTGCAGGCCGGCAGCAGGTAGACGCCGTCAGTGCGGTCCTGCATGACCGCCGAAACCGTCGGATAGGGATCGACCACAACCAGCATGTCGAGCCGCTCCATCGCGGTCTTCATCTCTTTCATGCGGGTTTGCGAGTTCGGCGCATGGCCCCAAAGGACCATCGCGCGGGTGTTGTCGGGCTGGTCAAGATTGGCCTTGTCTTCTAGCACCCCGTCGATCCAGCGGCTGACCGGAATACCGGTAAGGTTCATCATCTTGGTGTCGCCCACCGTCGCATCGGAGAACCGGCCCTTGAGCCAGTCGAGGTCTTCTTCCCAGACTCGCGCCCAATGCGCCCAGGATCCTTCAGACAACCCGTAATAGCCCGGCAACGTATCGGCCAAGACCCCGAGGTCCGTGGCGCCCTGCACGTTGTCATGGCCTCGGAAAATATTGGCCCCGCCGCCCTGGCGGCCGATGTTTCCAAGCGCAAGTTGCAGGATACAATACGCGCGGGTGTTGTTGTTGCCGTTGCTGTGCTGGGTGCCGCCCATGCACCAGATCAAGGTGGCGGGCCGGTTGTTGGCCAGCGTACGCGCCACCCGCTCCAGCTGCGCTCCCGGGGTGCCGGTCACGCGCTCGGTCTCTTCGGGGGTCCAGCGTTTCACTTCCTCGCGGATCTGGTCCATGCCCCAGGTACGGGTGCGCATGTATTCCCGGTCTTCCCAGCCATTCTCGAAGATGTGCCACAGGATGCCCCAGATCAGCGCCACGTCACTGCCGGGCCGGAAACGTACATATTCATCGGCATGCGCCGCCGTGCGGGTAAAGCGCGGATCGCAGACGATCAACGGCGCGTTGTTTTCCTCCTTCGCCTTCAGCAGATGCAAAAGCGAAACGGGATGCGCCTCGGCGGGGTTCGACCCGATCAGGAACATCGCCTTGGAATTGTGAATGTCGTTGTAGCTGTTGGTCATGGCGCCGTAGCCCCATGTATTCGCCACACCGGCAACGGTAGTCGAATGGCAGATCCGCGCCTGGTGATCGACGTTGTTGGTGCCCCAGTAGGCGGCGAACTTGCGGAACAGATAGGCCTGTTCGTTGCTATGCTTGGCCGAGCCCAGCCAATAGACAGAATCCGGACCGCTTTCTTCGCGGATCTTCATCATGCCGTCACCGATCTCGTTGATCGCCTGTTCCCAGCTCAGGCGAACCCATTCGCCGTTCTCTTTCTTCATCGGGTATTTCAGGCGGCGCTCACCGTGGGCATGCTCGCGCACGGACGCGCCCTTGGCGCAATGCGCGCCGAGGTTGAACGGGCTGTCAAAGCCGGGCTCCTGCCCGACCCAGACGCCATTGTCGATTTCGGCAAGAACCGTACACCCGACCGAACAGTGGGTGCAGACGGTCTTCTTGATCTCGATCGCCCGATCCGCTGCGGTTTGCGCGGTGGCTTGCGAAACGGTGCCGCCGGTTGCGGCAACCGCGGCCAGCCCACCGATGGCGAGACCGGACCCGCGCAGGAATGTGCGGCGATCAACGGTTGCGGAAGCAGCGCTTGCGACCAGCGGTCCCGTAGACCGGCGCGCGTTGCCATTTGTCTTTTTCCTGAGCATGCTCTCTCTCCCTACTTCTGCGCTATCGCAGTCTTGGTACTCTTCAAGTCCCCTCTGCCCTCTCGTCGCCGGGCAGGCCCCGCAATCCTAGAAGCGGGCGCTTTCAAGATACGCGCGCGTATGTTCGGTATCCTGCATCACCTGCGATGACAGATCGACCTGTGCAGGCGCGGCCTGCGCCTCGGTGCCCGCGGCAACGGCAACGGCCCCCGGCACCGCGGTGCCAACGATCTTCAGAAAATTCCGGCGCGTCGTGCCGTTCTTTTTGTCAGCCATCTGTTAGCTCCCTTTTCCCTGCAGTCTTGTTGTCATGGCGGCCCCTGCCGCCGGTTAACGGGCAGTCATCAGCCCGCCATCATACGAAATGCTTCCTGTTCGACTTTCAAAAACTCGGCCCCAACAGCCCCGAGCGAGGCATAAAGCACCGACGCCTTGGCAGCCTGCAAATCCGTAAAGAAATGCGTGGCCCAGGGTCCGATATGCTTGCTGTAGAACTCTTTCTGCCGCGCGAGAGGGGCCGCACGGCCAAACCGCCCGACGATCATGCCGCCCATCATCTCCATCAAAGAGGCGATGTTGTCCTCCGGCTCGAACGTGTCCTGCGCACGGGTGATCCCAAGCGCGGCCATGTCGGCACGCAAATTGGCCAGCGGCTTTTCATTCAGGAAACCGGTCATGTAATAGCTGGCATAAGGCAGCAACTCGCCCCGCCCCAGACCGATGAACAATGCGTTGTATTCCTTGCGCGCGGGTTTGGGCTTGGTGACTTTTGCAACTGCCGCCAGCCCGGTTATCGCCTGCCCCAGAGGCGAGCTGTCGCCCGTCAATGCCGCAGTCTGCGCCAACAGGATTTCGTCCGGCGGACCGGCCAGCATAACGCCGAGGTAATTGTAAAGATCCGCGCGCAGGCGGTCCTCTTCAGCAATCTCGGAATCTACTTGTGCCAGTGTCATGCGCTATTCCCGTCGAAGTGAAATACCATCCTGCGCGGTCTGCCGGGTTCCGGTTCCTGCTGCGCTGGTACCTGCTCTCCCGCGGTGTCAGGCTCCGCGACCTGCTCAGTTTCCGCCGGAAAGGACTCACCATGATCTTCGGCCAAATTTTCCTCTTTGTCGAGTGGCGGCGGATCCTCGGCAACTACCTCATCCTGACGCTCCATCTCAAGCACATGCGCCAGCAGGCCTTTTCCAACCTGGTAACTGGTCTGGATCGGGGCGTTACCGAAGCTGCCGGTCAGGTAATCATCATCGTAGTCGTTCAACCCGTCGAGGCAGGCCAGCACCGGATTGCTGCGCCACAAATTGCGCAGCGCGCGTTTGCGGATATGTTCGGGAACCGCCTTTGCCATGAACGCGGAAAAATCGTCGCCCTTGGCCAGCGTGTCAGGATCGGGCAGGCCCAGCTCTGTCAGAATGTCCTCGTCGCTCTTCTCAGCAAGGGCCCGTTGCTGTTCGGCTTCCAGCGCCGCCTGCGCAGCGGCGGCCTCCGCCTCTTCCTCCGCGCGAACGGCCGCGCGGCGCATATCCCAGAAGGTCGTGCCGCGGGTCATTTCATGGCCACCCGACGCTGATGGGGGGACCGGTACACATCGCTGTCTTGCGCGATGCGCGGATCACCGATGCCGTCCTCGACATCATCCACGCGCGCGTTCTTGCGCTTGCGCTTCACAAAGGTCTCTTCTTCGTGGTGACGGTTGATGAAATCGGCAATCCAGGCATGCATACCTTCGGGCATGGAGACCTTTTCAACCAACACCTCTGCCGAGTCGCAATAATCCTGCCCCTCATAGGGCGAAGCCGTGACAAGAGATACCTTCCAGGGAAAATCCGGCGATGCTGTGTCAGCGCTCAGAACGATGTAAACTGACGGCTCACGCGTCCGCAATTCGTGCATATATGCCTCGGTATCCGAAACATAAAGATTCAGCGGCACAGTCGCGGCGTGATATTCGGTTACATCTCCGTGCGTATGCAAAACCTTCCAGTTTGCCGGCGCCGCTCCGGGCAGAATGCCAACCACCCGCCAAGCCCATTTCGCCCACCGCGTGACACCCGGCGATTTGCGTATCACAACCCCGAGGGGGATGGATTGCGAATTGGGAAAAACGAAGGACAAGCTGGCACCCGCTGGCTGAGTCTGTTTTCGAATAAAAGGCAGTTTACCGATTAAAGAAAAAAAGCAAAGAGGTATTATTATTCAGTAAAATTGTCGGCATCTGAAAAATGATCACGAAAACGTAAAAGTCTGCCTTTCATCCACCGCCATTTCGCCCTACCTGTAGTTTACCGGGAGGGACCAAATTGAAAAAAACTCTGCTCATTTGTGATTGCCTCGGAACACAGTCCATTGATGCCGCCGCGTTAAGCGCGGCAACCGGGCTTGAATGCTCGCGCCTGCATACCGGGCTATGCCAGTCCCAGATCGATCTCGCGGCCAAGGCGATGGCGACCGGCGACGTGATGATCGCCTGCCAGCAGGAAGCCTCGCGTTTTGCCGACCTTGCCGAAGACATCGGCGCGCCCGCGCCGGATTTCGTAGACCTGCGTGACCGCGCGGGCTGGACGGCGGACACGGCCGACACGACCGCGAAAATGGCCGCGCTGGTGGCTGAGGCCGCCTTGACGCATCCCACGCCCAAGGTCGTCGATGTCGTCTCTGACGGGATCTGTCTGATCATCGGCGCGCCCGAGGCCGCTTTTGCCGCCGCTGAAAAGCTGGCAGATTTCCTAGCCGTCACCGTGCTGGTGCCAGAGGCCGCGGATCTGCCCGTGACCCGTAACTTTGATTGCTGCATCGGGCAGTTGCGCCGTGCAACCGGTACGCTCGGCCAGTTCCAGGTTTCGATTGACGCATTCCAGCAGGTTCTGCCGGGCGGGCGCGGCGCACCGACATTAACCGAGCCACGCGATGGCGCGCAATCGCAATGCGATCTGATCCTCGACCTGACAGGCGACACACCGCTGTTCCCTGCCCCCGAAAAGCGCGACGGCTACCTGCGCGCCGATCCGGCCAGCCTGCCTGCGGTGTCCGATGCCATCCTCGCCGCCAGCCAGATGGTCGGCACCTTCGAAAAACCACTGCATATCCGGTTGGAGCCGTCGCTTTGCGCCCATTCGCGCGCCGAGAAACCCGCCTGCTCGAACTGCCTCAATGTCTGCCCCACCGGCGCGATCCTGCCCGCGGGCGAACATGTCAGCATCGATCCGTTGATCTGCGCCGGTTGCGGCGCGTGTTCGGCCGTGTGCCCCTCCGGCGCGATCAGCTATGACGCGCCGCCGGTCGATCACGTCTTCCGCCGCATTGGCACTCTGGCAACCGCCTATCGCAAGGCCGGCGGTCAGGACGGCGCGCTGTTGGTGCATGACGCACACGGCGCCGAAATGATCCGCCTCGCCGCGCGTTTCGGCAACGGCCTGCCCGCGCATGTCATTCCTCTTGAAATCGACGCGCTCGCAATGTTCGGCCATGCCGAGATGTTGGCCGCGCTGGCAAGCGGCTTTGCCGCCGTCGATATCCTGCTGGCCCCGAAAAGTGACCGCGACGTGTTGCAGGCGCAGGCCGATCTGGCCGCCGCGATAGGCGCCGGGGATGCCGTGACGCTGCTCGACATTTCCGACCCCGACGCGCTGTCAGATCACCTGTACGACCGCGCCGTACGAACCGTACAAGTCACATCCCCGATCCTGCCGCAAGGCTCGCGCCGCCAGATCACCCGCCTTGCCGCCAAGGCGCTGATGCCAGAAGCACAGATCACCCCCCTGCCCGCCCAAGCGCCTTACGGTGCCGTTCTCGTCGATACCGATGCCTGCACGCTCTGCCTGGCCTGTGTCTCGCTTTGCCCGTCCGGCGCGCTGGTCGACAATCCGGACATGCCGCAACTTCGCTTTCAGGAAGACGCCTGCCTGCAATGCGGCCTGTGCACCAATGTCTGCCCAGAGGCCGCGATCACCTTGCAGCCGCAGATGAACCTGACCGACGCGGCGCTGAGCCAGGTGGTACTGAACGAGGAAGAGCCTTTTGCCTGCGTCGAATGCGGTAGCCTGTTCGGCGTGAAATCCACCGTCGAGAAGATCATGGAGAAACTGTCGGGAAATCATGCGATGTTCGCCAATCCCGCTGCTGCGCGAATGATCCAGATGTGCGACAATTGCCGTGTTCAGGCGCAATTCCACTCGACAGACAACCCCTTTACCGGTGCCGAACGCCCTCGGGTGCGCACCACCGAAGATTACCTGTCTAAGCGCAAGGACCATTAAGCCAGCGCAGCACAGTGTATCAAAACCACGCATAAATGAAGGAAAAGAAGATGAGTGAAGAAGATTTCAACATGTCGATGCGCAAGTTTCTCAAGCAGGTCGGCGTCACCTCGCAACAGGCAATCGAAGAAGCCTTCCGCAAGACGGACAACACCGAAGGCAAGCAGTTCAAGGCCCGCATGGTCCTGACCGTCGAAGGCGTCGATCTGGAGCATGTGGTGACTGGCACGATCAAGGCCTGATCCGGACATGACATTACGTCGGGAGGATGTGCTGGCCGCGCTGAAAACGCTGACCGATCCGGTCAGCGGCGCGTCGCTGGTCGATGCCGGATTGGTCAAGGCGCTGACCGTCGATGGCGGCGCCGTGCGCTTCGTGCTGGAGGTGAGCGGCAGTCATGCCGCCGCCTATGGGAAAGTCAAGGAAGAGGCCGAGGCGAAGGTGAAAGACCTGCCTGGCGTCGAGTCGTTGTCGGTCGTCATGACCGCACACAGCACGCCCGCCGCCCCGCCGGATCTCAAGCCGCAACGCCGCGCAGAACCGGACGGGCCGCAAAAAGTGCCCGGCGTGGACCGGATCATAGCCATCGCCTCGGGCAAGGGCGGCGTGGGCAAATCCACCGTTGCCGCAAACATTGCCTGTGCACTGGCAGCCGAGGGGCGGCGCGTCGGGTTGCTCGATGCGGATGTCTACGGCCCGTCGCAGCCGCGCATGCTGGGTGTCTCTGGCCGCCCATCGTCTCCTGATGGCAAGACGATCCTGCCGATGCGGAATTTCGGCGTCACGATGATGTCCATCGGCCTGATGACCAATGACGATCAGGCAGTCGTCTGGCGCGGGCCGATGCTGATGGGCGCGTTGCAGCAGATGCTGACACAGGTGCAATGGGGCGCGCTTGATGTTCTGATCGTCGATCTGCCACCGGGAACCGGCGATGTGCAGATGACGCTGGCGCAGAAGGCCCAGCTTGACGGGGCGATCATCGTGTCGACGCCGCAGGACGTTGCGCTGCTGGATGCCCGCAAGGGGATCGACATGTTCAATCAGTTGGGCACCAAGATCATCGGGATGATTGAAAACATGTCCACTCATATCTGCTCGAACTGCGGGCATGAGGAACACACGTTCGGGCATGGCGGTGTGACGGCAGAGGCAGCCAAGCTCGGCGTGCCGCTGCTGGCAGAAATCCCGTTGCATCTGGATATCCGGCGGGCCGCGGATGGCGGCGCGCCCATCGTGGTTTCCAACCCCGACAGCGCACAGGCGGCGGGCTTCCGTTCTGTGGCACAACAATTGATCGCGCTTGGTCACGCATGACGCGACCTGCCTTCCCCCCGCTGTTCTCCGGGCTTGATGCGGAAGGTGCGGACCCGTTCGCGCTGGCCTGTGCCAAGGCGGCGAATGTTTGCGACGCGGGGCTGGTGATCTACGATCTTGCCCCGGATCGCCTGCGGGCGGCGATCGTATTCGCGCCCGAGGTGCCGTTGCGCGACGCCGCCTGCATGCTGCCGCTTTGTGGCGTTGGATTTCAGAACGCCCTTGGCGCACTTGCCCCGCCCGAAGTAGCGGTACATCTGGGGTGGTGCGGCGGGATTTACCTCAATGGCGGTCATTGCGGCGATCTGAAGATTGCTGCCTCCGACCGCGATCCGGCGGTTGTGCCTGGCTGGCTCGTGGTCGGGCTGTCACTGGAGCTTTGGCCACCCTCGGAAGAGACCGGCCTGACGCCAGACGCCACGGCGCTTTATGCCGAAGGCTGCACCGAGGTGGACCCGATAACCTTGATCGAGGCATGGGTGCGCCACACCCTGGTCGAGATCAACGCCTGGGCTGATGACGGCCCGGCACGGCTGCACGCCAACTGGCTTGGTGTGGCGCATGAGCGCGACAAGGAAATATCCGTTGCCGGGCATCACGGAACCTTCACCGGGCTGGATGAAAACCTCGGTCTGCTGTTGAAAACCGCCGACGGTTCGCGTTTGATCCCCTTGACCGACCTGCTGACGGAGCCCGCATGAAACTTGCCCGCGCCATTCATTTCGACGAAAGCGACACCCGCGTTTTTCACAACCCGGCCCGAACCGGAGAATGGTGCATTTCCGGCGGGTTCGAGTTTTCCAATTGGTCCGAGGCCGATCTGACCGGCAAGGCCCGACAGGCATTTGCCAATGGCTGGATGGGCTGCGAGACATTTGGCCGGGTGAGTTTTGTCGCCGTTACCCCGATTGAACCAGTCGAGCACGCCGCACTGGCCGACCTTCTGGCGCAGCATTTTGTCGATATTTACGGCGCGCCGTCGATTGAAGCGGCCCGCAACGTGGCGCTGGAAGAACTCTCGCAGATGGCTGACCTCTGCGACGAGCATGACACCAACACGCTGCTCACGGTTGCGCGTGATCTGACCGAGGCTGGTGTCCGGGAAACCTATCGCGTGATCGAAGCGCAAGCCGCAGGACTGGAACAATTCGCAGTCCACGGCGCGCTGGACGACCCTCACCACTAAAACGCTTGGGGATCATCCGTTCATTCCGAAGATCCTGTTGCGTTTTGCTTGCCTAAGCGGAAAGCACAAACCGCGTACGCCCTTTGGTGTCGTGAGCGTCCTGCATTCGATCTGTCCGTCAGATCAAATGCAAGACGCATTCATTCAGGCTATGTGCTGTTCGGGATCGGGTCGTGCTTCACCCTGCCCCAGACGTGACCCCGCCGACAATCAGTCCGCCGGAGCTTCGCCGCCCAATGTCGCCAGATATGCAGCCATGTCTTCTCCGCCCTTGCGAAGCTTGAAAGTCATGTTGGTTCTGGCCTTCGGATCGTCAAGAACGTCCACCAGCCATGCCTTGGGATCAGTCACCCATGCCGCGAGTTTCTCTTCGTCCCAGACGATCCCGGCTTCACCGGCTGCGGCGAGCGAGGCGCTGTATTTGAAATCTTCGGCCGTACCCACGGTCTTGCCGATCAGGCCATAAAGGTTGGGACCCGTACGGCCACCTTTGACGATGACGGTTCCATCATCCGCAACGATGGTGTGGCAAGCCTTGCACCGTTTGAAATCGGACTCGCCCTTGGCCGCGTCACTGGCCTGCGCCACACTGGCCGACATCGTTAGAATTGAAAGCACCGAAAACAGCTTTCCAAACTTCATGGTATTTCTCCTGCTAATTAGGTCGCTTCTGCGACGATATGCCCGTTCTCCAAACATTCGTCCTTGATCCACTTCACCGCACGCATCGCTTTGTTCATCGAGAGAACTCCACAAGTCCCGGTCGAAAGCGCATCTGCCAGCGTCGTGATCGGGCGCAGGCAGAAACAGACAAACGGTTTGTTTCCAAAACTTTGCGGCCAATTTGGTTAAGCATATGGCCAACACCGTCTTTCGTCTTTGTCATCTTACCAAAGGGTGGAGAAGTGGCAATGACGCATAGATCCAATCCGCTCGCGCTTGACGCCGCGAAACCCGGGCAGGTCAACGCCGTTGCCTCTGTTGCCAATGGCACCAGACGGAAAATATCAACCACAACCGAGGGTATTTTCACGGCTCTCATCTAGCTCAAATCGCGATTTTGGCGGGCGTGACCGCCTCCAGTTTGACATCCGGGAATTGTGCCAGACAGGCCTCAATACCGGCGCGGGTATCGAACAGGCACGCCGCTGTCGAAAGCGCGTCGGCAAGGGCTGCGGATCTGGCAGATACCGTGATCTCTTGCCACCGGCTGCGCGTCGGGCGCGCGGTGCGCGGATCCAGGATGTGCCCGACCCGGGCATTTTCATCAAAGACCGTGCCAAGTGGCGCAGATGTGGCCAGCGCCCGCGCCGCAAGGGGGACTTCCCCGCCCGCTGCCAGCCTGACCGGCCATGCCTTGCCGTCGGGATGCGTGCCAAGCGCCCGAAACTCGCCCGTATCAATCAGGATATTCGCCAGCCCCCGCGCGCTCAACATCTCGGCCACGCGGTCGGCGATGTAACCTTGGGCGATCCCGTTCAGCGTCAGCGCCATGCCCGGATCCATCGTGATGATGAGCGCATCAAGCCTGACACGCTGCCAGCCGGTCAGGGCACCGGCCAGATGAAGGCTTTCCTCATCCGGCGACGCGCCCGTCGCGGAGGCAGCGGCAAAGGTCGCCCATAATGGCTGAATGGTCGGATCGAACCGGCCCTCGCTGGCAGCATGCACCCTGCCCGCCAGCGACAAACATTCCAGCAACTCGAACGGCGGCTCATGCAGCACGCCGGAACTGTTCAGTTGCACCAAGCTGCTGTGCCTGCGGAACAAGCTGAAAATATCTTCGAGCCGGGAGATTTCATCTGCGACCTCTGCACTGATCGCTGCGGCGTCGGGATGCGCCAGACGCAGCGTCGCGCGTGCGCCCAGAGCTGTCCCCTGCCACGTGTAGATCGGTTGCGCCCTCCCCAGCGTCGGAAAGGCGGCAGCAGCGGCACTGATTGCCAGAAAGCGGCGGCGCGTCGTCATGATCTTACTCTCCTTTTTTGCGCGACAATGCGCGCAGGCGTTTTTCAAATTCGTCATCACCGCTGCCACCGTCCAGCACGACAGGCGCCAGAACGGCTTCATCCGGTATCTCGTCCAGCGGCATCACCTTGCCGCCATTAGCCTCGGCGAAAGCGATCGCTTTTTCGGCCTCCGCGAAGGGCACGATTTCCGGCGTCCCCATGCCCCCCACAGCGCGACCACCCACGACATAGGTTGCCTCTTGTGCTGCGATCCAGTTGTCCGCGCCGGGTGCGGCCCATGTTGCCCCCGGTGCGCCCATGTCGTTGACCCAGATCGTCAGAATCTCGTGGCTTTGCTCGGGCATGCGCGCATAGGCGACAACATCCCGCACCTGGCTGAAAAACAGGGGCATGCCGGGCAGTCCCGCCAGATGCACCTGGGCTTTCGGGCCGTCATGCTCAAGCAGGTTCATCTGGCAAAAATGCCCGACGGCGTCCGCCGTGAGCGGCAGCGCAGAGGTATCCTGCCCCGCCTCCTCCTTGCAGGCTGCCAAGCCCAGCAAAGCCAGAACAAGCAACAGGCGCTTCATGGCTCCACCTTTCTGAATGCCGCAGAGGCCAGCCAAAGTGCAAAGACCGGCCAGAGCAGGATCGACATCAAGGATTGCCATTGCGGAATGGTTCCCGCCGCCCCGCCGATCCCCACCGCAACCCCACCTGCCTGCGAGGCCGTCAGGTTGAACAGGCGGAACGCGTCGGCAGGGTTGGCAAGCAGGGCGGCAGGAAAGACGTTCTTGGTGAAGCTGCCCCCATTGTCGGCCACGACAGCCGCCAACAGTGCCAGATCATATAACACCACCGACCCCAACCAGAGGCCGATTGCCAGTCCTGCCGCGCCAGAAGTGCGCCGTGCCAGTGAGGACAGGGCATAGCCGATCCCCAGAAACGTCGCGCCGAGCAGGCTTGAGGTCCATGTCAGCCGCCACAACGCGCCAATACCGGACATGGCAGCCGGATCATTTACGATTGCGATTGCCGCGGCCGCGCCGTAACCCGCCACCAGCGCGATGATCAGGATCGCGCAATGCGCCAGCAACTTGCCCGCAAGGACCTCCCAGCGGGCAACCGGATAGGTCAGCAGCAACGGCAGTGTGCCCCGCTCCGCTTCTCCGGCCACCGCGTCAAACGACATCAGCAGCGCCACCAATGGCACCAGATAGACCGACAATGACGTCAGCGACGCCACTGTCACCGACAGCCGGTCCGCGCCAAGCTCACCGATAGGTGCCGAGCCGACAGCGGACAGAACCAGCGAAAAGACCACCATCAGCCCCACGGCGATCACGACCCAAAGATTGCGCCGTGCGATGTGCAATTCGATAATGGCGGTGGCCAGAATGCGCGCGATCATTGGCCGTCCCTCCGGCTGAAATGGCTGTAGATATCCTCAAGGCTGGGCGGGATCACCTCGATATCGGCAATCTTGCCTTTCATCGCGGCAACCTGCGCCAGCGTGGCCAGCTTTTCGTCCTGCGAGCAGGTGACATGCACCGCGTCATTGACCCGGATGGCATTGGGGATCGCTGCAAGGATATCCGCGTCATACCCGTTGATCGCCGTGATATGCATGGCCACCGGTAACGCGGCATCGCGCCGCAACTCAGCCAGAGAGCCTTCGGCCACCATCCTGCCCCGGGACAGGATCAACAACCGGTCCGTGCGCGCCTCAACCTCGGTCAGGGCGTGGCTCGACAGCAGGATCGCGGCACCTTCGGCGGCCAGCGCATCCAGAAGCTCGTAAAAATCGCGCCGCGAGACCGGGTCCAGCCCGCTGGTGGGCTCGTCCAGAACCAACAGGCGCGGATGCCCGATCAGGGCCTGCGCCAGCCCCACCCGTTGCCGCATACCCTTGGAATAGGTGCCGATCCGGCGCTTGGCAGCGGCCCCCAGCCCGACCTTGTCCAACAGCGCCATCGCCCCCGCGCTATCCTCGCCGCGCAGGCGCATGTAGTAGCTGATCTGCTCCAGCCCCGTCAGCGCGGAATGGAACATGGCATTTTCGGGCAGGTAGGCCACCTTGGAACGCGCATCGGCATCGCCCGGGGCGGCACCGCATACGGAAACCTCGCCGCTGTCCGCCGCGATCAGGCCCAGGATGACCTTCATCATGGTCGACTTGCCTGCACCATTGTGCCCCAGCAGGGCCACCCGCTCGCCGGGAGCGACGTGCATCGACACTTCGGACAGGGCTTTGACCCCGCCGAAATCCTTAGTGAGATTTGAGATCGTTAACGTCGAAGTCATCAATATCGCTTTCAATTCGCCGGGCGATCGCCTCGGCCTCCATGGCGAGATATTCAGGTGGAACGGTCACGGTCGGCGCGACCATAAGCGGGGCACTGTCGACGACCCCGCCGGGTAGAGTTGCAGGAAAGCTGGATTGCGCCCACCGGATCAGCTGAACCGCCGGCGCGCCCGTCAGCAGGGCCGCGGCGGGCTGCGACCACAGAATATGATCCATCAGGCCATTGGGGCGAAAGGCACTGTCGGCAATGCCGTCACCACCAAGGTCAAAGCTGGAATGATCCGACCAGTAATTTCCCCGGCCCTCGAAACTCCATTCTATATCACGCGTTCCGACATATTTTACCTGCGTGCGGTTACCAAGAAAGGCGTTCCCTGTCAGTATGTTGCGCTCCGACCCTGCAGTAAAGTGGATGCCAATGTTGCACCCCTCGAACCGGTTGTCATAGATCAGGTTCTTATGCGCATTGTAGATAAAGGTGCACCGGTCCGCCCCGCCACGGACCAGGTTGCCAGAGACATCGGCATTGTTGGCAAAGTTCAACATCACACCATGGCTGATGTCCGACAGGCTCAGGTTGTTCTTCAGAACCACATTATTCGAGAACATGATCGCATAGCCCAGGTGATTGCCGATCGACACATTGCCGGACACTTCGGAATCGTTGGTGTACATGTAATGAACGGCAAACCGCAGATCGCGGAACAGGTTATTGCGATACGTCCCCTTCCGGGACGTGTTCGAGAATATGCCGTCGCGACCCCAGCGGATCGTATTGCCCTCGACCAGCGTGCCCGGTGAATTCCACACATAGATCCCGTTGCCGCGGTCGTTCATCCGGCGGTCCCGGGTGCCTTCGATCGTATTGCCGCGCACCTGCGCGTCACGGCCGCCATGCACGTCGATGCCGTGCAGGTTGCCCAGAACCAAGTTGTTTTCGATCACCGCGCGGTCGGCTTTCTTCAGAATCTTGATCCCGGCATCCAGCGCCTGGCTGTCCAGCCCCGATCCGGTCACAGTCAGGCCACGGATCGTGACGTCGGCGGCATCAACGGTCACCACGGTGCCGTCTCCCATCCCGTCGATGATCGCCCCCACGCCGCCGGTCAGAGTCAGTGGGCGATCAATGACAACCGCTCCCTGGTAGCGCCCCCGCGACAAGAGCAGCACATCGCCGGGGTCCGCCCCGGCGATGGCATTGGCAAGCGTGCCCTGCCCCGGTGCCACAGCCCGTTCGCCTGCCCAGACGGGCAGCCCGATCAGCAGCGCAAGCACCAGTGTCAGAACACGCATCATCGTCAGCTCGCTTTCGGCTCAACGAACATCCGGCCGCGCATCTCCATGTGAAGCGCGTGGCAGAACCACTGGCAGTAGTACCAGAAGACACCCGGCTGTGCCGCCACGAAAGTGACCGACGACGTTGCCTGTGGCCCGACCTCCATCGCGACCCCGTGATTGCCCATGGTAAAGCCGTGGGTCAGGTCGTCAATGTCATCGAGGTTTGTCACATACACAGTCACCTCGTCATCCTGCCGGACAGTGAACGACTCCAACGAGAAGTTCGGAGCATTACTGGACATGTAGACCCGCACCTTGTTGCCGTCCCGAATGACCGAGTCCTGATAATCGTCCAGGTCGATGCCGTCGGCCTCGGCCTGAATGCGCGCGTCTGCCCACATCGGATCGTTGCGATCCCAGACCGAAACCGGGTTCACCTTGCTGGGATCGACAAGGATCGAATCGTGCGGCTCGGCAAAGGTCGGGCCGTCGTGGATCAGCGTCATCTTGTCGCCGTCGATGGCAAACAGCTGCTCGTTCTCGGGCTTGAGCGGCCCCACATTGAGGAACCGGTCCTTGGAGAACTTGTTCATCGTGAGGTAGTACTTGCCGCTTGCCTCCAGCGTTTCGCCCATCACGGTCGAGTTGTGGCCGGGCTGGTAATGCACGTCCTGCTTGGTGATGATCGGATCGACATCCTCGCCATTGTAAAGCTGGATCGCCTTTTCGATGTTCCACTTCACCACCTGACTGTCCAGGAACAGCGTGGTGAACGCGTTGCCCTGCCCGTCAAAGCATGTGTGTAGCGGCCCGAGACCCAGTTCCGGCTCGGCCACGACAACACTGCGCGGCTCGGCCTCGTCGGCGAACACCGCGTCCAGTTTGCGCACGTCGATCACCGATACGGTGGGCGACAACTTGCCCGCAATGCAAAGGTGGATCTTGTCGGGGGCCATGTTGCAGCCGTGCGGGTTGTTCGGGATCGGGATGTAACGGGTGTATTTCTTGTTCTGGCCCTTGCGCCCGTCGAGCACCTTGACGCCGTTCAACTCGATGTAATCACCGGCCGCGATTCCAGCCTCGATCTCCTTGATGTTGAAGACAACGACATGGTCCATGTCGGCCTCGGTCATGTTGGCCAGGGTCATGCCCATTTCCGAATTGTACGAGGTCGAGAAGGCGTATTTGCCCTCATAGTCGCAATCGGTGTTGTCGAGGTTGCCCGTCACCATCACCTGCCACGCGACGGTCATCTCGTCCGCATTCACGGCGGTGTAGAAGTTTACGTATTTCTCCGGCTCGTCGAGGATCTTGCCATCATTGACCATCGGCACTTCGTCTTCACCGTTGCAGAAGACATAGTTGGTGCGCGGCCATTTTTGCGGGCGCAATCCGTGGATCGCCTTGGCGTTGGGGATCTCGATGATCTTGTCGCATTTCATCACATCGCAACGCACACGCGCAACGCGGGTGTTGGCCTTGTCGTTCATGAACAGGTAGCGACCATCATACGTGCCTTCGGTGAAGGACATATGCGGGTGGTGCAAATCGCCGTTGGGCGGGAATTCGTGGCCATTGGCTGCCAGATATGCCTTGGTCTTGGGCAGCAGGCCCTCGGTCAGAATCTTCTTGGATTCGTTGGTGATGCCCCAGCCGGTGGCCGAGCAAGTGTTGAACACCGGAATGCGCATCAGCTCACGCATCGAGGGAACGCCCAGGATACGCACTTCGCCGCACTGGCCCGAAGACCAGAAACCATAGTATTCATCCAGTTGGCCCGGGCCGACTTCGGCACCGGCCGCAGCGCGGGCGCTGCTGGCAGTCGCCACTGCCGCCCCACCGATGGCTCCCCCGGCCAGCATGGCCCGGCCGCCAAGCGCCCCGGCAAGTGCCGCACCTCCGGCAGTTGCCCCTAACAGGCCACGCCGCGTAATTGGTAGCTTCTTGTCTCCAGACATGGTTCGTCCTTTCAGTTGGTGATTTGTCTATTTGGTTTGGTTCGGGTGCCCCAATCCCACGCGCGAGAGATCCGGCGCCGCGCCGACTTTCTCGCGACGCTTGATCTTCTTGATCACGACGGGACAGGTTGTTTTCGACTGGTACAACACCTGGCAATGCAGGCAGTTGATGCATTCGTTGGGGTTGATTTCACCCGTCGGATGGATCGCCTGCACCGGGCATTGGTGGGCACAGGTCTGACACGGATTGCCGCATTCATGGTAGCGTTTGAGCCAATCGAACATCCGCAGACGCGCCGGAATGGCAAGGGCAGCACCAAGCGGACACAGGTAGCGACAGAAGAACCGCTCGACGAACAGGCCCGCGATCAGCAAGGCCCCGACATAAGCCACGAACGGCCAAGCCCGCACGAAATTCAGGATGATCGCCGTCTTGAACGGCTCCACCTCGGCCAACCGCTCGGCCTGTTCGATACTGGTCAGAGAGACGCCGAACAGCCCAAGGAAAATCATGTATTTCAGCGGCCACAGACGCTCGTGAAGCCCCCAAGGCAACGTCCATTGCGGGATGCGCAACGCCCTTGCAACCTGGTTGAGCAGTTCCTGTAATGCGCCGAATGGGCAGAGCCAGCCGCAATAGGCACCACGCCCCCAGAACAGCAGCGCAGCCGCCACCGCAAACCACAGGATGAACGTCAGCGGGTCGAGCAGGAAAGCCTGCCAGCTAAAGCCGGAAACAACCGAACCGAATAGAGCCAACAGGTTGACCACGGACAATTGCGCATTGGCAAACCAGCCCAGGTAGCACAGCGTGACGGTGAGAAACCCGATGCGGAACCAGTAGAAAGCCCGCTCATTGCGCGTTGCCAGGCTCTGAAAGAAGAAGGCGCCGGTCAGGATCGTCAGCATGACAGCCAGCACGGCGATCTCGAACTTCTTGCCGGCCCAGATCCGTTTCCACAGGGCCTGATGCGCGTCGGCTTCGGACTGCGATGTCAGTTCGTCGACACTTGGGGGAACACTCGCAGCGGGCGGCGGCGCAACGGTGCGGATGTATTTCGGCGGCAGTTGGTAGCCCAGATCGAATGTCGTGAACACCTTTTCGATTGCCGCCACGTCGCGGTGTACCAGTAGCTGAATGCGAAATGGCTTGGTCGGATCAAAGCCACTATCTGCCGGAATCTTGAACAGGTCCGCTTCGTTGAAAACCGGCGCGCCTGCGGCAGCGATCGTGTTGATCCGCTTGTGCATTCGGTCGCGGAACCGAACCGACACGTCATGCTGGATAAGAACAATCCGGTCAAAGATGCCGCCGCGCACATAGCCGGACCCCTTGAAGGAATAGAGCCCCCGCCCCATGATCGCGACAGCATGCTCGCCCTCGTCCAGCCAGTCATCAAGGTTTTCCGCGACAGCCTCTCCGAGCAGGGCCCGCGCAATCGCGGGATGCGACACCAATGCGGCCTGCATCTCGATAAAGGTGGTCTCGGGCGCTTCTTTCAGCGCGCGTTTGGCCGCGCGCGGATCTTCCATTGCCGCAAAGGCGGCATTGACCTGCCCGACATCCAGCGACAGACGGCGCAGCGTGCCATCGCCTTCCAGTGTCATCCAGTCGCTGGCGGCTTCCGCGTCGGGGTTGATTTCAAATTGTGGGCCGGTTCCGGTTTCCTCGACCGCCAAGCCGCCCAAACCAAGCTGGCGAGCAACCTTCAGGCCCGCACGGACGATGGAATCGTCGATCACCATGACCGTGACCGTCGCGCCCGAGATGATATCAAGCTGGTGCGCCGACCCGCCCGCTTCGGCCTCTGCAACGAGGTCCAGACCACGGTAATTGGCCACAAGGGCCTTCATCTTCTTGTCGGGGATACCGATCAGGACGATCGGCTCGGAATGCTTGACCAGTTGAACACCGATCACCTGAGCCTCATCGTCGATGGCCACCATCGTATGGATCGGCTTGCCCGAATACCCGGTGGTCGAGACGAAATCCGAGGTGACAAATGCCCAGCCGAGCCGTTCACCTCCCTTGAGGATCTGTACGGCAGGTATGTCCGAATGGGACGCTCCAAAGGCGTCGGCGCCCTCGACCAGTTCACCGGGCTTGACGTCCGGCAGCAGCTTGGCCAGCACCGTCTCGGCCGCAACGGGGAGCCCGGGCAGCAACATCGCTGCGACAAGCGTCATGATTTTCAGAAGGAAATGAAGGTTCTTCATGCGTCGGCGTCCTTGGGGAAAGGTCGCCCGTCGCTACGCTTTTCGTGGCCAGTCAAAGCCCGACCATGCCCGGCCAGGTCAAAAGAACTTGGCACAAAGTGATGCATGATCGGCGGGCCGCGCGGCGCCGGGAGGATGTTACGGGTATTGAAGACAGGGTGATGGAAGGTTGGGCGGCCGGGCGCCACCTCAATCATGGCAAGCAGTGCAACAGTATCACAACCCACGTTCAGATGGGCCGGGACCGTGCTGCAGCACATCAGACATTCAGCGCAGTCATGGGCCGGCTCGACCGGGTTTCCATCGGCCCCGATCAGCACGGGTTTTGAAACGCCGTCGGCGCAAAGCTCCACTGAAAAAACGTCACCGTCACTGCCCGTTTTGCTCATGCCTGTGGGGCCGTACAAAGCAAGGCTCGCAACCAGGAAAAGGCTGAACAGAGAGGCAATCAGGTTCTTCATGTCAGCACAGGTATCCGTCGTTCGATCAGGGGACTTTGATCTAGCTCAAAGAGGTACCCAAAATGCCAATTTTCTGACATGATGAGACTGCGAAATCGAAAGCACCGCCGATCAGACCGTCAATCATTGATTGGAGTTCAGTATTTTTCCTTGAAAATCTATTTCTTGCCCTCCATTCCGAGGTGAATACTGAAATCGAAAACAATGACCACCCGGGCCAAGTATCCTCTGAGCATACGCTGCGAGGGGCTTCGAATCAACTTATCGTTGCAATGGAAGCCTGTTGAGGCAAGAGGCGGAAAGATACGCCCTGCGGCCTTTATCGCATGTATGCCGACAATGGGGGAGCCGAGAACAAAACACTCCCGACATAGCGAGCACCCTCACGAGTCAGGTGAGAGCTGTCGTGCGAAATCAACTCTCCGTCTGGCGTGAACACCGGGCACTCGCCCTCGCACAAGAGCGCCAGCACGTCGACGAAAACACCCTCAGGAAGGGATTCCCCAAGAATCCGCGACGTTTCCGTATCAGTGGCCGGAGGATCAACTCTCAAGCCCACTTGCGCGTCAAGGTGCAGCGCATCGCGTCGTGAGATGAATCTCTTGCTACCCAACACGAAAATCTTCTGCTCCGCATTGAGGTCGAGGTTTTGCAACACGTCGGCAAAGCGCCTCGCGCTCCACTCTCGCCAACTAAAGGCAAAGATTACGACATCCGCGCTTCGGATCGATTCCAAATCTACCTCTGTCAGATGGGTCTTGGAGCACATTGTTTTATACCCCTCTGCGATTGAAGGGCGTACTTCTTCCCAAGAAAAACCGTAGGTCAACTGGCAGCGTGCGGGGACTTTGATGGTGCTGATGGAATGATCGCCGAACGCTTTATTCTCCAGAACCATATTATAAAAATCTTGACTGAAGCTGTCGCCGACCAGCAAAAGGCTTGGTTTTTGGTTCGAAATAGGCTTATTTCGAACCGTATTGTAGCCGCCTCTCACATAATCCCCATATTCCAATTGGGTCTTCACAAGCCAGGCGCGTTTCTCCTCTGGGAAGCGTTGCACAAGACCCTGGGTCGAAAGAAAGACAAACGCCAGACCTGCAAGGACCGCCGCCCCAAGGCACGACTGAAACAGAATCTGACGAGCGCTGAACAGACCTTTGCGTCGGAAGGGCCGCTCAACAAACCGCCAACTGCCCCAAGCCAGAACAAGGGACAACACTGCCAAACCGATCATCAACCCGTCCGCGGGTTCGCCGTCGGGTGCCGTGATGCGCGCGAAAGCAAAGAGCGGCTGATGCCAAAGGTAAGCCGAGTAACTGATCAACCCGATGAATACTGCGGGCCGCAAGGACAAGAGCCGGCCTACGAAGGTCCGGTCACCAGCGCCCATCAAAATGCCGACCGCTCCCAGCACAGGAAGCAGCGCCCAAAGGGATGGAAAAGGAGTGCCCTCGTCAAAAAACAGGATTGAGTAGAGGATCGCGAGAAGACCAACGCTGCCCAGCCCCTCCCCAACAAGACGACCGGGCGGCCCGCGCCGCGACAGATAGACCGCGGCAAGCGAACCGGCCAGCAATTCCGGCTCTGAATCAATTTCGGTGCAGCTTGGGGGTTCCTTCCTATCAGGACGCTGCAACGAGCCGGGCTCTGAGCAGGTCGATGTTCGCCCGGCCATACATCTGACGTTTCAGGGTCTTGAGACGATTG
>Ga0209344_10000109_pt1 | contig 166968 bp, 141 predicted proteins | sample Cruoilmetagenom6_FD_187293 | JGI IMG/M metagenome (GOLD analysis project Ga0209344, IMG submission 187293) | Oil polluted marine microbial communities from Coal Oil Point, Santa Barbara, California, USA - Santa Barbara Oil Seep Sample 6 (SPAdes)... | ecosystem: Environmental > Aquatic >...
AAAATGCTATCAAAATTTATAACAACAAAAGAATGCACTTATCTTTAAATTTTAATACACCTGATATGGTGCACAATTTAAACTTAAATTAATCCTTAAATCAGTAGCCGTATTTTAGGACGTGACATTTATGCAGAAACTAAACGACATAAAAGAATTTTTTAGAGAATATCCATTATATAAGGAATTTCTGTATATCGAAAATTACGTTAGAAATGAAAATGGTATAGTTGACCCATTTGATTTCTATGGTTTATCGTTTGAATATTTTTGCGAAGAAGAGCAAACCAACAGAACTTTCGAAATAGATTTACCTGTTTCCGTTAAGGAACATTATGGTAAACTTCCTGGCGACAAAATTCCGAATGATTTTTTTGATGAAAACAATTTCTTGAATTACAAAATTCATTTAATCGGTCTATGTAAATCTTGCCAAAAGAAACAAACAGATTTCCTTATTTCTGTTAAAAGCAATCAAGAATTTCCTAATAATAGAGATAACATTATGTCATCATCTTCAAAGGGTTTTATTCACAAAGACATTGTTGAAGATAAAAAAATTCAAGTTTCTCTGACTAAAGTTGGTGTTTTTCCTGAACAAAAAGTGGAAATTGATAAATCAGTTCAACAATATTTTGACAGAGAAACTAATAATTGGTATTACAAAGGAGTTAAGCTTTACCAACAAGGTTTCGGAATTGGCTCTTTATCATATTTCAGAAGAATAGTTGAAAAAGAATTATTGAGCATTTTATCAAATGTAAGTGAATTGAATTCTTCTGACCCAAAATTGAAAAAACTAATTGAAGATTTCAATAAAAACTCAAAGATAAGTTCTCTTTATAAAAATTCTTTTTCTCTACTTCCAAAATCATTGCAAATACTTGGAGATAATCCTTTTGATGTTTTGTATAGCTTAACTTCCGAGGGATTACATAATTTGACGGAAAAAGAGTCTTTGAATAAAGCTGATAAAATTCATAAGCTTCTTGATTACGTAGTTAAAAAACTATATGAAGAAAAATCTGAATTAAACGATATTAGAGAATTATTGAAAGATTTGAAAAAATAAAAAACGTTTTACAACAAAGAACTGTGCTAAAAACCCAGTTATTTCCAATATTTTTTATGCTTTAAGGGCAAAAAATATCAGAATAACTGCTCAAGAGCTATATTCCTAATTTACTTCTATATGATTGATCAAATGGTAGACCTGACTTTGCTATTGCAAATGCTTGTTTTAATAACTTATTACATATAGCAATCAATGCTAACTTTTTACTCTTTCCTTTTGCTACTATTCTGTCATACATCTGTTTGCATGATTTCGTAATGATTGATAAATTACAAAACTGCAAAGCAGTTTTTGCTAATTAGTAAATTGCAAACATTATCTTTACCTAGCGCCTAACTAATCTTATACGGACGTTAGCTACCATGCAATGAGACTTTTTCAAACAATTATATTTATCATTCTTATTTCAAGTTGTAAAACAACTTTGAATGAAATAAAGAGAACTGAAATTCAAGTAGATTATCAACACTATATTTCGGGAAAACCAAAAATTTACAATCGATGGAAAAGAAAAATTGAGTCCCGTATTTATGATAGTGAAGGCAAGTTAATTAAGATTTATGGTTATGGAGAGAGAGGCGGATTTAGTAAATCGACTTGGAATCCTAAAGACTCTTCAATTGCGATTACTTCAGTTAGTTCTAGAAACTACAGGAAATTAGATTTTATAGAATATTTCAAATATGATGAAAACGATAAGCTCATAGAAAGCTCATATTTTAGATGCCGAGACAATAAAATTCATCATTTAGCCTATAAAGATATATTTTATCACAAAGTTGACTCTATGGATTTGATTGTCTTCAAAGAGAATGGAGAGATAAGAACAAAATCAAGAGTCAATTTAAAGTTACCAAAAGAATTAAATGACAAAATATACAATCAAAAAGAAACAAATTTTGGAACAAAAATTGTCCTTACTGAAAAGCAAGAATTCATTTACGACAACAAAAATAGGTTAGTAAAAGTCTTGCATAAAGATGAGAGTGATAATTTATTAGGATACACGAAGTTCAAATACAAGAAAATAAAAACATGGTAGCTAACATGCTGTATAGTTAATTGTTGGTTAAGTAGTTTAGTTGGCTTCTTCTCTATTTGAAACTCCACAAAATCTGTTCGCAGATTTCGTAATGTTTGATAATTTACAAAACTGCGAAGCAGTTTTTGCTAATTAGTAAACCGCAAATTGTATCTTTACTTAGCGCCCTACAATTCTTATATGGGCGTTAGCAAAAATTGAGATATATAGTTAAAGAAACCACAATATGAAAAAAATTCTAATAATCTTCATCTTAGTATTTTCAGGATATGATGGAATTAATGCTCAAGAAACAAAAATAAAACTAGAAGCCAAACAACTTCATATAAACTACCTAGATAGCAATTACAATGAATTAACAACAAATCCTATTGGATTAAATGTCAATTTAACGTATGATACTTTTTTCAAAAATTATGTAATTGTTTATACAGATGTTGAAGGAAGAAGGAATAGGATAAGATGGAAATTTATTACTGAAAATGACGCAGGAGATATAATCATGCAGGATAATCATGGCAAATATGCATATCTTATAGATAAAATTGAGACAAATGGAACTTTAATTTTTTTAGGATATGAACTTGACGAATATCAAAGAATTTCAGTTCTTAAAGTTTCTCAAATAAAATAAATCAATTTATGACAAAGTAGAACCAGTAAAGTATGCTTTCCAATTATCCTTTGTTGCTGAGTAATTGGACTGAGTATTTGACTCAAGTCAACAGACTGATAACCAGGCTAAAAATAAAAAACTTTTGCTAACACTCTGTATAGTGCATTGTGGGTAAGGTGGTTTGGCAAGTCGAGTAGCTGTTTGCAAGCTCGCAAAATCCGCTAGCGGATTTTGTAAAAAAGCAAAGAAACAAAACCGCAAAGCGGTTTTTGCTAGGTGCTAAAATGAAATTGTATCTTTATCAAAACCACAACGACACCATATTTGGGCGATATCTCCGAAGCTAAGTTTGAAGAAGAGTTTGAAACTTTTTCAGAAGCATTTTTTTCAATCTACTCCAATGGCTTAATTGAAATTGAATACTTATCAAATACTGCACAATATGCTTTAACCACCCACGATGTTGGACCAATAGACCCATTTACTATTGAAAGAGTTATTTGTCGTGGTAGTGACCAAGGAACAGTTGTAAACTGTGCACAAAATTATGTTAGATTTTCTATTGAGGGATGCCCAGTAGAGATATCAGACGCAAGTGGTACTTGGGTAGCTTCAACTCAATGCTAAATTAATATACGCTTGACAATCTAGATTGTCAAGTGTATATTTTATAAAAACAATTAATATGAGAGCCTTAATTCTATTGTTATTTTTAATTAAGATTGATTGTATTGCCCAAAAACCAATGAACAAAAAACTTATAGATAGTAAATTAGATTCCATTCTAGTTGAATCTAATCTACTGTATAAATATTTAAGTTCAGAAATTGAGGCAGACGCGCTAATTGATAAAGAAAAAATTCAAACTGTCAACAGGTTATCCTATCTAAGCGGAGATACATTAAGAGTAATTTACATTAATAAAGAAATAAAATGCATTTATGAAGTGGTATTTGTTGGACACTTTTCAAAACCTATCTCTCTTGACACAAGAGAACGTAGTTTAAATTTATATGAAGATAGTTTATTCAAAATTAAGGACATATTAACCTCAAATCTTATAAACGACAGTTTACCAGTTGGTTACAATTCTAAAAATATAATTATACCTGAAGATAATGGATTTAGATTATATAAAATTACGACAACTCAACTTCCAAATATCATTCCGTTCGGTAACGATTTTTTATATAGGTTTGACATAAAAGGCCGTCTTAAAGATAAAGCCATTTTTTATAACTTTAAGCCAAAGTCTTATGATTCAAAAACTTTTAAATTAATTTTAGTGTACAATAAAAATATTCCTTTTTTATTTTCAACTGACATAGTAAAGTTTAGATTATACTGTAAAGATATTGATATAAAAGAATTTACAGCATATTCACCTCGAAATAGGATATATTTTACATTCAATAAATTAACAAATAAAATCATAACACATTACTAAATAAAGCCCATAACATTAAACATATTGCATAGTGAGTCAGCAGGTTAAGAAAGTTTATTTACTGTTTGATACTCCGTAAAATTCGCTCCCGATAGCTATCGGGACGAATTTTGTAGAAAATGAAAATGTACAAAATCGCTCTGCGGTTTTTACTATTTAGCCCCGAAAGCTTTCGGGGGCAAATTGTATCTTTACTAACCTCACTACGCACCATATTTGGGCGTTAGCTGCAAGCACTAAACCAAATATAATTTATGACAGAAATAAAAGATAAAGTAACCATTGGACTTCGATTAGCTTCAATGTTAGTTGACCATTTTGCTATGACTTTCATAGCGATGTTTATAATTATGCCAGGATTTGCTTTAAGTGCGTTTGACGCTTTTAATCTTGACCACGATCCATCTTCATTTGGTTTTGGTGGAATGTCATTTCTTTTTGCTTTCGGGTTTTCTGCATACTTCAACAAGGACATATTTAATGGACGAAGTCCAGCAAAGAGAATTCTAAAAATGCAAGTCATTGACAACAAGACAGGATTAGTTGCAATTCCGTTAAAATGCTTAGTTCGCAATTTATCTATAGTCCTTTGGCCAATTGAAGTGATATTCGTGCTCATTAACCCCAAAAGGAGACTTGGCGATAAAATCGCAGGAACTAGAATTGATTATGTTGAAAATCCTGAAAAGACAAAAATGGATTGGTCAAAATTTACAGTTGCAATATTGATTGCAATATGCTTTTCTGCTCTTATTTCACTTCCATTTATCTTAAAAAAATCACAATGGAAAACGGACAAAGTTTCATATGTCGAGAGTTCGTTTAACAAAACTAAAAGTGACAACTTTGAAGAATCTGAAAACAAAATCTCCGATTTATTGACTTCAAAATTTCCACTTGACAGTCATATTTGTTTTTTAAAGTTTGTTTCTAAAGAAAGTAGCAGTATGAGTACCAGACAGAGATTATATGACATAAACCTAAAAGAAGAATAAAAAAGCCAGCAGCTAACATTAAATATAGTGCATAGTGTGTCAGTGGGTTAAGAAAGTTTTTTTACTCTTTGATACTCCGTAAAATTCGCTCCCGATAGCTATCGGGACGAATTTTGTAGAAAAGAAAATGTACAAAATCGCCCTGCGATTTTTACTAATTAGTTTTTACCAAATTGTATCTTTACTAACCTCACTACGCAACATATTTGGGCGTTAGCATTAATTGGAATGACTAAATTTAATACCATCTTTTTTTTAATAATATTTTCAACCAGTTGTTTTGGTCAAAGGTGCTTATGGATTGACGTACTTTCAAATGACTCAATATATTTACAAGCAAACAAACTTGAGGTTAAGCCTAAAGATGGATTTTGGAAAATTGAAAATATATACGGGGATACCAACCTCGTAGCTTTCGTAGAAATATTAGACCAAAAACCTGAATATTTTAAATTGCAATCTAATTACGGTAATCTTATTTCTGAAGGGAACTATTTTAACGACACCATTTGGACATTCTACTTTGAAGACTTAAAGATTGATACAACTTATAAGGTTGGTAATTGGTATTATTTTTTGACAAGAAAACCTTTTAAAATACCATATAATCGATATGGAGACTATACACAATATTTAAGGCATCCCAATGGTCATCTTAAAAAGGAAATCATATATAAGAAGAACAAAGGAAATGTAGCAGAGATCTATTACAACAATGAAGGTATCCCAGAGTCTATAAACAATAGCCAATATGATTATTCATTAACCTATCCTTTTTACTTCCATTCTTACAGATATAAAATTGAAGGTTGGATTGATTATGATACAACCCATGAATATGGAATTACTACACCAATGATTCGGTTTAAAAATGCCAATCTTCTGCTTGACACTAACGCTTTTATCGAAGAAATTATTTATTCAAAAAAGGGCAAACATAAAAAAATAGAAATAGATAAATAAAAAACTAATGCTAACATTAAATATATTGCATAGTGAGTCAGCAGATTAAGAAAGTTTAATTGCTATCTGATACTCCGTAAAATTCGCTCCCGATAGCTATCGGGACGAATTTTGTAGAAAATGAAAATGTACAAAATCGCTCTGCGATTTTTGTTCTTTAGTAAATTGAAAGTGTTATTTTTATCTATTCACAACAAACCATACAGAGGCGTTAGCAAACATTAATTGCATGAATAAATCAATTCTAATTTTACTTTGGCTCATTCTTGCATTTGGGTGTTCAAACAATAAAGAGCAGAGCATTCAGAAAGAAGATATTGAAGCCAAAAAGAATGAAATACTGACCCCATCTAAAGACTTTGAAATTATTCAATCAGATGGTTCTTTAATAATCAGAGACTCGAAGCTTTTAATTGACCCATTTATGTTTGGAAATGACCCATTAAAAAAATTGTCAAATAGGGTTAATGTTAAAATCTATAAACAGACATACTTAAACAGGCATTTTGACAACCAGACAGATACATCATTCACTATGAAATTTACAACTGATTCTTTTGAAGTATTTAAAGTCCATAATGAAAATTGGTTAATAAAGGCAAATGTCTATTCTAAAGAATTTGCAATTCTAAATTATATTCAAATTGGCATGAAAAAGAAAAAGTTCACTAGCCTATTTAGTGAATATAAAATTGACGAAGTACCGGATATTGTTCAAATAGAAAATATTGAGGTGACTAATTGGATTAACATTCTATTCCAAAGTGATACACTTTTTAGTATTAAATTCAATGGATATGTTGATTAAGAAGAACATGCTTTATAAAAAGTCAGTTTCAATTTTAGTCCTCAGTTTTATAGGCCTTCTAAGTCTTAAAGGACAGAACAAAGAATTCTTGATTTGTTTTGATTTTGACTCTTCAAAGGTTGATCGTGTTGTTGAATCTGAGATTGAAAAAATTGCGAAAATTATTAAATCTGATGATTATGCATTTATCAAGATATTCGGATATGCGTCTACTACAGGAGATTCAATTTATAATATGGAATTGTCTAAAAAAAGAGCTTATTCAGTATACAATAGAATAAATCAAATATCTAAAATAGATGACGATAGATTTTATATGACTTGGATTGGAGAATCTCCTGATGACTATGACCTACATTATGAGAATTCACACCCACAGAGTAGATGTGTCGATATATTAATTCAAACAGAAAAATAAAAAACTACACACAACAGTCTTTATAGTTCATTGTGGTTAAGGCAGTTTAGTAAATTATAGTAGCTATTTTCAAGTTCGCAAAACCCACTTTCGGATTTTGTTTTTGATAGCAATTTATAAAACCGCCAAGCGGTTTTTGCTAAGTGCTAAACTGAAATAGTATCTTTAACTTTTTAACGCATAGATCTTAACGAACATTCGAAAAAAGTGAGACTAATCTTATCAATCATACTGACATTTATAATCCTTCAGAGCTTCGGACAGGACTTCGAGATTGTGGAATCTGACAGTATTGTTGATAAACTGAAAATTGATAGCTTAAAAACTGTCGAGACATATACTCTTGACAATTTCGACTACTATGTTGGATGGTATGAAAACGCAAACCAAAAAGACTACGGCCTAAGATTATATGTTTACGACCCTAGTGGGAATCTAATCTACAGGTCCAATAGTTTTATGGACAGCTACACTCACAGTTTGACATTTTTTAAGTCGGACAAAAATCCTGACCAAACTATAATACTAGGACATAGCAGCAACGAATATTCTTGGGGAAACGAAGTTTACTCACTCACAAACGGTAAATTCAATCATATTGGACTGCTTGACCTTGGAACTATTGATTCTATGGATATGCCTTGGGACATTTCAAATTACACCCAAATATGGACTGAATCGGACGGACTGAGATTTACTTTTAGCTACGACTCTTTGATATATAAACCAGGGGGAAAGTATGATCAAATATTGACCAAAGAGCAAATTGAATATCAATATAAAAATGGACAGCTAAGAGAAAAAATAACAAACTAGGCACAAAAAGCGTAATCGTTGCACAAACTGAAAATTGGATTAAAACCAACTTATTGAATACGTTTTAAAGGAAGATTATATTCAATTGAAGTAGATTTTGAGTAAGTTACTGAGCTTAGAACATCGCAAGCAACACACTCAATATATTCAATTGTTAACCAGTAATTTAAATTAGGCAATTTACTCTTTGATACTCCGACAAAATCGCAATTGGAAAATTCACAAGCACCAAGCCAACAGTATTTACTTTACTCCATTTTGCCTTCCCAGGTCAACTCATAAGAAAAACCGTTTTCTGTATTGATTTTCATCTCTGCATCCAACTGACTTGCTAAAGTTTCAATCAACAAGAATCCAAAAGATTCATCACTGTTAAATTTTTTGCCCTCTGCTAGGCCTATTCCATCATCAGCAATGGTGAGTACAATCTTATTGGCTACTTTTTTAAATTCAATCCGTATAGTCCCTTCCCTTCCATCAGGAAATCCATGCTTAAGCGAATTGGAAGTAATCTCATTAATAATCAATCCACAGGGTAAGGAGTCGTCTAAGGACAACTTAATGGGTTCAACATCCATTACCAACCTCACCTTTCTTTCGTCCGTGCCATAAGTTTGCACCAGCATAGGCATCAATTCTTCGATATAGCTACTAAAAAGGGCTTCCTTGTAATCTTTTTTTCGATAAAGGCTCTCATGGATCAAAGACATAGACGCAATTCGACTTTTACAGTCTAAAATTATCTTTTTCAACGACTCATCAGTAATGTATTGGTTCTGTAATCCTAACATACTACTGATTACTTGTAAATTATTTTTCACTCGATGATGAATTTCACTCAATAGAGACTCTTTAACTTTTAATTCTTCTGAAATGCGCTTTCGCTGGATGGAGAGGTTTTTATTTAGTTTTCTGTTTTTTATTAGATAATAGATCGAAGCAAAAAGTAAAAGCAAAGTAATCACTGCTATAATCAAAGTTAACTCCAACTGATTTCGAGTCTTCTTCTCTTCTTCTGCATAAATTTTCGCACGCTCTTCAGCAAATTGTTGTTTCAACTGTGCTTCTTCTGCCTCAAGTTGATACTTTATGGCATCGCTTTGAAGTGCATTCGGGTTAAAATTGATACTGTCTTTTAATTGTACATACTGCTCTAAATGATCGAAACTTAACGTAGGATGGTTTAACTTTTTATGGATTTTATACAATGAAAAATTTGCTTCTTCCAACAATTCAATCAGTCCATGCTTCACTGCCAACTCATACCCTTTTTGAGCACTTTCTAAAGCTTCATGCAATTGCTTTTTGACCAAAAACACCTTTGCATCATTTAAATAAGACTCGCAAAGTCCTATTTCATAAGATGATTTCAGGAACTCTTCTTTAGCTAACTTACTGTAGTAAAAACAACTATCATACTTTTGAAGTTCAAAATAGGCTGTTACTAAATAATTATAAGTCGCACCTGCATCAATTGCATAATTCTCCTTTTTCAAAAACTCCAGGGCTTCAAATTGCTTATTCATCCCCTTTCGAAATTCCTTTTGTTTTATTTCAACTAAGCCAATATTTGAAAATGCCTCATAATAGCCGTAATCGTATTTTGCATTTTTAAACAACATACTGGCTAGTTCGTAATATTTTTTGGCATCTCTGTAATTGGTTAAGTAATAAAAAGTATTGCCCAGCTGCAAGTAAGAAATAGCCATTTTTTGCTGATCGCCAGCAGCTTTATTCAATTCTAGAGCTTTAAAGGAGGAGATGAGCGATTCTTCATAATTGCCTAAATCATATTCTATTCTTGCTTTTCGAATGCAAATGACTCCTAATTCTGCTTTATTATCGAGTTGTTCAAAATACTTGTAAGCTAGATCCAATTGATAATTGGTAGAATCTCTATTTCCTAAATAGTAGTATAAGGAGGATATCATTTTATGAAAAGTGGCCATAGAAAGTGTATCTCCATTATTTTCAGCAATTGAAATCGCATCTAATAATACGGGAATCCCCCTTCTGTATTCATAGTTTCTTTGATAGAACTCCGTCCTTTTCGTTATGATTTTCCTGAAGTTTTCTCCTATCAGGTTTTTCAATTGAATTTTTTCGAAAGCTGTCGTATAGTATTCATACTTCTCTTGATTCTTATCAAAATAATGATGGATTGAATCCACTAAATTTTGAGCCTTTTCAAATTCAGAGAGTCTATTATTTGCCTCATTAGGAAAAACATCGGCACAAAAAAAAGACAGCACTATTAATAGCACTTTGGGGGAGTAGTTTGTAATCATTAGGAAAACTTGATATCGACGAAAATAGTGAATCTTTTCAAATTTAATCATGTATTCTAGCAATAGAAATTAGATTGACAAATCACTTATAATTCTTTTATTGATTATACCTACTCTACTTATTATCAAATGCAAAATTCGCAATGAGTTGATCCGCTTTTTTATTCCGCTATTTGTTCTATATTTAAATTCCAAAATTTAAGCTAGAATATACATGCGTAAATCATTTTATTTAGGATTGTTTCTGCTACTTTTCATTCCACTTGTTACAGTTGCTCAAAATTATAATGCTTGTGTTAAAAGTTCACCTATTCATATTGTCGTATTAGGTAGTTCTACTGCTGCTGGTTCAGGCCCAAGTTCCATTGATAGTGCATGGGTAAACCGTTATAGAAGACATATTCAATCCATTAACCCTAACAATCAAGTTACTAATTTAGCTGTAGGTGGGACAACTACTTATCACATTATGCCCGACTGGTTTTCAGACTCAACCAAACCAACTCGGAACACGACCAAAAATATTTCGGAGGCGATAAGATTAAGTGCTGATGCAGTTATTATAAATATGCCTTCGAATGATGCTGCCAACGGCTTTATAGCTGCTGAACAATTGTCAAATTTCAGAACCATTAAAAATGTTGCAGATAGTTTTAACGTAAAAGTTTGGGTGTGTACCACTCAACCTCGAAACTTTTCCAATGCTAAAAAGCTTATTCAATTAGAAGTTAGAGATTCTATACTAGCCGAATATGGAGCATTTGCTATAGATTTCTGGACTGGAATGGCCGACAGTATAAATGGAATAAATAACATTTATAATTCTGGTGATGGAGTTCATGTAAATGGACTAGCCCATAGAGAATTAAATAATCGTGTAATCAACAAACTGATTCCCAACCATCTTTCCGACACTTTAAATTATCTAGACTTTACAATTCAACTCTCCATTAATGAACAATTATGTGGTGATACTGCTGATCTTATAATGGCTATAGTTTCAAATTTAGGGCCCACTTACCTTGCATCTCTTTCCATCAAAACAGCAATAACTTCACCCACTCAAACCACTCTTATTTCATCACCGACGACTGGTGGATTAAACAGTTGCGCAACTGACACCGTTCTCTTTTCGATAAATACTTCAGCCGGAGGGAAATTTCAAGTTCATTCATTCATAGATGCTTCCGATACCATACCTACCAACGACACTACAATGCAATTTCATATGAATAGAATTGGAATTCCTAGCATTTTTTCTACTGACACCTCCTATTGTCCTAACGATAGTGCAAAATTATGGGCCTCAGCTATAAATCAACAACACATTGTTTGGTACGATTCGCTTCACAGCTCTATTCCTATCCATTTCGGTCAATCTTATTCCTTTTTGCCTTCCAACAGTAAAAATGATCTTTATGTAGAAGCAGTTTCTGGTCCATTACACTTTAAAGAATCATTCGACCTAACCAGAAACACAACGACCAATTACAATGGACAAATGTTTGATATTATTGCTAATGATACCATTATTTTAGACAGTTTAGAGGTACCAATTAATACTTTAGGAAACCAAAAAGTAGTGGCATATTATCGGTATGGAAGTCATAAAAAATCGGAAAATATTGTCGGCAATTGGACCTACTGGGGTGTGGATAGTGCGGTAATAACAACAGTAGGTGAATTAGCAGTATTCAACTTTTCAGCTAAACAATTAACTCCTAACGACACTTTCTCTATTTATATCCATATGTTGAACCCAACATCTAGGCTATCTTACCAAAACTCCTCGGCTTCCATTTTTACCAATCCCCGATTAACTGTTCCTAGTGGTTCAGGAATAACCAATACTTTTGGAACGATTTACTATCCTCGAAATTTTTCAGGTAAATTGCATTACCATTATGGTTTTAATCCAAAGGGTGACTGTCAATCACAACGAATAAAAGTAACCGCCTTCCAAAGTCTTCCATACTTAGACCTAGGGAATGACACAACGATTTTAGCTACAGATAGTCTTTTCCTTTCTTCTATAGGTTTTAGTCAGCCGAGATGGAGTAATGGAGATTCGACCACTCAGCTATTGATTAGTAACACCACCTTTGGAATTGGCACTCACGCTATCTATTTAAGTGCATTGGACTCTTTGGGTTGCTTAAATTCAGATACTATCACAGTAACCATCACCGGCTCTACAGGACTAAATATTAACTCACTAGATGCCATCAATATCAGCCCTAACCCTACCAACGGAATTGTAAAGATTCGAGGGGGCATTAAAACAAGTTCCACCATTTGGATATCAAACCATTTAGGTGTGAAAGTTTTTGAATCATCCACCTCCTTTGATGTTATTGACTTGAGTAGGTTCCCCAAAGGAATCTATTACTTAAGTATCTTCGATGAGGAAAAAAAAGTTACTAAAAAAATTATACTCCAGTAAAACAGCTGTGAATAAAAAAAGAGAGTATGGTGAGACACTCTCTTCTTCATTTCGGTTAAACTATGTTTGTCAAGTTTCAAAGCTTAAGAATTCCTATAAATTTGATGAACAATAGTAGGAAATATTTAAATTGATTAGGTCAAAGTAATGTTAATTACCTCTTGATCCCCGGGCTTTGAAGTGTTGAATTGAATATCTGTGGAAGCATTCTCAACTGACCAATTATTCATTCTTTCGTACAATTGAAAAGTACCTAAAGGTATATACTTACCAGTTTGTACATCCAATTTAGCTAAAACAAAGTCCAGATAACTTTCAGTATCGGAACATCCACCAAAAAAACTAGCACTTGCTTCAATATACTGTCGAGGGTAAGTATTGTTCGGAGCAAGTAATTCTTCATTCCAAGTTCCACTTGCATTCATACATTTTGAACCAGTTGTTTCAATTCTAATTAAATCGTTTGTCTTGTTAGTTATATTTACAAATCCACCGTATCCCATGATAGTAAAATTTATGTTTTCTTACTCTATTTAAAATAGGCTTTTCAGAATCCGCCTTACTAACCAAAACCAAATTGTAGCTACTCAATCGAAAGGGTTGATTTTAATTACGGTGTAAAGTTGGGGTAAAAACAAGGCCAAAGCTAGGGTACTTTTACGTGATTTATTAAAACAGGTATTACCACCATGTAAGAGGCAACTTTCGTTGAATAATATCACACGTGATTTTGGTCAAGTCAACATCTTTACTATATTTAACCTCAAAACTCTTATCATCATTTTTAATTTACTAAACTAATCTTACCACTATGGAACACACATTAGATGCATACAAATTCTCCATTAACTATTGGAATCAATGCCGGATCTCAGCTGATACGGTTACCGCACTCATAGCTGATGGTCATTACTTTCATATCACCAGAGATATGTATGACTTTTGGATCAACATAAACCCTGAGTATATTCATGCCTACGTTGGAGTGGATGCAGTGCCTTATTCTAAAATTGGTTTTATTTTAATCGATTCTACCAATGATAGCAACCCAGACACTGTAACTATAGAAAATATATTTTATGCTCCCTATCGGTATGGTTTCGATTCTATGCAAACCATTCCCACATTTGCTGCAAATGGAGTTCCCAATATGAATGTTGGTATTCTTGCTGGATTGGAACGTTCATTTAGATGGAATTTAAACCGTAAAAACTGGATTGAAACTAAAATTGCAGAAGGGGCTAGTGAAACCTCGGGAATCTTTCAAGCCATCCACATCCCTATGTCCGATTTAAATTCAATCTTCGGAGAAGGAGATGCTCAAACAGCTGTTGTTGTATTTGGCCTCAAAGAAGATAATACCGTTGAACTACTAGTTTGGAGCGAAGATTTTAATGTTCAAGAAGATGTCGAAGATGTTGCCCGACCTATCCCTCCATTTGGAAATATAGATAATTATAACCTTCTAAAAATAGCTTTGGGTGTTTAGTATATGCTTCGGGAGTTAATGATTAAACTTTCTTGGATTTCTCCTTTTGTTTTATTTATTGGAATTTTAGGCATTTTCTTTAGGTGGAAAACATTCGGACTATTCGAATGGACGATTTCATTTTTTCTATTGATTTTCTGTATTATAGATTTCTGTTCTCGATATATTTTGGAGTGGTTCAATCTAGAGAGTAATTTATTATTACTTTCAATTTATACAGTAATTGAATATCTATTTTTATCGATTCTATATACCCAGTTTTTTCCAACCAAAGGTGAAAGGAAACTTCAACTTATAGCTATTTCAGGAGGAATACTTATTTTGATTACCTTCTTTTCGAAACTAGCTCCACTAAATGTGCTGATGTTTCAACTCTACGATGGTTTGATTGCCAACCTTTTTAGTTTAATTTTTGGTCTGTTCTTCATTTATAAAATTTTAGCCGATGGGATGGAGTCAACCAAGCAACAACGATTATTGAATAGCATCATTATTATGTATTCAGGAATACAACTATTTATGGCGCTCACCATCAACTTTATGGTCAATATGGATGTGGAGTTGGTCTTTTTCTTTTGGCTAATTCGCTTGATTGCGTTATCAATATTTTATCTAAAACTAGCTCAAATTATATGGCAAACTGGCAAGAAGGTAGTACAATAGCAATATGGCTAGCGGTGGGATTTTTTCTTCTAATCCTCATTATTGGTGCGCTCCTTTTTTTTACTCAAATATACATCAAACGAAAAATAAAAGATGCCAACACATTGGCTAATGCAAAATTAGAACATCAAAAGACACTATTGATCAACAGTATAGAAACTCAAGAAAAAGAACGCTCAAGAGTTGCAGCCGACATCCATGATGGATTGCTATTTGAACTTAGTTTGCTTTCGATGCTCCTCAGCCAACCTGATAAAGGGGAAGAAGCAAGGAAATTATTGGACAGTTGTACTAAATTGGCCAGACAAATTTCACATGACCTTACTCCCCCTCTTATTGAAAGCTGTCATTTAAATGAAATCTTACACGGATACCTCGATCAAATCTCAAACCATCATACAACTCTTTACCAATCAGGGATAACAGAAATTAACTTTAACACACCCTTTAAATTAAGTTTAGTACGGATTGTTCAAGAAATTTTAAATAATACGATCAAACATGCTGAAGCTAAACACATTCATCTATCCATAAGGACCTCCGAAAATTATATTGCGTTGTTATATAAAGACGACGGAAAGGGATTTGCTCCTGAAGACCTTTCTGAAGGATTAGGTCAACGAAACATGGGTATGCGCATCGATTTATTAAATGGTCGTTTTAAACTCAAATCAAGTCCTGGCAAAGGCGTACAATACACAATTTTGATCCCAACAATTAACCAGCATGAAACAAATTAAACTAGGTATTATAGACGATGAAAGTCTTATCTTAAACTTATTAGAAGATTTTTTTAATGGACAAGACGACATTGACGTGTTAGTTACCAGTACTTCAGGAAGTGCACTTCTTAACGAATTGGAACAATCTAACACAATTCCTGATGTCTTTCTAGTAGATTTTAAAATGAATGACCTCACCGGAACCGAATTAACAGAAGCATTAAAACTTAAATATCCTGATGTGCGCGTAATATTAATCAGTTCTTATTATAAAAAATCACTGATTGGCTATATGTTACGAAATAATATTGATGCCTTTTTACCTAAGGGAATTGAACCGAATGAGCTCGCACGAATCATCAGAATTGTGGATAGACGAGGTCATTTCTTTACCAACGAACAAATTGAAGTAATGCGCACTCAAATCTCGAATAAGGTTCCTGCTCCTAAGTTTGACGACGAAATTCTCTCAGCTAGAGAAAAAGAAATTTTAATTGCCATTTGCGAGCAGTTAACCTCGAAAGAGACTGCCGAAAAGTTGTTCATTACCACAAGAACAGTAGAAGGACATCGGAATAGTTTATTGCAAAAAACTGGAGCTAAAAATAGTGCTGGACTAGTAATCTATGCCATTAAAAACAACCTTTACGACCCCAATGATTTAATCATGTAGACGTCATTTATTGCAACTTTATTCAATTGGTTTTACAACTTTCCCATTTACATTTGGTGGTATCAAGTCCAATACGGCTTCGCAAATAATCTCTTTCAAACCTCTAGCCAATTGCTTTTTTACAAAGTACTTATGGGTTAACAACCCTACAGATCGCAATGGTACAGGACGTTCAAATTCGACTAATTTCATTTTCTCTTCTTCGGAAAAATCCAGTGTGGACAGATAGGGTAAGATGGTTATTCCACTGCTCGCTTTGGTGAAACGCAATAAACTTCCCATAGAACCAGACTCAAACTTAAAATTAACTTCATTCTTTGGGTTCTGACTAGATAATTCACAGATTTGATGAACTTGCGCTCGCATGCAATGACCTTCTTCCAAAAGCCATAGTTTCGAATAATCGAGATTGTCTACACTTATTTTCGCAATTTTCTTTTCAGTAGTACAGTCATAAACCAAAAAAGGCTCCGTATATAACTCTTGCTCTTCAAGATCATTATCTTCTAGTGGTATGGCCAAAATACCAATATCTAATGTTCTAATTTTTAATGCATGCTGAATTTGTGAAGTGGTCATTTCTTTAACCACGATTTGAATTTTAGGAAATCGATTTGAAAATTGGGTCAAAAATAAGGGCAGTAAGTAGGGAGCAATGGTAGGAATAATTCCAATTTTTAACTCTCCTACCATCTCCCCTTTCAATTCTTGTACAACATTCTTTAAAGAATCTATTTCGTTTAATACAATTCTAAGTCGTTCTATAATTACCTCTCCTTCTGAGGTTACAGAAACTGGCTTTGTTTTGCGATTAAAAATTTTCACCCCTATTTCAGCCTCAAATCGACCTATCATAGTACTCAAAGTAGATTGAGTAATAAAACATCGCTCTGCTGCTGCTTCGAAATTCTTCAAATCAACCACTGCTAATACATACTGAAATTGCTGAATATTCATAGCCAGCGAAAGTAGTAATTATTGACAACATCAATAATTAAGTTGACAATATAGTTTTTATAAACAATATTAATGATGCATATTTGCAACGTTAACAATCCATTAATAAGATGAAAAGAAATTTACTAATTGGGATAAGCATACTATTGTTTGCTTCCTGCAGCAGCACAACAAATGAAGAAGGAATGGAAGCTGAAGGCGGCTGTCCATTTGGTTTTGATAAGAAAAAGTCCACAGGACAAGTCATTAAAGGAGAAGGTACCACCAACAAAGACTGGTGGCCCAATCAACTTGACCTAACGGTTCTTCGTCAACACAGTGAATTATCCGACCCTATGGGAGAAGCCTTTCATTATGAAGACGAATTTAACAGCTTAGATTACGAAGCTCTAAAAAAAGACATTGCAGCGGTTATGACGGATTCCAAAGAATGGTGGCCAGCTGATTTTGGAAACTATGGGCCATTTTTCATTAGAATGGCTTGGCACAGTGCAGGTACTTACCGAACAGGAGACGGAAGAGGAGGCTCAAGAGAAGGACAACAGCGATTTGCCCCTTTAAATAGTTGGCCCGACAATGCCAATCTAGATAAAGCCAGAAGGTTACTATGGCCAATTAAGCAAAAGTATGGTCGAAAAATATCTTGGGCAGATTTAATGATACTAACAGGTAATGTTGCACTTGAGACCATGGGTTTTCAAACCATTGGTTTTGCAGGAGGACGTGAAGATGTTTGGGAACCTGCCAATAATGTGTACTGGGGATCAGAAAGTAAGTGGCTAGATGATAATCGCTACTCCAAAGACCGAGAATTGGAAGAACCTCTTGCAGCAGTGCAAATGGGACTCATTTACGTGAATCCAGAAGGTCCCAATGGAAACCCTGACCCAGTTGCAGCTGCAATTGATATTAGAGAAACCTTCGGTAGAATGGGGATGAATGATGAAGAAACTGTTGCCTTAATCGCAGGTGGCCACACATTAGGAAAAACACATGGTGCAGCAAGTGGAGATCATCTAGGAGCGTCACCAGAAGGTGCAGAAATCGAAGAACAAGGATTAGGTTGGAAAAGTGATTACGCTAGTGGAAAAGGTAAAGACGCCATTACCTCAGGTCTAGAAGTTATTTGGACTGAAACACCTGCACAATGGAGTCAAGGATTTTTTGAAAGTCTATTCGAAAATGAATGGGAATTGACAAAAAGCCCTGCCGGTGCTCACCAATGGGTAGCTAAAAACCCGAAGAAAATGTATCCAGATGCATTTGACAAAGATAAAAAGCACAAGCCCACTATGCTCACCACTGATTTATCTTTGAGAGAAGATTCTATTTATGAAAAAATTTCCAGACGTTTTTATAATAACCCTGAAGAGTTTGAAGCAGCATTTGCTAAGGCGTGGTTTAAATTGACGCATCGTGATATGGGTCCCAAAACTACTTACCTAGGACCTGAGATTCCAAAAGAAGATTTCATCTGGCAAGATCCTATTCCTGCACTAGACCATGAATTAATTAAAGAAGCAGATATTAAACTTTTAAAATCTCAAATATTAAATTCAGGATTAAGCAATAGTGAGTTAATAACCACTGCTTGGGCTTCTGCTTCAACCTATAGACAGTCAGATAGAAGAGGTGGAGCAAATGGAGCAAGAATAAGACTAGAGCCTCAAATAAATTGGGAGTGCAACAACCCTGAACAACTGAAGAAAGTACTTAAAGTTTACGAAGAGATTCAAGCGAACTTCAACTCTAAGTCAGGCAATAAAAAAGTATCTATGGCTGACTTGATTGTTTTAGGTGGATCGGCAGCAATAGAGGAAGCTGCCAAAAAAGCAGGTTTCCCAATGGATGTTCCATTTACTCCAGGAAGAATGGATGCAACACAAGCCCAAACAGATATTGAGGGCATGGCATTCCTTGAACCTATGGCTGATGGATTTAGAAATTACCAAAAGAAAGAATATACCTTTACTACTGAAGAGTTATTGGTAGATAAAGCTCAACTGCTAAAATTAACTGCTCCAGAAATGACTGTTCTTCTTGGTGGAATGAGAGTTTTAGATGCTAACTATGACCATTCAGAAAAAGGAATTTTCACCACTAATAAAGGTGCGCTTACCAATGACTTCTTTATTAATTTATTGGACATGAATACCACATGGAAAGCTACTTCTGATTCGAAATTAGAATTTGAAGGAAGAGATAGAAATACGAATCAAGTTAAATGGATGGCAACACGAGCGGATTTAATTTTCGGATCCAATTCTGAATTAAGAGCTATTGCAGAAGTCTATGCGAGTAATGATGCTAAGGAAAAATTTGTAAAAGACTTTGTTAGGACTTGGACCAAGGTGATGAATCTTGATCGTTTTGATATAAAATAAAGTGGATTTATTATCAATTGTATTTGCGCAGTTCAGCGATAGGTCTGAACTGCGCTTTTTATTAAAAAACAACATTTGAGGGTTGCTCATCAGTCGTCTATCGATTGTCATTGCTGTATAAAAAGGATATATTTGAACTTCGTTTAACGATCTTTCTAAAAAGATTACTTGCACAAGTTACTGTTAAAAAAGATTACTCTAAGATTATGGCTCAATAGCGTTCCAAAGCAATTAATTATCCATTTCAAAAATAGAACTCAGGCAACAATTGAAAATTAACCCCACCTCCCCACCACTACTTACCACGATTCAAGAAAAGGTCTACTCCCCCTCTTTTCTAAGGATTACCAATTTAGAAATTGAGCAAGAAGGCCAAGAGTATCAGGCTTGCAATTTTCAACTTAACGACAATTCTATTATTTGCAGAACTGCTAAAGTAACCCCTAAAAAAACAGGTCAGTTTGTGACTTTTTGGAAACGAGATGCTGAAGGTATTACCACACCATTTGACGAAAATGATGCTTTTGATTTTTATGTCATCAATGTAATTGCCTCCAATGAAATGGGTCAATTTGTATTTCCAAAGGCGTTACTGATTGAAAAAGGCATTATCTCAACTTCAGAAAAGGAAGGCAAACGAGGATTTCGAGTCTATCCTTCATGGGACAAAGTGAGCAGTAGACAAGCCATTAAAACTCAGCAATGGCAACTGAATTATTTTATTCGTTTGGGGGATGAGATAGCTCTAAATCAAGTTAAAGCACTTTATCAGTAAGAGAAAATAGAAACTATTTAGTGCTGTCCTTATCATTTATTCAATAAGGCATTTTAACAAAAAAATAAATAGATTACTTACTTAAATAAAACTCTTTGAATAGTTATTCACTTATCGGTAGCTACAACTATATTTGTTTTTCGTTTAACTATTCCAGTCATTTACTCAATGAAATTAAATCAAAATCTCTCAACCCTCATCATACTGATTATTGGATTGTTAATTTTTCTATTTATTGGTACTAAAGCCTATGTCTCTTCATTTACTACAGACGAGAGTTTCTCTTATCTCAATTATGTAGAAGAAACATTCATGCAAATAATAACCTTCAGCAATTGGTACACTAACAACCACATACTGAACAGCCTCAGCATGAAATACGCTGAAATAGTATTGGGCAGTTCAGAATTAGCTTTAAGACTACCCAACCTAATTCTCCTATTGGTTTATATGGTTTATAGCTACTATATATTCAGGGGCAAAAATGCCATTTTACGCATCAGTCTATTTCTATTGTTATGCACAAATGTTTTATTAATAGATCTTTTTGGACTTGCTAGAGGTTACGGATTGTCTTGTGGCTTTATGCTTATGAGCTTATATCACTTTATTAAATACAATAATGAAAGTAAGAGAATAGACTTACATCTCTTTCATTTGGCTGCCCTATTGGCCATCTTAAGTAGCTTCACCCTACTCACCTTTTACGCTTCCACATTACTCGTTTTTAATATTATATCATTTATCAATCAACGAATTGTTAAAGATGAATCATTTCATTTTTTTAGAACCAACAAAGTTCATCTCATTCCTTTTATTGTATTGACGATTATTCTATACGAACCTGTTAGGAGAGTAATTACGCATAGTAATTTAAATTTTGGAGGAAAAGTTGGATTCTTTAGTGATACCGTCGCTCACCTTATTTGGAATGCCACTCACCATACCTATCTATCTCCCTTTTTGTTGATACTTCTGCAAATAGTATTTACACTATTAATTTTGATACCATTTGGTATCATAGTAAAAAATGGTATCAATAAAAATCGAGACTTCTTCGAAAATCAAAAGGGATTACTCATTCTTAATTTTACTATAATCATCATATCAATAATCATTGTATCACAACACTTTGTACTTAAAGCAGACTATCCCATAGGTCGATTCTCTATATTTTTATTTCCACTTTTTATCATTCATTTTGGTTTTTTCGTCAACTACTTATTGGGTACAAAAATTAAACAAGTTGCACTTTCTATCGTTTCGATTCTTGCCGTAATGTCTTCCCTAAGTTTTGTAAAAAGAGCCAATTTATATTCTGCTGCAGAGTGGGGATTTGATTCTAGAACTAAAGAAATGATAGAAGTGCTAAGCAGGTTGCACGATTTGGAAGAAGACCCTTCCAAGTCAATCCAATTAGGGATTCATGAACTATTTGAGCCTACAGTTAATTTCTACAGAGTGACAAAAGATTTAAATTGGTTATTACCTGTTGATCGTAATGGTATAGAAATCTCCGATGATTATTTTTACATTTTTGAAGTTGATTATTATAAGGTAAAAGATATTAAGCATGAAATAGTTAAACAATTTGAGGATACTCAAACCTTGCTCATTAAGCGTACAAAAAGCAATTGATAAAAAAGGATTAATAAGCAATAAAAGATCATTATCACTACTAAAATGAACCACTCCATAGAATCACCCAAACCTTCAGATTATTTAGAACTCGTAGCAGTTTGGGAAGCTTCGGTTAGAGCCACTCACCATTTCCTAAAAGAAGAAGACATTCTTTACTTCAAACCTCTCATCTTAAATACCTATTTAGATGCTGTGGCATTGAGGTGCATTCGAATCAATAACCGAATAATCGGATTTTTAGGAGTAGCAGATCACCACCTTGAAATGTTGTTCATTCATCCAGATTATAGAGGCCAAGGGTTTGGAAAACAACTTTTACAGTATTCCATTGACCAATTAAATGTTCAAAAAGTGGATGTGAACGAACAGAACCAACAAGCAGTTGATTTCTATCTACTCTCCAGTTTTCAAGTTGTTAGTCGCTCAGAACTAGACGCTACTGGCAAACCCTACCCTATTTTGCACTTGGCGTTGAAAAGATAAACTGTTAAAAAACATAAAAAACGATTGCATCTTGTTCTAGCAACAATTTTATTCCTAATATTGCAAAAGTAAACCAATTTAGTTTTTTTGGTTTACTTTAGATTTTATATGAAAGTAGGAGATATTCATACAGAAGAATTAGTTGTTGAGAAAGCCAGAGAAATGCTCATTAAATATGGAGTAAAAGGATGGAACATGAACGACTTATCTCGTGAATCCAACATGTCTAAACGAACTTTGTATAAAATCATCGGTTCAAAAGAAGACTTGCTGTTTAAGATTATCTTGAACAACATGAAGAATGAAATAGCTCGATTGAAAAAATACTTACAGAGCGATCAGTCCTTTCCGGAATTGTTGAACAATTTGAGTCAGCAAATTACAGATGGTTTTGATGATTTTATCTTATCAAACATTAAAGCCATCAGAATTGAATACCCAAGAATTAAGGAAAGGAAAGAAAAATTCATCGCCGATCAAGGTCAATTCATCACTTTATTTTTTCAAAAAGGAAAAGATGAAGGTTGCATACGGGAAGATGTAGATATAGGTGCTTTAGTGATTATAGTGAAATCGCTAATAGAATATCAGATGATTACTTGCAATAATAAAACTGATTTTAAAACTGAAATGGGAAGAGTATTGAGCACCTTTTTTACGTGTATTTTGAAATAAGCCCTTTTTTTTACCCAAAAGTAAACCAACAAAATCAAATCGGTTTACCTAGCAAAATATAATAAAATGAAAATGGAAACCAATATTATTAATAGATCATCAGAAATGTACCTCAGGCTTGGCTTTAAGAGTGTGACGATGGATGATGTAGCTTCGGAAATGGGGATTTCAAAAAAGACTATTTACCAATATTTCAGTAATAAACGTGAGCTAGTTGAAGCAGTCATCAACTCGATATTTACTCAAGTATCCAATAAAATGAATGAAATCACTAATTCCAATTTAAATCCCATTGAAAAGCTATTTAAAATGAATGACTTTTTAGGAGATGTTCTAAAAAATGAAAACACCTCTCCGTTTTATCAATTACAGAAATTTTACCCCCAAATATATAAAACTCTAACTACAAACCAACTCACCCAAATTAACGAATGTTTAATCAAAAATTTAAAGAGAGGGATAGACCAAGGACTTTATCGCAAAGAAATCAATATGTACGAAATGAGTCGGTTCTATTTAATAGGGATTAACGGCATCTATGATTTACAACTTTTCAACACATTAAAGTCTAACAAAACTAACTTACAAAGTGCTCATTTAGAATATCATTTAAGAGCCATTTGCACCACCAAAGGAATTCAAATTTTAGAATCAATAATTAAAAACAAATAAAACAATCATGAACAAAATAATCATAGCGGTTCTGCTGCTTCTGGCAATTGAGACCAATGCGCAAGAGAGCCAATCGCTTACGTTGAAAGATGCCATCACCTACGCCCTTCAAAACAAGTCAGATGCAAAAAAGGCGAAGCACAACATTGCAAACAGTGAATACCAAATTCAGGAAGCCCGTTCTAGAGCCTTACCTCAAATCTCCATTAATGGTGGTGTGACTTACAATCCAATTCTGCAAACGACAGTAATTGATGGAAGTACTTTTGGTGCTCCTGGTACTATTCAAGCAGCTTTAGGGCAAGATTGGAATTCAATTGCAGGAATAAGTTTCAATCAAACTTTGTTTGACCAAGCAGTTTTTACCGGTCTGAAAGCGGCAAAGACGACTCGCGAATTCTATCAAATCAACGAACAGTTAACGGAAGAACAAGTGATAGAAAATGTGTCGAATAACTACTATCAGGTATATGTATTGCGTCAGCAAATTGCATTGGCTGAAACCAATTTAGAAACTACTACTAAGGTTCGTGATATCGTTAAAGGACAACTAGAAAACGGCCTAGCCAAACAAATAGATTTAGACCGTATGAATGTAAACCTTTCAAACATTAAAACCCAAAAGCAACAACTGCTGAATGCGGTGCAACTACAGGAAAATGCATTGAAGTTTTACATGGGTATGCCGATTTCTGCTTCCATTACCATTCCCGAAGAAGAATTTGCAGTAACGCCCTACAACAACCAAGATTCATTGAACCCCAACAACCGCAGTGAATTCCAATTATTGAAGAAGCAAGAAGAGCTATTGACCCTTCAAAAGAAAGCTATGATTGCAGGCTACGCACCTACTCTTTCGCTTTCTGCTAATTACAATTATTTAGGTCAAGGTGATCAATTGCCATGGTTTGCAACTCCTTCTGAGGGCGTTTATTGGTCGGATTTCTCATCCATCGGTTTAAGCCTCAGAATCCCTCTATTCACTGGGTTCGGTACTCGATCAAAAGTAGGTCAAGCCAATGTTCAACTCCAAATTTTACAAGAAGATTTAAAGGACACCCAATTGGCGTTGGATTTGGATTATGAAAATGCCAGAACTCAAATAAGTAATAGCATCATTACGCTACAAAGCCAGAAAGAAAACATGGAATTAGCGGAAGAAATTCAGAGAAACATCAACAATAATTACTTACAAGGTCTTGCCTCGTTAACGGATCTTTTGGATGCTGAGAATGCATCTATAGAGGCTCAAAACAATTATACATCAGCAGTTTTAGATTATAAACTAGCCGAGATACAATTATTAAAATCTAAAGGAGAATTAAAAACATTAATCAATAACTAAAATGAATAAGTACCTAAAAGTCGGAATAATCATCATCGCATCTCTTGCCCTAATCGGTTATGTTTTATCAAAAAACAAAAAAGAGAATGAAGCAAAAATAGCTGTTGTAGCGGAAAGTAATGCTAGCGTAGCCGTGAAAGTAGCCAATGTAAAATCTGAAGTAATCTCGTTGGATTTTGTAGCTAATGGAAATTTTCAACCCATTCAAGAACTGACTTTCTCTGCTGAAAAAACAGGAAGGGTTGTTGAATTATTTGCCAAAGAAGGAGACCAAGTAACCATCGGACAAACATTAGCAATAATGAGAGGCGATGCCATTAACGTGAGTGCTGAAGCAGCTGAAGTAGCTTACCAAAATGCAAAAACAGATTACAGCCGTTTTGAGAATGCATACAAAACTGGAGGTGTTACTAAACAGCAGTTGGATCAAGCTAAAGTAGCGTTAAAAAATGCAGAAGCCAATTACGAGCAAGCCAAAATCAATTTGGGCGATACCAAAATTAAAGCGCCAATCAATGGAATCATCAATAAAAGGTTTATTGAAAAAGGTTCTATGTTGACAGCAACTCCTACTACCAACCTATTTGAAATCGTAAATGTCTCAAAACTAAAACTGAACGTTACAGTGGATGAACGTCAAGTTACAACACTAAAAGTTGGTGACGAAGTCAACATCAAGGCGAGTGTTTATCCTAACCAACAGTTTAAAGGTAAAATCACATTCATTGCTGCAAAAGCTGACAATACATTGAATTTCCCCATTGAAATTGAAATCGAAAACACTGAGGACAAACAATTGAAAGCCGGAATGTACGGAACTGCAACCTTCTCAACAAGTGAGTTACAACAGAAAATGACCATTGTACCTAGAACAGCATTTGTAGGAAGTGTGAGCAGCAATCAGGTTTTCGTCGTAGAAGATGGAATTGCAAAGCTAAAAACGGTAACTGCTGGTAAAATAATCGGTGATCAAGTAGAAATTTTAAATGGATTGTCTGTCGGAGAAGTCGTTGTGACTACTGGTCAAATCAATCTAGAAGACGGTAACGCAGTAGAAGTTATCAATTAAGAACGTTACTAAAACAACTTAAATAAGATGAAAATAGCAGAAATATCTATAAAACGCCCCTCTATTATTATTGTATTCTTTACAATGCTAATTCTTGGGGGAGTTTTTAGCTACAAACAGCTGGGGTACGAATTGATTCCCAAGTTTGAGACGAACGTGATCTCAGTAGCAACCATATACCCTGGAGCCTCTCCGAGTGAGATTGAAAACACGGTAACCAAAAAAATAGAAGATGCAATCGCATCATTAGAGAACATTAAGAAAATTGACTCTAAGTCATACGAAAGTTTGTCCATTGTATCGATTACCTTGACTTCAGAAGCTGATGTTGATATCTCTATGAACGATGCACAACGGAAGATTAATGCCATCCTCGCAGATTTACCTGAAGATGCTGACCCTCCCTCCTTGTCTAAATTCTCATTGAGTGATTTGCCCATTATTACTTTGGGTGCCTATGGAAAGATGGATGAAGCCGCTTTTTATGACTTGATTGACAAAAAAGTATCTCCAGTATTATCCCGTGTAAATGGTGTTGCTCAGGTAAACATCATCGGGGGACAAGAGCGTGAAATTCAAGTGAATTTAGATGCAACGAAATTGCAAGCCTACGGTTTATCAATTCCTCAAGTGCAGCAAATGATTTTGGCTTCTAACTTGGACTTCCCAACAGGAAATATTCAAACGAGAGAGCAAAAAATATTGATTCGTTTAGCCGGAAAATACAAAGATGTAGACGAATTGAGAAACTTAATAGTGTTAGACAATGGCGATGTTCAGGTAAGATTGAAAGACTTAGCAGATGTTCAAGACACGCAGAAAGATGCCGAAAAAATAGCAAGAGTAGATCAAAAAAGTGCAATCATTTTGCAAATTGTAAAGCAGTCGGATGCGAATGCTGTAGCAGTAAGTGAGGATGTTTTGAAAACAATTGCAACTTTAGAAAACGATTACAAATCCAATGAATTGAAATTGGAAGTTGCTAAAAACAGCACCAACTTTACTTTAGAAGCTGCCGATTCGGTTATTCATGATTTATTAATTGCAGTGATCTTGGTGGCTTTTGTTATGTTGTTTTTCTTACACAGTATTCGAAACTCATTGATTGTAATGGTTTCCATTCCTGCTTCATTGGTCGCCACATTTATTGGAATCTATCTATTCGGATATACCTTAAACTTAATGAGTCTATTGGCTTTATCTTTAGTAGTAGGTATATTAGTGGATGATGCTATTGTGGTGCTCGAAAACATATACCGACACATGGAAATGGGCAAAAATAAGGTACGTGCCTCTTACGATGGAACAGCAGAAATTGGCGCAACCGTAACCTCTATTACCTTAGTAATTGTGGTGGTGTTCTTACCTATTGCTATGAGTTCAGGTTTGGTATCAAACATTATTACTCAATTCTGTGTCACGGTTATTATTGCTACTCTCCTATCTTTAGTGACTTCATTTACATTGATTCCATGGTTGTCTTCTCGATATGGTAAACTAGAACATATCACAGGAAAAAACCTTTTTGGACGAATTATTTTAGCCTTTGAAAGTCAATTAACCAAATTCACTAACTGGGTTTCAGGATTGTTGACATGGTGTTTAGATCACTATAAAAGTTCATTGGCTGTTGTTTTGGTCATTTTCTTCAGTTCTATCGCATTGTTACCAGCCGGATTTATTGGAGGAGAATTCTTTGCTCGATCAGACAGCGGCGAATTTTTAGTACAGATCGAAATGCCAAAAGATGCTTCTTTGGAGCAAACCAACTTTATGACTCAAAAAGCGGAAGCATTTTTAGCCGCTCAAGAGGACATTAAAAGTCAGTTTACTACTGTAGGGCAAACCAGTGAAGGAATGGGAGCTTCTCAGTCAACCGCTTACAAATCTGAGATCAACGTTAAAATGGTGGATCAAAGTGAACGAACTGACGAAGCCTATGTTTATGCGGCAAAAATAAAAAGAGAATTGCAGAAAGAGTTAGTTGGTGCCAAAGTAAAAACAGTTCCAATTGGTATCATTGGAACGGCGGAGAATGCCACATTAGAATTAATTGTCACCGGACCTAATGTAGAAAGTGCCATGGAGTTTGCAAAACAAGCCAAAAATGAACTGGCAAAAATTCCTGGAACCTCAGAAATTAAATTGTCAGTTGAAGACGGTAACCCTGAAGTGAATGTACAGGTAGACCGTGATAAAATGTCGGCATTGGGGCTGAATCTACAAACAGTAGGTATGACCATGCAAACGGCATTTAGTGGAAACACTGATGGCAAATTTAGAGCCGGAGAATACGAATACGATATCAATATAAAGTACAATGCCTTTGATCGGAAAAGCATTACTGATGTGAGTAATCTGATTTTTGTTAACAATGCTGGAGAACAAATTAGATTGGCTCAATTTGCCACTATCACTGAAGGCTCTGGTCCTAGTCAATTGGAAAGAAGAGACAAGTCTGCCTCTGTATCTGTTCAAGGACAAAATGTAGGAGTTCCTTCAGGAACTATTGTAGCGGAATGGAAAGAACGTCTAGAACAATTGGAGAAGCCAGCAGGCGTAGGTTACATATGGGGTGGTGATCAAGAAAACCAAAGCGAAGGATTTGGAACTTTGGGAATTGCAATGCTAGCCGCTATTATCTTGGTTTATTTGGTCATGGTAGGATTGTACGACAGTTTTGCTCACCCATTTGTAGTATTGTTCTCTGTTCCACTTTCATTTATTGGTGCGTTGTTAGCCTTGGCTTTAACTAACAATTCATTGAATATATTCACCATCCTTGGTATGATAATGTTAATTGGATTAGTGGCTAAAAATGCAATCATGTTGGTAGATTTCACCAATCAACGTAGAGCTGCTGGAGAATCCATTAGACGTGCATTAATTCAAGCAAACCATGCTCGTTTACGTCCAATTTTAATGACCACCATTGCCATGGTATTTGGTATGTTGCCGATTGCATTAGCTTCAGGAGCAGGTGCTGAATGGAAAAATGGATTAGCTTGGGTAATCATCGGTGGTTTGATCAGTTCTTTATTCTTGACTTTAATCGTAGTGCCTGTAATTTATGAAATCATGGAAAAATTGATTGCAAAATTCAGCAAAGGAGAAAAAGTGGATTATGCTACTGAGATGGTAGCTGAATATGAACCTAAGCACATCAGTGAGGATGGATTTAATCCGGATCATATTTAATGAATCTTTAATTGTTTGGATTAGTTGTTTGGAAAAGCGAATGCCCTGAGAGGTGTTCGCTTTTCCTATTTTGTTATAATTAGATGAAAGAAATAGAGATAGATTAGTTATTTTGGTATGCTCAAATAAAAGCTATGAAATTATATACTGCCATTCCACAGACGCTACTACCCTATTTTGAAGCAGAAATCAAGCAATACACGACGGAGTTCGATAGTGGCAACCTTTCCAAGGCATGGAATCATTTGGAGCGGGCACACATTATCGGTCAGAAATATCCTTTTGCGCATACAATGGTGCATTGGAAAATGCTTCAATTTGGCATTCGTATTAAAAATGGGAAAGAAATTATTGGACAGATTCCACGATTATTAGTGGGAGGAGTCAAATCTTTTGTTGGAAAAATACCTGTAGGAAACCCAGGTGGCGCCAATGTACCTCCGATGAAACCATTTCCTATAGACCCAGAAATCCAACATATTTTTAAGAAAGCAAATGTCTAAGCACAAGAGGTGTAGGCAATCCCTTTATTTTCTTATTTCATGACATTTATTCAGCTCAACCTTATCATTTTACAAGGATTATTCATAGTTTAGCAAATTACAAACCTACTATTACCCAACTACATGAATAAAAATGAAATAATTCAAACTATTCAAGAGTTCAGTTTTTCCGTTGTTGAAGAATCAATAGAGCCTTCAAAAGCAGAAAAATACATCAAGAATATACATACCTACTTTCAACAGATTACAGAAATTACGGGATTTGAAAATAAAATTGATTACTTAGCGGCGATACCAGCAGCACAAGGCAAAGCTTTGGGTCTCAATCATGCTGCTCAATGTTTGTTAGATTATAACAGAACTGTTTTATTTGTGAAAGGAATTGTACAAGCAATCCGCAAAAAACAACAGCAGTTTCCTAATACAACTATACAGTTATTTTATGCAGGCTGTGGTCCTTATGCTACTTTACTCACTCTAGTAGCGCCACTTTTTACATCTGCTGAAGTTCAGTTTACATTGCTGGAGATTAATAAAAATTCAGTAGACGCTGCCAAGAAATTGATCACTGCTATGGAGCTTACAAATCATGTCTCTGATTTTTATCTTGCTGATGCGGTTACTTTTAAAATCCCTCAACCAGAAAAATTTCATGTATTAATCAGTGAAACCCTAGACGCTGTTTTGTACAGAGAATGTTATGTCCCCATTTTGTTTAACCTTCTTCCACAATTAAATAAAGATGTTGTTGTAATCCCGGAAAATGTCCTGATTGACGTGTTTGCTTTATCCAATTCTAAAGACGAGAGTTCACTTCTTGAGTTAAATTTGGGCACTATTGTAAATGTCAAAGCTGCTTCAACTAAATATATGAACAACAAAGAACGAATCAAGCAGCTTGAAGAGTTTAAAATCAGCTTCAAAACATTGGATAAAGAACATCAAAAGACTTTATTGATTGACACGAAAGTTCATATCCATGAGTCAATCTGGCTAAAAAGAAACCAATCATCCCTAACACTACCATTAAAAATTAATCTTGACTACTCACTTCCTCATCAATCAATGGTTTTTACCTACTTTTTAGAACCAGAAGTAGAATTGAGATGTAGTTATCAATAACTCAAATCAGCACCTTTTCAATCCAAAAAAATCCGGTTTACGCTATTAATGACCACAATAAGTAAAGCCCCACCCCCGTTTTAAATAATGTAACTTATTTTTATAACAATTAGTAATTTTGGGATATGTCTGGAATGCGATTACCCTCATTTTTTAAAACTCGAAGCATTAAACAATTTGAGTTTACTCCTCGATACTACAACGAGACTAAAGAAGCAATGGAAGAGCGAAAAGCCCGTATAAAGGCTGAATTGAACAAAGAAAGAAACGCATCAAACTATAGTTCCGATCATTTAAGAGGAAGTCTTAAACAACAGTGGAAGAGCAACAAAAATACCACCCACTTCGCCCAAAAGTCGAATACGCGTATTTTAGTGATTTTAGCAGCACTAATTGGTCTGGTTTACCTGGTGTTAAAGTAAGTTAGTAAGCCGAAGAAATTATCTTTCCTCTGCCAAATAAACCCTATCGAATTTTGTATTTTTGCGCTACAATTATACACGCTTTCAATTCGATTAATTTCCATGTCAGATATCATACAGCTTCTTCCCGACTCAGTTGCCAACCAAATAGCAGCAGGTGAAGTTGTACAACGTCCTGCCTCAGCGGTAAAAGAGTTATTAGAAAATGCCATTGACGCAGGAGCAACAGATTTATGTTTGATCATTAAGAATGCAGGAAAAACCTTAATTCAAGTGATTGACAATGGAAAAGGGATGAGTCCAACTGATGCAAGAATGGCTTTTGAGCGTCATGCCACCTCCAAGATCAAATCAGCTTCCGATTTATTTGCTCTGAGAACCATGGGTTTTAGAGGAGAGGCACTTGCTTCTATAGCAGCCATTAGTCAAGTTGAATTGAAAACCAAACAAGCAGATCAGGATTTAGGAACTTGTATCGTAATAGAAGGCAGTGTCGTTGATTCACAAGAAGCTTGCTCCACTCAATCTGGGACCAACCTTTCCGTTAAAAACTTATTTTTTAACGTACCAGCTCGACGAAACTTTTTAAAAAGTAACCCCGTTGAAACGAAACATATAATTGAGGAATTTTATAGAGTGGCCATGGTGCACCCCGAAATTTCTTTCCAGTTTCACTCTGAAGGTAATGAATTATTTAATCTGCCCAAAGGAAGCTTTAGACAGCGGATCGTCAGTATTTTCGGAGACAAATACAATCAGAGATTAGTTCCTGTAGAGGAAGAAACAGACATTGTAAGTATTAGTGGTTTCGTAGGAAAACCAGAATATGCGAAAAAAACGAGAGGAGAGCAGTATTTCTTTGTAAATGAGCGATTCATTAAAAGTCCGTATTTAAATCATGCAATTCAAATCGCTTTTGATGAATTAATTACTAAAGATCAACACCCCTCCTACTTTTTAAAATTAGAAATTGATCCTGCAAGAATTGACATCAACATACATCCCACTAAAACAGAAATTAAATTTGAAGACGAACGCTCTATTTATGCGATCATCAGAACTTCTGTAAAACAGGCATTGGGAAAGTATAACATTGCTCCAAGTTTAGATTTCGAACAAGAATCAAGCTTTAATGCTTCATTAAGAGCCCCAGATCAAATTAAAGTTCCAACGATTGAGGTGAACCCTAATTTCAATCCGTTTGAGACCACTTCAAAACCACCGCGGCCATCCACAGGTAGTGATAGTTTTAGTGCCCAACGACAAAGAATAGATACCAATTGGCAACAATTATATAGTCAAGAAGATTTCGAAAAGGACTCTCCTACTCATACGACAATTGAACCAGAGGAAAATACTACAATCTTGGCCAAATGGGATGAAACACCTGTTCAACATAACCACAAAATGGTGCAATTGCACCAGCGTTATATCATCACACAAATTAAATCAGGAGCGGTTATCATTGATCAACAACGTGCTCACGAGCGCATTCTGTATGAGCGATTCATTAAGGCTTTGAATGAAAAAAAACATGCAAGTCAACGATTATTATTTCCAGAAACTATTGAGTTTAGCCCTGATGACTATGCCATGATGGTAGGTTTGGTAGATGAAATCAATCAATTGGGATTCGAAATCAACGAATTTGGCAAAAATACGTTTGTAGTCAACGCAGTACCAGTGGAACTCACTGAAAACAACCTAAAAGGGTTATTGGAAAAACTACTGGACCAATTCAAATTAAATAGTGATGATTTGCGACTGGACAAGCGAGAAAGCCTAGCCAGATCATTGGCGCATAACACCGCTATCAAGAGAGGTAAATTATTGCATGAGGATGAAATGCAAAATTTAATAGATGAGTTATTCTCTTGTGAGATGCCAAACAATTTACCCAATGGAAAGCCAATCGTTATTACCTATAGTATTGACGAATTAGACAAAAGATTTCAACGCACATGAATTTTAGTAGACAGTCATTTTTGAGTAACATACCTGAGGTCGTTAAAAACCTTCTGATAATTAATGTCATTATGCTTTTAGCGACAATGGTATTGGAAGGCAAAGGAATTGATCTTAGAAGCATTTTAGGTATTCATCATTTTTCAAGTCCCGATTTTAGACCCTACCAATTAGTGACTTACATATTTATGCATGGTGATTTTATGCACCTCTTTTTCAATATGTTCGCTTTGTATATGTTCGGTCGAATATTAGAAACCGTTTGGGGACCCAAACGATTTTTACTGTATTACATGGTCACAGGAATTGGTGCAGCATTTATCAACATGCTGGTACAAACCTATTCGTTATATGGAATGGAAGAAGCGGTCTACTATTACATTCAAAACCCCACTCCCTCCAATTTTGAATTATTCTTAGATGAATATGGTGGTGGAAACTACATGCAATTTATCGCAGAGTTTACACAAAATGCCCAGAACCCAGAATACATTGAAGCTACCATTTCTAAAGCTAAACAAATGTTGGTGCTGTCTAGAGATGTTCCAACGGTTGGGGCATCTGGATCCGTATTTGGAATACTACTAGCCTTCGGTATGCTATTTCCAAATACTCAATTGATGTTATTAATACCACCCATTCCTATCAAAGCTAAATACTTTGTAATCATATATGGAGCAATAGAATTGTATTCAGGAATTCAAAATAACCCTGGAGACAATGTAGCTCACTTTGCTCATTTGGGCGGTATGTTATTTGGTTATTTTTTGATTCGTTATTGGAAAAAGAACACCAATCAATTCTATTAATCACATGAATAAATTTTCATTTCAACAAGTCCTAAAAGGATACAATGATGCAGATGCTGCAACTAAACTGATTTATATCAACGGTGCAGTATTTATATTCATAAAAGTTATTCTTGTCGCGTTGTGGTTATTTGCAATTCAAGGAGGTGCTGCCAATGAATGGGTTATGGACTTTATGGCTGTTCCCACATACATTGAAAAACTAATAGTACGTCCTTGGACACTTTTTACCTATATGTTTACACATACGGGATTTTTACACCTCATTTTTAATTTGATTGCTTTGTATTTCGGTGGACAACTGTTCAGTCAATTTCTTGGACAGAAAAAAGTGTGGAGTGTATACATCAATGGAGGATTAGCAGGTGCAATTTTGTACATTTTTGCCTACAATTTATTTCCTGTATTTGGCAATGTAATTCCAGTGTCAAAAGCAATAGGCGCTTCAGCGTCTATAATGGCAATTCTCGCAGCAGTAGCGACTTATGTACCTAACATGGAGGTTAGAATGTTTTTCATAGGCAACATTAAGTTAAAATGGATTGTCATATTCTTATTTGTTGTAGATGTGCTGAGTATCAGTCAAAGTAACAGTGGCGGACATATTTCTCACATTGGTGGAGCTATTTATGGCTACTTTTTTGCGTTACAATTGAAAAAGGGAAAAGACATCAGTGGATGGATTTGGCCGATTCAACGTTTTTTTAAGAAGATTTTTTCTTTTGAAAAAAAATCCAAGATAAAAGTCACTCATCGCTCTGGTGTTCCCAAATCTGACTACCAATACAATGCGAACAAAAAACAAGAGCAAGAAAAAGTGGATGCAATATTGGATAAAATTTCAAAGTCAGGTTATGATAGTTTAACCAAAGAAGAAAAAAACTTCTTATTTAGCCAGAGTAAATAATGAAATTCAATCTTTTTCGATTTCCATATTCCAGAATAGTATACGGGGTAATTTTATTCATTTTAGGTTGTGCGTTTGCACTTTTACCTATGATTCCATTAGGCTATATATTTCTATTTGCCTCATTCTTTCTTCTAGCGAAAAAGGTGCCCATTTTTAATAAAGCCATTGAATATTTCAAAGAGCGAGATAAGAAAGGACGTCTGCGAAAAGTAGAAAAGAAAATCAATCACTTTTTTGGAGAAGATAGGTAACTCTTAAGAAAAACAATTTTATAAGCAATTAAAGCTATTTTGATTCCATCAGAAAATTCAAAACCAATTTATGAATTTAGGTTGGTTAAAGGTACTTTGAATTAAATATTATTATTTTTTGTATTCAGCTTATTATTATTATTATTATTATTGATTTAATACAATTCTTATATTGATTATTATATATTTCTTGCTCTAATAATAAGGATATGCCAAAAAATAATCATTTTGTTTCAATGGTATTAACATTTATAGTGTTTACTATTATCGGAACTTTAAGCCATGAACTAGGGCATATAGCAGTCGCAAAGTATCTAGGATATAGCACCACCTTACATTTCGGATCGATGAATTATGAATCTGATTTTCCCTATTCAAAAAGTCATGAGTTGTTCATTCTACTAGGTGGCCCAATTCAAACTACGATAACTGGTTGTATAGGCCTATTTGTATTGTACAAAAATAGAAATGAATGGAAATCTATAAATTGGCTAGCTGTATTTCTATCACTTTTTTGGCTGAGACCTGTATTCAATATTGTTACTTCCATTTCAAATTACCTTATAAACAGTACACCAAATCCCTTTGGAGGTGATGAACTAAAGATTTCGCAATTATTTGGATTATGGGATGGAACTTCACCCGATTCATTTACAGCTCTTGGAGATCATACCTCATATTATACTTAATAAGAATGATGCAAATGTAATGAGGTGCAGTTTATTACTATTCGTTTTGGTGCCTGAATAGCTATTTTACATGGTTTAAATTCATTGGCCCAAACATTCTCCCATGAACTAGAAAAAAGTAAAAATCTCAAACCTTCCATCAAAAGAGATATCTTAAAAATTTATAAAATACAATCTCATCTATTTCAAATAGATGTTCCATTTGCTGAGGGAAACTATGGAAACCATAAGCGTTTTCAATTCCTATTTACATATATTTACGGACTTTTTGTGAAAGTAAATTTACTCTTCACCATAAAACAAGAGAAAAAAGAAAACTAATATTCCAATTGGAATGTTAAATACTTCATTTACATAACACAAATTTATTGTACACGATGGCATTAAAAGACGAATTAAGAGCACAAGGAAATTTTTTATTCAGATACCGTAGTTACCTTCCGGTAATTATCATCGTAGCGGGTTTGGCTGTATTCGTGCAAACTCAAATGACCACTGAGGCTCCTAGTTGGATTCACCTTTTCAATATTGGTTGCTTTGCGGTTAGTGCTCTTGGTTTAATTATTAGAATGATTGCGGTTGGTTATTCATCAGACAATACGTCTGGTAGAAATACTGCCCAAGGTCAAATTGCCGATGATATCAATGCAACTGGTCTATACTCTATATGCCGCCACCCGCTTTATGTTGGAAATTATTTTATGTGGTTAGGAATCGCAATGCTCACCCTAAACTTTTGGTTTATAATAGCCTTTACCCTACTCTATTGGTTATATTATGAACGTATTATATTTGCAGAAGAAGCGTATTTGATTGAAAAATATGGTGACAAATACCTTAAATTCGCTGAAAATGTACCTGCATTTGTCCCTTCTTTTTCCAAATGGAAAAAACCACAAAATACATTCAGCGCCATCAAAATTATTAGACAAGAAAAAACAGGCATTCTATACTTATTCTTAATGTTCTATGTCTTTAATTCCATCTCTGATTATCTCGTAGAGAACCAACTGTGCTTTATTGAATGTTATTGGTTCTGGGGATTAATTTTGGGTATCGTATGGTATGTAGTCATTAAAACCATACAAAAGACGACTACACTGCTCAAAGTGGATCGAAAGTAGTAAACCTAATACTGCAATGAGTAAACATTATATAACATCAATAATTCCACTTTATTTATTTGGCGGCTTCCAATCAATCGGTTTATCTTTGCGCCATGAAAAGTATACACAGTGCTGATTTTAAAATTGGTCTTTTAGGCGGTGGCCAATTGGGCAGAATGATGTTGCAAAAGGCCTATGACTACAATCTTTTTATAGCCGTATTAGACCCTACAAGGGAAGCCCCTTGTCATCAACTAGCCAACGAATTTATAGTTGGAAATTTTAAAGATTACGATACCGTGTATAATTTCGGTTTAGGTAAAGATGTAATAACTATTGAATTTGAAGACGTTAATTCAGATGCTCTCGCTGACCTAGAAGCTAAAGGAATAAAAGTATTCCCGCAGCCTAAAGCACTTAAAATTATCCAAGATAAAGGGCTTCAGAAAGAATTCTTTACTAAAATTGGGGTTCCTACCTCTCCTTATTTTATTGTAAAAGATAAGGTAGAAATGGCACAAAAGGCCACTCAATTTCCATTTTTTCAAAAATTGAGAACATCAGGTTATGATGGTTATGGAGTTCAAAAAATTAATTCAAAAGCAGACATTAGCGATGCCATGGAAGGCCCTTCCATGTGTGAGCTTGCGGTTCCTATGGATAAAGAGTTGTCTGTTATTGTAGCTAGAAATGAAAGCGGAGAAGTTAAAAACTTCCCTGTTGTAGAATTGGAATTTAACCCTGAGGCCAATATGGTAGAATACTTGTTTTCTCCGGCCAATATTTCAGAATCAATTGAGAAACAAGCGCAAGAGTTAGCCAGAAAAATCATTATTGAGTTAGACATGGTTGGGCTATTGGCTGTTGAATTCTTCTTGAGTACATCAGGTGAATTGTTAGTCAATGAAATTGCCCCCAGACCTCATAATAGCGGTCATCAAAGTATCGAAGGAAATTACACTTCTCAATTTGACCAACATATTCGTTCCATACTCAATTTGCCATTAGGGGATACTACAGCGACAAAGCCTTCGGTTATGGTTAACTTATTAGGAGAAAAAGGATTTGAAGGTCCGGCCATCTACGAGGGAATAAATGAGGCAATGGCTATGAAAGGTGTTAACATCCATTTATATGGAAAAGCGACCACCAAAAGTTTCCGAAAAATGGGACACGTTACTATCGTCGCAGAATCATTGCAAGAAGCCAAGACAATTGCTAAAAAAGTAAAAGAAACCATCAAAATTAAAGCATAATGAAAGCAGAAGTAGGAATAATAATGGGAAGTAGCTCTGATTTAAAGGTTATGAATCAAGCAGCGGAAGTATTGAAAGAATTAGGTGTTAGTTATGAAATTTCTATTGTTTCTGCTCATAGGACTCCAGAACTAATGTTTGAGTATGCTAAAAATGCTTTAAGTAAAGGAATTAAGGTTATTATAGCAGGTGCAGGCGGTGCTGCTCATCTACCAGGCATGGTCGCGTCTTTAACTCCGCTTCCTGTGATTGGCGTTCCTGTAAAATCCAGTAATTCTATAGATGGATGGGATTCTGTATTGTCCATTTTGCAAATGCCAGGAGGTGTTCCAGTTGCCACCGTTGCCTTAGACGGTGCTAAAAATGCTGGAATTTTAGCCGCTCAAATTATTGCCACTGCTGATGAGCAAATACTAAGAAACCTACAGAGCTACAAAGAGAGTCTGAAGTCAAAAGTGGATCAAATGAATAAGGACATCAAAGCCTAAGGCATTGCATTTTCAGGGTAACGGGCATTAATTGTCCTGTAGAATGCATATATTTTTTGTAAGTCTTTTTCAATATCACCCGTTGGATAAAACAATGGACCTATTCCTGCAATTTTTTTCTTGTAATCTAAATAGCCGAGAGCAATCGGTACTTGAGCTCCATTGGCCACGTGGTAAAATCCTTTGCGGAATTCTTTGACCAAGCTCCTTGTTCCTTCTGCTGGAATCATGGTAACAAGTTCTTTATGCTGATCAAACAAATCAATCAGTGCTTGTACTTTATTCCCTTTTGCTTTAGATCGATCCACAGGAATTGCTCCCATGGCTTTTAATATCCCACCCAAAGGGAAAAAGAAATAATCATTCTTAATGAGGAACTTAACCTTTATTCTGAGAATATAAAGCGCACAGCGCGCATATAAAAAATCCCAATTACTAGTATGTGGTGCAGCAATTAGCACACATCGTTTCACTTCAGGTGAGTCTTTCACTGCAGTTTTCCAACCTGTAATCCAAAAAATAAACTTTGAGAGTAATCGCATGGAGCAAATATAATAGTAGAGAGATTAATTATCGTGGATAATTAATTGTTTTTTAATGTCAGCGTCACCAAGCTTGTCTAAAAAGATTTGTACTTTAGAATTTTAGAATTTATTAACTTTTCAGGAATGGTTAAAACACTACTTGCTAGTTTATTATCTCTATGCTTTCTCCAAATAAGTGCTCAATTTAATGAAATGGTTGGTGGAAGAGCAGCAGCAATGGGTGGCACTTCTGTCAATCAATCTGATTTATGGTCGGTAGAGAACAATATGGGAGCGCTCGCCTTTTACAATAAAACAGCCGTTGGAGCCTATTATTCCAATTCATTTTTGGTAAAAGAATTAGCCCATAAGTCAATTGTTGCAACCTACGCTCTTAAAAATTCTGGCTTTGGATTAAGTCTCTCTCAATTTGGATATTCCTTATATCAAGAAAACAAAGTGGGATTAAGTTATGGATTAAAGTTAAGTGACAATTTCGGTGCGGGAGTGCAATTGAATTATTTTAATCTAAAAATCGGAGAAGGTTATGGGAGCACTGGTGTTTTGACGGCGAAAGTTGGAGTGTACACCAAAATAACCGATGAATTAAGTTTGGCGGCGACCATTAGCAATCCAACAAGAGCGCAATTAAATGACTATAAAGATGAACGACTTCCTACGGAGATTCAGATTGGATTAAATTATGAATTTTCAAAAAAACTAAACACCAGCATACAGGTTGCAAAGGACCTAGATTTTGATCCTAGCCTTCAATTAGGATTAGAATATCAAGTGATAGAAATTCTTTATTTAAGGGCCGGAATTGCGAATAAACCTGCTGAGAGCACTTTTGGGTTTGGAATATTTTTCAAGGACTTTCAAATGGACTTCGCTTCTTGCTTTGATTCTAATTTAGGGTTCTCCCCAAAAATTTCATTGTCCTATACGTTTGAATAATGAAGAAACTACTACTCTATCTTTCTTTCCTATTATTGTTTTTTAATGTGTCAGATACGTTCTCTCAAAACTTGGACATTGAAAAGGAAAAAAATAGAATCATTGAATCTCGAATAGAGTTTTTATTGGATAACAATGAAAGTGGCGATGCTGATTATACTACATTGTTTGAGCAATTGGAATTTTACTACAGGAAACCTATCAACCTGAATAAAACATCCTATGAAGAGCTACAATCCTTGGGGTTAATCAACGATATACAAATCAATAACCTTCTAGAGCATATTGAAAAATACGGAAAACTCATTACATTAGAGGAATTACAAACAGTCAATGGGATGGATTTAGAGTCTATCCGACTAATCGCTCCCTTTGTCCGCGTGAATAGAAACGCGGACGCCCCCAATGCCAGTATTAAAGACATAATTTTAGATGGGGACAATCAATTTTTTATGCGCTATACCAGAACCTTGGAGCAACAACAAGGTTTTACAGATGCCACACCAGAAGAGCTAGAAGAGAATGAAAATGCTCGCTATTTAGGAAATCAAGACCGTTATTATGCAAGGTATAAGTTTACTTATAGTAACAATGTAAGTGCAGGATTTACAGCTGAGAAAGATGCAGGTGAAGAATTCTTTACCGGAACCCAGAAAAATGGATTCGATTTTTATTCAGCACATTTATACCTCCAAAATTTTGGAATAGTGAAAGAGCTCGCACTTGGAGACTTTCAAGCGCAGTTTGGACAAGGATTGACCTTTTGGTCAGGATTAGCTTTTGGAAAAACTGCCGATTTACAAACCATTAAACGAAGTGCAAGAGGCTTGCGTCCTTACACCTCAGTTCAAGAAGATCGATTCATGAGAGGAGGAGGAATTACTCTGCAAAAAGCCAACTTTGAGTTGACCGCATTTTACTCATCTAATGAAGTAGATGCCAATGTAACGGATACACTAGAAAACCAAGAAACTTTTGTTTTTAGTTCTTTGGGAGAATCAGGATTTCATAGAACTCCTGGTGAATTAGAAAATAAAAATCGGATTAGAAGAACTTATTTAGGGGGACACCTAACCTACAAAAAACGAAATTTCAACTTTGGATTGACGGCGGTAACTAATAAATTAGATGGTGAATATCTACCTCGTACTCAAATTTATAATCAATTTAGTCAAATCGATAATGAGAACACAAATGTAGGTTTCGATTATAATTATATCTATAAAAACTTTAACTTTTTTGGAGAGATCAGCCATTCCATAGATGGTGGAATAGCTACTACAAATGGCTTATTGGTTTATTTAGATCCTAAACTCTCATTGGCGGTGCAGCAGCGCAAGTATGACAGAGATTTTAAACCCTTTGAAAGCAATGCAATCGGAGATGGAGGCACAAATGTGAATGAACAAGGAATTTTTCTAGGAGTTACCGCTAAACCTTTCAAGTCCATCACCCTATCCGGTTATTTTGATCGATTTGTATTTCCATGGCTACGTTTTCAATCAGATGCACCTACCGACGGCTACAATTACTTAGCTCAAGTGACCTACTCTCCAAACAAGCAATTAAGCATGTATGCTAGAATTCGTGAAAGAGAGAGAGGAGCCAACCTAAGGGTGGAAGGTCAACCCATTGATCAAGTAGTGAATGAAAAACAAACCAACTACAGGTATAATATTAGTTATAAAATCAACAAAAAAATTGACCTTGACAATCGAATAGAAATGGTAAGATACCTTCAAGGTGAGCAACCTACGGAGTATGGCTATGTCATTTATCAAGATATTTCTTATAGCAGCTTGAGTAACCCATTTTCCTTTTCATTAAGGTATGCATTGTTTGATACCGATTCATACAATAGTCGGATTTATGCGTACGAAAATGATGTACTCTATGCCTTTTCTATTCCTGCTTATAGTGGACGAGGAACACGATTTTATTTATCCACTAAATACCATATTTCCAGAGGAGTAGATTTGTGGGTAAGATATGCCCAAACCTATTATAACGATAGAGAAGAAATCTCCTCAGGTAAAGATTTAATTGAAGGTCGAGTAAAAAGTGAAGTAAAAGTACAATTGCGTTTAAAATTCTAATGACTATCTCTTATAGAACCATTGTTTCGAAAGATAATGAGGCATTGAGTCGCATTATAAAAGATTCGCTAATTGAATACAATTCAGCAACTGCAGGCACTGTTTTTACTGACGAAAGCACCAATCACCTCTCTACTACTTTTCAGTCAGCTAGAAGCTGTTATTTTGTGGCTATTGAGAATGAAAAAATCCTAGGTGGAGCAGGAATCAACGTGCTGCCAGGAGCGGAAGAAAATGTTTGTGAGTTGCAGCGTATGTTTTTGCTCCCATCAGCTCGAAACAAAGGAATTGGCAAACAATTAATGAACCTGTGTTTAGAATTCGCCAAATCAAATCATTATGAATGGTGTTACCTAGAAACATTTCCGGCATTGAAAGAAGCCATTCAGTTGTATGAAAAAACTGGATTTAAATACATCGAACATGCTATGGGCAGCACTGGTCATTTTGCCTGCACTACTCGAATGATTTATGATTTAAAGGAAAAATAAACCTCCACTGAGTTCTCTCTAAAGCACTTTTTACTCTCCCTATTATTTATAAAAATAGTTATTCACATATTACTTAGCTTCTTAAAGACAATGTATACTTTAAAATTTAACTTTTTTAATACTTTTACAATCAACTAAAACACAATCAATATGAAAAAAAGTTACATAATTTTTAGCTTAGCTATTTTACTTTTTACCTCCAATTCAATTGCACAAAACGCTTTAAACTTTGATGGAAATGATGATGTTGTACAAACTAGTTTTCCGGGTATTACTGGAGCTTCAGACAGAACTTTTGAAGCATGGATCAATGTAAGCACCTCTGCTCCTGCCTCTAACCTAGCCATCACTGATTTTGGCATTAATCAAGCGGGAGCAAGAAATACTTTCTTAGTAGATGGAAACAGAGGTTTACGATTTGTTTCAGGTGGTACAAATGCCAACATCAATTCTGCAGTTGGAGTAATTACTCCAGGTCAATGGACACACGTAGCATTTGTATTGAATAACGGTACGGGATTTATGTATGTTAACGGTGTTGAAGTGGTGACAGGTAACCTTTCTAGTGTTAACACGCCAACAACAGGAGCCAATTTGACTATCGGAGAGCGAGTATCAGGTGGATCGATTCCATTTATGGGAGAAATTGATGAAGTGAGGATTTGGAATATTGCACTAGACACCCTTCAAATAAGAGCCAATATGAACCAAACACTTTGTAATTACCCGACAGGTCTTGCAGCATATTTTCCACTTAATGAAGGAGTTGCTAATGGAACTAATACATCAGTAACCACCACTGAAGATAAAATCTCATCATCTTTTGCTACACTTTCAGGATTTGCTTTAACTGGTACCACTTCTAATTGGGTTCCTGGAGCTCCTGTAACCGGAGGTAATACTTTTGACACCTTAACTGTGACCGACTGTATATCATACCTATCTCCTAGTGGAAAATATAATTATACCACTTCAGGAACTTATTCTGACACTATTCCAAATTCGGTTGGTTGTGATAGCATTCTAAGCATTAACCTAACGTTAGTTAATAATCCATCCTTTGCAAACTTGACTATTGACACTTGTGCAAGTTATACTGTGCCTAGTGGTAAAAGAACTTTAACCACTTCTGGTAGTTATTTGGATACTATTCCAAACGCTCAAGGTTGTGATAGTATTATAGCCATTAATTTGACCGTAACCATTATCAGCAAAGCTGTAAATACATCAGGTAACAATAGACTTACTGCTACTGAAGCAGGTGGAAAATACCAATGGTTAAATTGTACTAATGGTTATACCATCCTACAAAACGATACCAATCGATTCCTGGACCCTCCTTTTAGTGGATCATTTGCCGTTCAAATCATCAAAAATGGATGTATTGACACAACAGCCTGCGTAACAGTTACTGGTGTAGGATTACACGAAGATGGATTCAAATCGAACTTCTACATTAGCAATAATCCCACAAAAAATGTATTTAATTTGTACAATAACAACAACATCACTGTAGCGACCTCTTTAATGAGCTTAAATGGGAAAGTGATGGAGGTGCCTCAAAAGTCTACCGCATCAGCTATTCAATTTGATTTATCTGAGCTACCTACAGGCGTATACATTCTAAACATTCAAGACCAAGAAGGTTCAATGGCTCATTTTAAAATAGTGAAACAATAAAGCCAAGACCTCCTATTTGTAACATGATTAAACATGAAATGAATTGAACACATCAATTCATTTCATGTTTTTTTTTTGCTCTCCTCTCTCCTCTTCATTCTACCTCATAACGTTATTAACTCCACAAAAATCGACGTACTAAAAGAGGTCTTTAATTCATTCGCTAATATCAATTCTATTGCTTAGCTTACAGGCGTCTATTGACCGAACAGTTTAACGCATACGCTTACCTAATCCTCATTTAATTCACTTCACTAACAGGCTAGCTTATGAGTCTAGAACTAAACTTGATAAAAATAGCTCATCTTGCAGAGCAAAATCAAGCAGAAAACCATTCATTTGGAAAATACCTAAAACAGCAAAACCTACAACAAATTGATCAGATTGTACATCGATTGAACAAAACTATCTCCAATTCGATAAGCTGTGTTGACTGCGGAAATTGTTGCCGGAATTTAAGACCCATTGCGACCGATGAAGCCCTGCTTCCCTTCGTGTTGCCTGAAAATATAGCTACCTACAAATACCTTAAGGAATTTACATGTAAAAATTTAGCGTGTAACCTTTGTTCAGTTTACGACGAAAGACCTGAAGAATGCAGACAATATCCATATCTGCATCGCGACAACTTTGTGAATAGAACTGGTGAGATCATTCAAAACTATGAAATCTGCCCCATCGTTTTCAATGTTGTTGAACAATTGAAAGTGGAATTAAAATGGCAGAACAAATAGTATAGCTTTATATTCAACATTTTTTTATATTACAGATTCCTTAAAGGTAAAAAACTCAAGGATTCACGAACAATGCCAATTGATGTTGCTAAAACTAAATATACCGATTACCTTTTCGATAGTACTTCTATTATTCTCCGCTACCGGAAATGGTCAAACGAATGAAATAAAAATCCGATTTATTGGAAACTGTGGATTACACCTCACTGACGGTAACACACACATCTACACTGACTTCCCCTATAAATCTGGCGCACATCATTACATGGAATATGATCCAACTGAAATTGACAACCTTCAGCAAAATGCATACTATCTATTTACGCATAAACACAGTGATCACTATTTGAGGTGGAAGATGAATGGTGTTATGAAAGCTAAAAATGGAAAGAAATATGGTAAATGGAATATTTCTCATTTGACGGAATTAAATCGTGAAATACCAGATTTCCACATTCAACAATTCAAAACCAAACACCTATTCTCCTTTGCACATTTTCTCCTTTGCACATTACTCCTATTTAATTACATGGCATGGCAAAAGGATATATTTGTCAGGAGACACAGAATCAGCGACAACCATCGCTACCGTTCAAGAAATAGACTGGGCCTTTATACCTGCTTGGTTATTTATGGAGGCCTGGGAAAACAAAGTAAAAATAGATGCTCAGATGATTGGTATTTATCACATTGGTCCTAGAGATGATGTTTCCATTGTTGGCCCACAGTACAAAATGTTCAAGCAGCAAGGAGAGGAAATTTTCATTCCATATTAAATGACTTTCATTTAAGCAGTTATATAAGTAATATTTGTAATTGAATTTTTCGATATAGCTATAAAAAGGATGTCCAATACAATCAGAGTAGCAAGTATTCAATGTATTAGCTTTTAATTTCTATTATTTAGATTATCTTTAAGACCAGAATAAACGCTATACTTGAAAAAAATAAGTTACTCATGAAAATCAACGAACTAACAACTCGTTCAGATATCGAACAATCTAGTAAAGTAGAGAAAGCCTACTTCCAATTTGAAAAACTCCTTTCGATTATCAGACAAAGAAATATTCCTTTACCAGTTATCGAACGAATTAATGAAATTATTGCAGACCTCAATCAAACCCCAACAAAAGACCTTAAAAATAAGCTCCGAAAAAAACAATTTCAATTAATCAACATTCTGGAACAAGAACTAAAAATAGTGCCAATAAACCACTATCGCAATAAGTGGTTAGGGATTGGAATGGCAGCCATTGGAATTCCAATCGGAATAAGTTTAGGCATGAGTATAGGCAATATGGCATACTTTGCAATAGGCCTTCCTATAGGTATGGCGATTGGAATAGGTGTTGGCACTAAATGGGACAAAGAGGCACAAAGTGAAGGCCGACAGCTTGAAATAGAACTAAAACATTAAATAACTATACCCAACTACTTATGAAAACAAGAGATCGAATTCTACTTCCGTTTACTTATGATGTCGACCAAATGGTGGCAGAATGTAAAGCACTCGAATTGAACCAATTTGAATATTACAATGTAATTCCTTTGCGCTCCCCTGCCCATTTAGTAGACTCTTCTCTCCCCTTTCCACCTCCAGCTGATGACTTTGCAGATGGCACATGGACCGATTGGTTGGATACGCCCGAACTGCTAAAAAGTCCTTACATATTGAGTATCGTTAATGGTTTTAAGGAAAATATAGATGTAACGCTTGTGCGGTTATTGCGCCTTTCTGCGGGGGCTGTGGTTAAAGAACACACCGATCCGACACTAGGTTTAGAAATTGAAAAATCGGTGATTCGGCTGACTATTCCCATTATCAAGCATGAAAAGGTAGATTTTTATTTAAACAATCGCGTTGTACCTATGCAACCAGGAGAATGCTGGTATTTAAGACTTACTGACCCCCATAAAATAGAGAACAATAGCCCTATAGAGCGCATTAACCTAACGATAGATATGCGTCCGAATGAGTGGATCAAAAATATAATTGCAAAAAGTGAAGTAAAAGTGAAAGAAGCGTAAAATAACCGTAAACTATAAATGTTCAAACCTACACCATTAACACTTTATTTTTCAGCAGTGTGTATAAAATAAGTTATTTTCACTTATCTTCGAATGAAGAAAAAAAACTATTGCTAAATGAAAACTACCATTTATCCGTTTTTAAACGACAACAAACGACTAATAAACGTTTTTGTGATTGATTTTAAATCAATTAGTAGTTTTATTGAAATAAAAAATTAACATTTTAAAATATGGATATGACGCACAAAGTGCGTCATATTCACTTGTTAGTGGCAATGTCGAAAAAACCGAGACATAGGCGAAGAACATCTAAACAAGAAAGAAATATAAAACAAATGTTATGACAATCATACAGATATACAGATGCCTCCTAAAATGACAATTACCCCGTTAATTAAATATGTTTCAAATCTCGTTGACATTTCTGACAGTGACACAAAACTGTTGTCACATTTTTTTAAACCTACAAATTTCTCTAAAGGAACAATCATTGAAGAGGAAGACGTTGTGGCTCAAAACCTATATTTTGTTACAAATGGTTTCGTTAGGTCATTTTTTTTTTTAGACGGCATAGAAACTACTACTCAAATTATAGGAGAGAATAGATTTATAACAAGCTTTAATAGTTTTACTTCTGGAAGTATTTCAAAAGAAAATATTCAATGCCTTTCGAATTGTGAAGTACTTTGTATTACCAAATCAGATTACCAGATTTTATCTGAAGAAAGTGTTTTTTGGAGTACTTTCTGCAAACAGATTTATGAAATAATTATTAGTCAAAATCAGCAAAGAACAACTGATTTCATCACATTATCTGCAGAAAAGCGATACTTGAAATTAATGAAAGAGCAACCAGAAATTATTCAAAATGTACCAATCCAATATATTGCTTCATACATTGGAATTAAGCCAGAATCTTTGAGCAGAATCAGAAAAAAAATAATTTTCTAACATTTATCAAGTGGTATTCATTTTTATGAACTGAACTTTGCATCAACATTCAAAAAATTAAAAGATGTATAAAATAATTCAGTTATCAATTTTTCCATTGGGTATGATAAATTGTTTCCTTATAGAAGGAGAGAAGAAACACATTCTGGTTGACACAGGTGTTCCCTACAGCGAAGCAAAAATTATCAAACAACTAAAACAACACAATATCAAAATAGAAGATATTGCCTTAATAATTATAACTCATGGTCATATTGACCACTTTGGTAGTGCAAAAGAACTGAAAGACATTTTAAATGTTCCTATACTTATGCATGACTTAGATAAAAAAGCACTTCAAACTGGAAAAAGTTTGTTTAATACATTAAAGCCTAATAATAAAATATGGGATTTCATTCTTAAACCAAAATTAACAAAAGATAGAGCAACATTTTGTAACCCTGACTTAGTATTGAAAGAAAACGAAGAATATGATTTGTCAATATATGGAATAAATGGAAAAGTAATGCATACTCCAGGACATACTCCAGGTTCTTTATCGGTTATACTTGAAAATGGAGATGCTATAATAATGGATTTAGCCTCATCAGGAATACTCCTTGGTGGAATTGCTTTTAATTCAAGAATGAAGCATCCACCTTTTCATGACAATTTAGAGCAAGTGAAAAATAGTATTAATAATATACTTTCCTTAAGTACAGAAAAATTTTATCTTGGACACGGAAATCCTGTTTCAAGAAAAGATTTAATAAGGTATAGAGATAAATTTTTGAAATGACAATAAAATGCTAGTCGCCAACGTAGTGTTTTCCATGGTAGTACTAGTATAACTAATTAGTTATCAATATTTCATTGAATATTTACACTAAATTGTGACCTACGTTTTTCAAATATCCAAACTATTAATGGTAACGTCAAAAAAACAAATTAAAAGCAAGTAATATCAAAATACGAAAAAAATATGATACAAATGTTAGCAAAAATATTAGCAGGAATTTTACTTTTCGCTTTTGTAAATTTAACATACGCACAACCAAATTATCCCGCGCCAACTGGAATTTGGTGTAGCTGTCCACCAACTACTGGTATTGGAAATGGTTCTGTAGACCCTGTTGTGGCTTCTAAACCTTATGTGAATGGGATTTTAGTTCGAGTTGTGTGGAAAGATATTGAACCCAATGATAATACGTATAATTGGGCATTAATTGACAATCAAATAAGTGCAGCTCAATCTTATGGAAAAAAAATATCTATAGCGGTTGGTGGTGGCCCAAATTCACCTAATTGGCTATATTCTTTGGGTGTGCAAACATTAAACTATTCTTTGCCTTTTAATGGTACAATACCTGTACCTTGGGATACCATCTTCTTGGACAAATGGACGGAATTTATTACAGAACTAGGAAACAGATATCAAAATGACACTACCATTCAGTTGGTTTATATAACGAACTCATCGCAAAATGGTTTTGAGATGCAGATACCATACAATCCAACCCCATCATATGCTTCTATATCGTATACTGACCAAAAGATGATAGAATCATGGGAGCAAGTGATTGATGCCTTTAATAGCTCATTCCCAAATCATTATTTGACCAACGATTTTCATCCTGTTAATTCCAGTGATATGGTCGGAGACTCTATATACCATTATGCGAAAGTAAATGTTGGTAGTAGATATGGAGCAAGTGCTTGGTGGTGGTCACAAAACAATACTTCTGTTTATCCATCACAATACACAATCTTACAAAATTCAGCAAATACAAATTTATTTACAGGTCTACAAATGGTAGCAAGCGGGATTTCAAACCCAACGGCTTTTGGTAGTGGTGGTCTTCCGGATGCTCTTAATCTTGCCATTTCAAACAGCCTTTGTTATTGGGAAATTTGGAACAATGATATAACTGACGGTTCTTTCGATAGCTTATTTTCTAATGCAGTTTGTTCACCTATACTTGAGGTTGAGCAATTCAATAATAATGAAAACGTATTAACTGTTTTTCCAAATCCATCGAAGAACATTTTTACTGTAATTTTAAAAAATAATTATATTGAAAAAGTTGAAGTGATTAATGAGTTAGGACAAATAGTTTTCGAAAAGGAAAACATCAAGAGTAACGAATATTTATTAGACATTAGAAATCACATTGACGGAATCTATTTTTTGAAAACAATAGACAATACAAATACAGTTTCTTATAGGAAAATAGTTCTTTTAATACAATAAAAAAACACAGCCACTAACATTGTATAAGCGATAATGCGGGCTGAACCGCGAAAATTGAGTATTTTGGCATTTAATTAAATTTGGTACAGACGGACAGTTAATCGCTTCAAAATCCCGCACTACGCTTATACTTGTCCGTTGCCAACCATTTACCAATCACACTCTGAAAAATAAAAGAATATGACCGAAAACGAATTTGAGCAATCTTTTCAAAAAGCAATCAAATTGACATTCTTTAAATCTATAGATTATAGTAAAGAACCGCCAGTAATTGCAATAATTTTTTCCAATGATAAAGACGGAATAGAATCTTATCAGTTTTTACAAAATGAACTGACAAAAGACGAAATAAGTATTGTATTCCGACCAAATGAAAATGAAAAAATGAACTTAACAATCGTAGATAATAAAAACTCTAATGTGTTCAATATATACGATTTGGATTACTCAAAAACAGAATTGACTGATTTTCGAGAAAATGGAAAATTTGGAAAATATTGTGTTTTCTGCATTTCGCAAATAATCAATAATCAATTGGTTTTATCATCTGTTGTTCGAGAAAAACCTTTGATGGTTTCAGAACTTGTTTTTTCCGAATAAGGAATAAATTTAACTTCTGACTTCTCTTTATTTGACCAAATAAATCTACCATTTAATTTGAGTTTTGACATAATATCTGAATTTAAAATTAATAATCTGAATAAAAAAAACGGTTGGCAACACAGTATAAAATTAATGGCTAGTTTTAGCTTGTTTACGAAAATCCTCGCGGATTTTCTATTCCGTTTTTATTTGCTAAATTAGGTGCTTAAACACGCCACTAATCTTATACATAACCGTTGGCTGTAATTAAATAATCCTATTTCATATGCTCACTAGAACAATGATTAAGAACAGTATATTTTTATTTAAAACTTATTGTCCCAATCTGTTTTTATACCTGACTGAAAAAGAGTTTGAAACGTTCCTTTCAAAAGCATTTAAACATACAACTGAAAATAATAATGGGACACCTAATAATAATTTCATAGTTACATTTTTTGAATTATTGAGGGAACATAGATACAACCATTCTCAAATAATTAAGAGTGAGTTTAGGTATTTTAATTACCTACTTGGTGAATTTAAAAATTACTCAAATGCAAAGGAATTTAAGAATTTGTTAAAAGGGGCACTTTACAACTTTAAACAATCTAATTTCCATCACGCACTTGGTGAAATAGCTGCATGTTTAGACTTTAGCTCTAAGTACGAATTTAAAAAATATGAAAAATCAGTAGGGATAAAGAAAAGTATTGACTTAGAATTTCAAACTGATGAAAAGGAATTTCTTTTGATAGAGGTTTTTACTATTGATTTTGATAAGACACGTTATGAAAGTGAAAAATTTAAAAAATATTTTGATGGTAAATTAAAAGATAAATTTGAAAGTAAAACAATGGATCTTGACTTAACTCTTAAAAGAAAAATTTCACTTTTTCCAATTTTGAGCGGTTTTACGGTGGAAATTATTCGTGAACAGTCCCATTACTTAAAAACAATTTGTAATTCAACTTTTGACTCGGAGGGGTTTCAAACATACGTGCCAAAAGCTTTTGGAAATATCCAAGGAACCTTTTTTAATCTATTTACGATTGATGAAATAATCGATCCTGAATTAATAAAAAAAAACTACAGCCAACACGCTGTATAGTGCATTGTGGGTAAGGTGGTTTGGCTAACCTCTGCTCTATTTGAAAGTCGCAAAATCCGCTAGCGGATTTTGTTTTGGAGAGCAATATACAAAACCGCAAAGCAGTTTTTGCTAAGTGCTAAATTGAAATAGTAACTTTATCAAAACCACAACGCACCATATAGTAAACGTTGGCGGGCATTCCAGAAAATGAACTTAAAACAACTACAAAAAACACTCGCTACCGAGAAATTACCAAAAGATGAACTCGATGAGTTTTGGTTAAATTTTTATGGTTTTCCGCCTGCTTTTGCATTTCTATTTGCAGGTCTTGGACCAATATTAGCAAAAAAGACGACCATGAATAAGGATACGATGATGATATTCTTTATTCTTGGTTTGATAATCTTTTTCTACACAGTTATTGCAAAAATGACAGAAAAGAATCTGAAGTCAATTGAGAATAACTTAAGTCAAAAAGAAAATGAGGATTTAATTAACATTCTGGCGGATAAAGAGAATTGGATTCCATTTAAACCCATTCTTTATACCAAAGAGATACAAGAATAAAACTCAACTTCCATTTATACAAATCTAATAGCAGATTACTTTTTTACTGATTACCTCGTTTGGAGTAACTATTTTTAAGGTGTACATCCCTTTACTGAGTTTTTTTCCTTTGAGCAATTCTGTCTTAAATATTGCATTGTGCTCCGTAATGGTTTCAGAATCTTCTATTATTAATTGTCCTCCTTCATTGAATAGTTTCCAATCGATAGTTCCACTTCTTTCTACATCAATTTCTAAGTATATCATCCCACCTTTGGTAGGATTTGGATACACCAACAGCACATCAGTAGTATTAGATGGGACATCAAAGTCGACAGCACGTAATTCGGAGTAAGTGAAATTCCCATCGAAATCGGTTTGTTTGAGTCGATAGTAAGAAATTCCTTTAAAAGGATTAAAATCAATCAATTCATATTGTCTTCTTTCTAGAGAATTCCCAGCTCCATTAACAGTTCCTACTTCTTGAAACATTCTGCTATCGATGGATTTTTCGACCGTAAAATAATTGTTATTGCTCTCTGAAAGAGTGGTCCATTTTAAAAGTACACTTTCTAACTTCTTTTCAGCGATAAAGTTCAATAAAGAAACGGGAAGCGTAGTCGCATTGTCAGTATCTCTCCAATCTGGTTCTAAGTCATTGTCCTTGTTAGGCAACGAAGAAGGTACACCAAAACTGTCGGGGTCGAATAAATCCACTAATCCATCATTATCAGAATCGTGGTAAAAAGGACTATTAGCATCTATGAAATTCGGTTGTCCATCTAAATCTGTGTCTTCCAACCAATCTGGAATTCCGTCAGTATCCCCGTCCAACGCATTATTGTAGTAAGCAGCGTTACCTCCTGAACTTGTAAATGCTGTGGCTCTTGCTAAGTAGTCATTCAAGGCATCGCCATCTGTAGCCATTCCTGCCTCATCATCATCAAACCCTTCTATCCAATCTGGTTGTCCATCTCCATCGGTATCCGTATCTATATAATCAGGGTTTCCATTATTTTCATGGTTACTCAAAGTAATTGCTGTTCCGCCATTATCCGAATCATACCTATTGTCCCAACCATCGTTATCGGTGTCTGAATCCAAAGGAGCTAAAAATGCAGCTGTAGTTTGACTTTCCACATTATCCGTTATTCCATCGTTGTCTGAATCTAAATCTAAGAAATTAGCTAATGCATCTCCATCGAAATTATCGATAGGAAGCGCAGTTCCCCCTTCATCTATATCGAAAGAATCTGCAAAGCCATCTTGGTCAATATCATCAAAACCATCCGCACGTCCATCATTGTTTGAGTCCACTCCACCGGCTTCAACTATATCGGCAATACCATCATTATCAGCATCTAGATCTACTCTATTCTTTATACCATCTCCATCCTGATCTGCATCATCAAGAGCCGATCCTCCATTATCAGAATCGAAAGTGTTCGCCCATCCATCGTTATCGGTATCCGTATTGTCATCTACTCGCCCATCATTATTTGCATCTACTCCTCCCGCTTCTATAATATCTGGAATTCCATCGTTATCAGAATCTAAATCCAAATAGTTTTGAATTCCGTCATTGTCTGTGTCGCAAAAATTCACCTCTGAAAGCACCGAAAACGGAACAGCTCTTTTTGAAATGGTAGCAGTTTGGTAAGAGACGGTCAAATTGGCTCCGCCACTATTCTCAAAAAACACCACTGTTATGGGGTAAATACCTGGAGTTAGAGCTATATTTCCTGAACGTTCTCTATTTCCATGTAAGTCATCGTTATTAACAATTAGATTTCCATTAATGTATAATCCCGATCCATCATCTGAAGTGGTGTAAAAAGTATATGTTTCAGAAGTAGATATGGAAATAAAGCCTGTATATCTAATAGAAAAAACGTCTGCATCTCCGGGGTCTACTGCAGCTTGTAAGGTGTTGACATTAAATGTAGATATCGTTCCAGTGGCTAAAGCACCAGTAGTGGGAATATTGGCAAACTTAAATCCGGAAGGCACTGCGTCATAAAATTCGTAATTTAAACTCCCTGTACCTGAACCAATGCAAGAAGCGCTTTCATCTACATCTAATATTCCATCATTATCATCATCTATATCGTTAAAATCAGAGATTCCATCATTATCAGTATCTAAAAACTCTCTCCAGTCTCGCTCAGGGGTATTGGTTTGATCTAAATTGGGAAAACTACTAGAGGTTTGGCCTCCATTGGTGACATTGGTAGAAGAGTTCTTACCATTTATATTATCAAAGTTATCATCTAATCCATCTAAGTCAGTATCCAAACCCGAAGCTTGGGTATCGGAAACACCATCATTATCTGTATCGTAAGCTTCTAATAAGTCATTGTAACCGTCATTGTCACTATCTGTGTCAATATAATCAGGAGTATCAACTCCATCAGTGTTTATAGGAGTTAATAATGAATTGCCTAGATCACTGTCGAAGGCGTCATCTATTCCATCCATATCCAAATCTGACCCAATTGGAAGATTGGGAGATGCGCTCGAAATTTGAGCTTCAATAACATCAATTATGCCATCGTTATCAGAATCAATATCCACTCTATCGTTAATACCATCAATATCCGAATCTAGATCTACCAATGCTGTTCCACCATTATCAGAGTCGAAAGTATTGGCCCATCCATCACCATCAGTATCTGAAAAGGTATCTACTTTTCCATTGTTATCTAGGTCTTCCCCTCCTGCCTCTATAATATCAGCAATTCCATCATTGTCTGAATCCAAATCTAATGCGTTTATAATCCCATCATTATCGGTATCACATCCAGAACTAGAAACGGAAAGGACTATAAAAGGGATGTCCCTTTTGCTAATACTTGCACTAGAATAGGCTACGCTTAAATTCTCATCACCAGTATTTTCAAAAAACAGCACAGTAATTGGGTATGAACCGGGAGTTAACGCGATGGTTCCACTTTGCTCGGCTGAAGCATGAACTCCATCATTATTTACCACTTGGGTAGCTCCGATAAATAGTTTTGATCCATCATCGGAAGTGGTGTAAAAAGTATAAGTTTCTGAAGTAGAAATATTAATATATCCTGTAAAGCGTATCCCAAAAGTTTCACTGTCTCCTGGATCTGAAGTAGCTTGGATAGCATCCACATCAAAACTGGAAGTGGTTCCCGTTGCTAATGCTCCGGAGGTTGGTATATTATCAACTGTTAGACCTGCAGGGGCTCCATCGTAAAACTCATAATTTAAAAATCCACTACAACTTAATTCTTCCGTAACGTCAAGTATTCCATCGTTATCGTCATCAATATCTATGTCGTCTGCAATTCCATCACTATCAGTGTCTGTAATACATGTATTAACATTATATGTCACCGAATTAATCAGGAAGTCAGTTGTACTTGGAGGGTTATCTTTACTGATTCTCAAGTATCGTGTGGTAGTATTGGCAGTAACAACTGCATTCACAAAAGTTGTACTGTTGGTGGTAGGCGGCGCAGGGTGTGGAATCCAATTTACGCCATCAATCGACTCTTCCAATATCATTGATGCCGTTCCTGACTCCCCAGTTCGTTCAGACCAACTTATCGTATAATTTGATCCGGCTGGAATAATGTCTGATAAATCCAAAACAAAAATATCTCCGTTTTGAAAAAGCTCTGCACCGTCGCTATCGGTTACTCCTAATGCATTTGAAGAATTATCAACTCCTGAATTAGAAACTACAATATCTGCATTGCCAGCCACTGGACTTGATGAGGGTGTTAACCCCAATCCACATCCACCTGTGTTGTCTTCTAAATAGTCTGGTGTCCCATTTGGCTCACTATCTGGGATTTCAGAAAGCGTTGGTATCCCATCCGAATCATCGTCATTGTCTCTAAAATCATCCTCTCCGTCTCCATCAAAATCTTGATGAGCAACATTCGAAGCACATACTATTGCATCTGTATTGATGATTAATACTGGGTCTACCTCAGCTGTTCTTCGATTCCCATTGGGACCAGTTAGGAGTATAACAAGATTATTTCCATTTACCCAACCTCCCTGGTTGACAATCTCTTGAACTATGGAGGAAATATCTACTGTTCGCTGAGCGGTGGAAGCTTCACCAATGGTATTCCAATCTGCAGGACTCCAAGATTCATTGTTTAAAGTAGGAGTTCTGCTTGTCACATTATTAGTTGATGCCGCAAATGCAGTTGCATTTGTCGAAAGTTGCCCTCTAATCGTAATCGTAATAGAACCAGTTTCTACCTCATCGGTCTCGAATTGTATAAATGCAGAATTAATCGTTTCACCTTGATCAACAGGAACTCCCGAGAAGTATAGCCCCACTGTTTGATTGGTTCCTCCGTCGTTACAAAATTCCAAATCACTGCTTGATAAATTGATGGATCCATCACTATTGTTCTCTTCTGCGAAATCTGCTGCAGCAATCTCAATAGATTGGGCACAATCCGAATCAAAAGCGTCATCCAACCCATTCCCGTTTATATCTGTACCTGTAGAGGATGCATCTGCAACACCATCACTATTCGCATCGTTTCCTTCTATAAAATCAGAAACCCCATCATTGTCGGAGTCCGAATCCATATAATCAGGAGTTCCATCTCCATCCCTATCATATGGAGTAATTGGAGCTTCAAAAGTAGAAACATCCCAAAAGTCAACAATTCCGTCTTGATCTGAATCAATCACCAAACTAGGAAATTTATAATTCAGTGTAGAATAGCCTTCCCTTGTATCGTCTATACCATCTGCATCCGAATCAATATCGATATAATTAGGGCGTAAAGGGAGTCCATTTGCGGTTTCAAAACCATTATCGGAATTGAATATTGGTAATGGAGAGGACTCTAAATTGTCATAGTAGCCATTATTATCCGCGTCCAATAATGCATCGACCTGCCCATCTCCATCCACATCTACACCACCTGCTTCTATAATATCAAGAATACCATCGTTGTCAGAATCAAGATCCAAAACATCTTTAAGTCCATCATTATCAAAATCAGGATCAGTGGCTACCATTACCCCACTCCCAGCAAAAGATTCTCTAGAATCGACTATACCATTGCCATCTGAATCCGTTCCAGATACATTTCCTTCTGCAGAAGAATAACCGCTGGGAATGACTCCAGAATTTACTTCAATTGCATCCGGAATCCCATCATCATCTGAATCTCTATCTCTGTAATCCGCAATCCCATCGTTATCAAAATCTCCTATTCCTTCTACATTATCCCTTATTCCGTCATTATCAGAATCTAAATCACAACTATCTCTGACTCCGTCAAGGTCTGAATCTCGACCTGTTTCGTAAAAATTAGGAATTCCATCTCCATCACAGTCAGGGCCAGAAGCAATTCCAAAATTATTGTTATTGTCTACTTCTCCGAAATTCACCGCATCTGTATAGCTAATGGTTTCTACATTGTCAGTCGTTAGAGCAAACCCAAACGGAAAGGAGGAGTAGGCTGTTGAAGTTAATAAGTTCCCTGTTGCAGCATATAAAAACTGATAGTCTCCATTAACATCTGTTAAAGTAGATTGCACTCTAGTATCTTCAGGATCTACTTGTCCATTTGAATTGTTATCAATATATAAATAGACTCTAATATTAGGCACTCCTAATTCGCCGATATCTTTGACACCATCGTAATCAGTATCATTATAAACTGTTCCACTCGCACTATTGGCATCAGCTACTAAGCTTGCTAATGCCTCTACATCACCTCCTGTTAATGGTATAAAGTCACTCATGACTCCTGTTGAAATATTTATCTTGCTCAGTCGATCATCATCTCCTTCTGATCCCCACAATTGACCATCGTTAGAAAATGCCAACCCTTCAATGTCGTCTTCGGATAAAGTGGATGCTACACTAAAAGTACCTGTAAATTTATTGATTGATAATAGTTCGTCATTATTCCCATTAAAATTAGATGAAGCGTACATTCTTCCGGTGACTGGAGAAACAGCTATATCGTCCACATCTACATCAGCTCCATTCCCCTCAATTACTATATAATCCACGCCTGGTCCAAATGCATTTTTGACAAACTGACCTGTAGTAGGATTAATTTGAAAAATTAAATCAGAGGTAGCTCCAGATTTTCTTTCAGATGCCCATAATTTAAATGTTCTCCCGTCTAACATTAATCCATCCACATCATCCAATGTCTGGGGTCCTGCTGCTCCATTAGCGAATCCACCACCATCCACTTCAGCCATGAAAGTATAAGCACCAGTTGCGATATTAATTGTTCCAAAATCGCCTCCATTAGTTGCGAAAAGTTGATTCCCTCCTGGTGCTGGGTAATAAGCTATAGCCTCAATACTAGAAACTCCGGTTGCCCCAATTAAAGTAACTACTCCAGAAACTCTGTTAACGGAGTAAAAGTTATTGTCCGAATCGGCTACATAATAAAATATATTAGGATCTCCGGCTTTAAGAATAAGTGAACTTAGGATAAAAGCGAATAATAAGGCTGTTTGCTTCATGCAATAATTTTTGGATACCCCAATATTTGAGTACTCTTAGAATTTATATACTCAAAAATACAACAAATACGTACGTATTTACTAAATGGTTTTAACTTTTGATTAAATACTAAATAAAATGTGACTTAAAGTTCTATTGAACATTATAATGAGAATAAATTATATAGATAACTTTAATCATTAAGTCTTTCAAAAGTGAACAATTACATAGTTAAACAAAAAAAGGGGGAATTGTGTTCCAATTCACCCTTTCAATTAATCCCATTATTCTCTATTTTACTATGAATCGTTTGGTTCCGATTACTTTGTCGTCTAATCGATAAGTTAACATATACGTTCCTACGGCTAGTTGAGTTCCCTTTAATAATTCAAACTCATAAATAGTATCTAATCCATCCAACAAAACCAGTCGAGATTTTACTAGTTCACCTTCAATGGTTCTAATCTCTAAATTTAACTTTCCACTCTTGTCCGAAACTAAATTAAAGTACAACTCATCACCATTGGTTGGGTTCGGGTATAATTTAGAGTTGCTCACCAAGTCAGCACCTCCAAACTCTACTGCTCTTAATTCAGAGTATGTATATTCCCCATTAAAATCTGTTTGCTTTAATCGATAATAAGAAACTCCATCATAAGGACTTGCATCGATCAATTCATAACTCAATTTTTCGATGGAGTTACCAGCTCCTTTTACATTTCCAACCAATTCAAAATTTACTCCATCCTTGGTTTTCTCTATTGTAAAGAAATCATTGTTGATTTCAGCTAAAGTTACCCACGTCAATAAAACACTGTTGAGCTTCTTTTCTGCTTCAAAACTAATCAGAGTAATGGGTAAAGTGGTTGCATTATCCGTATCTCGCCAATCTGGTTCTGAATCTGCATCCATATTCGGATAGATAGAAGCTGCACCAAAATTATCGGTGTCATATAAATCTATCAAACCATCGTTATCTGAATCATGATAAAAAGGGCTGTCCGGATCTAAGAAATTAGGCTGACCATCTAAGTCAGAATCCTCTAACCAGTTCGGTATTTGATCTCCATCACCATCTAAACTATTATTATAATAGTTTGCATTTCCTCCTGCACTGACAAATGCAGTTGATCTGATTTTTAAATCTTTCAAAGCATCTCCTTCTTCATCATCATCGAATCCTTCAATCCAGTCGGGCTGTCCATCACCATCTGTATCGAAATCCAAATAATCAGGAGCACCTGAATTTTCTTGGTTATTTAAAGTAATCGCGGTTCCTCCATTGTTGGAATCATAACGATTATCCCAACCATCACCATCCGTATCCGACCCAGTTGGTGCTCTAAAACCTGCTGTTGATTGTCCTTCAACGTTATCGATTAATCCATCGTTGTCTGAGTCAATATCCAAATAGTTTGGTAATCCATCTCCATCTGAATCTGTTAAAGGTAATCGACTACCTCCATTTTCAGTATCCACAAAATCACTCAAACCGTCAAAATCTGCATCAACTCCGTCTTGCTTTCCATCGTTATTCGAGTCTTCACCACCGGCCTCTACAACGTCGGCTATTCCATCATTATCTGAATCTAAATCTAAATAATCAGGATAAGCGTCACGATCTTTATTAGGCATGGTAGGCACTATTCCATCATTGATATTAAACAATCCATCTCTATCCGAATCTGATTGTGCATCTAACTCTCCATCACCATTGTTATCAATTCCACCTGCTTCAATTGCATCAGGAATCCCGTCTCCATCACTGTCCCTATCCAAATAGTTCGGTTGAGAATCTCCATCCTTATTTGGCATATCAAACCTTACCGTCTCCTCGGCATCATCCCAACCATTTGAATTTGCATCAGTAAATCCATCAACAACTCCATCATTAGTAGCGTCAGGGCCTCCCGCTTCAAAGGTGTCGGATAAACCATCATTATCACTATCTCTATCGATATAGTCAGGATATTCATCACTATCTGAATTAGTTAATGGCAATGCTGTTCCTCCAATGGTTGGATCCACAGCATCTAACCATCCATTTTCGTTGGTATCGTTTGTATCATCTACTTTACCATCATTATTGGCATCTTCTCCTCCTGCTTCTACTACATCTGCAATACCATCGTTATCAGAATCTAAGTCTAAGCGATTCTTAATTCCGTCACCATCTAAATCCAAATCAGCTAAAGGTGTGCCTCCATTATTTGGATCAAACGTATTGGCCCAACCATTTCCGTCTGTATCAGTCGCATTATCTACGACTCCATCATTGTTGTTGTCAACACCACCTGCTTCTATAATATCCGAAATACAGTCGTTGTCTGAATCCAAATCTAAATAATTTGGTATTCCATCTCCATCATTGTCACAGCCACTAATAAGGTATGCCGTACCGTTAATATTATCCGGACCAGAACCGTCAATATTTACGATCGTGAATGTATTAGAACCTCCTACGAAATTAACTTGATTAAATACTGAACCATCTGCAGGCTTCATTAATTCAAGAGCATTAGAAGTTGTTGTTCTTGTACCAAAAACAGAAACTTTTCCGTTCGCATCAATAAAAATACGGATTCGAGGCAAACCATTACTATTACTTACCCAAGCAGTTGTCATTGAAGCATTATCAGATGCAAAAACCATCAATACTTCAGTGGCAGCACTAAATGTTGCTGCATCAAACTGTAACAAGTTTTTAGGATTCAATCCAGAACCATTAATGGTTATCGACATAGAATTATCAACAGATACTAACTCAAAATATGCCAGAGTTACACCAGTTTGGTTGAAGCTGGTAGTGCTTCCTCCATTTCCTCCAACGATTGAATAAGAATTAGTTGAACCACATTCATTAATGTCTAATATTCCATCGTTATCTTTATCAATATCTACTCCATCTGCGATACCATCACCATCTGAGTCTTTTTCTTCCCTCCAATCTCTTTCAGCAGTTCCTGAAGTTGTAACATTCGGGAAGAAGTTTGAATTCTGAGAAAGGTTTGATGGGTTGGTGGTGTTGTTTCGACCATTCACTCGATCAAAATTGTTATCCAATCCATCATTATCCGAATCTACACCTGAAGGTAAAGTATTTGCTGTTAAATCTCCATCAGTATCCCATCCTTCTATTAAGTCTGAAATCAAATCATTGTCAGCGTCTAAATCTAAATAATCAGGATTATCGGTACCGTCTGTATTTACAGGTACTAAACCATTGGTGCTTTCAAATGCATTATCTAATCCATCGCCATCAGTATCTGTTCCTAATGCTCTAATTGGACTTCCTGTTGAGGCTTGTGCTTCGATATTATCAATAATACCATCATTGTCAGCATCAATATCAATGAAGTTTGCTAATCCATCACTATCAAAATCTTGAGGTGTAGTATTCGGAGTTCCGAAAGCGGCATCATTACTATCTGCTGAATCTAATACTCCATCACCATCCGCATCGGCCGTACCATCAACTACTCCGTTATTGTTAGCATCTACTCCTGTTCCTATTGGATTCTCTTTCATGTCTGTGATTCCATCATTATCAGAATCAATATCCATAAAGTTTGGTTTCCCATCTTCATCTGTATCTAAAGGAACGGTATTAGGTGAACCTCTCAAGCCATCATTGCTATCTGGTGCATCAAGAATACCGTCTCCATCTGCATCCGCAGCGCCATCTATTACTCCGTTACTGTCGGCGTCATTCGCTCTGTTCACTTGATTTTCAAACAAATCAGTAATTCCATCATTATCAGAATCTAAATCAATAAAGTTTGGAACTGCATCTAAATCTGAATTAGTTGGAGCTGAGTTTGGTGAGCCAAAAGTAGCATCGTTACTATCGGCAGAATCCAAAATACCGTCCTTATCAGCATCCGCAGAACCATCAACAATTCCATCATTATTGGAATCTGTTCCTGAGCCTGTAGGATTTTCCTTCAAATCAGTAATTCCATCATTATCAGAATCTAAATCAATAAAATTGGCTTTTCCATCTCCATCTGTATCTCTTGGAGCATTATTTGGTGATCCGATTGCACCATTATTGCTATCTGCTGAATTTAAAATTCCATCACCATCCGTATCTGAAGAACCATCTACGACTCCATCATTATTAGAATCTGTTCCTGTACCTCTATTCTCAGCTAAATCCGTAATCCCATCATTATCAGAATCCAAGTCGATGTAGTTTGGAGTTCCATCGCCATCGGTATCCGTTGGAATGGCATTCGGCGAGCCTGCAACTCCATCATTACTGTCCGCACTATCTAAAATACCGTCAGCATCTGCATCAGCAGTTCCATCAACTACTCCGTCATTGTTAGAATCTGTTCCTGTGCCACCAAGATTTTCTTTCAAATCAGTGATTCCATCGTTATCAGAATCTAAATCAATAAAATTGGCTTTTCCATCTCCATCGGTATTCGTAGGAGCAGAACCAGGAGACCCTATTGCACTGTTATTTTTATCTGCGCTATTTAGTATACCATCTCCATCGGTATCAGCAGAACCATCCACAATACCATCGTTATTGGAATCTGTTCCGGTTCCTGTTGGATTTTCCTTTAAATCAGTAATCCCATCATTATCTGAATCTAAATCCAAGAAATTTGGAAGTGTATCTGCATCTGAGTTCGTCGGAATACTGTTAGGCGAACCAAAAACAGCAGTATTCAAATCTGCACTATCAATTATTCCATCTTTATCAATATCAGTAGCACCATCAACCACACCATCGGTATTTGAATCGGTCCCTCTTCCACTTTCAGCTAAATCAGTAATACCATCATTATCTGAATCTAAATCGATGTAGTTAGGTTTTCCATCTCCATCAGAATCTCTAGGAGTATTATTTGGCGAACCTTTCACTCCGGTATTACTGTCTGCAGAATCAATTATTCCATCGCCATCAGCATCAGTAGTGCCATCAACAACACCATCATTGTTAGCATCTGTTCCTGTTCCTCTATTTTCAGCTAAATCAGTTATTCCATCATTATCAGAATCTAAATCTAGGAAGTTAGCATATCCATTTCCATCGGTATTAGTAGGTACTGTATTCGGTGAACCTTTAACCCCATCATTGCTATCCGCTGAATTTAAGATTCCATCACCATCAGTATCTGCTGTACCATCTACGATACCATCATTATTGACGTCAGTTCCTGTTCCAGCAGGATTTTCCTTTAAGTCGGTTATTCCATCGTTATCTGAATCTAAGTCTATGAAATTTGGCAAAGCATCCCCATCTACGTTAGATACTGGAGAGTTTGGCGAACCGAATAAACCATCATTAGAATCAGCGGAATCTAAAATTCCATCACCGTCAGCATCAGTTGATCCATCAATGATTCCATCGTTATTAGAATCAGTTCCTGTTGAATTAGGATTTTCAGCAAAATCAGTTATTCCGTCGTTATCTGAATCAAGATCCAAATAATTAGGAACACCATCTGCATCAGAATTTCTTGGTGCTGAGTTTGGTGAACCAAAAACTGAATTATTATTATCTGCACTGTTTAAAATTCCGTCACCGTCTGTATCTGAACTTCCATCTACCACTCCATTGTTATCAGAATCAGTCCCTTTTCCATTTTCTTGAACATCAAAAATACCATCGTTGTCAGAATCTAAATCTAAGAAGTTAGGTACAGCATCTGCATCGCTATTAGTAGGAATAGTGTTTGGCGAACCTCTTAAAGCATCATTGCTATCTGCCGAATCTAATATTCCATCGCCATCAGCATCGGCAGAACCGTCTAGCACTCCATTATTATCAGAGTCAATCCCTGTGCCCGATGGATTTTCAGCTAAATCGGTAATCCCATCATTGTCCGAATCTAAATCTATAAAGTTGGGCTTCCCATCTCCATCTGTATCTCTGGCAGGTCTGTTTGGAGAACCTAAAACTGAAGTATTACTATCTGCTGAATCAATAATACCATCCCCATCTGCATCAGTAGTTCCATCAACTATTCCATCATTATTAGTATCGGTTCCATTTCCATTTTCAGCTAAATCCGTAATTCCATCATTATCTGAATCTAAGTCCAAATAGTTTGGTTTTCCATCACCATCTGTATCTCGCGGAATGCTATTTAATGATCCTCTCACCGAGGTATTGTTATCTGCGGAGTCGATGATACCGTCTTTGTCCGCATCAGTTGTTCCGTCTACTATTCCATCATTATTAGTGTCCGTTCCTTTTCCGTTTTCTGCTAAATCCGTTACACCATCATTATCTGAATCTAAATCCAAATAATTGAAAACACCATCTCCATCAGTATCTCTTGGAGTAGTATTGGGTGAGCCTGCAACTCCACTATTAGAATCAGCAGAGCTTAAAATTCCGTCACCATCTGCATCTGAACTTCCATCTACTATACCATCATTATTGGCATCTGTACCATTCCCATTCTCTGCTAAATCTGTAATACCATCATTATCTGAATCTAAATCAAATTGGTCTCTAATGCCATCACCGTCTCTATCCGCAATTGTATAGGTTTTAATACCATTGTCAGCAACCGTTTCTAGATTATTTACAAATCCATTCGAGCCGAAATTAAATGATGGATCTATTACTCCGTCATGATTTGCATCAAGGGTATTGATAGTTGCTACAGGTATTCCTGATTCATAAATATCTAAAACTCCATCGTTGTCAGAATCTAAATCCAGGTAATTCGGCACTCCATCACCATCTGTATCACAAACAGAACTTAAAATACTAAACGGAACTGCTCGCTTTGAAATAGAAGGCCCTGCATAACTTAGTGTTAAAACATCTCCTCCAAAATCTTCAAAGAAAAGAAGTGTCAATGGATATGTCCCCTTATTGAGGTAAATGTTTCCTGATCTTTCTGTATCAGCGTGAGCTCCATCGTTATCAACTACTGTAGCTCCACCAATAAACAACTTGGAACCATCATCGGATGAAGTGTAGAATGTGTAATCACCTGAAGTTGCAATCGTAATAAACCCTTTATATCGAATACTGTATTGATCTGCAGTCCCTTTGATGGAAGTAGCCAATGCATTCACATTTAAGTTACCTATAGTACCAATACTTGCAGCACCGGAGGTCGGTATGTTATTCACTGTAGAACCTGCCACCTGCGTGGAGTAAAACTCATAAGTTAAAGCACCGGTACAGCCACTTAATTCATCCGCATTTAAAATTCCGTCGTTATCTGAATCTAAATCATTCTCATCCGCAATACCATCATTATCCTTATCTACGATCACAGTTGCGATTGTAAAGTACTTCGTTCCTGAAAAAGTAACCCCTTCAAAATAAAGGGTATCATTTGAAATATACTTGTTATAGGCAGACAATGTTCCATTTGCCATGGTTGGTGTATTTCCCATGATCAAACCATACTTTTTAATATCTGTAGGAGAAGCTGTTATATTCCCTAAATAAAATGCAACCTTAACGGTACCTGTATTCCCGGTAGATTGAGCCTTCCATACCCTAGTTACACGTTCTGTAAAATAAATAGGGTTAACATCTGCTGTATTCTTGGATACTAAAGAACCATTGTCATTTCCCCAAATTAAATAATCTTGCTCATTTAAACTGCTAGAATTAGACATTTGAACCACTGCATCCGTGCTTTGGCTCATACTTTTTTGCTGATTCAATTCGATAGCACATTCTTCGAACCCTATCCCTGCAATGTCATTATCATAGACCTCAGCACCAGAACCATCTGCTGTAAAGATTACATTTCCATCACTATCTATATAATTTCTATTTAATGTTATACCATATTTGACGGCAAGGTAACTCTCAATTTTTTGAATTTCAAGTGCTGTAAGTGCCTGGTTGTATACAATAACCTCACCTAGCGCTCCTGCTAACTCTCCAGAATTATTTGAGTTATTTCCTAGAATAAAAGAAGTAGCCGGATTAATTGCTCCAAAGTCGGTATTGTAGGCAACAGTTCCATTATAAAGTACTTGTTCATTTCCGGCCCAGTTCACTTGATAAGCAGAAACGAATGCCTCATTATTGGAAACTAAAGGAGATGCGCTAACTGTGGTTCCCGTTCCTTGAAATCTGAATCTTGGATTATTAGCTGTTTCCCCATAAAATGTTCTGAAGTTATTGGTTGACCCTTCACTCAAATAAGTATTGGCAGTATTATTCGTTTTCTTAGCTACTAAGAAGACCGTTTCATTTTTTCGAGTATCAATTGAAAACGTAACTGCATCAAAATCTATATCATCATTAGAGCCAGTTTGCGGACTAATTCTTAAATATCTTGTAGGAACTTGAGTTACTAAATTGGTTGAAGTAAAGTTAACACGATCTGAAGTTTGTGGAACCAATGGGTTGGTGGAGTAACCAGATCCAGGAGATGCTGATTCTTCAACAATCATATCAGCAACGGCTGTGTTCCCGTATGCATTCTTTCTTCTCCAAACTAAAGTATAAGTAGACCCTGCCGATAATGTTGTACCCAAATCAATAACTAGCCGATCTGTTTGGTCATAAATTTGAGCAAATTGGGAATCAGGTGCTCCATTAGCGTTTGTACCATTATTTATACCTGTAGAATTCGCACCATCATAGGTCCCATTTCCTGCTTGTAAAGAACCAAAATTGACGGGGAAAGTCATTCGTTGATTATCATTATCAGAAAATACCAGTCCGGGGTTATTATTAAACACATTCGTGGTAAAGATTGGGCCAACTGAAACAGAAGTAGCATCATTACCTAGAGACGCTTTGTTCCTCCATGACTTCACTACTTGGCCATTTGTTGCAGCTGATGAACTGGCATTTATAGGGCCATCATTAGCTTTATACCATCTTAACAAACCAGTAGAAACGCCACCTGGTCTATTTCCGAAATCTATTTTAATAGAATCCGTTGCTTCAGGACAACCAGTTCTTGGACTAATGTAAAAAGTAATAATTCCACCAAACTCTATATCTTGAGGAGAAGGTATATAATCTGCATATAAAGTAGAATCATGGGGTGTAAACGTACCGGTACCTGTCGATGACCATCTAAAACTTTTAGTACGATCACCTGCAAAATTAACTAGTGAAATCGGCCCTGGATCAACATTTGATGTAGGTACACAAGAAACATCTGAACTTGAATTTACAATATTAATCGCAAAAGTGGAATCTTTAATTGGAATGGCTATTAAGGTATCGAGTGTTGAATACCAATAGGAGTTAATTACGTTTCCGTTTCCTATTCCACTGCTAAAATTTCCAGTCCATGAGTGACATCCTACACTTGAAGAGCCAACACAACCTGTTAAATTCGTTGTTCCTCCAACGTTGGAGTCATCCCAATAAACTGCAGTAGAACCGCTGATAGGCAACTCTAAAGATATTTTCAACCCGTTCGGATTGGACTCTATATCTTGCAATGGAACCTGAGTAACATTAGACTCAAAAAGTACCTGAATGTATATAGTATCTCCATCGGGCACATAATTCCCATTACCATCTCGTCCATCCCAGGCAATACAATTGGCTCCTTTAAATAAGGTTGTAGCCGAGATTAATCGATCTGAAGAACTTGACTGGTATCCAGGAACGCCGTTTATCTCCAAATATAAATTCGCACTACTAGCCCTATTTAACTCTACTACAATACATTGATCATCACGACTACAACGTTGGATAAAAGCTGGAGATACAGATTTTGTAAGTGCCCTTGCTGGATAAATTGTAGTATCAGGTGTATTTAAGAAAATTCTATTCTTTCGATTCAACTTCGTTGCTGGACTGGTGGTCGATTTGGAATCATTAGCAAAGTTTCCTGTAGTTCCTACCCCATTCTCATTAGCAATGACGTTGAAATAGCCAGGCACCACTTTATCTAATTCAATCTTCGTAATAATACTATCTGAAGTATAAACATGGAATTTTGAGGAATTTTCTGAAAGTGTACCTGCATTGGGTGCTCTATTTACTGTGGCTAACGACCATTGACGAGACCACAATCTACCATTTATTGTAGCCGTACCTTTTGCAACTGAAATATCAAAATAATTGAAAGCAATTGTAGCCCAAGAACACCCACTATTGTTAAACATAGTGGTGTTACTATTGTAGTTAAATTCAAAGTAATAATCCCCATTCTTTGTAGGGTTATGTGTCAAAGGAGTATATCCACTCGTTCCAACACCGTTATATCCATCAGGACCATTAACTGCCTCATTGTAGGAACCAATAAACCCTGCTGTTGTACTTGTTGTAGTTCCTCCATTCCAATATGGAATACCTGAAGCTCCCGATGTTGCTACCACATTACCATCTGGGTCTTTTAATCTCCAATGTACCCTTCTTCCGCCAGTATTTGAGTTCGTATAGTCGCCATTGACAGTAGGCACATTGTTACAATCAGAAAACCATAAACGACGAACATTAAATCCAAACTTGATGGATTCAGTTGTAAAATCATTGATATGAATATACAATCTTTCGTCTGAGGTGGAATTAAACGTATAAGCTGGATAGGCTCCGTTTACGGGATCGGTGATAAAATTTACTAACAATCCACCACTCTCATTTCCAGTACCTAGTCCTGTGAAGTTTTTCCAAACAGACTTGGTTCCTTCAGCATTAACATTTAAAGTAAATAAAATCACTAATAAATGAAAAAGAATGCCAAATCGAAAGCTAGCCAATAAATTGATTTTCATAAACATATAGTTAGTTGTGGTCAAATAGTCAATAGTGAGCAAATTAATAGCTATTGCACCAACTTTTACTATCCTTTTCGATAAGTTGTAATATTGGCACGATAAGTTTAATTTTTACTACAATAAGTAGCAAAAATAGCAATTTTTAGCATTGAGAATATTAAGAAATATTAACTTAAAATGTATCTAAACAAACATTCTGAAATAAACTTTTCAATGTCAATTATAGATACGACTAAACAGCTCCTTAATTTTAGAATGAAGAAATCGTTTTCCACCAATAGCACCTACCCATTGTATTCCTTTTATTGAATTGCTTGCAAATACTTCTTCAGCTTGTTGCAGAGCGTTTACATGAATAGGATCTTCATGTAATTTAAAGTGGTGTTTTTTAAAAAAATCGATAATGACTCTGCGCATCACCCCGTTAATGCATCCTTCGGTAACTGGGGGAGTAAAGATGGAATTTCCTTTCACTAAAAAAATATTGGAATTGGCAAATTCCACTATACAGTCTTTATCATTTAACAACAAAACATTATCTAATTCTTTTTGCTTCATATATTTAGAAGCCATTACATAAGGTAAAGCATTTAATGTCTTGTATTCAGAAAATTGATGATGATTTAACCTCACTGTTGGACAAACTTCGCAAGTAAGGCCCCTTTTATTCAATTCGTATAGGTTACTCTCAATAGGTTCAATCTCTATATAAGTTTCAACCTCGTTGGATTCAGGTGCATACTTTCCACCTCCCGCCCTAAAGTAGGTATAACGAATACGAGCTCCTCCCTTTATAGCGTTTACAGCAATACACTTCTTTAGACTTTCTTCAAAGACAACTGGTGAAAATTCATTGGAGGGATGGAGATCTAAAATAGACATCGTATTAATAAGTCTTTTGTAATGCAGGTCGGTATGCATAGCCTCTCCATTTACTACCCTTATGGTCTCAAATCCTCCATCACCATACTTAAATCCACGATTATTTAAGTATTTAGTCTGATTATCGGCAAACACTTTGTTATTTAAGAGTATGTACATCTCAACTAAAAACAGATAAAAGCTGATTGATAAAATTCATCAACGTTGATGGAATAGCGACGATGGTAAAAACTATTCCAAATACTGCACCCCAAAAGTGGGCATCGTGGTTGATATTGTCAGACGATTTTTTAGCCATTTGAAAGGAATACACTAAATAAATTATAGCCCAAATAATCCCTGGAAAACAAATCAATCCATATAAACAAATAGAGTTTAATGGGTTAAAAATAACACTACTCATTACTATAGCACTCACAGCCCCGGAAGCTCCAACACTTCGATAAGTATAATTCTCTTTGTGTTTATTAAACGTAGGTAATGAGGCAAATATGACAGAACCAACATAAAGTAGAATGAAATAAAATATTCCCTTTGCCCCTAAATAAGCTTGAAAATAGTATTCTGTAGTTTCTCCAAAAAACCATAACACCATCATATTAATCAGCAAATGCATCCAATCTGCATGCAAAAGAGCATGAGTAAAAAATCGGAAGTACTCCTTTTGATGGAACACCACGTATGGAGTAAACTCTAGCTTCTGGAACAACTCTCGATTCTTGAAAGCAATGGCAGAAACTATTCCCGTGGCTATTATGATGATTAACGTAATACTCATCAAAACAAACTTATTTGGTTATCAGTATCCTCATTGGGGTCAATAATTTTCCCCTTTTTAGGTGGCCTACTTTTCTCTTTTTGAGATTCAGTTTGTTCAGTGAGTTTATTTGTAGACATCGTTTCTTTCGTTGATTCTATAGAACCTTCCTCAGGATTGGCCGCATTTGATTCACCACCTTCTACTTCTTCTTCAACTACTTCCTCTTCAGGTTCATCTTCTATACCTAATATAACTTTTGCTTCCTCCACAGGAACAATATCTATCGCCTTTACTGAATGAGGTGTTAATTTATTTCCTAAAGCTTTAAAGCCTTTTACAGCAATAAATTCATTTAAGTTGATAATTTCAGTCGCTCGCTCGTCCTTCCCTTTTTCCTTTCTAAAAGAAACTGAAACGACAGGGAGTGTCTCAGATGAAACTATTTCTAATCGACTATCAGAATGCTCTGTTATAAAGGTTTGTTTTTTGTCGGTATCTTCTACTAAGAAACGTTTTACAAAATAATCTTTCTTTTCTCCATCATAATAAACGGCTGCTAGAGGCTTTTCAGGATTCCATTTTTCAATCAGAATAAGATCGTCTTCAAAGTGATTCGAGACATTAAAACCAACTAAACGAAGCGTACCTGACTGCATAACAGTTAAAATCTTATCTTCTGCCTTAAATGCACCAAGCAACTCTCCTCTACCTTCGGTATTTAATCGCTGCACGGTATCATCAAACCAAATTTTACGGGCTCCTAAGGTAGAAACTCCTTCTTCTTTCAATTTGATTTTGCTGACTATATTTTTTGTAACTGTATTTCCTTTCGCTGATCGACCTTTTATCGCTAGTTCTGAGAAATCTAAATCAAATTTCAACTTCTTCAATTTCGGTCTTGGTCGCAATTGTACGTTAACCACTTCTGCTTCACCATTCGGATTTGCAGAAAAATATAAAATTTTTGATTTAGGCGAACCCGCTGTCAAATCGTATTCTTTATCTCGAGTAATTGACGTAACAGCAAAACGCTTCATCATTGCGGGACCTGTACTTCCATCTTGATATACTAGGTTATAGATGGTTCTTTTATCTCCCTTTTTCCAAACAGCAACATGCAGAATATTCTTACCTACAAATGTTTTAGAACTAATCTTTGTCACCATCATCTTACCATCCTCGCGAAAAACAATAATATCATCGATATCAGAGCAATCCGCTACAAACTCTGCATCACTTTTCTTTAATCCATGACCTACAAACCCTTCCGCCCGCTGAACATAAAGTTTGGTATTGGCTACTGCTACTTTTGTAGCATCAATCGTTTCAAATGATTTTATTTCCGTTTTTCGTTCTCTCCCTTTTCCGTATTTTTCCTTTATTCTCTTGAAATAGGCGATGGTATAATCTACTAAATTATCTAGATGATGATTAATCTCCTCTATTTCATCCTCAATTCTTTTAATCAGTTCATCGGCTTTAAAACTGTCAAATTTTGAAATCCTTTTAATTCGGATTTCTAACAAACGGTTTACATCCTCATCAGTAACCTCTCTTAATAGATGTTTAATATGTGGGGCTAGACCGTCATAGACAGCTTTAATAATACCCTCCATTGTTTCTTGCTCTTCAATGTCTCGGTAAATTCTATTTTCAATAAAAATCTTTTCTAAAGAAGAGAAATGCCATTGTTCTTGTAATTCACCCTTTCTAATTTCCAACTCCATCTGAAGTAAATTCTTCGTCTGGTTAGTAGAAATTTTCAGAATCTCAGTTACTCCCAAGAACTTTGGTTTATTATTTTCTATCACACCGCTATTCGGCGATATAGATACCTCACAATCGGTAAAAGCATAAAGAGCATCAATGGTTTTGTCTGGCGACACACCTGAAGGAAGATAGATGTTAATCTCTACATTTTCTGAAGTATTATCTTCAATATTTTTGATTTTTATTTTTCCCTTGTCATTTGCCTTAATGATAGAATCAATTAAGCTAGAGGTATTGGTACCGAAAGGTATTTCACTAATCACCAAACTCTTTTTCTCAGTTTGGCTAATTTTTGCTCTCACTCTAACTTTTCCGCCTCTAATTCCATCGTTGTAATTACTGAAGTCTGCTGCACCTCCAGTTTGAAAATCAGGCAATAAAGTAAAAGGTTTGTTTTTGAGAATGGCGATAGAAGAATCTATCAATTCATTAAAATTATGCGGCAACATTTTACAAGCCAATCCTACCGCAATTCCCTCAACTCCTTGAGCCAATAACAAAGGAAATTTAACTGGCAATGTTACTGGCTCCTTGCCTCTACTGTCGTAGGATGCAGCCCATTCTGTTGTTTTAGCATTAAAAACTACATCCAATGCGAATTTGGATAATCTAACCTCAATATATCTAGGAGCAGCTGCTCGGTCTCCAGTTAAAATATTCCCCCAGTTCCCTTGACAATCCAACAACAAATCTTTTTGCCCGATTTGCACCATTGCATCACCAATTGAGGCATCACCATGGGGGTGAAATTTCATGGTATTTCCGATAACATTCGCCACTTTGTGGTAACGTCCATCATCTAATTCCTTTAAAGAATGTAAAATTCTCCTCTGAACTGGTTTTAACCCGTCATTGATATGAGGTACAGCCCTTTCTAGAATAACATAGGAAGCATAGTCGAGAAACCATTCATTATACATCCCAGAAACGTTGATTACGTTTCCTAAGTCGGAGCTATCGGTTGCCTCTAATTGTTCTTCCTCGTTTTCGTTATTATCCTCTATTGGATCGTCTATGTCTTCGGCCATTCTTCTTCTATCAAAAAATTAGTTTACAAGATCCTTCAGCAGGTCTTGCTCCACTTTTAAGTTTTCTATTATAAATTCCTGTCTTTGAGGCGTATTTTTACCCATGTAGAATTCTAATAATTCATTTACACTCTTCCCTTTACCAATCACTACTGGCTCCAATCGCATATCTTCTCCAATGAAATTTTTAAACTCATCAGGAGAGATTTCCCCCAACCCCTTAAATCGAGTAATCTCCGCCTTACCCTTTAATTGTTCTATTGCAGATTGCTTTTCTTCTTCACTGTAACAATAAAAAGTTTTATTCTTATCACGAACTCTAAATAAAGGAGTTGCAAGAACAGAAAGGTGTCCATTTTTTACTAAATCCGGAAAGAACTGTAAGAAAAACGTAATCAACAATAATCGAATGTGCATCCCATCTACATCAGCATCAGTTGCTAACACCACCTTATTATACCTCAAGTTTTCCAACCCATCCTCTATGTTAAGTGCCGCCTGAAGAAGGTTAAACTCTTCATTCTCATAAACGATTTTCTTCGTCAGCCCATAAGAGTTTAGCGGTTTACCTTTCAAACTAAAAACAGCTTGAACATTTACGTCTCTTACCTTCGTAATGGATCCTGAAGCAGAGTCTCCCTCCGTGATAAATAAGGTAGTTTCTTCTGATCGATCTTTATCTTTGTTGAAATGAACTCTACAATCTCTTAATTTCTTGTTGTGTAAACTCACCTCTTTGGCACGTTTCTTTGCCAATTTTTTAATGCCAGCAAGATCCTTTCGCTCTCTTTCTGACTGTAATATTTTTCGCTGAAGTGCTTCTGCAACTTCGGGGTTTCTGTGCAAAAAGTTATCTAAATACTTTTTCAGAAAATCATTGACAAAAGTTCGCATTGTTGGACCATCGGGACCTACATCATTGGAACCCAATTTTGTTTTCGTCTGTGATTCGAAGACTGGCTCCATTACTTTTACAGCTACTGCTGCTACGATTGAGGAGCGAATGTCTACCGCATCGTAATCCTTTTGGAAGAATTCACGGATCGTTTTGACATAGGCTTCACGAAACGCTTGCTGGTGCGTTCCTCCTTGTGTGGTATGTTGTCCGTTGACAAATGAATAATACTCTTCTCCATATGAGCTAGTATGTGTAATAGCTACCTCTATGTCTTCCTCCATCAAATGAATAATTGGATATAATGGCTCATCAGACATATTCTTTTCCAACAAGTCATACAACCCACGTTCTGAATGGAATTTCTCTCCATTAAACAGAATAGTTAGTCCTCTGTTAAGATAGACATAGTTCCAAAGCATTCTTTCGATATACTGGGTTCTAAACTTATATCCTGCGAATATCTCTTCGTCAGGGGTAAAGATAACTTTTGTCCCTTTTCTACGTGTAGATGGCTCAATCTTCCCATCCATTAGCAGTTCTCCTTTAGAAAACTCTGCCGCTTTGGTCTTATCGTCCCTATTTGACTCTATTCTAAAATAAGAAGATAAAGCGTTCACCGCTTTTGTTCCAACCCCGTTCAATCCAACAGATTTCTTAAAAGCCTTAGAGTCGTATTTCCCTCCTGTATTGATTTTAGAAACTACATCGACCACTTTTCCCAAAGGAACTCCCCTACCGTAATCTCTAACTTTTACCGTTTTATCTTTTATAGAAACTTCAATGGTGCGACCGTTCCCCATAACGAATTCATCGATACAGTTATCTAGCACTTCTTTTAGCAAAACATAAATACCATCATCGTAAGCAGAACCATCACCTAACTTCCCGATATACATACCAGGTCGCATTCGGATGTGTTCTTTCCAATCGAGCGATCGTATATTATCTTCCGTGTATTCTACTTCTTCTGCCATAAATTCTGTTACTGAAAATTAGATAGGACTGACGATAAAAATACCTAAATATCTTCCATCAACGGAGGCTTGGTAGAGTCATTTATTAACAACTCCATTTTGAAAAAAAGAATCTGAAAAAAATAGGAGGATCTTAAAAGGCTTTCTGCATCCAATTATTCTCATCTTCAACCAACCCCAATCTTAAATCAGTTAAATACTGGGCAACTTTTTGAGAGAACAATCCTTCCTGAAGATGTGGAACATCATAGGAAACATCGTCGATGGAAATTAAGCTAATTGGAGCTACTGTTGCTGCTGTGCCTACCCCAAAAACTTCTTCTAAAGTTCCGTTTTCATGAGCATTCTTCAACTCCTCAACTCTTATTGGACGCTCCTCCACTGAAAGCCCCCATGCTCGAGCCAAAGTCAAAACAGTATCTCTCGTCTTACCTTTTAATACCGTTAACTTTTCGATAGAAGGGGTAATAATAACATTATTGATCACCGCCATAATATTCATAGTTCCGGCTTCTTCGATGTACTCGTGGGTTTTAGAATCCGTCCAAACCAATTGGTGAAAACCTTGATCTTGAGCTAATTTTGCAGGATACAATGAAGCTGCATAATTCCCTCCATTTTTTGCCATTCCGACACCACCTTCAGCTGCTCTTACATACTTCTTTTCTACCTTCACTTTCACAGCACCTGCATAATAAGTGGAGGCAGGTGAGGTAATGATTACGAATTTGTATTTGGAAGAAGGCTTTACGCCCAAAAATTCTTCATCAGCAAACATGAATGGTCGGATATATAAAGACGAACCAGGTTTACGTGGAACCCATTCTTGATCTATTTTAAGTAACTGACGTAACCCTTCCATAAAGATTTCCTCGGGAATAGAAGCCATGCACATTCTTGCTGCAGAATCGTTGAGTCTCTGGCAATTGTACTCAGGGCGAAAAAGTACCACTTCTTCTGCTTTATTTCTATAAGCCTTCAACCCTTCAAAAATAGTCTGTCCATAATGCAAAGCGGCACTTGCAGGACTTATTGAAAAATTCGAATATGGTTTTATTTGAAAATTCTTCCATTCACCATTTTCAAATTCGGCAACAAACATATGGTCTGAAAAAGTTCTACCAAATTGAAGATTATCAAAATCTACACTTCCTAACTTACTCTGCTCTACCTTTGTTACTTTAATCTCCATATGGCTCCCTCATTTTTTCAACTGCGAAATTACCTATAAAAACAGATAAGAAAAAGTCTTTATTTGAAAAGAAATTGGAATTACTTTAACCCATTGTTAAAAACCATCTATCATAACAACTTCATTCAAAGACTTTCTAACTCTTTTGGAGGATTCCTTTTCAGCCAATGCTTCTGGTAATATATTTTTATCTCCTAAATAGCCCAATGCAATTACACTTAATGGTTTCATCTCTTCTGGAATATTAAATATATCTCTCGCCATTGCGGTATCAAATCCAGACATTTGATGAACATAAACATCCAACTCTAGTGCTTGAAGACTCAAATATGCAGTAGAGGCTCCTAAGTCGTATTCAGCAGTTGAATTCAACTTTCCATTATAAGAAGAAACTATTTCTGAAACGGTTAGCACTAAAACGGGAGCATTCTCCGCCCAAACCTTGTTGGCGGGAGCTAGTGTGGAAAATATTTGTTCGTATACCGACTTATTTTGGAATTTATTACCAACAATAAACCTCCAAGGTTGTGCATTAAATGCACTTGGCGCAGTTCCTGCAGCAGTAAAAATCTCGTCTAACTTCTCCTTTTCTATGGCTTTATCTTCGAAAGCACGTGGACTCCATCTTTTCTCTATCAAGTTATTCATTATCCTCTTAATTTATCTAATAAGTTATTTAACTGAATCGCTTCTTCTGTGGTTAAGTGATTAAATTTTTCCATAATCTGAGCCTGTTGGACATCTATTTGCTTCAACAATTGCAGCCCATCATTGGTAATTTTGATATCTACTTGACGCCTATCATTCTTACACGAATTTCGTTCTACCAACCCTTTTGTTTCTAACTTATCTATTAATCGAGAAACATTGGACATCCGATCAATCATTCGTTCTGAAATCAGATTGACAGTTGCTGCCTTGGGATATTGTCCTCTCAGAATCCTTAAGACATTATACTGCTGAGAACTAATATCAAATTGCTTATGAAATTGATTCATCACATCATTAATCCACTTGCCAGAAAACAACACATTGATCGTGAGCTTATGGAACTCACTTTCAAACTTGGACTGTTTTATTTCGTCTTCTATTTTCATCTTGTTGAATTATTTTTTGCAAATATATGTATATACATTTAATGTACATACATCAAATTGTATTGAATCGTTAAAAATGTAAAAAAATAGGGTAAAACTTAGAAAGGAAAGGTAGTTTTGCCCTCCAAAAAAAACATAGAATTATGAAGAAAATCACTACAATTTCGTTGCTTTTGGCAGCTGCATTAGGGCTAAAAGCTCAGTATTCAACTCCTAACACTGGTCAAAAATACAATTTGGATAGTTTAGTTGCAAATAGCGGTGGTGCTGTAACCAAGTCAGCTTCGGTTTATACATTCAATCAGGATGTCAAAATCTCCAAAACGGATACGCTTGAAATTTTGACAAATGAAACCATTGTAATGGGTGGAGCAGTAGAACTTAACCTCACTGGTTTTGCTTTTTTTAATCCATCAGATTCAATTAAAATTACCAATACTCAAGGCTTAACCTACGAGGCTATTCGTATTGATTCTTCTAATAGTATTATCAGAAAAACAATCATAGAGTTTGGTGGTGGAATCGCTATCTATGATGCCTCTCCATTGATTGACAGCTGTATAATTAGAAACAATGCCGATGGCACTAGAGGAGCAATTAACTTATTCAGAAGTAATGCAATTATCCAGAATTCTAAAATTCATGACAATAGAAGTTCTGCTATTAGCTCAGGAGCAAACATTGCTTCAGCACCAAGAATTTTGAATAATGACATCAGAAGAAATGTTACTTACAACGGTAACAAATCTCAAATCAACTTTGGAACAACAGGTTCTGACACCATCTTTATAGTTGGAAATACCATCGTTGGTAAATACACGAACGCAGGTGGTATTGCATTTTTACCAATTGGCGCTGCTCAAGTCGTTATAGAAAACAACTTTATAGATAGCAACAGATATGGTATTGGTATGTTGACAGGTGGTATTACTAGTTTAATTAAAGGCAACACCATCACCAACAACATGATTCAAGGAAACGAGAACCTAGGTGGTAGTGGGATTAATTTTGCAGGAGCAAGCACCAACACTGCAATTGTTACAGACAACTTAATTACAGGAAACCTTTGGGGTGTAACCATTCAAAATACTGCGTCTCCGAATTTGGGAGATTTGAGACCTTCCAAAAACAGCCCTGGGCTGAATGTAATAAAAGACAACTTCAACAACGGAATTGAATATAACCTTTACAACAATACCCCAGATTCTATTTATGCACAAAACAACGACTGGGGAAGATTGACACAAATTGGAAGTGATAGCACAATTGTTGACAAGAACGATGATCCATCTTTAGGAGTGGTACTTTCATCTCCATTAAATGTGATTACATCAGTGAAAGAAACAGTAGCTCAAGTAAATATTTTGACTGCTTATCCAAACCCTGCAACTAGTAACTTGACAATCAAGAATACAACTGCTAGTAATTTATCAAAAGTTAGTTTGTACAATATGTTAGGTGAGCGAATTTTGTCATTTGATTTGAAAGCCAATGCATCTAAAACAATGGATGTTTCTAACCTTTCAAAAGGAATCTATTTCATCAATTATATGGATGGTGATAAAGCAACGAGTAAGAAAGTGATTGTTCAGTAAGAACAATTTTTACAGTATAAAAGGCCCAATTTGTTCATTCAAATTGGGCTTTTTTGATGTTGTAGGAATCCTAAATCAATTCAAATTCTAACATAATAAAATGCTCATCGTTAATCCGTCCTTGAGAAGGCTTTAAGAATATCGAAGTAAAGCCTTAGAAAGTTCGTCTAGCTCCGAAGAATTGAGGAGATCCGACGAACGTCTTAGACTTTAGGAAGACATTCGCAGAAGGCTGCTCAAAGAATTGAACTTTTGGTTCATTTTGGTTCAAGCCAAAAGAACACCAATAAAAAAATAAACCAAGTATTTCTAAAAAAACAAACCCCAATTTGATTACTCAAATTGGGGTTAAAAACATTTATATTTTCTGGATTACAATTTAGCTAAAGCAGCCAATACATTTTCTTCAATACGTTTCGAAACATTCGAAATATCAGCTTTCACAAACTGATCACCAGTGATATGCTCGTACAACTCGATGTATCGCTCAGAAACTTCCGTTACAAACGAATCCGGCATTTCGGGCATGCTTTGTCCATCTAATCCTTGAAAACCGTTTTCTATTAACCATTCGCGGACAAACTCTTTCGACAATTGTTTCTGCTTCTCTCCCCTATCCTGACGATCTTGATATCCATCAGCGTAAAAATAACGCGAAGAATCTGGTGTATGAATTTCATCTATCAAGTATATGGTATCTCCAATTTTTCCAAACTCATATTTGGTATCCACCAATATCAATCCTTTATCGGCAGCCATTTCGGTTCCTCTTTGAAACAAAGCTCTGGTGTAGTTTTCCAATTGAATGTACTCACTCTCCGGAACGATTCCTTGTTTGATAATTTCTTCTCTAGAAATGTCCTCGTCATGTCCTTCTTCTGCTTTAGTGGCCGGAGTGATAATAGGAGTTGGAAAACGATCGTTCTCCTTCATTCCATCTGGCATCGCTACACCGCAAATGATTCTTTTTCCTGCTTTATATTCTCTCCACGCATGTCCACTTAAATAGCCACGAATAACCATTTCTACTTTATAGGTTTCGCATAACTTACCAATGGCCACAGAAGGGTCTGGAACAGACTCTATCCAATTCGGAACAATATCGGACGTAGCTGCTAAAAACTTAGCAGCAATCTGGTTCAAAACTTGACCTTTAAAAGGAATCGGCTTCGGCAAAATGTGATCAAATGCAGAAATTCGATCTGAAGCGACCATCACTAAGTGTTTATTATTGATATTGTAAACGTCTCTAACTTTTCCGCTGTAAAAGCTTTTTTGACCTGGAAATTGGAATGGTGCTACTGACTTTGTGCTCATTTTCTGGCTTCTTTTTGTTTCGCTTCTTTTTGTTGCTTTTTTAACTCTTCTATTTTTTCATCTTCTTTGTCATATGCCGAGATAATTTTCTTTACCAATTCATGACGAATCACATCTTTACCATCAAAAGTTATGAAGCCTACTCCTTTCACTTTCTTCAAAATATCCAATGCTTGAATTAATCCTGATGGCTGATTTCTTGGTAAATCCACTTGAGAGGCATCACCTGTAATCATGAATTTAGCCGACTTTCCCATCCGCGTCAAAAACATCTTAAACTGCGCTCTGGTGGTGTTTTGTGCTTCATCCAAAATCACAAAAGCATGGTCCAACGTTCGTCCACGCATAAAGGCCAATGGTGCAATTTGTATCACATTGTTCTCGAGATAATCGCGTAACTTTTCACCAGGGAGCATATCGTACAAAGCGTCATACAAAGGTTGTAAAAATGGATCCAATTTCTCTTTCAAATCTCCCGGAAGGAAACCCAAATTCTCCCCTGCCTCTACTGCTGGACGAGTCAAAATAATCCGCTTCACCTCTTTGTTTTTTAACGCCCTAACGGCCAATGCTACGGCGGTGTAGGTTTTACCAGTTCCTGCAGGCCCAATGGCAAAAACCATGTCGTTCTCGTCGATGGCTTTTACTAGCTTGCGCTGATTGGGTGTGCGAGGGCGCACCATCAACCCATGATTCCCGAACACTAATATGTCGCTTGAATCTTTCAAAGTGCGCTGTGCCACTTCCAAATCTCCATCCAACAAATGATCGATATTCGATTCGGTTAACTGCTTGAATTTAATAATATGCTGAATGAGCATTCCCAATTTCAATTCAAACTCCTCTATCGCTGTTTCTCCACCTATGGCTTTTAACTCATCGCCACGAGCTATCAGTTTTACTTTTGGAAACTTCTTCCTGATGATCTCTAATTTCTTGTCGTTTACCCCGTATAATTCTACCGGACTTACCGCACTAATATCTATGATTTTCTCCACTCAGTTTTTGGGTATTTTTAGGTTTTATACCGATTTAGTTATCTTATATCGACTACTCATGCTTCATATTCTCCTTATCTAACTGATCGGCATTTACCAATAATTACTTTTTAAATGTATCCATTTATTTTAATGAAAAAATTAAAAACTTTATTGGTTTAAGGCGTCTTTTCTATTCTTTCAGGCTTCAAAAATATTACTAATTTTGGAGACTATTGTTCGACTTTGACCAAATATAAGCAGCAAAAGTTAAATGGGTGTAATTACGTTAACTACAGATTTTCAGAAATCAGACTATTATATTGGCATCGTCAAGGGTGCGCTCTATACGCTATGTCCTGAAGCTAAAATTGTTGACATCACACACGACATTCCTGCCTACAACATTTCCAAGGCGGCTTACATCGTTAAAAATTCCTATTCTCATTTTCCGGAAGGAACGGTTCACATTATTGGTGTTAGTTCTGAAGCAACGGTGGAATTTGCACACTTGGTAGTGAAGTACGACAACCACTATTTCGTAGGATCGGACACAGGTATTTTCTCCCTCATCTTTGGCGACTTAGAACCTGAGGAAGTCATCGAACTGAATGTTTCTGCCGATTCCAATCGATTGTCGTTTCCGACGAAGGATATTTTTGTAAAAGTGGCGGCACACATTCAAAAAGGAGGCACCATTTCGGTGTTGGGTAGAAAGATTGACGGCGTATTGAAAAAAATCGCTTACCAACCTTACATCGACAATAACCAACTGAAAGGCATGGTGATGCACATTGATAGCTTCGGAAATGCCATTACCAACATTAGTGAAATTCTGTTTAACAATTTCGTTAAAAACTATGGCTTTAGTGTGGTTTTTAGAAACTCTGATTACGACATTAACCGAATTTCATATACTTATAGCGATGTGGCAGAAGGTGAAAAATTAGCGTTATTTAATACCACCAACCATTTAGAAATTGCCATTAACAAAGGTCGAGCGGACAAACTACTTGGCTTGAGGGATAATGACTTAATTAGAATCGAACTCCATGATAGTTAGAATAGTAAAATTGACATTTCAAGAAGATAAAGTGAACGATTTCATTACCATCTTCAACGAGAGCAAAGACCTGATCCGGAATTTTGAAGGCAATTCTCACCTAGAATTGTTGCGATGCAGCACCGATGGAACCATTTTTTTTACGCACAGCCATTGGAAAAGCGAAGAAGCTTTAGAAAACTACCGCCATTCGGAATTATTTAAAACCACTTGGGCCAAAACGAAACCTTTATTTTCTGAAAAAGCAGAGGCTTGGAGTAATTTTAAGTTGTTTTGAGTTAAGGGTTAAGGGTTAATTGTTAATGGTTAATTTCACGACGCTCAGTGTGATTAATGATCTATGACCTTAGGCTTTTTAATTATTTTCAATTGTGTCTTTGGAGACCCGCAGGGCGATAATTCACTTAGCCATTGTTGGGCAAGGTTTCTATAATTAAATCGCAAATTGACATTGTCTAGTTTGTATCTTAAGCGAGCTGTTGTATAACAATTTAAATTTATTTTTCAATACTTGGATATTCCCTGTGACTATAGGAGTACCTGTGCTCACAACAAAACTATTTTTTACTTGCGTTTTAGAATTTATACTCATTTTTTTAATCGTTTCCTCAATCTGTTCGCAAGCATACAAAACACTTTTTCCTTTTATTTCAATGTAGTGCTCATCTGTATCTGTCTTCAGCATAAAATCACATTTCTTTCCCTCAGTAATTGCACATCCATCAACTCTGATTTTTTCAACTGTGCGCTCATTAGGATTTAGAAAACGCATTTCACATTTATTATTTCCACAGTCTTTAAAGACAATGATTTTGTCATTACATTTTACAATACAACCTTCCATTATTCTATGTTTAGAAGGTTATCAAAATCAGTTGAAATAACATCAGATACTTTGTCTAAGTAGTATGAGTCAATTAAATCATATTCACTATCTAGGATACTAGTACATTTCTGATTTTCTAAAGCATAAGCATTTAGCGTTTTAGAAGGAACACTAAAAAGACTATTATACACTTTATCTATTTTTTCTTTATTGGTTTCTTTTTCTTCTAAAACCAAACCAGCCTGCAAAAGATTATTAAATGAAGAAATAATATAAGGGCTATGAGTAGTCAGAATAATCTGAATTTGACATCTAGAAAGTGAAAATACAGCAGATATAAGTTCAACAATTTTCTTTTGAGCAGAAGGGAAAAGATGTGCCTCTGGTTCTTCTATATATAGTGTCAAGCCATTTCCTGAAAACGAAATTCTAGTTAAAGCCTTTAGTATTAAAGCCAATGGCAAGGTCTCTTGTTGTCCACTAGAAGCATAAGCTAAGTTTATTCTACGCTTGTCTTCGTGAATAATGTAATCCTTATTTTTAACTCTCTGATATTTACCGCCTAATATTTGAATAATAAGATCATCAACTATCTTTCCTTGTTCTTCTTTGAGCCGATTTCTCCCATAATCTCTTGAGGCAATCCCTTTTATATTTTCATAGAATGAACCAAATGAAACTAAAAAGGGGTCAATAGCTTTGTTATTTGAAAGGAATGAAAAAATTGAACTTTGTAGTGTGGCGAAAAAAGACCGACCAGCAGGAATAAAGATTTGAGAGTAACCACTTTCTATGGCTAAATCATTTTGAACTAAAGAAAGGTATTTTTCGAAAACCTTAAAGTCAGGTCTGTAAACTTCAAATTTATCTTTGGCTTGGAATTTTGCCTTATCTACTCTTATAAGCCTTTTTGCATTGTTAAATTGCTTTGATACAATTGGTGAAAATTCTATTTTAATTTTATTCTTTCCAGTTCTATAAACTTTTGAATATTCAGAGTCATTATAGTGAAATGTGATTTCAAAATTATTGTCTGCCCAAGAGTCAATTGGAAAATATTCTTCGAATTTAGAAATAAGCGTTTTTGTTAACTCGGGCTTACTCTTATCGTCTTCAGCAGCTTCATAAAAATCTCTAAAAAATGATTTAAAGTAATACATTAGTTTAATGGATACACTTTTTCCACTTGCTTGCTTACCTATGAATAAGTTGATTTTGTTTATGTCAATTTTGGTTTTTTTTAATCCACCAAAATCCTTGATTTCAATTCTTTCCATTTATGTTCTATAATTGTACTAACAGCCTAAAAAAGAAAAAGGTCCGTTAATATTCACCTTTTTGTTCATTAATCCTTCATCTCCTTTCAATAGAAATGATTAGGGATTCCGAAGATAAGTGAAAAATTGAAATAAAAAAGGGTTGTGGTTAAAAATTAGCGGGTTATGAATTTTTCAATATTTTCAACTATTAATATCCATTCAATTTAGAATCCAAGTCCAAACTTTAATAGAGAAGACATTGCATCACCACTTAAATTTGTGCCATCGGAATTATCATAATCGATAAAGTTATATTTTATATCTAATCCTATGTATGTATAGCTCCCAATGATTCTCCTATATCCTATCCCTATATTAAGATTTAAAGTATTTATGGTTTTTTTTACTTTATCATTTATTTTAAGCACATCAAATCCATCAAGTCCTACTCCTGAAAGTAAGTCAATTAAATTAGACTTCCTATTAATCAAATTATAACCTAAATCTAATCCATAATATCCTCCGAAGAAATGATCTGTGTCAAATGATGTATTATTATGATTCACCTGAAAATGATTTTGGGACTTTAAAAATTTAAATTGTAATGTTAAATCAATTAGTAGCTTATCAGTTCTAATACCAAACTGCACTCCTACTAGCGGGTGATTGCCTAAAATTGAAAGATTACCATTGGGTATCCAAACACCACCAAAATAAGATACATGAATTCCTACTTTAGGAATACTATCAGTATTAACTACAACATCATCTTGCTGTGAATAAATTAGAATTGGTATAAAAGTTAAAAAAAATAGAAAAAGTTTCTTCATTATTTAAATATTTACAACAGTCTCATAAAGCAAAAGTCCCTATTATAAACTTGTTTATAGTTGATTGATTAATTCTTCATCTCCTTTCAATAGAAATGATTAAGCATTCCGAAGATAAGTGAAAAATTAAAATAAAAAAGGGTTGTGGTTAAAAATTAGTGGGTTATGTTGGAAAAAACTGCAGCCCTTACACAAACCTTCAAGGATGAGTCCTTGTCTCCTTAGTAAACCTTGAAGTTTTTTGGCGGCAGAGCCAAGTCATTCTATGAATCAGGACATCATAAGCAAAAAAATCCTCTTGGCACCGCCAAGAGGATTCTAACTATCTGTTGAATATTCTATTTCAAATAGGCTTTTGCCTTTTCTAACGCTGATGCAATTCCATTCGGGTTCTTCCCTCCTGCAGTGGCAAAAAACGGTTGGCCACCGCCACCACCGCCAATTTCTTTGGCTAAATCTCTCACCATATTCCCTGCGTGCAAATCGTGTGATTTTACCAATTCTTCAGCCACCAATATCGTTAAGGTTACTTTACCGTCTACATTAGAGGCCAATACCATGAACAAGTTTTCGATTTCTGCTTTCAACTGAAACGCCAAATCTTTGATGGAGCCTGCATCCAAATCTACTTCTTCGACGATCGCATTGATTCCGCCGATGTTTTGAACCTTGCCTTTCAATTCTCCTTTTACGTTTCCTGCTGCTGCTCGCTTAAACTCTTCAACTTGCTTCTGTAGTTCAGAATTTTGTCTTTGCAATGCGGTAATCGATTGTAGAACATCTTTGGGGTGTTTCAATGCTTCGTTTACTGCATCCAACAATGCTAATTTATTATCCAAGTATTGGTCTGCCTTTTCCGCAGTGATAGCTTCTATTCGTCTTACTCCTGCCGCTACTGCTGATTCGCTTACAATCTTAAATTGTCCAATTCTAGCCGTAGAAGACACATGTGTTCCTCCACACAATTCAATGGAATCACCAAACTTAATCAAACGCACTACATCGCCGTATTTCTCACCAAACAATGCCATAGCTCCCATTTCTTTGGCTTCATTAATCGGTATCGCTCTTCGCTCATCCAGTTGAATGTTCTCACGGATATTCTGATTCACGATGGTTTCAATTTGCTTGATTTCTTCGTCCGTAACTTTATGGAAATGAGAGAAGTCAAATCGCAAATAATCTGCATTTACCAACGAACCTTTTTGCTCCACATGCTCACCCAAAACAGTGCGCAATGCATGGTGCATCAAGTGAGTGGCTGAGTGATTATTTTCAGCTAAGATTCGTTTCTTTTGGTGAACGACTGCCTGAAATTTCAAGTTAACATTCTCAGGTAATTGGTCGGTATAATGAACGATTAAGTTATTCTCTTTCTTGGTGTTGGTGATGAAATAATCTTTTCCGTTTGCCGAAATTTTACCGGTGTCTCCTACTTGTCCACCACCCTCTGGATAAAATGGAGTCATGTTAAACACCAACTGATACAACTCTTTCCCTTTGGCAGTCAGCTTTCTATATCTAGTGATTGAAACTTCTGCTTCAGTATAATCATAACCGATAAATTCTTCTACTTCGTCTTCTGTTACAATTTCCCAATCGCCAGCATCTATCTTGGTTGCTTTTCTAGAACGTGTTTTCTGCTTTTCTAGAGCTGCTTGAAATTCATTCATGTCTACTTCCAATCCAGCTTCAGATCCCATTAAATGAGTCAAGTCAATTGGAAAACCAAAGGTATCGTACAATTCAAAAGCGAATTTCCCATCAATGATTTTTCCATTCAAAGTGGAAGTGTATTCTTCAAATCGCTGAATTCCTTTCTCTAATGTTCTTAAAAAGGTATTTTCTTCTTCAAAAATCACTTGTGTAATTAGTTTCTGCTGGGATTTCAACTCTCCAAACTGCTCGCCCATCTGATTCACCAAAACTTCCACTAACTGGTTTAAGAAAGGCTCCTTCAGGTTTAGGAAACTATATCCATAACGAACCGCTCTCCTCAAAATACGACGAATCACATATCCAGCTCCAGTATTCGATGGTAGTTGACCGTCAGCAATCGCAAAAGAAATCGCACGAATATGGTCGGCTATAACGCGAATGGCAATATCTTTCTTTTCTTGGGTAGCAGTATACTCCACTCCACTAATCGAAGCTATTTTAGTAATCAACGGCATGAAAACATCGGTATCGTAATTGGACTGTTTGCCTTGCAAAGCCATGCACAAACGTTCAAACCCCATTCCAGTGTCAACATGCTGATTTGGCAATTTCACCAAGCTTCCATCTGCCATTCGATTGAATTCCATGAAAACCAGGTTCCATATTTCTACTACTTGCGGATGATCTTCATTGACCAATGTTTTCCCTGCAACTTTAGCTTTTTCTTCTTTCGAACGAATGTCAACGTGAATTTCAGAACAAGGACCACAAGGGCCAACGTCTCCCATTTCCCAGAAATTATCCTTTTTAGACGCCTTTATAATTCGATCTTCGTCAATAATTGACTTCCAGATATCATACGCTTCTGTATCCTCTCCTAATTGATCGCCTTCATCGCCTCCAAAAACAGTCACATAAAGACTATCCTTGTCCATTTGATAAACCTCTGTCAATAATTCCCACGCCCATTCAATGGCTTCCTTCTTAAAATAGTTTCCAAATGACCAGTTACCCAACATTTCGAACATCGTGTGGTGATAGGTATCTACACCAACTTCCTCTAGGTCATTATGTTTACCAGAAACTCTTAAACATTTCTGAGTGTCTACAATTCGAGGGTATTTTACAGCAGCATTGCCTAAGAATAAATCTTTAAACTGATTCATACCAGCGTTGGTAAACATCAATGTAGGATCATCTTTTATCACCATGGGAGCAGACTCAACTACCTGATGTTCTTTACCTTTAAAAAATTCTAAAAACTGCTGACGGATTTCTTTTGAAGTCATTTTTGTTGAAAACTTTAAACGATTATGGCTCATATCCTAACAATTTTTAACTCCTTTGTAATGTAAAATACAAAAGAATATATGGTTAAATTTGCGCCGTAAATTGGGTGCAAATTTAGCTATTTAAACCACAAAAACAATTCTCATAAATGTCAAAAATAAAGTATCGTTTCAATACCAGAACCCTTAGCTATGAGCGTGTACAGCTCTCTGCTAAAGCCAAGGTTCTTAGGATACTTTCCTTTTTATTGGTAAGTGCTATATTCGGAGTTTTATTCTTCTTTTTGGTGAACAATTACATCGACTCACCAAAGGAAAAGATGTTAAAGCGAGAACGTAATCAGCTGATTGCTCAATACGAATTATTGGATCGAAGAATGGACCAAGTGAATGAAGTATTGGAAGATATTCAAAGAAGAGACGACGAGATATATCGTATTGTATTTGAGGCAGAACCCATCGCAGACAACATCAGAAAAGCTGGTTTTGGTGGGGTGAACCGATACAAACAATTGGAAGGATTCAAAAATTCAGAATTGATTATTGAGTCTGCCAAAAAACTAGATAAGATTTCAAAGCAACTATACATTCAGACCAAGTCATACGATGAAGTCTATAAAATGGCAACCAATAAAGAGAAGATGTTGGCATCAATTCCTGCTATTCAACCAGTGGCGAATAAAGATTTGAAAAGAATGGCATCGGGTTACGGAATGCGTATGCACCCAATATACAAGCGAAGAAAGATGCATACAGGAATGGACTTTTCTGCAGAAAAAGGTACAGAAATCTATGCTACAGGAGACGGACAAGTAGCTGATGTAGAAAGCAGTAGACGTGGATACGGTAATCATGTAATCATCAACCATGGTTATGGATACCAAACACTCTATGGGCATATGTCTCAATATATTGTGCGCAAAGGTGAGAAGGTAAAGCGTGGTCAAGTTATTGGTTACGTTGGTAACACAGGAACTTCAGTAGCACCTCACTTGCATTATGAAGTAATAAAGAACGGTGAAAAGGTAAATCCTGTAAACTTCTACTTCAACGACTTAACTCCTGAAGAATACGAGCGAATGATAGAATTTGCTGCTACTCCAACACAGTCATTCGATTAATCTATTTCAATTATGGAAGCAACTGAAAGCAGCTCAAAATTGTATTATACCATTGGCGAAGTCAGTAAAATTTTTGATGTAAATGCCTCATTGATTAGATTCTGGGAAAAAGAATTTGATATACTACAGCCTAAAAAGAATAAGAAAGGTAATCGTCTTTTCACAAAAAAGGATGTTGATAATTTGCACATTATCTATCACTTGGTAAAAGAAAGAGGTTATAAGTTAGATGGAGCCAAAAAGAAATTAAAGGAAAATAAAGAGGACACGCTCAATGAAATGGAGATGATTGCCTCACTGAAAAAAGTAAGATCTTTTTTAGTTGCTTTGAAAGATGAGCTTTAATTTGATTTTTTGAGTTTCTCCAAGATGTTGTGCAGGATTCGCTAAACTCTAATTCACCTCCATGGCGTAGGAAACCGACTTTTCAAACCAAGCTTCTCCTTCTTTTAGAATATCAATAACAATAGTATAATCGCCTTTCTGAGCAGGAGCAGTTATTGAAACGCGTTGCTCAAAATTATTCTTGATATCTGTTTCAATTGGAGTACGTTCACCATCCCAATTCAATACACCACCGTCTTCATTTAAAATATGATAAGATAAGAAGAAGTTATTGGATAAATGGGAAGGAAAAATAAACCCATCCGCTATTATTTTTACCAAAGGGTATACCACCTCTCCCGCTGATACTTTTGGGGTGGGTTCTACAATTTGAAGACTAGTCTTTTCAATCATTTCGTTAGTCGACAATCTAGCCTCTTCAGAATTAACGTATTTATACTCTCCTTTATGTAATCCAAATCGAGTAGAATCTACTTCAGACATTGGATAAGGTGCAAAACCCCAAACCAAGAAATTGTCAGGTTCTAATAAATACAACGAGCTATCGTATTTCATCATTTGATTGGCAGCAAAAACAGCCGTGTTTTGAGGTCCAAATTCGGAGGAGGCCAACATCATTTCAAATGGAAATTGCATTCCCATATGTGTAAACTCCCGTTCAAAATTTTGATCATCAAATCTGAATTTACTGGACTCAGGGTACAAATCTTTAGCTTCAGAAGCCAACCGTTGCATTTGCATATACCGTTGATTCAACATGGTTCCCATGCTAGAAATCTGATAGATATTCACTGCAAATAACGTTGCTAATCCAAAAGCAAGAATTGATTCCGTTTTAATGGTAATTAATCGATTAAACTCATCCATCAATGGCAGTAAAATCGCTAATAATATGGGTGTCATCATGACTTCATAATACCATTCATAGCTACCATTTTTTATGTTATACATCACAAAAGACAGCAAGAAAATATAGCCTGAAAAGACGAAAGCAGCCAACAGCAATTTTCTGGATTTAATCAGAATAAAAACTGCCAACACCAACAACAATATGGTCTGCCAATATTCCGACACAAAAGTACTACCTAACTTTTGGATTACTGAATACCAATCTATTTCATGGGATTTACCTTTCCCTAATCGATTGGTTTCGTATACTGAAAAAGTAAATATTCTGATACAAATAGCAATTCCGAAGAATAGTAATAAGGACTTATATTCTGCAGAAAACTTTCTGTCTTTAATGAAAAGGTAAACGATTTGAAAAGCGACAACCGCAAAGAAAATTGGATGCCCCATAAGCCCTATCCACAGGAGAAAGTAATACAAAACAATCCACCGCTTAAAGTGTGTTTGATTGGAAAAAGCGGCAAAGAAAGTAATGACAAATGCCGCTGAATAAAACACCTCCAAATAAGGTGAAAAGTACGCCCAATGGTGCAATACCAAGAACAAACTCAGCAACCATGCCGCCGACTTATGTTTGATTACATGGAAGATCCAAGCGACTACTCCATAAAAAAACAAGGCATTATAAACCGAATTAACCAATAAAAGTTGCTTGATATTGAAACCCAACATGGTCCCAACGACAGCTCCAATTTGGGAAATGGCTAATACTAGCCTATCGTGCTGCACCTGAAAAAAGCCATTATTAATGACTTTAAACAAGAAATATGACGTATCAGCATATGTACGTTCGCGGTAATAAATAACGCTAAATGCCAATAGCACCAACCAAAATGCATGCAATAAAACTGCTTGTATCTTGGCTGGCTTCATGCTAATATATTTTATTTGGAATCAAATAATTGGTTACATAGTCTGCTACCCCTTCTTCTAAAGTCATGAAGGATTGAGTATATCCCGCCTTCTTTAATTTGGTCATATCTGCTTCCGTAAAGTACTGGTATTTATCTCTAATATCCTCAGGTGTTGGTATAAAGGAGATATCAGCAGGCTTACCCATCGCTTTAAACGTATTCTTAGCTAAATCCAAGAAAGTGCGAGCGGTTCCAGTTCCTAAATTGTACAACGCTGATTCCGGTTGATTTTCCATCAACCATAAGCAAACATTCACAACATCTTTTACATAAACAAAATCTCTAATCTGCTCCCCATCTTTATAATCTGGATTGTGAGACTGAAACAATTTCATTTTCTCAGTCGCCTTTATTTGGTTGTAGGCATGAAATATTACAGATGCCATTCTTCCTTTATGGTATTCATTTGGTCCGTACACATTGAAAAACTTTAATCCTGCCCAAAATGGAGGCTGTTTCTCTTGCTTCAATGCCCAGATATCAAAATTATTTTTTGACTCTCCGTAAGGGTTTAGTGGTTTTAACTTCTCAACAATATTGTGATCATCTACATATCCATATTCTCCTAACCCATAAGTTGCTCCTGAAGAAGCATAAATTAATGGAATCGATGCATCGGAACAAATGTTCCAAATATCTTTGGTGTAGTTCACATTCAGCTCATCAAATATGGTTTCATCAAACTCAGTTGTATCAGTCCTCGCGCCTATGTGATATACTCCATCTACTTGGTCGGCATTATTTTTAAACCAATCGATAAAAATCGAACGTTCTATTTTTTTTGCATAATGAGAATTTTCCCAATTTCTGCTTTTATCCAATTTCGTAAAATCATCTACTAAAATAAGGTTCGTTTTCCCATCTTGATTCAGTTTGGAAACCAGACAACTACCTATAAATCCTGCTGCTCCTGTTACTACTATCATATTAGTCTATTGTGTTATTGATAAATATCGATGTTTCTATGGGTGGAATAATTCCTTTTTGAACAGCTAAGTTAAACAAGCTTTCTACAGCATACCGGCCTTTTGCTCCCAAATTTAGAGAATATTCATTGACATATAAGCCGATGTGCTGTCGCATTACTGATTCTTCCATTTCCTGTGCATGTGCTCTTACATAATCCATACATGACTCTGGGTTATCAAAAGCAAATTGAATGCTTCTGCGCAATACTCTGTCAATTTTCTCCTGTAGCTCTTGATCAAATTTTCGGTTGACTACTATCCCCCCTAATGGTATCAAAGCTTGGGTTTCTTGTTCCCAATATTCGCCCATGTCCATAATTTTATGCAATCCTCTCTGGTGATAGGTAAACCGATTTTCATGAATGATTAATCCTGCATCTACCTCCCCTTCAATTACCGCCTTTTCTATGTCAGAAAAAAGCATTTCTACTTTATTCTTAGCTAAAGGAAATGCAATCGACAATAAGAAATTAGCCGTAGTAAATTGACCAGGAATGGCAATTTTTAGTTGGCTCACTTCCTCCGGGCTGTATTGATTCTTAGAAATCAGCAATGGCCCTACTCCACTACCTAATGCGCTTCCTGAATTAAGTAGAGCATAATCTTCTATCAAAAAACCATAAGCATGGTAGCTTAATTTGGTCACGTCCAATTCTTTTTTGAACGCTTTGTGATTCAACTCTTCCACATCTGCCAAAGTAACTTCGAATTCCAAACCTTCTGTATCTATTTTTTGATGAACCATCGCATCAAAAATAAAGGTATCATTAGGGCAGGGTGAATATCCTAAACTTATTTTCTCCATTAGAATTCGTTTATAATTGCAATCAATGTTTGATTTAAGTTTTTTATAGCCAACGGTATATTCCAATTCGCTTTATTCCGGGGTTCTACTTTATTAGATATAGTTCTTATTTCAATAAAATTGATGTTTTCTTTAACACACACATACATAGCCGCTCCTCCTTCCATACTTTCCACATCGGCATCTATCATCGTTTCTAATTCTACAATTGAGTCAGTATTCCCATGCACTTTATTGACGGTTACACCTATCACTTTAGGTAATGTGTATAAATGATTAATTGGTATATTGTTAGTTGCTGTTACTTTGTTAGTTTCCCCTAACCCAAGATCATCAATCGCTATAAACCCTGAAGGACTTTCAGCACCTAGCTCAGCGAAATATTCCTCAATTACTTGAACGGTAGCACCTATAGGATACAAAGTATTAAAGGACCCGGCGATTCCTGCATTAATAACCAAATCGTAGGAATAAGTTGACAACTTTTTACCCATTTGATATGCAGTTGCTACCATTCCAACTCCTGTCAAAAGCACTTCTACTTCAGTTCCAGTATTTAGTTCGAAAATAAGAAGTGCATCCCTATCTTTATGTCCAAAATGATTTAGAAAAGGTTGTATTTCCTGAATAGTGGCAGCTACTATTAATATCCTCATGCCGATATTTCAATGTGGTAGCCCGAATACTTTCTTAGATTGATAACAACACCACCTTTAAAAATGAGGTATTGCCCCTTTATACCCATTAGTTCACCTGAAAGCACTGGATTCTTATCTAAATTGTGGCTTTTCACTTTTGTTGGAAATTCAAGAACTGGATAGTTAATTTCAATAATTTGATTGTCATCACAATGAAATTCATTGAACTTGTCATTCATTATTCTAAGGAGCTCTTCTTTGGTTTGCAAAATATCCATGTCTTCTACAAGCTCATTTTTGAGCATCTTCATCCAATGCGTTTTATCTGAGACATGTTGTTTCATGTCCATTTCGATAACACCCGCTTGATAACGATTGGGGGTTCGTGCCAACCTAACTGCTTTCCAAGCACCTTGATCAATCCATCGAGTCGGAATTTGTGTTTCACGAGTAACCCCAACTTTTATACCTGCACCAACTGCCATATAAACAATGTGGGGCTGGTTGTGATTTCTTTCTTCCCATTCAGGGTCTCTACCTTCTCCTAGGTGGGCTCGACATAGTTCTGGTCGAATAATGCATTCCGCATTTTGAGGTGCATTAATAAAACATGGATAGCAAAACCCTTGTCCGAATGACTTCTTCGTCAACCTACCGCAATTCACACAGTTAATTACACCATTAAAAGTCAACGTTATTTGTTTACCAATAAGGGCGTTCATATCCACTACCTCCTCTTCTGAAAACTTTAACGAATAGTGAACTGGATTTCCCATCTCAACTTGCATTTTACTGATATTTCCTTCTGCCGTCATTTCCTAATTTTGAAATTACGAAGGTAAGAATTCTACAAAAGGGAAGCATTTTTAGCTTTGAGATTTAAAATCAATTGTAAAAAAAAAAGCCCTCTTCAAATTAATGAGGAGAGCTTTAACTAAAAGATTAGTGAATCTCTAAATTATTTTAATTTACCAAGTCTAGCTGTAGTTTTAACAGTTGTTACTTTCGTTAAAAATCCAAGACCGAGAATAGGCTTTTTCACAGTTGTTTCATATTGAGGATAGAAAACCACATCGTAGTTTGGATTTTTCTCCATCAAATTATATAGTGCATAGTTTGCTGTTTTATCAGTTAAAACATTTCCAATTACTGGAATATTAGCAACACTAATTAATTCAATTGTTCCTCCTTCTACCGTACCGGTTTCACTTTTAAATAAACGTTCCCAATCGATACCAATAATTTTGGTTGAAGTAGCTTCAGCTGAAACTTGAGAAGAAAGTTCAAAATCAGATTTTACAAACTCTACTCTAGCGTTCGGCTCTCTCATGCTGTGATTGGTTGAAGTACAACTTGAAAATACAGCTGCAAAAGCAAATGCAATTAATGCGGTGTGTTTCATTCTTTTCATTTTTATTTAAATTTAATTAGTTATACATATGGAGTCCATTTCATACATTCAATTGAATAATAAAAGTTGTTTATCAATTCAACCTAACTGTGACTGCGAAAATAGAAGATAATTTGAAAATACAAAACAATAAATAAGGATAATTTAACCAAAACTATCTTATTCTTATATCTATACGAATACAAACATAGAGTAATATTCCTAAAACGCAATGATAAAAAAAGCCTTCTTTATTGATAAAAAGAAGGCTTTAGATTAAAATAGATTTACCTTATTTGCTTGCCATTTCAATTAAGTGATCTGCAGTATTTCTCTCAAATACTAAAGTTTCCATGTCGTTATTGTAAACCGTTGCTGTACCATTTTCAACGTGATAAGTCACACTGTTATCTGCATTTAAAGTAGCTATTGGAGTTGATTCTCCGTTCTTTTCAAAACTCCAAGTTCTTGCTTCATCTGCAAAAACAAGATTTCCAACCTCAATGGATTCGGTACCATTTAATTTTTCTACATGAAACTTGTTTTTAGTGGCAGTCATCTTGTAGACTTCTCCTTTGTACGTAACCAATTGCTCTTCTATTTGACCTTCATTCATTGCTATTGGATTAGAGCCTGTCCAGAATTCTATTAGATTTAGTATTACAACATCAACCATCGCAGCAATACCATATACCGGAAGAATAATTCCAGTTACCCAGAAAAAAAGAGAATTCACAAACTTACTGCTCGAAATGTTGTCATTAAAATCATACACTTTTTTAACTAGTTCAAACGAACCGAAACATCCAGTTTGAGTAATCATAATCATTGCTGCCATAGCAGAAAATACAATCTTCTTCATATTTAATTAATTTTAGTTAGAACACTTTAGTGACCTAAAAATAGTAGAATTATTGAATATATAAAATGAAAACTAGAAATAATTTCAATTTAATTCTTTCGATTTCACTCTGACAATTAACCATATAGGTTTAAACATCTAGACTAAAGTGCGTAAATAATTGTAACAGTATTTGAAGAGATTAGTATCATAGAAGGTAAACTAAAATATTCTTAACGAGATAACCATACAAAAAACTCAAATAGATATTCTATAAAATGAAATACCAGAATATTTTAAATCATTGCAACTTTTATTTCTCTATTTAGATAACTCTACAAACGAAAAAAGCTCTTCATTTCTGAAGAGCTTTTCGCGGTCTGGACGAGACTCGAACTCGCGACCCCCTGCGTGACAGGCAGGTATTCTAACCAACTGAACTACCAGACCGTTTATCTTTGGTATATTTCTTTTGCGTTGGGACGACAAAAGTAGTAATACTTTTCATTTTGAAAACACTTTTTTGAAAAAAAAATAAAATTTATTTCATTTTACTTCTTTTTACCAGATAAGGAAATAGTATCTGATTGAAGCCCTGATTAATATCCGCATCAACATAAGAAATCCCATATTGCGCACATTTTAGTTTAAGTGCCCTTTCTCGTTTTTGAACTTCCAAAATATACTTTTCTTTCACTTCCGTGGAATTAAGCTTTACTTCTTCCCCACTTTCTAAATCAACAAAACGATAAGGACGGTTATCAAAATCGAATTCAAGTTCTTTATTGCGATCCACTACATGAAATAATATGACTTCATGTTTATTGTGTTTTAAATGCTGTAAAGAGTTAAACAATTGCTCCTCTTGATCTGTATCATCTATCATGTCACTAAAAATAATGATTAGTGAACGTTTATGAACCATCTCAGCAATTTGGTGTAAAGCATTTACAGTAGCTGTTTTTACATTTCTAGTAGGCTCATTTAATAGTCTTTCCAATTCTGAAATAATCAAACGCTGGTGTCGAATATTGGATCTATTTGCTGTGTGAAAATCTAATTCTTCGTTGAATGTGCTAAGACCAAATGCATCTCGTTGTTTTTTTAACAACTCCATGAGCGCTGCCGCTGCATAGATTGAAAACTTGATTTTATTAAACGAATTCTCGTCAACTATTTCTGGGAAGTACATGGATGAACTCGTATCAATCACCATTTGACAGCGCAGATTAGTCTCCTCCTCATATCGCTTCACAAACAATTTATCTGTTTTTCCAAAAAGTTTCCAATCTATATGCTTGGTAGATTCTCCACTATTATAGAGCCGATGTTCGGCAAATTCTACTGAAAAACCATGAAATGGACTCTTATGCAAACCAGTTATAAAGCCTTCTACTACTTGCTTTGCTAAAAGTTCTAAGTGTGTATATTGCTGAAGGTGTGCTCGATTTATTGTCTCTAAGGCCATCTTGATATTTTGAAATTAAAAGTAAGTAATTTTTTAGGGGTATTCTTTTATTATACTACCCATATTATTTACTTTTAATAAGATTGCTTACACAAAAAAAGCCTTATTCTCTTTCAAGAATAAGGCTTCACTATTTTCTTTACTGGTATTAAACCAATGCATTTAATTTATCAGCATAAGCAGATTTTGCGGCTGCTCCCACCTGCTTATCAACTACTTCACCGTTCTTAAAAAACAATACGGTTGGTATATTTCTAATTCCAAACTTCGCTGAAATTGCAGGATTGTCGTCTACGTTTACTTTACCCACGATTGCTTTGCCATCGTACTCAGTATGTAATTCATCAACTACAGGTCCAACCATTCTACATGGTCCACACCATTCAGCCCAAAAGTCTACCAATACTGGCTTATCTGATTTCTCTACTAATTCTTCGAAATTTGCGTCTGTTAATTCTACTGCCATCTCTTTTTGTTTATTTTAATGTATAATTTATTTTCTTTCAAATGTAAGTTTACAAAGTCCTAACCAAAATCATATTCCCGACAAATTGGCATATTTAGCCAACCGAATACTCCACTCCTTGCATTTTGTCAAAAGTATTCAATACTTCATCTGTCAATGCTATTTTTTTACTTCTTGAAGTCAAAACTACTGCATTCTTCTCTTTTCGGTCGATTAAATTAAGAGAAAATTTACAGTTCCCATTACTCGAATTGACAATTGACTCTATTTGATTAATGAAATCATCGCTGACCTCATCAATATTGACATCCAAAGTAATCGATTTGGTCATTTTATCTTTGATCTCTGCCAATAATTCCACTCGTGTAAACTTGAATTCTAATTTAGTTTTATCCCATTTCCCCGGTTCAATACTTCCTACTAGATATAAGAACCAGCCCATATTTAAATAACCTTTAAACTTAACATACTCATCACCAAACATAAAAAATTTAAAAGCATCCTGGTAGTCTTCTATTGTAAGTATACCAAAGGGTTTTCCTGTTTTTGTCATCCGATGTGCTACTTCTGTAACGATTCCCGCTATCTTTATTTCTTTTCGCCCTTTTAATGCTTCAAAGTTGTGCAACTCTTTAACGGTAGCATTACAAAATTGAGAAATCTCAAATTTAAAATCGTCCAGTGGGTGTCCAGACAAATATATCCCGACAACATCCTTTTCTTTTGAAAGCTTTTCCATCGTTCCCCATTCGGTTGCTTTCGGAATCTCGGGTTCAGGCATGTCAACTTCAGAAGCCTCACCAAATAAAGAAACCTGAGAGGAATTCATACCCTCCTGATGACTTGCTCCAAATTTCAATGCCTTTTCCAAAAAAGTCATACCATCACCAGTATCGGAAAAATAAACGGCACGATGTATTCCTTCAAATGAATCGAAGGCACCCGCAAGAGCCATATTTTCAAATGTTCGTTTATTTGCCGCTCTTAAGTCCACACGTTTCGTCACATCAAAAATGGATGTAAATGGGCCATTTTCCTTTCTTTCATTTACAATCGCTTCTACAGCTCCCTCTCCTACTCCCTTTACTGCACCTAATCCAAAGCGAATTTCATGATTCTTATTAACAGTGAATTTAAAAGTACTTTCATTCACATCGGGACCTAAAACAGGAGTGCCCATGCGTCTGCATTCTTCCATAAAGAAGGTAATCTTCTTTATATCATTCATATTGTTGGTCATCACCGCTGCCATATATTCAGCAGGATAATTCGCCTTAAGGTAACCGGTTTGAAAAGCTACAACGGAATATGCTGCAGAGTGCGATCGGTTAAAACCATATTCGGCAAACTTCATCATGATGTCAAAAACATCCGATGATTTTTTCTTATCTACTTGATGGATTCTATATGCTCCTTCAACAAATTTCTCTTTTTGTTGCTGCATGACATCCATCTTCTTCTTACCCATTGCTCTACGTAGCAAATCTGCTTCTCCAAGTGAATAGCCTGCCATAATCTGTGCAGCTTGCATAATTTGTTCTTGGTACACCATGATTCCATTGGTGTCCTTCAAAATGTCTGTCAATAACTCATGCGGATATTCTACCTCTACATCGCCACGCTTTCGCTGAATAAACAATTCAATAAACTGCATTGGACCAGGACGATACAATGCGTTCATAGCAATTAAATCCTCTATATTAGTAGGTTTCAAGTCTTTTAGGTGCTTCTGCATTCCACCTGACTCAAACTGAAAAGTACCATTCGTTTCTCCCCTTTGATACAGTTCATAAGTTTTCTCATCATCTAAAGGAATTTCATCCGGATCGATATCTACCCCATAATTCTCTTTTATTAATGCAATAGCATCACGAATAATGGTCAATGTTTTCAATCCTAAGAAGTCCATCTTTAACAAGCCAGCATCTTCCACTACTTTGTTATCGAACTGTGTGACCAGCAATTCCGCATCTTTAGAAGTACATACAGGAATGTAGTTGGTGATATCATCAGGAGAAATAATAACCCCACAAGCATGAATACCAGTATTTCGAACTGAACCCTCTAGTTTTTTTGCATGCTGAAGGGTTTCTGCAAAAATGTCATTTCCAGCGATGATAGTCCGCATTTGATTCGCTTGCTCTTGCTGTTCGGCATTGAGCATCTTTTTTAGCATCGCTTCATCTGAATTAAACACTTTTGCCAAAGAAATATCGGGAACCATTTTAGTCAGTTTCTCCACATCAGGCAGCGGAATATCAAGCACTCTACCCACATCCTTTATGGAAGATTTGGCTGCCATTGAACCATAAGTAATAATCTGAGCGACTTGGTTTCGCCCATACTTTTTTACAACATAGTCGATAATCTTTGATCGACCATCATCATCAAAGTCAATATCGATATCGGGCATCGACACCCTTTCAGGATTCAAGAATCGCTCAAAAAGTAATTTGTACTTAATCGGGTCAATGTTTGTAATTCCCACACAATATGCAACTGCAGAACCTGCTGCAGAGCCTCGACCAGGGCCAACTGAAACTCCAAGATCTCGAGCAATAGTGGTAAAATCTTGAACAATTAGGAAATAACCTGGGAAGCCCATTTCCTTAATAATCTTTAACTCAAAGTCTAATCGTTCTTGAACTTCTGCAGAAATCGTCCCATATCGTTTCTTAGCTCCGATATAGGTTAGGTGTTTTAAATAATCGTCTTGAGTTAAGAAACCTTCAGGAAGGGTATAGTTAGGTAATAAAATATCCCTTTTTAACTCAGGAGGAGTGATGGAGTCTACAATTCTGTTGGTGTTATCAATGGCCTCGGGAATGTCTTTAAACAATTCCTTCATTTCGGCAGTTGTCTTGAAATAGAATTCGTGATTGGGGAAACCGAAACGAAACCCTTTTCCATAACCTCTAGGAGTACTAATCTTATCACCAGTATTCACACACAATAAAATATCGTGCGCTAACCAATCTTCTTCTTCTATATAATGAGAGTCGTTGGTCGCAATTAACGGAACTTCATACTTTTTAGACCACTTAATTAATATTTGATTGACATCCTCCTGCGTCATTCCTGTGTTGTCAATTTCACCTAAGTCATGCCGCTGAATTTCTATGTAATAATCCTCTCCAAAAATCTCAAACCATTCTTTAAACACTTCCTCTCCTCTCTCTTCTCCTTCGTTTAAAATAGTTTGCTGAACTTCAGATGCAATACAACAAGTAGTTGCGATTAACCCTTCTTTATATTGGCTCAAAAGTTTTTTATCGATACGTGGGTATTTACCATATAGACCTTCAAGAAAACCCAAAGAACAGAGTTTTGATAAGTTTTGATATCCTGCCTGATCTTTAGCTAATAGCAATTGGTGATAACGCTTATCCTTATCTCCTTTGGTAAACTCTCGTTTAAATCGATCATCTACTAAATAAAATTCGCACCCAACTATTGGTTTAATACCAACTTTAGCCGCTTCTGCTACAAACTGAAAGGCGCCAAACATATTTCCATGATCAGTTAGCGCAATTCCTGGCATACCATCCGCCTTTGCCTTCGCCATCATTCCGGGAATGGAGGCAGCTCCATCAAGCAATGAAAATTGAGAATGGCAATGAAGGTGAGAGAATTGACACATAATTGAGTTGGATTTTGAGGTATTACTATTCTCTCAAAATTACACCTCCTTATCCAGAAAAGGTAGTGATGTTAATAATTATGGAAAACTAATCTTTTTAATGCAGAAAGCTTAAAGCCGAAAGCGAAAAGCGAAAAGCTGAAAACGTAAGGTTATACTTTTAAGAATCAGCGGGAGAGAAGTTTTATAGTAGAAAGTGTAAAGCTGAAAGTTTGTTCTTCCAAAATAGGGCGTTGTTTCATTGACCAATTGATATATTGAATATTGATTTTTATCGAATCAATGGCATATGCACTTGGTTGTTCATGCTCACAAAATGGTCGTAACAATACTTCCTCCACTCTAAACTTACCTCTTTCAATAAATAGTCCAACTGCTGTTTATCATCAGTTAATACAACAGCATCGTCAATACTCAAAATTGATGGGTTGACTGTAAATTGGTCCATTGTTCCGTCTAAACCACTAGCATATGTCAAGTTTTTTACTTCCATCTGATCCATGGAAGCATAATGACTCAAACTATTAAGTGATGAAAAGAATAATAAACTCCGCATTTCATCAGCATTGGTATTACTCACTAATAATTTACTTTCAAATCCAACGCTCTTTAAAGTTTTATAAACTGCAGCGGTACCTTGCCCTCTTTTGGAGTCGGTGAATCCATGGAAATTACTAATCAAAATTCCATCGTTTCTTAATAACAATTTCATTTCAATCAATGCTTCCTTAGTAAATATATGAGATGGAATAGACTCTCCATGAAATGTATCAATAAATATCAAGTCATATTTTTTATCTGAATGCTTTACAAATCGTCTTGCGTCTTCAATGATCACATTGACCCGATTAGAGAGTCCAAAAAATTTTCGGGCTAAATCTTCCACTCTGGAGTCTATTTCAACCACATCCACTTCACAACCTTCCTTTATGAATTTATTTGCTATAACTCCACCACCTAGGCCTAAGATCAAAATTTTCTTGTTATTGAAATAGCTTGAAATAATTGGATCCATTAATCGACTAAATTGAAGATAATCTATCGATGGATTATTAGCGTCTACGATGGCTTGCAAAGTGTTATTTACCATCATCATTCTAAAAGTAACGTGATCTCCATTTTTCTGCTGAGTAGGCAGGTCCATTACTCTTATCTGACTCAGCATACTCTCATTCTCATACTTAAGTTGTAACCCTTTGTATTGAATCTCATTTGCTGCAAACGATAATTGTGTAAAACAAGCAATTAGCAATGCAGATGAACTTATAACAGAAATAGCATTGAACTTTTTAGTTTGAAGAAGCATAATTAGCCCCACAATAATGGTAAGTATAATAGCGGCGATGTACATACTATTTAGAATTCCCAATTGAGGAATTAGATAGAAACCGGCCACAAAAGCCCCTGCAATACCACCAAATGTAGAAACACTAAACACCAGTCCTGTCGCTCTTCCTGCTTGTCCATTTATATTAGATAATTGATCGGATAAAAATGGAGACACTGCTCCAAGCAATGTTAACGGGACAAAAAGGGACGCTATGAGAGAAAGAAATAAACCTAACTCATAGTTCAAATTAGATAAGTAGACCAATATGGGTTCAGAGAAAAAAGTAAATGCTGCCACATAAATGGCAGCACTACCTATCAAATAAATGAGGGTGATATTATTTCTGAAATTCAACCGAGATCCTAAAAAGTAACCCGAAGCTAAACCCAATAAGGTTATACCTAAAACACCTGCCCAAACTTGCAGTGCAGTTCCAAAAATTGGAGCAACGATTCTGCCACTTGCCAATTCGATAAGAATGACACAGAAGCCTTCTAAAAAGGCGATGGTAAGTATAGATGATTTTTTTAGCATAGTTTATTTTTATGCTACTGACGAAATTTTAAGACTTTCTGTTGCATTTAAAATGCTGTCTTTTATCTTTTTATTTAAAAATCAACTATTTACCTCTCAAAAAATTAATCAACTTTTTTACAGCTAACCCTCTATGACTAATTAAGTTCTTTTCAATAATGGACATTTCCGCAAAACTTCTCTCATATCCCTTTGGCTTAAAAATAGGATCATAGCCAAATCCATCTTTCCCAGTTTTTGTGTGAAGAATTTCACCTTCACAAACTCCTTCAAAAGTATATTCTTGATTGTCTAAAATCAGCGCAACTACCGTTCTAAAACGGGCTGAACGATTAACCTCTCCTTTAAGGTTTTTCAATAATAAATCCATGTTGTCGTTAGCATCACAAGATTCTCCGGCATATCGTGCGGAATAAACTCCTGGTGCACCATCTAACGCTACTACTTCAAGTCCTGTATCATCAGCAAAGCAATTCAACCCAGTTTGCTTATGAATTGCACGAACTTTAAGTAATGCATTCCCTTCAAGCGTATCTTCAGTTTCTGGAATATCTTCTAAAAAATTGATCTCATTAAGGCTTTTGACATTAAATCCATCACCTAATTGATTCTTAATTTCTTTAAGCTTATTCGCATTATGAGTGGCAAAAATCAACTCCATTTCCAAAACCTATTTTTTTATAAAAGGCAATTTATAAGTAGCCCCCTTGTATTCAACAATTAGATAATACATTCCTGCATTTAAGACTGCACTTTGTATTTCATATCGATAAAACCCTTCTGATCGCTCTTCATCAAACAAGAGTAATTTTTCTCTACCTAGGTTATCATAAACTTTTGCAGTGACAGTTCCTTCATTAGGAATTACCATTTCTACAGTCATGTTATTCTCTGTGGGGTTTGGATATCCTTTTAAAAATAACCGAGGCCCAGTGCCTTTCACACAAACTTCATCTTTTAAAAGGTCTATGTCGATTATGTCATTAACAGCTAAGATTTCAACACATGTAAAGTCATTTATTCCTGAAGCCCCTAATGAGACTGACGAAGTAAATTCTGTATAAACAAAATCATTGGGGAACAATTGCCCCTTCCAAGTTTCTTCTATTCGATAACTAGAATTTAAATTGGCACTCATTCGAACTGAGTTGATCTCATTGTTGCCTGTATTAATCAATACCACCCCAATTCTCACCAGATTATTGGTTTGATCTACTACAATAGTATCTAGCAGCAGATTCAAATTAGGGATTTTTACGTTCACTGATCTTTTCATAGAATCAACGCATCCAAACTCATTTCTTAAAAGCAGTTTAATTGAGTAGATCCCAGTATCTTGGTAGACGTAAGTTGGTCGATAAACAAAAGCCGAGTCTCCATTTCCAAATGACCATTCGTAGTTTTGAGAAGGTGTAATTGAATCAAACTTTAATTCAAATGGAGCCCCACCTGTATTGGTCTGTAGGTTAAATAATGCCTTAGGATTGTTCCTAACCTGTATTACTTTTGAAGCTGTATCCTTACATCCTTTGAGTGATGTTACATGTTGAATCAATTCAAATTCATTCAAAGTTGTCAACTTAAAACTAGGGTTTTGGATAAAAGCGGAATCTTTGTAGCCTCCTACTTGATTTAAATGGTATTTCCATGAACTCAAAGTCGTTCTTGTTACTGTACTCAAATCATTTACTTGTCCGAAATTTTTCAAACAAAACACTGATGTATTAAAATTGGCTACAGGCTTATCATTCATTTCGAATTGCCGCTGAATTGTAGCCTTGCATCCTGTGTTGAGCTCAGTCTCAAGTTTTACTAAATAAATCTTAGGTGTGGAGTAAAACGTAGTTGGATTAATCTTAGTTGAAATTGAATTATTCCCAAAATTCCAACTGATGGACTTTAAGGTTGTTCCTTGAGGATAGGATGAATAGTTTGTGAAAGTAGTAGAATCTCCTAGACAATTTCCGGTAAAGACATAATCTGGTCTTGGTAAATCATTTACTTTCAAATTCTGGATTAGCGTATCCTTACAGCCTAAATCTGAGGTAACAATTAGTTGTATGGGGTAATTTTGGGCATTTGTAAATACTGTTACTGGGTTTTGCAATCTACTAGTGTCTGGATTCTGATTCAAATCATTGTACTTCCACCTCCAATTTTGAATATTTCCTGATGAGATAGTCGAAGTATCCGTAAAAAAAACTGTATCACCTTTACATGCTAGACTATTGAAAAAGCCCGCTTTAGGATTTGGGTTAATGGTTATTGTCTTGCTAATAGAATCTGCACACTCTGCGTCAGTTTCAACAAACAAACTCACCCAATAAGTTTTCACAGAGTCGAAAAGAATCGTGGGATTTTGCACTGTATCCGCTTGAGCATTTCCAAAACTCCATTTCCATTTGTTTATAACTCCCAAAGTTGGGTTTAAGGAAGCATCAATAAATTGAACACTATCTCCAAAGCAAACATTGTCAGCAATAAAATTGGCGGTAGGTGCATCGCCACGAATTGTTATAAAAATACTATCTCTTTCAGTACAGCCATTTGCAGAAACTTCCAACCAATAAATCCCTGTAGTCTGAGGAACTATTCGTGGAATAGTTTGATTGGTACTCCATAAAAAGGATGTAATACTTGAAGGAGGATTTTGTAAACCAATTTCATACCCTAAACAAATGGCAGTATCAGGCCCAAGCGATACATTAGAGAGGGTAGAGTCATAATTGATTGTAATTGTATCCGAATCGTAAAAACAATTGTTTGTATCCGTAATACGAACAAAGTAATCTCCAGGTTGAGTAATTCGCAACACAGAGTCTGTAGAAAGGTTACTCCATAAAAAATTATAATCAGAGTTTGATAATTCTGTGTTCCAAATTAATGAATCACCCAAACACAAAGTCGCCCCATTCTTAGGTTTTACAGGAGTAGTCACATAAATCTCATCGGTATAACTGCACCCAAACTTATTGGTAACTGTTAATCGATAAGTATTTCCCGGAGTCAATCGGGAAGCACTCGTCGTATCTCCATTGCTCCATCGGTAGGAAGTAAAGTTAGTATCTACTTGAACTAATGTATCACAAAAACCATAGGGAACAAAGATATCTGCGCCAAGAGAAAGGGTATTGGAGTATTTTTGGCAGAGGTATTTATTGACAATGTTGCGAAGGGAGTCGTTTAGAGGTTGAGAGAAACAAATTAATGTTGCAACATCTCCCTTCCAATGAGTGGGTATGTGTCGATTTCTTCCTATCTGCAAATTGTCATAAACTTTTGGAACAGTTCTATACCCATGAGTTAGTTTATAATTAATCAGTGGACTAAATTCGTTTCCTAATTTTCCATTTACTAGTAATGTTAACTGTCCAGAAAAGATACTTGAGTTAGACGACAACTCTGAACCAACAAGATATGAAGGAGTATACTGCTGCCCTGTAAATAACCCAGCCGAGCTTTTCCCTGAACCAAATGTTGGAGTATTGTTACCCCAGTTAAAAACAGAAAATAGTTCAGAAATTATCATGGAGGAATCTATTAACAACAGGTCATTCGAACCGTCCAATCTAATAACAGGGGAATAATTTAGTGATTCAATAGAATCAATAAAAAGTGGAGACTCACTTAAAGTATTGGTATACGCACTATTAACGGTGTCTACCAGGTTTAACCATTTTATAATTTGTCCATTGGAATTCTTAGTAATTCCAGAGTCTGAAGTAAAATACAGACTAAAATCAGATAATGTATAAAAATTGATATAATAAAAACTGAATATTTCTGAGCTATCGACCTTTAATCCATTGTCATAACCTATAACCTTCCAGTAGTATTTTCCAGAGTTTGAAATATTAAAACTATCTATAGAATTTAAGTTTACTCCTGATCTGTAAGAAGTTGAAGAAAACAAAGAATCCGTAGAAATCAATAATTGATTAGAATAATTTGAATGATTATTCCAACTAAATTTTACATTTGGTGAAAATACTATAGAAGTTTGTGCGGGAAGTATAGCGGTTATATTTTGCTGCGCAAATGAAAAATCAATAGAAAAAAGCAGAAGAATTAAAACAATTCCATTTAAAAAAAACTTTCTCATAGTTGAAATTAACATAAATCAAAATTAAGAATATTAATTTTGTGAAAGAATCTTGTTTAAAATGAATTAAAGACGTTTAATTGTCAACAATTTTAACCGATCTAAATAAATTACTATTGACCCATTCAATAACAAAATGAGACCACGTCTACCTCTCGAAAAGATAAACTAAATACTTATTATCGAATTAGTAATATAGGGTACTATGAAATTTATCTTTCCTGACACAGAAAGTGATGTAACTGTATTAAAATCCATATTCTATTGTATAAATGGTTTTCTCCATTCCTGAATCGCTTAACTAATCTATTTACTTCATCCCATTTCACAACATTTGATTTGATAACTATTTCTTCTTTCAAATAGTTATCAATTAGATAACTCAAATCAGATTTCAACCATTTAGCTAATGGAATAGAAAAGCCCTTCTTGGGTCGATCAAATAGTTCTTTTGGAAGATAATCATATAAGATCTCTTTTAGAATATACTTACTCTCTCCATTTCGATATTTTAAAGACTCGTCAATATTTACGGTATATTCTAGCAAGTTATGATCAAGCAATGGCACTCTTACTTCTAAGGAATGATGCATAGATGCCCTATCAACTTTAACCAATAAATCTTCCCTAAGGTAATATTTGAAGTCAAAAAAAGCTTGAGCTTCCATTGGCTTTAGTTTTCTTGGCAATTCCCAATTTTCTTGTAGTTGACTACCTTCATTTGGATCAACAAGCAACTCTTGAATCTCCTTTTGAGAAAACAAATACTGTTCTTGAGAAAAGAGATGACTTCTTTTTGTTTGTTCATTGGGATAATCCATCACCATGCTACCACGCTTTAATCGATCGTCTCCGAATAATCGAATTGCTGCATTTATCGGCTTTCTAAGCTTCTTTAAAATGGGTGAATCCAGTCGTTTTGACCACAAATGCATTCCATAGCCTAGAAACTGTTCATCCCCACCATCCCCTGAAAGCACCACTGTAACTTCTTTCTTTGCTATTTGAGAAACTAATAAAGTAGGAATAGCAGATGAATCACCAAATGGTTCATCATAAATGGAAAGTAAATTTTCAACCTGATCAATTGCGTCCTTTTCTGACAAAATAAATTCAGTATGATTAGTTCCTAGATATTCTGAGATCTGTTTTGCATACTTACTTTCATCAGAAGAGGACTCTTTAAAACCAATAGTAAATGTTTTGACTGGTTGTTCTGCAATACTTTGAGCAATTGAAGTTACTAAACTAGAATCAATCCCCCCACTCAAAAAGCACCCCAACGGCACATCTGATACCATTTGAGATTTTACTGACTGAATTAAAAGCTCTTTCAACTCCTTCTTAACAATCAATTCATTTGACTTCGTTGAAGGTTCAATGGCATCATTGATATCCCAAAAACTCAACAATTCTATTTGACCACTAAGATCTATATTCAGCAAACATCCAGCAGGAACCTTTTGTATTTCATTATATATTGTTGCGTTTGAAGGCGTGTATCCATAGTGCAATACATCTGTTATTGAAGCATAATTGATGGTTAACTCTTCAGCATTCAATAAGGAAAGAATTCCTTTCATTTCTGAGCAAAATGCAAAAACACCATCCTTTGAGTAGTAGTATATGGGTTTGATTCCAATACGGTCACGATAAATATTTAATGTTTTGTCAATTGTATCCCAAATCGCAATAGCGAACATACCATTTAACTTCTCCACAAAATGCGTCCCCCACAAAGCAAAAGCCGCTAGAATAATTTCTGTATCTGAGTTGGTGGTCGCTTTAAAACCAGACTCATTTGCCAATTCCAACCCTACTTCTTTAAAATTGTATACCTCTCCGTTATAAACCATTATAAACCGCCCACAACTGCTATAGAAAGGTTGATTAGCGTCAGCTGTTACGTCCAGAATACTCAAACGTCTGTGGGCTAATCCTAAGCCAACTGTTTTATTATAATAAACCCCTTCTGCATCAGGCCCCCTATGTGCAATAGTGTCATTCATTCTATGCAATTCCTGCTCGCTCCAACTTTTATTTATGAATCCTGCTATACCACACATATCAAAAAAGTTTTATAAAGTAACGAGGAGCTAAAGTGAACCCTTTGATAAAATATTGAATGGACTTCAACTTCTTTCCTAGTTTAAAATAGGTTGCTCCAATAATGTAACATCCCTTAGATTGTGCCTTCTTCATTAAAGAATTGGAAACTATATTATTCTGCTCTAATTCCTTGTAATATATTTCAGTATCATTTGCTAATCCAATTGATAATTGATGCGACATACTATTGTCCAGAACTCTATACAATAAGCAATTATCAATGGAAGGTATATATTTACTCCTCAATTTACATTTATTCAGTTCCAATAAAAAATAGCGGTCAGCATGACTTGACAAATTGGGGTTAAATGAAATAGAGTATTTGGATAATTCTGACTTCCTTAACATATAATTAGATGGACATGTGCTTACAGAAGAATCGTAGAATAAAATTTCTTCTTCAAGATTGTTTCCGGCACCTCGGACCTGACTGAGTTTATCATTACGATTGAATCCTTTAAATGAAACGACATCAGTGTATACGAAGCTTACTTCATTATTTTTTTGAAGTACCTCTACTCTATCGCTCAGGAATTTTGGGGTCATTAAATCATCTGCATCAAAAAACACTATAAAATTAGCATTTGAACGCTCTAGTCCATTATTTCTAGCAATTGAAACACCTGAATTAGCTTGATTGATTAATTTTATTCTATCGTCCTTTACGCCTTCAATAATCGATGCAGTATTATCAGAAGAACCATCGTTAATCACTATTATTTCAAAGTCTTGTTCTGTCTGAAAAAGTATCGACTCCAGTGTTTCTTTAATATACAATTCAGCGTTAAAACAAGGTATAATTATGCTAATCAGCGGTTTTTTCATGCTTCCACTATTAGAAAAAAGGTTTTGCATTCAAGAATTTCATTTGAATTGCTCACCATTTCGTAATCGAATTCTGTTGGATACATAGTGGGTTGTCCAAATGCATTCATGATTCTGTCCTGAATCTTAATAGGAATTTTTCTCACCCCGCGTTTGTATAAGATACTTTCAATCTTTTGAGCAATACCTCCATTCTTATACCTCACATATTTTTGACCGTACAGCTGATAGTTCTCGAAATGATTTTGAATTAACTCTTTGAATTCATCATAATACCATTCTTGAGTATGAAATGGGTTGGTAACTATACCTGATGGACTATTTATTAATTTGTTGGGTGTAGAAATATAAATTTTGCCTCCTTTCTTCGTTACGCGCTTAAACTCAGAAATCATTTCATGAAAAGCCGATGTATGCTCTATCGTTTCGAAAGACACCACAACATCAAAAGTATTGTCTTCAAACTTCAATTGTGTTCCATCCATTTCTTGGAATGATAGATTCTTTGCATTCCAAGAATTCTGGCAGAGTTTAATGGTTTCCGATGACAAGTCTCCTCCTATTACACTTCCTATAGTTTTAGATGCTAATAAATTAGAACCAAACCCAGTACCACAAGCAATATCTAAAATTGTTTCATTTCCATTCAATTGATCAATCACTTCATTGTACCTGTGTATATGTTCGCCCCACCACGGACTTATCACATTTAATTCTTGACGTTCTGATGACATAGTTCTTGATATAATTTTATATGATTCTGAACATATTTTTCTGCGGAAAACTCCTGAACCGTTTTTAACCCATTTTCTATTAAAGAATCCCTTTTATCTTTATCCTCGGACAATTCGATTAAGGCTTCAAAAATAGCATTTGAAGAACAAAAAGAAACTACAATTGAATTATAATTGTCCGATATAATTTGATTTGCTATTCCAGATAAAGTAAAAATGGAAGGGATACCAGCTGCCAGGGCTTCAATATAGGTTTGTCCAAAAGCCTCTACATTCTCATCTACAGGAACATGTATAAAAATATCAAATAATTGGTAGAATGCATACAAATCACTCTCAAAAACAACCTCTGTGTAATCATCACTTTTTAATTCAGTTTCCAACAAATACCTAACTTGATCACTATAATCTCCGATAGCATTTGCAAGAATTAGATGCGCATCTGGGTAAACAGCCTTATATTTCTTGAATGCAGGAATAATATATTGAATTCCTTTCAATTCAATATACCTAGAAATTACACCTATAAAAGGACCTTTATGGGTTTTTAAATGGTACTTATCTCGCAGTAGGTCAATTCTTTTTTGAGGAACATTTTTAAACTGGTCCAAATGTATTCCATGTGGGATGACAGTTATTTTATTCTTCCTTACCCTTTCTTTTTCTATAAGAACATTGGTAACTACATCTGAAATTGAAATGATGTGCGTCGAAAGTAGGTTGATCAGTTTATCATACTTTACCCCACTTGGATAATAATTAAAGTTTAAGGTTGAGTGGTGTCTAGTATGAAGTCGAATCGGAATACGAGTCAATTTTGCGGCTAAGAGTCCTAATATACTAGCTGTTCTTAGGTGTGTATGTACAATTTCTGGTTTATACTTACTTAAAACTTTTACTATTTTAATAAATGCTTTAAGTATACCCACTTTACTCTTATGCTCAATTATTGTATATTTAATTCCAATACTTGATAAATACCTTGAAAATTCTGACTCTTTTTCTTGAATGAGAATGTAATGACAATTAGTATTGTTGTGCTTAAATCCATCGGCAATAATTTCAAAAGCCAGTGACTTATTAGTGTCGGAAATAATTTGGACAAGTTTCAAATTTAATGTATAAGTTCAAGTTCTACAGCTATTTTCCTTTCACAAATTAAGTAATTATGATAATCACTTTTCTTCAGATTATTCACCATTTTGATATTACCTTTTTCATCCAGATTAAAATATAAATAATCAATTTCCTTAATCACATTCTGTATTTCCTCACCAATTGTGTCATTCAAAATTTCAATCAATAATGTAGGCTTAAACTGCTTAAGATAAACTCCCATACCTTCTAAAACTTCTGGCTCATGTGTTTCAACATCAATTTTCATAACATCTATTCTATTAATGTTATTCTGTTCAATAAACTGGTCTAAACGTAAAGTTTTTATTTTTACTTCATTCACCTTTGAATCAGCCGAATGCATATTTTTATTTACAGTAACTGCATATGTATGTTCTGCTTCAATATCGTAAACTACAGCTTCACCAGTTTGATTAGATAAGGCTAATTGAAAAGCCTGTACATCAAAATTATTCAGTGAAATATTTTTAACTAACCGATTATAAACTCTTTCTACTGGATCAAATGCGAATACAGTATTATTTTTATTTAAGGACTTTGCGATTAGGGAATAAACACCTGTATTAGCTCCTATATCAAAGATCACATTTGCATTTTTACATAGCTTCACCCAAATTTTTAAGGAGTCCTTTTCCCAATTGCCAAACAGTCCTGACCAAAAAATATCATTCTCAACCTGGTAACCAAAATGATTGATTTCAAATGAACTCTCTTCATTTACTTTTACTTTAAACTTCCCTTTAAAATGCAAATGTTGGTATACTTTTTCTTTAGGTTGATAAACGACCTTTAGCGCTTTCAGAATAACTGATTTAAAAGGAAAAAGATTGTAAAGTGATTTGAAAATGGTCTTCATTTGATATTTGATTTTCTAGAATATCATTCCAAAATGGAATGCTACATCATTAATGCAAGATATTTAAAAATGTCTAAATTTTGTCCATCCTATTTCATGAATAAAAGACACAGCCCCAAAATATAACTGACTAATATACATAACTTTAATACCTAGCATTGAGTTAATAAAGTAAAATTATTTTTTTCTGATTTACATACTGATTTAAGCTCCTAAAACTTAAAAAAACTTTGTTTATTCGATAGTTATTTGTTTAAAAAATAGTTGGAAGCGAAATTTTGCAAACAGTAAAGGAATACAAAAATCAATTGATGTGTATCAATATTTATAAAACTATTGTTTAGTTCAAGAACGGCTCTTATTTAAATTCTAGCAATCATACAATTTGAATGATCAAATTTACGGGGTAAGAGTAGTAAAAAGTTATTACCTATTATATCTATTTCGCCTTTTAGTTTCATCTAATATTGAATATTATCGTAATGTTTAGTCAACTAAGGTAGAGTCAACTATTATTCACTTTTCTTCTAATTTGTTAAATCCACAACAGCATTCCTATAAAGTTCAAATGTATTTATTTTTCCAAACTGACAAATCCGTTTCTAATACCTTTTCCAAGTGAATAATATTGGGTAAAATATCCTTTTGAAGCTTAACTTTCTCTAAATGTGATAGAGTATTCACTTTACTATAGTCAGTATTTAGAGTTTTTATTTTATTATAAATCAATAATCTTAATTTTTGAAATGGGAAAAACACCCTTAATAAGAATCGAAAAGGAAGAGGAAGAGGATTTTTAATCAAATTATTGATTGACTTATTTTTTATATTTCTTCTTGGATTAACTTTTTCAAATTGTTCTAATGAAAAATCAGTATCAGTTACGTTTAAAAAATTCAAAATAGATTTATACTCCTTTTGTGGATTGGAAATTAACTCCTCAAAAAGAACAACCTTAACATTTTCCTTCCCGAAGGTTGATATGTATTGTTTAAGATGAGAAGCATAGTCTATTAATTCAGAATAATATAATGATTTAATAAAACTTGTAGTTTTTGGAATACAAGCACCTTTTTTACGTTTATTTTCAAGTGCTAAAGCTTTCCAAAAATCCTTTTCATTTTCAATTTCAACATATAAAGCATCTTGATGATAGGAAATGAGAAAATCTACTGGATGTCTAAAACAAACAATAATTTTCATTTCAGGATTAAAAGACTTTATATGTATATGCGCATCATTAGAGTATAAATAAAATACAGAAGCCTCCCCTTTTAATTGGTTAGTTGTACCATTTTTAAAAAGGTTTGAGTATTCATTAGTCGTTAAACTTTTAGAATACTTCGAATGTTTTTCTTTAAATTCAGAACCAAAAAAATGCAACTCCTTAAACTCAGGCATGAATATTTCAGGATGTTTACTCAAATAACTTTGTAACGCGGTGGTGCCAGACTTTGGAGTTCCGACAATTAAAAAATCAACCATTATCAATTTGATTTTATTCTTTTTGCTGGAATTCCGGCAAAAACACTATTTCTATCAATACTCTTATTTACTAAAGAATGTGCACCAATAACTGAATTTTTTCCAATAATGGTATTTTTTAGTATGGTAGCTTTTGCTCCAACCCATACGTTACTTTCAATAATAATTTCTCCTATATCATTTCCTAGTGATGCTATTTTGTCGTCATTCAAATTATAATTGTGATTGTGATCACGAATAACAACCATTTCTGCTATTAAACAATCATTTTTGATAGTAATTCTTTTGTTGCATGAAATCAAACAATTTCTACCAACAAAAGTATTTTCCATTTCAAGTTTAGCATTTTCAGCAACGATGATAAATGTTCCTTCACTTAGATGGCAACTTTTAAGAAATAGCACACCAGAATCCACACAAACTATTTTGCAATTTTTCTCCACAAACGTTTTATTATCAATTACTAAGTTAGGGTACTTAAGTTTCAAGTGAACAATTCTCAATTTAGAGTTGAATACATCTATAATTTCGAATATTTTACGGTAAATCTTATACAATTTTTGGGTCTTTTATTTTAAAGAAAATAATATATAGAATGTACAATCCGCTGCTCATCACAAAGTAAGTAATTAATGTTGAATAGGCCGCTCCAATTGTACCATAATGAAGTACTAAATAATAATTCAAAATTAAATTTGTTAATATTCCCACTACAGATAAGCTACCTATAATCCGTGTGTAATTAAAATAGAGAAAAAAGGATGTAAAATAGCTATAAACCCCCCAAAAAAACACACTCCAAATTAAGGGAATTGACAGTCTTTTTGCAGGGATAAAGTTCTGACTAATCAGATAATCAAAGAAAAATGGAGAAGCTAAATAAAGAAAAATGGCAAAAAGCAACAAGCCCAATATATACCTAAAGGTTAGTAGGTTAATCTTATTTTGGCTTTCACCTTGTTTAATTTCAGAGTAAATTATGGGTCTTAAAACATTCATTGAAGCAACAATTACCATAAAAAAAACACTCGAAATGGCAGAAGCAATACCGTAATATCCTGTTTCTTCTAGGCCAACAAAATATTCTATAAAGAATCGATCGGACAATTCCATGACCATAATGGCTATTCCCATAAAAATTAAAGGGAATCCCTTTTTGATTAACTCCTTACTATAATCTAGATTTCCGGATTTAAAATCCAAAATTTTATACTTTTTAAAAAAATAAAATCCCCAAGAGACGATTAAAACTAGACTTATTATTAGTGAGCTTACTCTTCCTTCCCAATTGAGCGGTATGACAATTACTAGAGCAATTACTAATAGTATTTCAACAAAAAATTTGATTAAAGTAAATTTTGCATACTGATTGAATTTTTTAAGGTAAATGAAATAGCCAGTAATAGTTTCATAATAAACCACAAACAAAGCAATTAGTGGCAATAATATGGCTAATGTAGTTGGGAGTCCAAAAAAGTCGGATATAAAAAGATGGGCAATAGAAATAATTAAAGAGAATAGCACACTGATTGCAAAAGTTATCCTAACAAATGAGGATAAATATGCAGGATATTCATTTTTCCTATCTATTAAATAAACAAGCAATAAATTTCCCATACCTAAAGGAATTAATGCTACAAAAAAACGTGTTGAAGCGTTAAAGATAGACAGCACTCCGTAATCTTCAGGTAGTAAGTAGTGAGTAAGAATGGGTAAAAGTAAAAAAGAAGTCCCTCCTACTATTATACTTATAAAAGTATAACCCGAAATTCGTTTGATTAGATTCAACTTTAACAATACACCATTAAGTATTTAACTATATTCTAAAATGTTAGAATAGTTATGGACCCCATTTTTATCGAGCTCTAAATTAGAAATTATTTCAATGAATTTTCTTAAACCGAATTGTGTTCAGAATTGAATCTTTAAGTCAATAAAAATAATATACGATTACTTGGTTTTCTCAAGACATCAATCCAACAATAATTGAAAAGGATTCTATTTTCAACAATGCATATTTAATATGCTTCAAATAGGAAGTTTATATTTTGTAACCCCGATTTTATAATTCGATATTCTTTTAGTTTTCAAAGTGAATACTACCCCATTAGTTAGAGCATAAACCCAACAATTGAGGTAATAAACAGTGTTAAGAATAACATAATTACAAGTATTAATGAAGCTTTTCAAAATTAAGTTCAATTACTTTTCAATTTTTCGTTCAATAATTTTTCTTAGAAAGGCCTAACCATATTAAAAAGAATGGTAACGCTTGAATTTTAAACCTAGACAATGCACCATAATTATAGGAAGTTATTCCAATCATAACGCCAAAAATAATAGTAAAAATGATCGAAAATAAAATAATACTATTGTTGTGATAGTTTACAAACAATTTTAACTTTTTCAACCACAACGTTTTAATGAACAAAAATAAAAACACATAACTTTCAATCGCAGTTAACAACATTATAGGAGATTTAACCTCCCAAGGGAATGGACCAAAATATGTCACAATAAAGGCCAATGGGGTTTTACTTAGTATACCAAATAAAGAATAGTCAGTAATTCCCAAACTATAATTAGACCCACCTAAAATAGTATGCCACGAATGAAATCCTTGAATTATTGAAATCGCTTCTTGTTGCGCTCTAAGTATTTCACGTTGAAATGATAAAAAACCCAAAATTGCTATAGTAGAAATAAAAAATATCAATAAAAAATTTAAAAAGAATTTTAATACTTTACTTGGATTCCTTAAAGTTGATAATCTTGTAATTTGACTATAATATACCACTGATAAAGAAACAATTAAACTGTAAAAAACATATGCTTTTAACTTCATCATAAAAGCTCCGAAAATAATGCACAAGATGAAAGAAAAAGACGTACGTAATTTACTATGATCAACTTCACTAAAGAAATTAACTACAAAATTTAAAATGAAAACCAAGAAAATAAATACGAAAGTGTCTTTCAAAATACCAGTTCCCCAAAAGAGTAATGAAGGGATAAACAATATATAGTAGAGTTTAGGGACTTGAATATTGGCTCTGTAAAAAGAAGAGTTTATCATCTTGAATAATTTCCAGTTAGCCATAAAGCTTACATAAGCTAAAATGATACTTGACCCTACAAAGCTTTTAAGTCCTAACAAACAGAAAATTGAAGCTAGCTTCATGGTCAAGAATGCGTCTTCTCCATTCTCATCTCCGAGCCAACTTACAATGTATTTTAATTCGAACGGTATCTCGCTAATATTGAGTGTAAAAACCTTTAAAGTATCAATTGGATAAATTAAAAACATTTCAACTAAGCTCTTTCCTCCCCGAAAGTAATAGTAAGAATCTCCACCTCCATAGTAGAACCCATAAACTAAACAGAAGCCAGTAGCACCAAGTATGTGTGCCAATAATGAAGGGAAATAAAACCGATAATTAGTGTATCCTTTTAGAAGTTGATTATTTTTATAAATCCACCCTGCTCCTAATATGATAAGAGCATAAAACAATCCAATAATTCCATCAAAAAGGGTTAACATATCGTTTCTTTAAGATTGGCAAATGTGCAAAAATAATAATGAATAATGGTATAATCTTCTAGTTTATCACCATCTCCCAGTTAATATCTAGTACCCAAAAAGTAGAAAAAAACCTTCTTATTTCTAAAAACTTGGATTACTTTTGTAGTGTTAAATATCTTTTATTTTTAAAGTAAAACAATTAACAGAAACATAAACTTAGAAATACGTTTCTGTTATTCTTAGAAATCAAAACATAAATTTTATGACAGAATTTGGATTAAAAGCCAAAAATGCTTCCATTGCTTCTTTGGGATTGACAAATGTATCAGCTGCATTTTGGAACCTAGAACCTGCTCAATTAATCGAAGACACTATTATCAGAGGCGAAGGTGCTTTAGCCTCAACAGGTGCTTTAGCCGTTGACACCGGTGAATTTACGGGACGTTCTCCTAAAGACCGATTCATTGTTATGGATGAAATTACAAAGGATGCTGTATGGTGGGGAGATATCAACATTAAGTTTGATGCAGATAAGTTCGATAGTCTTTACAACAGAGTAACTGCTTATTTAGCAAACCGTGAAGTTTATGTTCGAGATGCATATGCTTGTGCAAGTGAAAAATATAGAATGAACCTAAGGGTGGTTACTGAATTTCCGTGGTCTAACCTATTTGCTAGCAACATGTTCCTAAGACCTTCCCATGAAGAAATTATGAATTTTGATCCAGAATGGTCAATTATTTGTGCTCCAGGATTTATGGCTGACCCAGAAATTGATGGAACAAGACAACACAATTTCGCGGTAATGAATTTCAGCAAAAAAATCCTTTTAATTGGCGGAACTGGATATACCGGTGAGATCAAAAAAGGAGTATTCTCCGCATTGAACTTTATCTTACCACACCAAAAGAATGTACTTTCAATGCACTGCTCTGCCAATGTTGGTAAAGATGGTGATACTGCAGTATTCTTTGGACTTTCTGGAACTGGAAAAACAACTTTATCTTCCGATCCAAATAGAAGATTAATCGGTGACGATGAGCACGGTTGGGACGACGATTCTGTGTTTAATTTCGAAGGTGGATGCTATGCAAAATGTATCGACTTAAAAAGAGAAAATGAACCACAAATATTTGATGCAATCAAATTTGGTGCTCTTCTAGAAAACATCAATTTCGTTGATGGTACTGCTGAAGTTGACTTTTTGGACTCTTCAAAAACTGAAAACACAAGAGTTTCTTATCCTATCCACCACATTGATAATATTCAAGAAGGTTCTACAGGTCCTGCTCCTAAGAATATTTTCTTTTTAACATGTGATGCTTACGGAGTTTTACCTCCAATCTCCAAATTAACACCAGGTCAGGCGATGTATCATTTCATTTCAGGATATACAGCGAAAGTAGCTGGAACTGAAGCCGGAATTACTGAGCCAACAACAGCTTTTTCTGCTTGTTTTGGAGCACCATTTATGCCATTACATCCAACAAAATATGCTGAGATGTTGGGTAATAAAATGCGTGAAAACAATGTAAAAGTTTGGCTAATCAACACTGGTTGGTCTGGTGGTGCTTATGGTACCGGAAAACGTTTGAGTTTAAAGTATACCAGAGCGATGATTACTGCAGCTTTAGAAGGCCAACTTGACAACGTAGACTATAATACTCATGAAGTGTTTGGTTTAGCGATGCCTACTGAATGTCCAAATGTTCCAAGTGAAATCTTAAGTCCAAGAAACACCTGGGCAGATAAGGAAGCTTATGATAAAAAAGCAAACACCTTGGCTGATTCTTTTGCTAAGAACTTTACTAAATATGAAGAATATGCTAATGAAGAAATTATGGCTGGTTCTCCAAAATCCGTTGTTAGTTAAGAAATAAATTTCATTCCATTAAAAAGGGTAATTCTATTAAATAGGATTACCCTTTTTTGATTCAACAACCACTGTATCATAATTATTATAAAGGCGTAAACTTTGCCTTTTCAGGCAACAAAAACTTCATAAAAAAAATTTCTTCATCGGATAGCTTTTTAGTGTACTCACGAGTAGCTACTATAAAATAAGAAATATTATCCTCTAAAATTGCCTCACTCCTTTCTCTCACTATTTTAATCTTTGATGTATTCACCCCAGAATGAGATAGATATTCTATCATTTTTTTATACTTATCATCAACCGAAATTGTATCAAATTGATACCCTAATTTGTCAGTAACCGACATTGCAGGAACGCCTGCATAAATCGTATTAAACTCCATATCTTTAGTAATCACCGATCCTGCTAAGGCCATGGCTTTATCCTGAATATTAACTGGTGATACTACGCATTTACCACTAAAGTAGACATCATCTCCTATTGACAATGGTTTATCACTCAAAAAACGACATCCCTCTAATGTATCACCAAACTTAATATGTGACCAGAGCTGGGTTTGTGCACCTACAGCACAGTTATTTCCAATAGTCAATCCACCAATAGTATCCAATATACAATATTGACCGACCCATATATTATGCCCTATTTTACAAGGTTTATATCCGTGAATATTAGTATGGTGATGTATCTTACCGTAATCACCCATTTCAAAGTCATCACAAATAATTTGAACACTTTCCCCTATATATACATTATCTCCGATGATAATTCTTTTTGCATTTCCATTTATGCCTCTTATAACAGCGGATGGCTCTATAATTGTATTTATTCCTATTTCTAGGTAATCTGCAAGAATTTTAGGAGAAGACATATTAATTTAGCTTTTCTTTAATAATATAGGTTGGTCTATCTTTTGATGCGTCAAACACTTTCCCTAAGTATATACCTAATACACCTAGGAATAAGATAATTAATCCAGATAAAAGCCAAATAGATATGATAATACTTGCAAAACCCAAGATTAAAATCTCCCCTTCCAAATAAGAATATATGTAATAAATTCCAACGAAAAATGATAAAATAGAAATCACTATTCCTAATCTAACCATCAACATAAGAGGTTTATTCGAAAATGAAACTATTATATCGAATGCTAAAGTAAATAAGGTTTTATAAGTATATGCAGATACCCCATTTTGTCTTTTGTTATGAACTACTTCTATACTGGTTCCTTTAAAACCTACCCATTGAATGAGAATTGGGAACACCCTAATTTTGTCTTTCATCTGTATTAAAGCATGAATGACCTTTTGATGATAAATTCCAAAATTAGCTACAGTATTATCGTACTTGGTATTAGTAAGATATCCAAACAGCCAATAAAATAATTTCGAAAACATTTTTTTAATGTATGCATCCTTTCGTAAAACTCTTTTAGCGGTAACTAGGTCATATCCTTCTTGACTCTTTTTATACAAATTAGCAATTTCCTCTGGTCTATCTTGTAAATCTCCATCCATAACCACGATCCACTCCCCTTTTGCAATTTCTAGTCCAGCAGAGATCGCATAGTGTTGACCAAAGTTTCTACTAAAGTTTATGCCCTTAATACGACTGTCATTTTTAGCCATATTACTAATGATCTCCCAATCATCATCAGGACTTCCATCATTCACTAAAATAATCTCAAAATCTGCTGATAAAGGAGTAATGACATCTATTAATCTATTTTTCAATTCGATCAATGTGTTGCTACTTTTATAACAGGGTATGACAATTGAAAACTTCATCAATTCTCTTTTATAAAGTTTTTAATAATCTCAACAACCTTATTCTGCTCCATTTCGGTGAGTTCAAAAAATAAAGGCAACCTTAATAAACAATCGGAATATCTGTCACAATTGACCAATTCTCGACCATCGTGCTTACTCTTATAATAACGACTACTGTGTAATGACAAATAATGAAAAACTGAAATTACATTATATTCACGAAATTTTTTAATCAACTTTGATCGCTCAATATTTGAATTACAATTGATGTAAAATATATGAAAATTATTAGTGGCATATTTCGGAATTGTTATCAAATTAAAATAATTGTGCAATAAGGAATGATACCTCTCCCATATAATTTTCCTTCGATTTTGAATGGATTCTAAATTCTCTAATTGTGCCCATAAAAAAGCTGCAATAACCTCTGAAGGTAGAAATGAAGACCCAATATCTACCCATCCATACTTATTGACTTCTCCTCTAAAAAAAGCTGAACGATTGGTGCCTTTTTCCCAAATGATTTCAGCCCTTTTGATAAATTGCTCATCATTAATAGCAAGCATCCCTCCTTCTCCTGAAATAATATTCTTGGTCTCATGAAACGAGAAAGCTGCTAAATGGCCTATGCTTCCCAATGCTTTAGTTGTTCCATCTGAAAAAGTATAATAACTGTCAATTGCCTGTGCGGCATCTTCTACGACAAATAATCCATGCTTTTTTGCTAAACCCATGATTTTTTCCATGTCGCATGCTACACCAGCATAGTGAACCGGAACAATTGCAACGGTTTTCTCTGTAATTAATGCTTCGATGGTATTTTCATCCATACCAGGATGATCCTCTCTACTATCACAAAACACAATTTTAGCCCCTCTCAGAACAAAAGCGTTTGCTGTTGAAACAAAAGTAAATGAAGGCATTATTACTTCGTCTCCTGCTTGTAAGTTTAGCAAAATCGCAGCCATTTCTAACGCATCAGTACATGAAGTGGTTAATAGAGCCTTCTTAATCCCCCACTTACTTTCGAAGAACTGATGACACTTTTGGGTATATTCTCCATTACCTGAAATATGCCCTGACTTTACTGCAGTTTCAATATACTGCGTTTCTTTCCCTGTGAAATAGGGTTTATTGAATGGTATTCGGTCAGGCATCTGTTGTAATAATTCCTTATTGACTTACTATATTGGGTTAAAGATATTCAAATAAAAGACATTTGTTTTCATCTTTTTTCCTCATTTCGAAAGTATCATCTTATAATGCTCAATCTCACATTCAGTAAACTGATCTCCAACTTTGATGAAACCCAATCGTTCATAAAAAGGTATTGCTTTTAGCTGTGCATGCAAGTAAACCCTATCAGATTTACCCTTCACATCCTTAATCAATTCACTCAATAATTCACTCCCAAAACCTTTGTTTCTATACTCTGAAAGCATTGCAAATCGCTCACACTTTATTTTATCACCTATAAATCTCCAACGAGCTGTAGCAATTGGTTTACCATCTATTTTTAATAAATAGTGTTGGGATTCCTTTTCAAATTCATCAAATTCGTCGGCCTCAGATACCCGCTGTTCTTCAACAAAAACTTTCTTTCTAATTGAAAAAGCAGTTTTCAATTCTTGAAAATCGCTATCCATCAACCTTAAAATTTGCATTCTTTCACTCATTTCTGGTTTAACCATAATTAATGTTAAGTCAAGAGAGGTGTTAACAATATTTAACAGCCTATATTCAGTGGTTTGCGGGCTCTATATATAATTTAGTCCACATCAAAAATAAGTTGATAATATGGAAGAATCAAATAGTATGGAAACTACCGCTACGCCTGCAAACCAAGTTGCAGACATTAAATCAATTAATGAGAAAATCCAAAAGGAGAGCGCATTTGTAGATTTATTATCCCTTGAAATGAATAAGGTCATTGTTGGCCAAAAATACATGGTGGAGCGCCTTTTAGTTGGATTACTTGCTGATGGACATATTTTATTGGAAGGTGTTCCAGGGCTTGCAAAAACTTTAGCTATTAATACTTTGGCTACATGCGTTGATGCACAATTTAGTAGAATTCAATTCACCCCTGATTTATTGCCTGCCGACCTTATAGGTACAATGATTTATAGTCAGAAAAAAGAAGAATTCTCCATTAAAAAAGGTCCCATCTTTGCCAACTTTGTTTTGGCTGATGAGATTAACCGAGCACCTGCCAAAGTACAAAGTGCACTATTGGAAGCTATGCAAGAGAAACAAATCACTATTGGAGAAGAAACTTTTAAGCTACCTAAACCATTTCTTGTTTTAGCCACTCAAAACCCAGTCGAGCAAGAAGGTACATACCCTTTACCAGAAGCTCAAGTTGATCGATTTATGCTAAAAGTGGTATTGGATTATCCAAAAAGGGAAGAAGAAAAAATGATTGTTAGAAGCAATTTGGCGCAAGCTGGAATGCCAAAAGCAAGCAAAGTTATTAGTCCTAATGACATCATTAGAGCCAGAGAGGCCGTTAGAGAAGTCTACATGGACGAAAAAATCGAACAATATATCATCGACATTGTATTTGCCACCAGATATCCACAAGATTATGGTTTAGAGCGCTATAAAGACTTAATCAGTTTTGGAGGTTCCCCTAGAGCTAGTATTAGTCTAGCATTAGCTGCAAAAGCATATGCTTTTATTAAAAGAAGAGGCTATGTCATTCCTGAAGATGTTCGTGCCATTTGCAAAGATGTCTTGTGCCATAGAATTGGATTAACCTACGAAGCAGAAGCAGAAGAAATTAGCCGCGAAGATATTGTTAACGAAATATTAAATGCCGTAGAAGTTCCCTAGTAGTTAGTCCTCTCTAATTATTAATTCATCAATTTACAGCATTAATGACCGATACAAAAACTCTATTAAAGCGAGTTAGAAAGATTGAAATAAAAACGAAAGGTCTTTCTAATCAGATATTTTCTGGCGAATATCATTCGGCCTTCAAAGGGCGAGGTATGGCGTTTAGCGAGGTAAGAGAGTATCAGCCAGGCGATGAAATTAGAACCATCGACTGGAATGTAACTGCTAGATTCAACAAGCCCTATATCAAAGTATTCGAAGAAGAACGTGAAATGACTGTAATGCTGATTGTCGATGTCAGTGGATCAGGAGAATTTGTTACTCAATCTAAAACCAAGCAAGAACAAATTATTGAAATCTGTGCTGTTTTAGCATTTTCTGCTATTCAAAACAACGATAAAGTAGGCGTTATTTTCTTTAGTGATCAGATTGAAAAATTTATTCCTCCTAAGAAAGGAAAAAGCCACATTCTAATGATTATTAGAGAACTACTTGAATTTAAACCAGTAAGCTCAGGAACAAGTATCAAAGAAGCATTAAGCTATTTTAATAAAGTGATTAAACGAAAATGTACTGCATTTCTCATTTCTGACTTTATCGATAATCAATTTGAAGACAGCCTAAAGATGGCGAATAATAAACACGACTTAGTAGCCTTAAACATCTACGATATCCGCGAAGAAGAATTACCCGATGTAGGTTTAATTCAATTGAGAGATGCGGAGACAGGTATACAAAAGTGGATCAATAGCAGTGATAAAGAAGTACGATTGGAATTTAAAAAAGAAGTTCTAAGGCGTAAAAAAATGCTGGAGCAAATTTTTAGAAAAAGTGGAGTTGATGTTGCCAACATACCTGCTCACGAATCATACGTTGGTCCTTTAATGAATTTATTTAAAAGAAGAGAATTCAGAAGATAATGAGAAAGCAAGTTTTTATATTCTTTTCCTTTATGATGTTGAGCGTAATTGGTTTTGCTCAATCAAGTGTTAACGACGTCTTAGCTACTATCGATACCAGCAAAATAAAAGTAGGAGAACAAACTGACATTTATCTAGAAGCTACTTTTTTAGCGGGCTCAGATATTGTATTCCCCACTCTTAAAGATACTTTATACGGAGGAATTGAAATTGTTGAAATTAAGGAGATAGATACGGCATACGAAGCAGATGTTAAATATAAAAAGCTATCTCAAAGATTGACTATTACAGCTTGGGACAGTGGCTACTACCCTATTCCTCCTTTTGAGTTTGTCATTAATGGAGAGCATTTTAAAACTAAAGCTTTAATGCTAGAAGTTTCTAATGTAACCATTGAAGCAGAAGCTGATATTAAAGACATCAAAAACATTAATGAAACACCATTTTCATTTAAAGAATTTTTCAAAATTTATTGGCCATATTTTTTGGGTGGATTACTGCTTATTGGATTGATTTTAATTTTAATATACTATTTCAAGAATAAACCCAAAGTTGAAAAAATCAAAGAAATTATCAAGCCGAGTATTCCTCCCCACATATCAGCATTAGAGGCTTTAAAACAATTAGAAAGTAAAAAGCTATGGCAGCAAGACAAAACAAAAGAGTACTACTCAGAACTGACACATATTTTGAGGGAGTATTTGGAACAACGGTTTGAGATTCATGCCTTAGAGCAAACTTCAGATGAAATTATCACTGCATTGAGATTCACAGATATTAATGAGGCTGAAAAACGACGACTGATAAAAATTTTAATGATTGCAGACATGGTAAAATTCGCCAAAGAAAAACCATTGGCATCTGAAAATGAAATGGTAATTAAAGAGGCCAATGCAATTATTGAAAATACAAAACTGATTGAACCTGAATCAAACAAAGAGGAGGAGGCGAAGTCATGATAGAGTGGATGAACAATATTCAATTTGCAAACCCAAGCTTTTTCTTATTGTTTGCTTTGTTGCCTATTGCGTTGTTATGGTATTTTTTACGTTTAAAGAAAAAGAATGCAGACTTAAAATTCTCTAGCTTAAATTGGATAAACCCTCATAATAAATCCATAAAAGTGTTAATGAGGCACACTCCATTTATTCTAGAAATCATTTGTTTATCAGCCATCATCTTTACTTTAGCACGTCCACAATCATCCTTAAGCTATCAAAATGTAGTCACAGAAGGTATTGATATCATGATTGCTTTTGACATTTCAGGCTCTATGTTGGCAGAAGATTTAAAACCCAATAGAATTGAAGCCTCCAAAGAGGTAGCAATTGATTTTATCAAAGAGAGGCCTCAAGATCGAATTGGTTTGGTAGTATATAGTGGCGAAAGTTTTACACAATGTCCTTTAACCACGGATCACTCTGTGGTTATTAACCTATTTAAAGACGTTAAAAATGGAATGATTGAGGATGGAACTGCTATAGGTTTAGGATTAGCAACTGCTGTCAATCGACTGAGAGAAAGTGATGCTAAAAGTCGGGTAATTATACTATTGACAGATGGTAGCAATACTGCAGGCAGCATTCCTCCTTTGACCGCGGCCGAAATTGCAAGAGAGTTTGGGGTTAGGGTTTATACAATTGGAGTGGGAACAAATGGAAAAGCGCCATTTCCTGTAACAGATGCATTTGGAAGAAGCAGATATGAAATGGTAGATGTAAAAATCGATGAAAAAACGTTAACAGATATCGCAAAAACTACAGGTGGAAAATATTTCAGAGCTACAAATAATAGAAAATTGGCAGCCATTTATGAAGAAATAGACCAATTGGAAAAATCTAAAATAGAGGTTACTGAATACCGAAGAAAAAAGGAAGAGTTTCTTCCGTTTGCGTTAATCGCATCCATCAGTCTTTTATTAGCAATAGTGCTCAAAACAACTGTATTTAAATCCATTACTTAACATGTTTAGATTTGAACATACTTATTTCCTATGGGGATTGGCTCTTGTGCCATTGATACTGTTGTTATTCATTCTATATCGACGCTGGCAAAAGAATGCTAGACAACGATTTGGAGAAAACCTAAGAATGCAACAATTAATTCCTAATCGTTCGCAAGTAAAGGCAAATGCCAAATTCTACTTATCTCTAATGGCTTTTATATTCATAGTCATTGGTTTAGCAAACCCACAAATTGGAACAAAACAAGAAAACGTTAAGGCAGAAGGATTAGAACTAATGGTGGCCATTGATGTTTCCAATTCTATGATGGCACAAGACCTATCTCCGGATCGATTAACTGCAGCTAAATTAGCAATGGAACGTTTGATAGAACGATTGAAAAGTGACAGAATTGGGATGATCGTTTTTGCAGGTGAAGCATATATTCAATTACCCTTGACTTCCGATTATTCAGCAGCAAAATTATTTTTACAAACTATTGATAATAATATTGTTCCAACACAAGGTACTGCTATTGGGGCAGCAATTGATTTAGCCATCAACTCCTTCCCGAAAGAAGAAGCCAAAAATAGAGCTTTAATTATTTTGACTGATGGCGAAAACCATGAAGATGATGCCATTGCAGCAGCAGAAGAAGCTAGAAAATCTGGAATCAGGGTATTTACTGTAGGAATGGGTAGTCCTTCAGGTGCACCTATTCCTGTGTTTAAGAATGGACGACAAAATGGCTTTAGGCAAGATAATGAAGGAAATACGGTGGTAAGTAGTTTGAATGAAGAAATGCTTCAAGAAATAGCAATGGCTGGTGATGGGCAATATTTCAGAGCAACCAATTCTGGTGCGGGTATTCCACAAATTATGCAAGAGCTAAGTAGCTTAGAAAAAAAGGAATACGATAGTAAAATATTTACCGATTTTGAAGACCGATATCAAATCTTCTTTGGGATTGCGTTTTTCTTATTATTCATAGATGTTATTTTATCAGAACGCAAACCAAAATGGATAGAAAAAGTGAAATTATTTGAGGAGAAAGAATCATGAAAAAGCACCTCTACATACTATTTGTTGGAATAATTTCAAGCAGTGGCTTATTTGCACAAAGCGAATACTCTGCTATGCGTAAAGGAGATGAATTATTTAAACAAAACAAATACACTGAAGCTGCTGAGCAATATAAAAAAGCACTCGAAATAAATCCATCGGCTGATAAGGCCATGTATAATTTAGGAGATGCATTATACCGTGAAGGAAAGTTTGAAGAAGCAGCTCAATATTTTGACCGATCGGCACAAGCAGCAAAGGATAAAAAGGATAAAGCTCGTGCATATCATAACTTAGGAAACACTTTCATGAAAACTGAAAAGTATAAGGAAAGCGTTGAAGCTTATAAAAGAGCTTTAATTAATCAACCTAAGGACGAAGAAACGCGTTACAATTACGCATACGCAAAACAAATGTTGCAAGAACAACAACAGCAGCAAGAAGAGCAAAAAGACGAAGAAAAGAAGGAAGAGGAAAAAAAGGACGAGGAAAAACAAGATCAGGAGCAAGAACAAAAAGATCAAGAGCAGGAACAACAGGAGCAGGAACAAGAACAAGAACAGCAAGAACAAGAGCAGCAAGAACAGCAGCAGAAGGAAAATGAAATGTCTAAGCAAGATGCTGAACGAATGCTGGAGAACTTAAACAATAGAGAACAAGAAGTACAGCAAGAATTGCAAAAGAAGAAAAAGAAAGCGGTAAAAATAAACATTGAAAAGGACTGGTAAGAAGATGAAAAAGAGTGTTATTTATCTATTTATTCTCCTTGTTGGAGTCGCTTTTGACGCCACGGCAAGCTCTGTCAGCTTCAAAGCTACGGTGAGTAAAACAGCTATCTCATTAGGTGAACGTATTCAAGTAACTTTTACAACCAATGCTAACCTAAGAAGCTTCACACCTCCTGACTTTAGGGGTTTTCAAGTACTTCAAGGCCCCATGCAATCCTATCGACAACAAAATGTTAATGGTAGAATTAGTAATGTTAGCTCTATATCATACGTTATTCAAGCCATTGAGGAAGGAGATCTAGAAATAGGTGTTGCCAAAGGTGATATTGGAGATGAAGTATTGACCACGGAGCCTATCCAAATAAATGTTTCTCAAAAAAATGCAGAACAAGAGCGTAAGGAACGTGAAGCACAACAGCGTAAAGAAGCCAATGCACTTTCTGAGTCCATGTTCATTCTGGTAGATGCCGACAAAACTTCTGCTTTTGTGGGTGAGAAAATCACCGTTCGATATGTTTTATACACCCGTCAAACATTGGCAAATTTAGCTGTTAATAAAACCCCTGATCTAAATGGATTTTGGAGCAAAGACATCAAATCTCTATATGATAGCCAATTAAAACAAGATGTTGCCACATTCAACGGAAAGCAGTATACCACCTTAGAACTAAAAAGTTCCATACTTTATCCTCAGCGCTCAGGCGAACTACAAATTGATCCAATTGAGATAAATGCCATCTATCAAGTTAGAACCGGGCAAGCGAGAAGTGTATTTGAACAAATGTTTGGTGGAGCAATTGAAAATAAAGAAGTTTTACTGAAAAGTAAACCAATAAAAATAAATGTTAAACCACTTTCAGGAAGCCAACCTGCTGACTTTAATGGTGCTGTAGGTTCATTTACCGCTCAAATGACAGCCAACAAAACAGAAGTAAAGGCCAATGAAGCAATTAACCTAAAAATCACCATTGGAGGTAAAGGAAATCTACATCTTCTCCCCTCTCCTGAACTTCCTACTCAGCCTGACATTGAAGTGTATGACCCAAAAGTAAACGATAAGTTTGCCACGAATCTAAGCGGAATATCAGGTAGCAGAGAGTTTGAGTATTTAATTATCCCTAGACATGAAGGTGATTTTACAATACCAGCATTTACTTTTAGCTACTTTGATTTAGCTAGTAAGTCATACAAACAAGCATCAACCAATCCCATACAACTAAAAGTATTGAAGGGAGATGGGAAAGAAGTGGTTGCTTACACTCCTTCTAATAAAGAAGAAATTGCACTCTTAGACAATGACATTATTCATATCAAACGTTCCGCTGATGGTTTAACAGATGAAAACGAGCATTTCTTTGGATCTAGCTTATTCTATTTCTTAATGATTCTCCCTTTCTTATTATTAGGTGGTGGGATTTGGTATAAATCAAAGTTTGATGCGCTCAATAGCAATAAAGTATTATTGAAAAAAAATAAGGCCAATAAAATGGCAACTAAACGTTTGGCTAGCGCTAAAAAACACCTATCCAACAATGACTTAACTTCTTTTTATCAAGAAATTGGAGTAGCTGTGCTCAATTACTTCTCCGACAAATTGAGTATCCCAAAAGCAGACTTATCTAAAGAAAAAATACTTGACCAATTGAATGGAACCAATGTTGCCAAAGAGGACATCCAATCAGTTGCAAAATTAATTGATGATGCAGAGATGGCCAGATATGCACCAAGCTCTGACCTGAAAGCAGAAGAAATGTATCAGCTTTCGATTGAATTAATTAGTAAAATTGAAAACCAAATCAAATGAGAAAGATACTCTTCACACTAACCTTATTCGTTTCCGTGAGCTTATTTGCAGGAAATCAATTTGAAGCGCAATTTGAAAAGGCGAATGAACTCTATGAATCAGCGAACTATGAAGAAGCGTTAAAAGTCTATTATGAATTAGAGAAAGCCGGTATTAATGGGTTCAACCTGCAATTCAACATTGGGAATACTCATTATAAATTGGATGAGATTCCTTCAGCAATACTTCACTATGAGAAAGCTTTAAAAATTGACCCGTCAAATGAAGACGTGAAACAAAACTTAAAGTTAGCATACGCCAAAACCACAGATAAAATAGAACCTGCTAGAGAATTAGTGATTAATAGATGGTGGAAGGAAATTATCAATTTAAACTCTGCCGATTCTTGGGGAATTATTGCTACTTTCTTACTATTTACTAGTTTAATGTTAGCACTTTTCTATTTATTGGCCAATAAGTCAATCATCAGAAGAATAGGCTTTTTTGGTGCTTCAGCAGTTTTGTTAATGGCCATTATTTGCTACTTCTTCGGCTATCAACAACACAATTATTCCAATGAAGCCAAAGCAGCCATCATTTTCACTCCCACCGTAAGTATTAAAAGTGCCCCAGGTGAAAGTGGAACTGTTTTATTTGTATTACACAAAGGAACAAAAGTACATTTATTGGAATCTACCAACGAATGGAGAAATGTCGCGCTTCCAAACGGGAATAAAGGATGGATCAAAGAGAATGACATTAGAGAGATCTAACACCTAAATCTTGATATAAATCATCTTATACATCATTTTCTTTATGTTCTTTTGGCTTGAACCAAAATGAACCAAAAGTTCAAGTCTTTCAGTATCCTTCTGCGAATTTTCTCACAAAGTACAAGACGTTCGTCGGATCTCCTCAATTCTTCGGAGCTCGACGAACTTTCTAAGACTTCATTTCGAAATCCTTGAAGAATTCTCAAGGACAACTATCCAATTAACATTGGCTTATTCTAAAGAGAAATACTATAAAAATGAAGCGGTTTTATTTATGTTCGACAATTGAAATAAAATTGAATCTACCGATAATTGGAGAAATGTCGCGCTTCCAAACGGTAATAAAGTATGGATCAAAGAGAATGACATTAGAGAGATCTAATTTCCCACCATCTATACCCCATAGAGGGTAGAATCAAAATACCACACAAAGGGTACACGAATACCACGAATAGGCGATTGACAGCAACTTTCTGTTGAAGCTATCTTTGCAGCACCTTATTTAGAATGAATTTAAATAAGAATAGCAGCAAACAAAATCAACATGAAAAAAATTTTACTACTAGGATCATTCGCCTTCCTATTCTCAAACATTTCAAAAGCACAATTAGCAGATGATTCAGCATCTATTGGTGCAGGATATACCAACCAAGCATGGTACAGTTTGTATAATGGAACTGTTTCGACAAATGCTTCCGCAGATTGGGACATGGGTTTCCAAATCAATGGATTCTCTGCTCCGATCTTGTTCAACACCGCTAATGGGGCAGAACTTTATATCTATCCCAATGGTGACACCTCTGCCTGGGCAACCATGGATACAACGGGAATGTCGTCTTGGACAGCAACCTATAATGATGACAAATCATGGAATCGAGGAGCTTTCAACGGCACACTTTCAAGTGATCCATTTGATTTAGGTTGGGGAAAGTACAACCAAGTGACACATTATGTAACTGGTGATAGTCTATATATCGCTAAAATGGCAAATGGTCAAATCAAGAAAATTTGGATAGAGCAACTAGCAGGTGGAAAATACTACTTTAAAGTGGCTGATTTAAATGGATCAAACATGGTCAATAAAGTATTGACCAAAGCCAATTTCACAGGAAAGAATTTCGGCTACTACTCTATTGCAAACGATAGCATTATCGACATTGAGCCGATGAGCAACAGTTGGGATTTAGTATTTACTAAATACACCACATTCATTCCAACGCCTTATGGAGTTTCAGGAATTGTTCAAAATATAGGAGTTGAAGCAGTAAAGGTTTATCCAGTTAACGATGTTTCCACCTATCAAAATTACAGCAACCATACTTTCAATACGGACTTCGCGACAATCGGATACGATTGGAAATCATTTGATTTTGCAACGTTTTCTTACTTAATCGATGACAGTACTGTATATTTTGTAAAGACACAAGATAGCGCAGTTTGGAAAGTGGTAATGACAGGATTTGGTGGAAGTGGAAATGGGAACTTCTATTTCTCGAAGCAGAAACTAACCACCACTTCTATCCAAGAGAATACAGCTCAAAACGGACAGTTTTACATCTATCCAAACCCCGCAAAAGCAGAAGAATCTATTTCTATAGTTGCTGATATGCCTTCAGGAATTTCAAATGCACAACTAAGTGTCATCTCTATCAATGGACAATTGGTTTCGGAAGAGAATATACAAATCAATTCTTCTTTTGATCAACATCAAATTTCAATACCTCGTCTGCAAACAGGTGTCTACTTTATTCGGTTAACGCACTCAAAAGGTGCTGTGACTGAAAAATTAATTGTTCAATAAAAATAGATTAATAATTAGTGTGTATCAGTCAGGTGGGAATATACTTTCCGCCTGACTTTTTAAAATTTAAAAAAATGACCCATAAAACACCCCTTCTTTTAGCAGGAATCCTTTTAATACTTGGTTCCGCATCTTGTGACTCACCAACTACTTCTACAGAGGAAAATAAGGAAGAAACAATACAAATCGAAACAAAAGAATACCAACGAATAGTCACGTTAAGTGGCGTAGTAAGTGAAATAGTTGCTGAATTAGGATTAGGCGATAAAATAGTAGGAACGGACATCACCAGTACTTATCCGGAAGCTATTCAAGGTTTGCCGAAGTTAGGTCACATCACGAGTGTTCAAGCGGAAGGTATTATCTCCTTGCAGCCAGATTTAGTGATTGCAAAAAAAGAGGAGATTAAAGCAGAACTCGCTCAGCAATTGGAAGCAGCGGGAGTTAAAACCTTATTAGTAGAGCAAGAGTATTCTATTAACGGAACCAAAAAGCTAATTGAAACCATTGCAAAAGAATTGAACCAATTGGAAACTGCTAATCAAATCAATGCCACTATTGATGAAGACATTTCTAAATTAGAGCCACTTACATCTCAACCAACAGCTGTGTTTATTTACGCAAGAGGCGTTGGAAACATGATGGTTGGTGGAAGCAACACTTCAGTAGCTCAACTGATTCAATTGGCTGGAGGAATCAATGGAACCAACGATTTTGAAGAATATAAGCCATTAACTGCAGAATCAATGGTAGCGGCTAACCCAGACTTAATCATCCTTTTTGAATCTGGAATGAACAGCTTACAAGGTGCGGACGGAATCCAACAAATTCCATCAATTGCAGTAACAACAGCAGCTAAAAAGAATCAATTCTTCGCTTTAGAAGGTCAGTACTTAGCAGGTTTCGGCCCAAGAGTAGGAAAAGCAGCACTAGAGCTGAATCAAAAATTCAAATCAATTACCGTTGAATAAAAAGCGTATTACATCTTTAGGATTAGTTGCTGCTCTGATTGTATCGTTTTTCGTATCGATTAACATCGGATCAGTTTCTATTTCTTTTGATCAATTTATTTCATTGCTGACCAATAAATTCACCGGTCAAGAAAACCCCACTGAACTGTTTCAGCAAAATGCCATTCTTTGGGGAATTCGCCTACCTAGAGTTTTAATGAGTTTATTCATTGGCAGCTCTCTCGCATTATGCGGAGCAGCGCTTCAAGGTTTATTCAGAAACCCCTTGGCTGACCCAACCATTATTGGAATTTCTTCAGGAGCCATGTTGGCAGCAGCCATTGTAATTGTTTTAGCCGGAGATACTTTATTTTCGAGCTATTCTTTTGCAGGCTTGTCCTTGCTTTCTGTGGCTACTTTCGTTGGCGCCATTCTCGTGATCGTATTCATTTTTAGAATAGCCAAAGAAGGAAAGAAAATCAATGTAATGACCATGCTCCTTTCGGGAATTGCCATAAATGCAGTGGCTGCAGCTGGAACAGGATTATTGACTTACTTAGCAAATGATGTGCAGTTGCGAACATTGACCTTTTGGACCATGGGAAGTTTAGGCGGATCTACTTGGTACAATGTCTTGATTGTTGGAGCTTGTACTATTTTGACGCTAATTTTCATTCTTCCATTGCACAAGCAATTCAATGCATTGGCTCTTGGAGAACAAGAAGCAGCATACATTGGAATCAACACTGAAAAACTAAAACGAAGAGTTGTCATATTTACGGCTTTGTCCGTAGGAACTGCGGTTGCCTTTTGTGGAATGATTGGCTTTGTAGGTTTAGTAGTTCCTCATATTCTACGATTAGTTGGCGGGTCTGACCATCGATTCTTATTGCCTACCTCTGCCCTAGCAGGTGCATTATTGTTATGTTGGGCAGATAATTTTTCTAGAACAATAGTAGCGCCTGCAGAGATTCCAATCGGCATTATCACTGCATTAGCCGGTGCTCCTATCTTTCTTTACCTCTTGTTGAAACAAAAAAAATCTACGTTCTGATGTTAGCAATTAAAGACTTATCGATAGCAATTGGCCAAAAGCAACTATTAAGCAAAATTGGTTTTGAAGTAAAGCCAGGAGAATTGATTGCCATTCTTGGACCTAACGGTGCAGGAAAATCTACGTTAATAAAAGCCATCAGTGGAACCCTCCCTTCTCCTTCAGTATTTTGGAAAGATCAATTGATCACCGATTTTCCGTCTGATGAGATGGCTTTGGAAAGAGCAGTGCTTACACAACAAATTCAGATGAGTTATGATTTCCCCGTGCGGGAAGTAGTATTGATGGGCCGATATCCTCACTTTAACAATCAACCTAGTCGGCAAGATTTTGAAGCAGTTGAAAAGGCATTGGAGTTTACGGATATGCAAAAATTTGCAGATCGATCATACGAAACCCTTTCAGGTGGAGAGAAGCAACGGGTTCAAACCGCTAGAGTATTTGCTCAAATTCAACTCAATAACACTGAAAACACCAATAAGCTACTGCTTTTAGATGAACCTCTAAACAACTTAGACATTCATCATCAGCACTTGATGCTACAGCGAATCAAGCAATTCTCGGAAGACCGAAACGTCACCTTATTGGTATTGCATGATTTGAATATGGCTGCACAATATGCCGATAAAATTCTGTTGTTGAAAAACGGAAATCAATTGGCCTTCGGAACAGCAAAAGAAGTTTTAAACGAAGAATTAATCAGCTCTTGCTATGAATTGAGAGTAAAAATAGATCAGCATCCTTACCACAACTGCCCAGTGGTATACTTTGGATGTTATGGCAAAATGTATCAAAAATTTAATCCAACAGTGCAAGGACATGAAGTCTCTTTAACAATATAATACACACTAAATATAAAATCCATGGAAACACAAACATCTTCACTAAAAGAAAAATGGGAAGTTTTAAAACAACTTAAACCACAATTAAGAATTAGAAATGCAGCTGACGAATTAAATGTTACAGAAGTTGAGTTATTGGCTTTGAACTGTGGCGAAAATGTAACTCGATTAAAACCAGAGTTTACAGCAATTCTAGCTGAAGTAGAAGCTTTAGGCAAAGTAATGGCATTGACGAGAAATGACGATGTGGTTCATGAACGAAAAGGCGTCTACTTGAATCCATCATTGGAGAATCCCCATGTTGGCCTGTTCGTTGGCGAAGACATTGATTTGAGAATCTTCTTTGCTAGTTGGGGTTCAGCATTCGCAGTAGTTGAAAATGCAGAAGAGAAACCAAGAAAAAGTTTACAGTTTTTTGCCAAAGACGGTGAAGCCATCCATAAAATTTACCTGACACCGTTGAGTAATGATGCAGTTTTTGATCAAATCGTTGATAAATATAAATCGGATGATCAGTCTTCCATTATAATTACAGAGCCAAAAGCAGCTTTACCAGCAGAAAAAGCAGATAGCGAAATTGACGTCGCTTCTTTCCAGGAAGGTTGGAGAAACCTAACCGACACCCATCATTTTTTCGGTTTATTGAGAAAGAATGGATTAACTAGAACGCAAGCGTTGCGCTTAGCACCAGAAGGAAATTATGCAGTTAAAGTTTCGAATAACGCTTTGAGAGAGGTGGTAACAGCGGCGGCTGAAAGAGAAACTCCAATCATGGTATTTGTTGGAAATCCAGGTATGATTCAAATCCATACAGGACCTGTGAAGAAATTAATGGATCATGGAGATTGGTTCAATGTATTGGATCCTGATTTTAATCTACATGTTAAAGAGTCTTCTATTGCTGACTCATGGATTGTTAGAAAACCTTCTGAAGATGGCACTGTAACCGCCTTAGAATGTTTCGACAAAAAAGGAAATCAAATCGCTCAACTTTTTGGAAAAAGAAAACCAGGCATTCCAGAATTGGAAGAATGGAGAGCAATCGTTCAAGAAGTTGAAAACAAATTAAAATTGAATAACTAATATGAATGGATTTCAATGGATCGTCTTTTCGTTGGCTATACTGATCAACTTGCAATTCGTTAATGCGCAAAACATTTCCATTATAGATTCCGAGAATAAGTCGCCATTGGTTGGAGCAACCATTCAAATTGAGCAAGAGGGGGCGACTCCTCTTGCCTTTTCTACCGATAATAACGGACTTTTCACTATTCCCAATTCCGTGCTCAATGGAAATTCGAATTTGATGATTCATGTCTCTTTTATTGGCTATCAAACAGTATCCGATACCATCGAATCAGGAAAAGACTATACCTATCAATTACAACCTGCCAACTACTCCATTGATGAAGTGATTGTCACGGCCCAATATGCTCCTGGAAGCCAAGAACATTCGGTACACAAAGTACATGTTATTGGTAGAGAAAAAATAGAAGGCATGGCGGCCGTTACCTTGAAAGATGTGCTGACCAATGAATTAAACATCAGAATATCTAATGACAACATTTTAGGTTCAGGCATGAGTCTTCAGGGCTTGAGCGGACAAAATGTAAAAATATTAATCGATGGCGTACCTGTGATTGGTCGTTTGGATGGAGAAATCGACTTAAGTCAGATCAATTTAAATGATGTGGAACGCATCGAGATTGTGGAAGGGCCTTTGAGTGTAAACTACGGAAGTAATGCCCTTGCCGGAACAATCAATATCATCACCAAAAAAGAATCTGCTCAAAAAATGACAGTAGGAATTACTACCTATACCGAAAATATAGGAACCTACAACTTCAATGTAAATACTGCCTTTAAAATTAAACCCAACCAACACCTGCGCATCTCTGGTGGACGAAATTACTTTGACGGATGGAAGCCTTCCGATGACTTTTTCCCTTCGTTTGATCAAGAGTTAGCGGATAGCAATCGAGTGGATCAGTGGAATGCCAAAGAGCAGTATTTTGGTCGAATCCAATACCTCTATCAATTCAAAAAATTGCAACTAGGATTCAAATCCGAATACTTTAAAGAAGAAATTACCAATCTTGGAACACCAAGAACAAAAGCCACAACCATCGTTGCTTTTGACGATTATTACAACACTAAACGTTGGGACAATTCCTTGTCGTTGGATGGAAAAGTGGGTCAAAATAGACGGATAAATGTAATCGCTGCGTTCAACGATTATCGCCGAGTAAAAGAAGCCTACTTGAAGGATTTGACTACACTCGAACAACAATTGATTGAAGAAACCGCTACCAATGATTTACAAGACACCACCGATTATCAGTTGTTGATGTCGAGAGGAAGCATTACCACCACTCATGCCGATAAATGGATCAATTATGAATTGGGCTACGACCTCAACTTTGAATTGGCCACCGGTAAACGAATCGAAGACAATGAACAGCAATTGGGCGATTATGCAATTTTTGCAACAGCAGAACTTTCCCCATTTAAAGATTTTGTGATAAAACCTGGCGTTCGATACGGATACAATACCAAATACGACATGCCAGTGACCCCTTCCTTAAATCTGAAATATGCAAAAGGACCTTTTACCTTCCGAGGTTCCTACGCTCAAGGTTTCAGAGCTCCAACGCTGAAGGAATTGTATTTCAACTTTGATGATGTGAATCACAGTTTATTTGGGAATTCAGATTTAAAAGCAGAACAGTCAGATAACTATTCCTTGAGTATTTCTCATAAAAAGTTAGTTCAAAAAGTGTTGATAAAAAGCACCATCAATTTGTTTTACAACGACATCACCAACTTAATCGACTTCGCTCAAGTTTCTACCAGTGGCGACACCGCCATTTATGTGAACATTGGTAAAAACAAAACGCAAGGAGCAACTGCAAACGTTTCTTTCATCAGAAATGCGCTAAAAGTGAACCTAGGCGCTTCTTACATTGGTCGATACAATGACCTTTCAGACGACATTTCAGTGGATGAATTCAGCTATTCTGCAGAATTTATGGCCAATGCCTCCTACGTCTTTAAAAAACCTCAACTCACCCTTTCTACTTACTTCAAGCACCAAGGAGAGTTACCAAGCTTTGGATACAACACTGATGGAGCAATTGTAAAACAAACCATTGAAAGCTACCAATTGCTTGATGCCACTGTATCTAAACAGTTTTTCAAACAACGTTTTCAAGTGGCTTTAGGCGTAAAAAACATATTCGATGTGCAGCAAGTGAACTCCACCTTATCGAGTAACAATGCACACAGCGGTTCAGGATCATCCATTTCTGTGGGAACAGGAAGAACGCTATTTCTTAAGTTAAACCTTCAAATTTCTAAAAATTGAGACGAATCATATTCCCGATAATTGCGCTCGTATTGATTGCCTGCGAGCAAGAAGAATTGCCTTTGGCTGCGCCAGTTACTGAAGGTGAAGTCATCATAAATTCAGTGAATATGACGGAAACCTATGCAGACCAAGTATGGTTTGACTTGGGCACAAACACAGAAGTTAGTCGAAACTTAAAGACCGATTGGGACATTTCTTTTGATGCGAGCGATAGCAGTAATTTCATTTATTTAAACAGTGGATTGGCTGCAAAAGCTGCCATTAGTCCTACTTCTGATTTCACTAGCCTCACCTCTACTTCGGGACTTACCTTTAAAAGTGATCATCAAACTGGAATAAAAGATAGCTTGGCGATTGGCAATTGGGAAAACCACAACAAAGTAATTGTGATTGATAGAGGATATACGCCAAAAGGCAAATCTATGGGATTGATTAAAATCCAATTCCTTACCATCAAAGATGGAATCTATTCGTTTAAATATGCGAAACTCGATGGTTCGGATTTTCATGAAGCAACTGTTGCAAAAAATGACCTCTATAACCGAATCGCTTATTCGTTTACCAATCATAATTCCATTCAAATTGAACCCTTAAAAACCGCTTACGACATCTGTTTCACGCAATACACCCACATTTTTTACAATCCTGTCAATCCCTATTTAGTAACTGGAGTATTGTTGAATCCTTACCGAACCAAAGTAGCCGAAGACAGAACTACTGCCTTTAAAACAATTGATTTAGCATCAACCTCAGCGTATACCTTTTCTACCGATCAAGATGCCATTGGCTACGAATGGAAATACTTTGATTTGAATGACAATACCTTTACCATTTATCCAGAACATGTTTTTATTTTGAATGACAATGAAGGATATACCTACAAATTGCACTTTTTAGACTTTTATGACGACAATGGAATAAAAGGAACTCCTACCTTTGAATTCAAACGACTTTAAGAAAAATATGAAAGCGATTCTTACCAGTATTTTCACGATCCTTCTTGTTCATGCATCTGTTGCACAGAAAATGGATGCTTATCAAATTTATACCGCCAAAGGGAAAAAGACCACTTATAAAAAGTTGGTAAAAGCAGCCGATAAAAGCGACATCATCTTATTTGGAGAATTGCACAATAATGCCATTTCGCATTGGTTAGAGTTGGAAGTATTGAAAAGTATTGCTGAAACAAAAGCAGTAACTGTAGGAGCAGAAATGTTTGAAGCCGACAATCAAGAGCCGCTGAATCTTTACCTCTCCGATTCTATTGATGCCAAAGGATTAGATACTACTGCACGTTTGTGGAACAATTTCAGAACAGATTACCAACCGTTAGTGGACTTTGCCAAAAGCAAGCAGTTTCCATTTATAGCGACAAATGTGCCCCGCCGTTATGCTTCTAAAGTGTACAAAGGTGGTTTTGGAAGTTTGGACACTATTTCTGATTTAGAAAAAACGTGGATTGCTCCTTTGCCAATTGCTTATGATTCTTCGTTGAGTGGATACGTAGAAATGTTAAAAATGATGGGCGGACACGGCGGAGATAATCTTCCTAGAGCACAGGCGCTAAAAGATGCGACGATGGCCCATTTTATCTTAGCCAACTATAACCCAAACAGCACGTTCATTCATTACAACGGCGCTTATCATTCTGATGATTACCAAGGTATTTTGTGGTATTTGAAATTGCAAAAACCGGAATTAAACTACTTGACGATAACTACTGTAACACAAGCTAATGTTTACGAGTTATCAGCCAAAGCCAAACAAAAGGCCGATTTTATTATTGTGGTCGATGAGGATGTGACGGAGACGTATTAGAATAGAAAATTCTATTCAGCCATTACCGACTTCTTGAACTGCTGTGGCGTCATCAACTCCATCTTTTTGAACTGTCGGTTAAAGTAGCTTACATTATTAAATCCTGATTTAAAAGCCACCTCAGCTATTTGCAGTTTCTTGTTTCGTTTGATCATGCTTTTTGCAAACTTGATCTTCTCCGAGTTGATGTAATCGATTGGAGAGAAACCTAAAGTGTTCTTGAACTTCTTATGAAAATGGGAAGCACTCATGCAAGCCTTTTCAGCCAATTGCTCCACTGATAGGTCCTTCTTGGTTAAATTTTCACGTATGTATTTAATCACCATCCCCATTCTAGTGTCGGTCAACATATTCTCCCGATCATTCAAAATAATGGATTTCGCTTTTGTTTGTAGTAATCGCACCACCAACTCTTGAATCATCAAATCCAACAATACATCTTTTGACTTATTATTGTTGGTAAATGTATACACCAATCGTTCTACCAAATGGTTTACTGCAGTGTTATTGGTTAAGTGAGAAGCAAAATTATCCAACTGCCAATTTCCATTTTCTTCTTCTATCGCTGTATGTTGATTAAAATGGAGTACAATGTCATTGATTTTACTAGTATCAATCCCTAAGGCCAAGCACTGTGTTGGATCAGATTTAGTGGCAATAGGAAAATCGATTACCATTTCTTTTCGGGTAGGCATCACTACCGATTGACCCGGATAAAAATCAAAGCTTTCCAATCCATCAATGTGCATTATTTTTTTGCCAGTTAGCATACTTGCTATCACCGGAAAATCGAATGTCAGAGCCACTTTATCGGCTACTTCATAAGTCTCAAAGATGTTCAGTTCTGCAAATTCAGCACTATAAACTGTTCTGTTCTCTACCAACTGATTCAACTTCCTTTGGTGATGATGCAAACTTAACAACTGACTCATAAGTGTTTAAATAATTTTGATCGAAATATGATAGAACTGTTCAATTTAATAATAAATACGTTCAATTAATCAAAAAATGGTTGGACTATTTTTATTGGCAGCTTATTTCTTGAATCATTGAAGAGAATAAAGCAACAATACTAACTATTAAAAATACCATATTATGAGTTATTCAAAACCCCAATTTAAAGACACCTACCACAACTTCATCAACGGAAAGTTCGTTGCTCCAATCGGTGGTCAATATTTTGAGAATACATCGCCAATTGACAATTCATTCATTGCAAAGTATCCTCGTTCACAGAAAGAAGATGTAGAATTGGCGTTAGATGCAGCCAATGCAGCCAAAGAAGCGTGGGGAAATACATCCGTAACTGAGCGTTCCGCTTTGTTAAATAAAGTGGCCGATATTATAGAGGCGAATCTAGAAGAGTTTGCATTAGTAGAAACTTGCGACAATGGAAAACCCATTCGTGAAACATTGAATGCGGATGTACCTCTTTCAATTGATCATTGGCGCTACTTTGCATCGTGTATTCGTGCAGAAGAAGGCGGAGCAAGTGAACTCGACTCAAATACCCTTTCAATGAATATTAAAGAACCACTTGGTGTGATTGGTCAAATTATTCCCTGGAATTTCCCATTATTAATGCTGTCTTGGAAACTTCCTCCAGCATTGGCTACAGGAAACTGTGTGGTCTTGAAACCAGCAGAGCAAACTCCTTCTTCAGCGACTTTATTAATGGAAAAAATTGCAGAAGTATTCCCTCCGGGAGTATTAAACATTGTTCACGGTTTTGGCCCTGAGGCAGGAAAACCATTGGCATCAAGTTCAAGAGTGGATAAAGTAGCATTTACAGGAGAAACCACCACTGGACAATTGATTATGCAGTATGCCTCTAAAAATCTAAATCCAGTTACCATGGAATTAGGTGGCAAATCACCAAACATTTTCTTTAACTCAGTAATGGACGAAGACGATGCCTTCTTAGACAAAGCCATTGAAGGAGCGGTATTGTTCGCATTCAACCAAGGAGAAGTGTGCACGTGTCCTTCTCGTATATTGGTTCAGGAAGACATTTACGATAAATTTATGGAGCGTGTAATTGCACGAACCAAAGCCATTATTCAGGACAACCCCTACGATGTAAATACACAAGTAGGTGCTCAGGCTTCAAACGACCAATACGAGAAGATTCAATCTTACTTGAAAATCGGAGTGGAAGAAGGTGCAAAAGTATTGGCAGGTGGTGCTGCGAGTAAGTTAAGCGGCAATTTAGCCAATGGCTTTTACATTCAACCTACGTTATTAGAAGGACACAACAAAATGCGTGTGTTTCAAGAAGAGATTTTTGGACCTGTAGCTTGTGTAACTAAATTTAAGGACGAAGCGGAAGCGTTAGAAATTGCAAACGATACGTTATACGGTTTAGGAGCTGGCGTTTGGACTAGAGATGCCCATCAATTGTATCAAATTCCAAGAGCCATAAAAGCTGGTAGAGTTTGGGTAAACTGTTACCATTCTTATCCTGCGCATGCTCCTTTCGGTGGATACAAGAAATCGGGTTTCGGTAGAGAAAACCATTTGATGATGATGGATCACTATCGTCAGACCAAGAACATGTTGATCTCTTACGATAAAAATAAATTAGGATTCTTTTAATCAATTCTCCATTAACTCGATGAAGGCTGAATAGATTGTTATTCAGCCTTTATTTTAAAAGGCCATTCATTATGAAACGAATCGAAATTACAGAAGAAGCTCTTAAAGTAGTTCAACAATTGAAAGAAAAACACGGTGAGCTCATTTTCCACCAAAGTGGCGGTTGCTGCGATGGATCCGCTCCTATGATTTTTGAAAAAGAGGACATGTACCTCGATGAAAGCGATATTCTATTGGGAGAAGTTGGAGGCGTAAACTTCTACATGAACAAAGACCAATTTGAATATTGGAAACACACTCACCTTACTGTAGATGTTACCACAGGAAGAGGAGCTAGTTTTTCTTTAGAAATCCCGCTAGGTTTGCGCTTTATAATCCAATCTCGTTTATTAACCGATGAAGAAAATAAAGCCTTAGGAAACTATTGAATGAATTAATCCTCTTTCTCGTAATAGATTTTATAAAACTTACGTCCGTCAGATTCTACACCCTTTTCGATCAAATCTTTGTCACCATGGATGTAAACATGAAAGTTTTTATCCAGTTTTAAGATACTCTTAAACAGGCGCTGCTGCTTTTTTACCGCTTGCCCTGAAATGTCAAATTCGTCTTTAATTTCCATCTCGTGCTCCGTCCGGTAATTATTATCAAACGATCGGAATGAATTGATGACATTCTCATCTTGAAAAACGGTTTCTTCAAATTCTTCTTTGTTGAAGGATTCTTTGGTTTTGAAATACTCTACAGAACGATTCAAAATATCAATTTGATCGGTTTTGTCTACCGCGAATTCATCCGACATTTTATCGGTCACATAACTCTTAGCTATGTTCAAAAACTCCTTGGTATTGTGGTAATCATCGTTGCAGGTTTTAATGTTTAAAAACAAATCCTTCCAATAATGTGCCTCTTCTCCTCTATTCGCTTTATCGATAATACACACTCGATATCCTTGATCTTTGTCTCTGTTAAAAATCAAACATCCTTTGTCCAGTTTATCAATGTTTATCCCACTTTCATAATTGATGGCTAAGCTATCTTCCGTATCATTAATCTGAATAAACGAGTGCTTGTTCTCCGATTTAAAAATTCCAATTACATCTACTTCCTGATCATTTAAACGGATGCCATCCAATTTGGCAACAAACAAATCTCCTGGTTTTATATTCGGATGATTCGACACATCGTATAAGTACTGTGCTATCTTCTTGGTGTTATCATGAAATGACCGTTCTTCTTCAAAAATAGATGTCGCATAACTGTATAATGGATTCAATTCAAACTCTCCATTAGAAAAAGTAAAGTTGTAAAACTCCTCCGTTGTAAAAGGCTTTAGGAAATATTGTTGCAATAACCCTTGTAGTGTTTCATCTTCTACGTCTATCGACTCAAAAGAAAAATTTAATGGTTCTTCATTGGCTTTATTACCGACTTGGTGAACAGAAAGCTCTTTTATTTCTGAATTGATGTGATTGATCATAGTTGAATAGCGCTTGAAATTTTTTCCGAATTCAAAAGTAAGGTTTGGATGGGGGATTTGTGAACTTTGTGAATCTCTTTGTGCAATTTGTGGTTAAAAAAAGAGGCAAGAAGCTAGGTGTTAAAAGCAAGACTTAAATCAATGAATTTACTTTTCGATACCTTTTTCCCTTTGATTAAATAGAAAATGTCAACAATCTTTGAATGGTATTGAATGGCAAAGTACTAAATTCTCAATGTCCATCACTTTGCGAACTTCGCGAAAACCTCTGCGCCCTTTGTGGTTAAAATAAAACGATCAATACTTCTTTAAAACACCTCATTAAATTGAAACGACTCTTTAAACCGCACACCTTTCTCTGTGTTCTGAACAGTTATGATTTCGTTGGTAGCATCATGCTCCATGAACATAAAAATCTCTTCATCAGCACAACGCCCTAAAAACAACTTCTTCTCATCCAAAGTCAACAAAGGACGAGTATCGTAACCCATCACATAAGGTAAAGGCACATGACCTGCAGAAGGCAATAGATCAGCCATAAAAGCCAACTTTTTGCCTTGGTAATCAATTAATGGAATCATTTGGGCATCTGTATGTCCATTGGCATAAAAAATCTCAAAAGCATCGAATCCATCTTCTACAAACTTCAACTGCCCTAACTCTTGCATCGGCATCAAATTCTCTTTCAAGAAAGAAGCTTTTTCACGAGCATTGGGTTCAGTTGCCCACTTCCAGTGTTTGCGATTCGTCCAATAATTGGCATTTTTAAATGTCGCTTCAAATTTTGTTTTATCACGGTTCCATTTAATTCCACCACCACAATGATCAAAATGCAAGTGGGTTAAAAACACATCAGTAATTTCATCCAAACCGAAGCCCAATTTGGTAATGGAGTCCTCCAGAGTAGCACTTCCATGCAAATAATAGTGACTGAAAAACTTCTCCGACTGTTTCTCACCAATTCCATTATCGATTAATATCAATCGCTCGCCATCTTCAATGAGCATGCATCGCATGGCCCAAGTGCATAAATTATTTTCATCGGCGGGATTCGTTCTCGACCACAAACTTTTGGGAACAACACCAAACATGGCTCCACCGTCTAATTTAAAATTTCCTGTCTCTATTGGATATATTTTCATGCTAACTAATTTTTATTCCGTTTTTTACTGGTCGTTCTGTTTGTAGAATCACCACTTTACCATCCTCCTCCGCAGCTCCTAGTACCAAACATTCCGATTGAATATTGGCTATTTGCTTTGCCGGGAAGTTTACAACAGCTATAACTTGTTTCCCTATTAAATCATCAGTAGAATAGTGAGAAGTAATTTGTGCAGAGGATTTCTTTATTCCTAATTCACCAAAATCGATATGTAGAATATAAGCTGGTTTTCTAGCTTTTTCAAAAACTGTTGCAGATACAATTGTACCTGTTCGAATATCTACTTTTTCAAAATCATTCCAATCAATCATAATACCTCTCCTCCAACACATTAACATGATGAATTACATGCCCAATCATTATATATGCTATTGCCCTAACTGTAAACTGAACATTATTAGCTATTCCGCCTCTTTCCCATTCTAATTCAGAAAAATTTTGAAACATCGCCAAATTCGCTTTACGTATCAATTCAAACTCATTGATAAGGCCTTCCAATGATTTATTAGAAAGATCCGCATCAGCCACATAAGCATCATGATCATAACCTGCGATTGGATTTTTTTCTCCTCTAACAAAAGCGTGCACTCTATTCATCATCACCCTTTCCACATCAATAAGGTGACTTACAATCTCTTTGATGGTCCACTTCCCTTCTGCATATGCATAATCTGCTCCTTTCTTGTTTTTTGCTAACGCTTTTTTAAGCAATAAAACATTATTATTCATTAGATTATAAAAATCACCATCAGGAACCAATTTTATGTATTTATGATAGTAATCGGCAACTTGATCTAAGTTGGGTTTATTCATAGTACTTTTTATATTTTGATTCTGAAAGTTAAGACCATTCCATTTATTCGACTAGTCAAAAGAGAAATTCTTTACCAAATTTTAATGCTACTCGCTATACTATGATTGCCATATTCTTAATTCTTGAAAACAGCATTAAGGAACTTTAACAACTAATTATTATGCGTGCATATTTTTTATGGTATATTTAAAAATTATAATTATATTACGACAAACAAATATATAGACATGGCGAAAGGTAAAAAAGAAAAAGTATTACAGCCAAAAATTAAAGTAAAATTAGATCGAAATACCATCATATACGTAAAAGATGAAAAGGCCTTGGAAATATGGCTCCCAAGGTATCCAGATTTAAAAATAGTACCAATGTAAAAACAAAAAGTCTCAATAATTGATATTGAGACTTTTTTTATACTTGTATTTTGGCAATTAGCTCTTATACAATTTATCTATTTCTTTATTGAATTTTTCAGCAGACTCATTTAGTTCTGACTTAATTCCTGCAAAGTATTTTTTCACTTCAGCTCGCTTTCCATTTCGTGGGTAATGATTTACTTTCGCTACCAATTCAAACCACTTATCTGCTATAGTATCTATTAATTCATCTGCTTTCTTATCATTGTCTCCGGGGTGGTTCAATGTGTATGAAAAAGCATCCTCCATCAATAAGTTGGTTCTGTATTTAATGGATTCTTTTAATTCTCTTTTACTCGACATATCTAAAGTTTTAAATGTTTAATCAATCAATTCATTCTTAAATGATAAATTTGCACAAAAATACGGATTGTTTGCCATAATTGACATAGAAACTACAGGCGGGAATGCTAGACAAGGAAAAATAACTGAGATAGCCATCTTTATACATGATGGTTTGAAAGTAATTAGAGAATTTTCTACCTTAATTAATCCTCAAATACCAATTCCTCCATTCATTCAGAAATTAACCGGGATAACTGATGACATGGTAGAAGATGCCCCCAAGTTTTATGAAGTGGCTAAAGAAATTGTTCAAATCACTCAAGGAGCCACCATTATCGCTCATAATTCTAAATTTGATTATTCCTATATCAAAGAAGAATTTAAAAGTTTAGGTTATAAATACGAACGTAAGCATTTGTGCACTGTTGTCCTCAGCAGAAAATACATACCATATAGACCATCTTATAGTTTAGGAAAGCTGTGTAAAGACCTTGGAATTGAACTTAAAGGAAGACACAGGGCCAAGGGTGATGCTGCTGCAACGGTTCAGTTATTCGAGATGATACTAAAAGAAAACCCTACTGAAATTGCTCAATTAATTTAAAAATGAAAACTGAACCTTCTACATCCCCTAAAAAATCTTGGTTAAAGCGAATAGGAGTCGCTGGTTTTTTATTTTTCTTGATCAAAGGGTTAATATGGCTAGCAGTTTTCTTTGGAATAGGAGAATTATTAGGGTGTTAATGATTAAGATAATAAGCTTATCAAGTTGGATAAAATTTATAGTTTTATAGCTAAAACCAAAAGCGATGCATCCAAAAGTTGACGATTTCATTCTGCGTGTAAATCAATGGCAAGATGAATATCTTTTACTTCAAAAGATATTACTAGAGTGTGGACTCACTGAAGAGTTGAAGTGGGGCAATCCGTGTTATACATTTAAAAAGTCAAATATGATGATGATTGCTGGTTTTAAAGGTTTCATCGCATTAAGTTTTTTAAAAGGAGTGTTACTCCAAGACACTGAAAAACTTTTAGTAGCTCCTGGTGAAAACTCACAATCTGTAAGGTATTTAAAATTTACTTCGGTTCAAGAAATTACAAATCAGTTAGACACCATAAAGACTTATATTTTTGAATCTATTGAAGTAGAAAAAGCCGGCATAAAAGTCAACAAAAAGAAAAGTAGTCACCTGGATCTAATTGATGAGCTAAAAGACAAGATGAATGAGAGCCAGACATTTAAAGAAGCGTTTGAAGCATTGACTCCAGGAAGGCAGAGAGGCTACCATTTGTACTTCTCCAGTGCTAAACAATCTAAAACAAGAATAGATCGAATAGAAAAATACCGACAACGTATTTTAGACGGTATCGGTATTCATGATTGTATTTGTGGTCAATCTAAACGAATGCCCAATTGTGATGGATCACATAAATATTTATAAAAAAGGGACGAGGCGCCCCAACACCTCGTCCTAAGGACATAAACACTAGCGCGTTTTTAACTTTGTTACATCCTTTTTCTCATACGCCCAAACAAAGTTTCCATCCTCACTTAATTCTTGCTGAGAGTCCTTTTTCGCATTGTATTTAACATACGAACAGTCGTCCAAGTTAAAAGCTGCGAAATCATTGTTTTCTGTTACCATCAATAAGATGTTATCAATTTGTTTTACAGGTTCAGACCTTTTGTATTTATTTCCGTATTGATATGAGCCATCTACTTGATTAAAAGCAGAAACCCCTTTCTCTCCTATAACAATAATCTTATCCTTATGTTTACGAATTTGAGTTGCATTTCCAACCCCACCATTCTTTACGTCAACTTCATAATTCACAGTTCCGTCTGCACTTTTTATTGAATACAAGGCCTTACCGCTACTTACATAGATATTTTCTCCTTCTGAAAATGAGTTGGTAATACCTTTTTTAAATCGCTCTGTATCCCAAGCTAAAGTTCCATCACTCGTATTAAATGCTTGTAAACCATTTGGTTTTACATTTTCATAATAAACTTTATCGGTATAGGTCCAAGTAGTGGTTCCTGTGTTCGCATCTTTAGACACGCTCATGTATCGACCTTGATATTCTACCACTCCTCCTATTTGAATAATCACTTTATCGTCTTTCACAAACAAGTTTGGAATACATTTCGCTCCTTTAATTTCAGGACTCTGCCAGATTAACTTTCCTGTATTTGCATCATACTTCTTGATTTTTTGATCTCTTTTTTGAGTAGTTTCTACAATGTAAACATCATTACCTACTCTTACGGGTTTGGCGGTAGTTTCATACACTCCAATTTTAACATATCCAGATACACTACCTCCATATCGAACGGTTTTAGGTTTCTTTACGTCTGGTGTTGCATCATAAGTCGCGGTCCATAAAGTAGCTCCTGTATTAAAATCAAAAACTTGAATTCCATTTAACTCTAAAAATAACTTATCTCCCTTTCTAGTCAAATCATAAACACGTTCTTTAGTAATAACTTTCTTCTCAGCTATCCCGTTATATTTGGCTGTCCATTTAATATTTCCATTGTCTAGGTCTATTCGCGCAATTTGATTTCTGAATGCTTTAAATAAAGACATTAAATGTGAAGGCGCAACATTAATTACGACGATATCTCCATTTTCATAAATATACTGTCCAATAGCCCCTACAAATTGTTTGGTTTCCCATTTCTCCTCTCCAGTCACAGCATCGACAAATACTAACCCATCAGATAAGGATAATAAAAATCCCTTTTTCTCTGGTAGATAACTAATCGCACCATCTGTAAGACCTTGATATTTTTCACTTTCCCATAAAACCTTACCTGAAGTGAGGCTTATCACTGCTAATTTATCTTTACCAACCTTCTTGTCAAATAAGAACATGGCATCTGAGGCCCAAAATGGTATCAGCTCGTCAATTTTTCTAAGGTTAGGAGTTATCTCTTTAAACTTGTTGGTCCATACAACATCCCCGTTACTCGTTTTAAACACAGTAATCTCCTTATCTGTAGCGATGTAACTTACTTCTCCTTCACCTTCTAAGCCTGTACCAACTCTTTCGGTTTTGTGATCGTATTTTTGGGTCCATGCTTCTTTCATATCTTCTTGAGCATATACACCTATGCTCATTGAGACTAATCCTGAAATGATTAATAGTTGCTTTTTCATAACAATTGGTTTATTAATTATAGTTGATTTGATTAAAAATTAAATTCATATTCAAATTGATAGCTACGATTCTTAGGCATCTTAAATGGGAATCTCATGGACTTGACATAATCCTTTAATGTATTCTGCTGTTTTACCTCTCCCGTTCTTTCTAGCGCATTGATAGTATATACTTCTCCTTTCGTACCTCCTATGGTGAGGTTAAAAGTGAAACTACCTTTCATGTTATTCTTTATAGCCCACTCTTTAAAATCTCCAGACTCCACAGCATTATTTAATACGTTTCGAGCGGCTTCTACTACTTGTTCTTGCTCCGTGTAATAAGGTTTCTTTTGTGCATATGTGATATTAAGTGAAAGCAGAAGTAGTATGCTAAATAATAATCTCAATATGGTTTTCATAGTTGTCGATTTAGGCATTAATTATTGGGATTGTATTGGTTATATCTCCATTTTATCAATGAATTACCATAAGCTATTATGGCGTATTCTCCATCAGGAGTAAATATGAAACTTGCGTTAGTTCCCGCAAAAAAATTAAGCTTTGCACTTTTCCATATTTTATTTTGAGTATCGTACTGATCAGTGATTGAGCCACTACCAACATGATAAATATTAATTGCAGGAAACTTCTCTACAGTAGCTATCCCGAAATAATTACCACTAAAATCGTATTGAAAATCAGGTTGAGTGGTACTTCTTCCTAAATAGGATTCTCTAGTTGGTTCATAATTTGACTGAGGCAGTGCTACATTGACGTAAGAATTTTGAGCAATATTAAAGCTCAAAAGTTTTTCCCCATCAGGAGTGTATTTAAGCATGCTTATATTGTCATAAAACTCAGGCACTATACTTTTTAATTCTTGAGTTTTGAAGTCGTAGATAGCAATCAAGAACTTATATTTAGCAGCCGCCTTAATCGTCTTTTTGTTCATTTTACGGTCGACTAACATTTTTATATCAGCTTTGTTAGGTTTCTGCACTACTGCTAAATCTTCTCCGTTTGGACTAATAGCGACAGCATTTGTCGCACCCTCAGGTTTAAATTTTTGAATCGTTTTCCCACTTGAGATTTCTTTTATTTCTAACGTTCCATTATCCAGTACAATAAGGTATTTCTCATCAAATGAGATCTTCAAATCATTAATCATTTTGTACTGATGAATTATTTTATCTGACTTCAAATCTATTACAGCATAACCTCCGGCCCGAGAATTTTTGGTGGAATAATATTCTGTAACTCTTTCTTGCAGTAATAAATAATTGCCATTAGATGAATACTCTACTCTATAACCGCTATAATCCTTATCCATTGGAATTTTTCGCAACAGCTTTCGGTTAACATGATCGTATAAGTATATCGCATCCATCTTCCCCCCGACTAAAGCCACTTCTTTTCCATTTGGGGAAAGATCAATCCCTGTAATGTTTATGACATCTTCTGTAACTGCCCATTTATCGTACTGTTCATTAATATTTTGACCAATCGAAAGGACAGGAAACAAAAGCAACAAACTATAAACTAGCTGAATTTTCATTGTATTAAAGCTATTTTGTAAGTGAATCTGTTCAGACTTCATTAATCTACAATACCTTCTTTTAAAGCGTATTTAATCATTTGTGCTAGGTTGTGCACTCCTAATTTATTTCGAATATTTGTTCGATGAGAATCTACTGTTCGATGACTAATCTGAAGTTTTTTTCCAATTTCAGTATTTGAATAACCGTTAGCAATATGCTTTAAAACTTCTGTTTCCCTAGCAGTTAGAACCTCCATTTCTTGCTTTACTTCTTTCTTCATGAGATTAAAAATTTATTCTACACGAAGTACCATAGATTCTAAGTTGATTTAAATAGAGGAATCAACCGATTTTACCTACGACTTTTACCGTATTAGGCTAATGTTTAGAAATGAAAATATTGATTCAATTGATAGGAATCCGAATGGTTGCAATGGTTCCACTAGCAGGGCTTGGTGCATAATTTACCTCCCCATGAATTGTATTCAACCTACTTTTAATGTTCAACAAACCATGCCCTTTTTCAGTAGAATTTTCAGCGAAACCATTTCCATTGTCCTCTACTATGAGAATAATTTTTCCAGCATTTTTGAATAACTGAATGTGCACCATTTGAGCATTGGAGTGCTTGATAATATTATTGATTAATTCTTGAACTATGCGATAAATTGTAACTTCAATTTGCTCCTCCACACGATCTGTTACCTTATGGTGCTCGAATTCATATTCAATCCCTACCATTCCCAAGCTCTTTGAAAGCAAGTCTTCTAAAGCAGAAACGATCCCAAGCTCAGTAAGAGATTTGGGCATCATCTGATGAGAAATAGATCGAACTTCATCGGCTGATTCACTTAATATTTCAGTGAGTCGATTTAATTCTTCTCGCTCTTCAGGATTATTGAAACTCCAGTTTCTTTGCATTTTTTGAAATGCCATTTTTAACCCACTTAATTGTTGACCGATTCCATCATGCAAATCTTTGGAAATGCGCTTTCGTTCTTCTTCTTGGGCTGTGATGACCGCATTTAACCCTTTTTCTTGCTCTTCAATCAGCATTCGTTGTATTTCGGCATCTTTTTTTCCTATATATCTAAGATAAAGCCCAATTGATACTACAATCACAAGAACACACAATGCTATCAATAAAAAGTTCAACCATCGATTGGAAACAATCTGAGCTTCTTGTTTTTTTAAGGTTAATTCTTGAAGTTCAATTTGCTGTTCCTTTTCTTTGGTTTCATACTTAGTGATTAGCTCTGCAATTTGTTCAGACTTCTTTAAAGTATAGAGGCTATCTTCTAACACTTTGTACCATTTAAAATAAAACAAAGCTGAATCGTATTGCTGCTGTGATTCAAACAAATCATAATAAGAATAATACCCCTCTGATTGAAATTTTAAATCGTCCAAAGCTTTTGACAAACGAATACCTTCAGAAAATAGACTCTTAGCTCTAGAAATATTACCTATTTCTTTATTGGCCCTACCAAGGTTAATCGCCGTAATACTTAGCGCCAAATTATCCCCTGTAATGTAATTGATTTCGTAAGCATCTTTTAAGTAATCCAATGCCATTTTCCAATTATTTTCTTTGAGATAGGTATTTCCAATATTAGACTTTATCATTCCAATATCTTTGATAGAGTTCTCTGCTGTAAAAAATTGTAAAGCGATTTGATTGTAGTAGTGAGCTGAATCATAATCTCCTAATTCGTCATAGGCGATTCCAATTCTGGATATCGCAAAATGTTTTTTAACGTCTTCTCCAATTAAATCAAAAAGTCCGATGCCCTTTTTTTGCCATTTTATAGATTCTGAAAAATTATTTAATCGATCGTGAATGTATCCAATATCTGAATAAAAACGAGCAATGTAATAGGTATCCTGCAGAGTTCTTGCCATTTCTAATCCTTCAAAGGCTACAGCAAGGGCTTCATCGTATCGCCCTCTCTTTTGTAATGCTACAATGATATTGTTAAATATGTAGCCATACCAATTTTGATGCTTCGTGCTTTTAGATTCTAAGAGCGCTAGGTTATAATGTTTAATAGTGCTATCTATAACTCCCTTATTTTCATAATTATTAGCTATATAAAATCGAGCCTTCGGTATTAAATCAGTAAATCCCTTTTTTACTCCCATTTGGTGTGCCCACAAAGCATAAGCTAACCCTTCTCCATTTGAATGATTTCTTACTATGAATCTTGAAACCTGAATCATACTATCTACTTTCGCACTATCAGACAATCCTTTCATCGTTGATAAAACACTATCTAAATTTGCGACATGAGTTTGACCGTATCCGACCATATACCAACAAAACAGAAGAAGAAAGTATCTTTTCATCAAGCGTAATTTTGTACTTTAGAAAGAGGTATTCTAATAGTTACCACAGTTCCATGATTTGGACTTGGAGTATAATTAACATCACCTCCCAATGAGTTTATCCGACTTTTTATATTAAGCAACCCATGTCCATCTGATTTTGAATCAGAAACAAAACCCTTTCCATTATCTTCAACCATTAAAATAATACGATCACCGTTCTTTAAAAGCTGCACATTCACTTCCGTAGCTTCTGCATGCTTTATAATATTGTTAATTAATTCTTGTAGAACACGGTATAGGCTCAATTCAATTCTTTCTTCCAATCGCCCTGAAATACCATAATGTTCGTAATCATGTTTGATATCTAAAGGCTCTAAACTTTTAGTCAACAAATCGCCTATTGCCGGCAATAACCCATCTTCCGTTAATGCTCTTGGCATCATTTGATGAGAAATTGTCCTTACTTCATCTGCTGAATCACTAATAATCGATACCAATCTCTTAATTTCATCCTTTCGGTGAGGTATCTCTTGATTTAATCGATCCTCTAGTCGTTGAAACGCCATTTTTAACCCACTCAGTTGTTGTCCAATTCCATCATGAAGTTCTTTTGAAATTCGTTTCCTTTCTTCTTCTTGTGCTTGAATAACAGCATTCACTCCTTGATCCCTTTCTTCGATTATTGCGGCATCAATTTCTGCTTGTGCTTTTCGCTTATTGTTCTGAACTATTGCTAAAAACACCATGCTCGCGGCTATCATGATTAATCCTAAAAAGATAATCCACTTGTTCCTATTTACAGTTTCAAGCTCGGCTTCAGCTTTTTCAGACCTTAATATAGCAGTCATTCCCTTTTCTTCTGCCAACAGCTTTTCTTTTTCAGCCGTTTCATATTTAGTGCGTAACTCCGCTATATTTTTGGAGTTCTCCTCATTAAGAATACTGTCTTTTAACTTGATATACATTTGCGAATATTCAAATGCCTTAGCGAAATTATTTTGCTTGGCATACAGATTGGCTAGACCATCGTATATATCCTCCTTTAGTTTTCTATATCCGGCCTCTCGGCTAATTGTCAATGCTTTTTCAAAATATTCTTTGGCTTCTTTGTATCGATTTTGTTTTAAATAAAGACTTCCAATATTGTTATACTCCAATGCTAAACCGTTTTTGTTATCAAACTTCTGATTGAATACGAGTGCTTTTCTATAATACTCTTCTGATTCTTTATATCGGTGCTGCAAAGAGTAAACCTCTGCAATATTGTGCCAACTCGTATTCATGTCAGCATGATTTCCTAAAACTTCACAAATTTCTAACGCCTCATAATAATTGGATAACGCTTCATCATACTCTCCTCTATATCTGTGAATCGCACCTATATTAATCAATCCCTTCTTCAATATTTCTAAATCACCAATTTCCTTGGAAATTTCTGAAGACTTTTTAAGGTACATCAAGGTATTCTCCATATCGGACAGGTAGTAATGAACTACCCCGATGTTGTTATATGCCTCTGCTATACCTCTTTTATGATTAATTTTCTTTTCATAATCCAATGCTTGAAAATAGGCCTCTAAAGCCTTATTAAATTCTCCTTTGTTATTATGAATTATTCCGATGTTATTTAAAATCTTAGCCAGACTAGAATCATCGTTATTCTTCAATGCCATCTTCTTAGCGACTTCATACATTTGCATGGATTCATCTAGTTTTCCTCTTCGCTGTAAAATGTTACCTTTAATGTTAAGAGTGGCAATAATTCCTTTTTCATAGTCAATATCAATTGCATTTTGATAGGCAATTTTTATATAATATTCTGAAGAGTCAATATTTACATCAATGAAAGCTTTAGAAAGAGCCACTTGTTGATTGATACGGTGAGCTTCTGTCATTGATGTTCTTATCAACTGCTTTATACTATCTCTTACTTGTTCATTTCCAGCTACTGCGAGCAAAGGATATAATGATAGAATAAAGTATAAAATGCGTTTCATCCTCCGAAAATATAAAAATCAATCCCTTTGCGAAAACAGAAAGTTGCCATTTTAGAAAAAATACGGTAATCAACGTAGTAAAAAACACCTCTTCATTGATTTTTTTAAATACTATTCCCGATACAATTGTTTTTTTGTTTCTTTGGCTGAATGAAATTCATGAACTTTTCAACATCATTTTACCTAGGTGTTTTTGTTGTATTTACATTCTTACTTTATGGGAATACTCTAAACCATGACTTTGTGTTAGACGATTCCATTGTAATCACAGAGAATAGTTTCGAAGCAAGGGGTCTTTCTGGCATTCCTTCGATTTTTTCAACTGAATCAATGGTCGGCTTCTATGGACAACAAAAAAGCTTAGTTTCAGGTGGACGATACAGACCGCTATCTATTGCCGTTTTCGCATTGATTCATCAAGTTTTCGGAATGAATGCCAAAGTATTTCATTTATTCACCGTACTTTTTTATTTAACGAACGTCCTTATCTTGTTTAAGGTACTTTTACTACTATTTAAAGAGCGTATTCCAAAACAGTCTCAGAATTTATTAGCTGCAATAATTACGTTACTATTTATTGCCCATCCTATACATACAGAAGTAGTAGCCAATATAAAAGGTAGTGATGAAATTTTATCATTTACAGGGGTATTAGCCTCTCTTTATTTCCTTCTTAAATACATTGATTACCGAAATTGGGTTCACCTAGTTATCGCAATGGGTTGTTATTTTTTTGCACTACTAAGCAAAGAAACAGCCATCACATTTCTAGCGATAATTCCAGTTTCGATTTATTTTTTTAGAATTACCAATTGGAAACTATTATCCATTAGTTTCGGAAGCTTATTCACTATCGCCGCCATTTGGTACCTCATTAGAGGGCAGATAATTGGTAGTATGTTTATAGATGCTGTTGCCGACAACTTAATGAATGACCCTTTCTTAGAAACCTCTACTTCAGATAAATATGCTACAATTATCTTTACCTTGTGGAAGTATATCGCATTATTATTCTTCCCACATCCACTTACCTACGATTATTATCCGAAACATATTCCAATCGTTAGTTTCACCAACCCAATAGTAATATGGAGCGTCATTGTTTATGTCAGCTTGATACTTTTTTCAATCAAAGGGTTGATAAAGAAAAACATTTACGCCTTTGGTATAATTCTATACGGATTGAGCTTAAGTATTTCTTCCAATCTTTTCTTTTCGATTGGAGTGTTCATGAATGAACGATTTATATATGTCTCCTCTTTAGGATTTTGTATCATTTTAGCCTATTTTCTGTTAATAGACAGTCATAAACTATTCAAAAATAAAAACATAACAATAGGTATTCTATTCGGTATACTCTTAGCATACTCAGGGAAAACCATAAGTAGAAATCAAGTTTGGAAGAGTAATTTAGTTTTGGCGACAACAGACGCAAAAACAAGTGTTAATGGTGCTAAAAGCCAAACAATGGCAGGAGGTTTATTGCTAGAGCAAGCACAATCAACCCACAACCCAGTTGAAAAACAACAATTATTAATGCAATCAATAGCTCACTTGCAGAAAGCTATTGATATTTACCCTGAATACATAGACCCTAAATTATTAATGGGGAATGCCCAATATGAATTATCTAAATCTCCTCACAAAGCACTAAAGTATTATTACGACATTCTCACAATCAATCCTTCTCATAGTAATGCTCATCAAAACATTCAATTTGTAATCGGCAAGGTGGAAGATCCTTCCTCAAAAGTTAAGCTATATGAAGAGTATGTTATCCGTTCAATTGAGCCCGCAGCCATCTATTTTTTAATTGGAAATATTTATGGACAACAGCTCAGCAACCTTCCAAAGGCTATAAAATATTTAGATCAAGCTAACAATTTGAAGCCAAATGATGCAGATATCATTATTAACCTAACTACTGCTTTATCATTGAATAAGCAGTTCACCGAAAGCATTGATATTCTTAAAAATGCAATTCAATATTCTCCGAATAATGCTCAGTATTACTTAAATTTAGGGTTAAATTATTTTGAGATAGGAGAAATAGATAAAGCAAAAACGAGCTTTGATACTGCAGTTCAACTAAACCCTAATTTAAACCGTAGCCAATTTCCTGTATAATACCTATTCATTAGGATTGTTTTCATTTATCTTTTCAATTTAAAAAAAACAATTGGCATGCTTTTAATATTTTTTGTAGTTTTGCGCTTCGAAAATGGCCTCGTAGCATAACTGAATAGTGCACCACATTACGGCTGTGGAGGTTGAAGGTTTGAATCCTTCCGAGGTCACTCTTTTAAAATCCCAAATTGTTTACGATTTGGGATTTTTTTATGTCCCTTAATATTGACGACTCCCACTCAAGACAAAGAGATTAATAACTACTTCAATTATGGAATAAGGGTTTCTTGCTCTTTTTGGGTTAACCCTTTAATTGACTATCTCCCCCCTTCAAATGGCTGGGTTAATCTTTTTCAGAAAATAGCTACTTTTACCCTCAATGTTTCTCAATTTTCGCTTTTCACCTTTTTTTCAATTTATTTTCTTTTTAAAAGCAAGAAGAGGAAACCTTAGAATCATTCTAATTAGAATGCTTTTAGTCCTCTTTCTATTTATAAACGCCAATCTAATTCTTGGTCAAAACCACGAGAAAATAGACTCTTTGAAAAAAGTCCTTTTTCAAACTGAAAATGACTCATTAAAAATGGAGTTGAATAAAAGTTTGGGAATTATGTGGGAAGCCTCAAATTTAGATTCTTCTATTTCTCATTACAATCAAGGATTAGAAATAGCGAAGGAATATGAATACCTCAGCCGAATTGCTGTTCTTGAAGTAAATAAGGCATTTGCATATAATGTGTATAGTCAAAAAGAGGAAGCAATTCAAGCATTAGAAAAGAGTTTACATTATTATCAATTAGCGGAAGACATAAACGGCAAACTACTAGCTTTATACAACTTAGGCACATTTCACTTAAGCTATGGCCAACTGAGTGAAGCTGTTTTAAAACTCAAAGAAGCTATTTTAATTTCGAAAGAAATTGAAGATTATGTATACCTCACCAAATCCCTAAATAACATAAGTGTAACTTATCAATACATGGGAGATTATCAATCTTCTATAGAGTATTTAATGGAAGTTCTACAATTAAGAGAAGATCGATTTCCCGAAGAGGTTGGGCTTTCTTATGCCAATTTAGGACTTGCGTATGTCAATAATAAAAACATCGATAAAGGAATAGAATATTACACATTGGCTATTCAAAAATTTGAGGCAAATGATAAAAAACAACACACTATAAACTGTCTATACAATTTGGCCGATGCTTATTTCCAACAAAACAATATAGAATTGGCCAAGAACAGTTATAATAAAGCATTCTTTCTTTCTCAAACGGAAGAATCTCCTACTATGCCCGGAAGATTCTATCTTTTTGAAAGCAGCATCAACTTATTGTCTAATGACTTCGAAGACGCTATAAATAACTTAGAAAAAGCGATCAAAGAATTTGAAATATCAGGAAATCAACCCTTATTGGTTACTTCTTATACACGCCTATCTGATGCTAATTTTAAATGGTATCAAGCAACAAAGAATAATACACTATTAAAACGAGCCTTAACATATTCTGAAGAAGCCCTAGATTTAGCTAAGCAGTCAGACTTACTGGACCAAGTTAATTTCATTTCTAAACTACTTCTCAATATTTCTATAGCGTCTAATGACTTAAGTCGGATTAAACGATACTCCGAATTATTAATAGAAACCACTGACTCTATCTATAATAAAGACAAAGCGAAGGCAGTTTTAGCAGTTCAGACTCAATATGAAACAAAGAAAAAAGAGCTAGAAATAAGTCTTCTTAACCAAGAAAATAAATTGCAAGAGGTTGAGCTTAAGCAAAGTATTACAGCACAGAAAAGACAGGAGAAGTATACCTTTATTTCTATAATGGCATTGTTGATTACCTTCGCGGCAATCTTTCTAATTTATAGACTTTACCGTCAAAAAAGAATTAGTTTAGAGGAGCTCTCGATTAAGAACAAACAAATTTCTAAAGAGCAAGAAAAGAACGAAATACTGTTAAAAGAAATTCATCACAGAGTAAAAAATAACCTTCAAGTAATTAGTAGCCTATTGGATTTACAAAGCCAAAATATCGTTGATGATACAGCACTTTCGGCTGTGACCGACGGACAAACGAGGGTAAAATCGATGGCTTTAATTCATCAAAATTTATATCAAAATGAGAATATTGGTAGTATTTCTTTCAATGATTATGTGACTCAATTAAACAATCAAATCGCCTCAATATACGGCCCGAACAAACAAATAAAATTTACCATTTCTACCGAATCAAAAGACTTAGATATTGACACTTCAATTCCATTAGGATTAATTCTTAATGAACTAATTAGCAATGCCTATAAATATGCTTTTCAAGAAAAGGAAGATGGAGAGATTACAATTGACTTGAAAGAAAAAGAGGATGGGGAATTTGAATTAATTGTTAAAGATAATGGAATCGGTTTACCTAATCACTTTGATATCAATACAGCCAAATCTCTGGGATTAAGATTAGTGCGAAGACTTTGCAAACAATTATATGGTTCAGTTTCCTACTCTTATGTGAATGGTGCTATCTTTAAAATTCTATTTAAAAATACAATTGCTAGAAACAAAATTCAGTAAAATGAGTAAAGTAAAGATTTTGGTTGTCGAGGATGAAATAGTTATTGCTGATAACATCTGCAGCATTCTTGAGACTTTAGGATATGAAGTTACTGAACCCGCTATCAATTATACTGAAGCTATAGAACAGTTAGAGCAGCAGCAGCCAGACCTCGCTCTGTTAGATATTCAGTTGGCAGGTAGTAAAGATGGAATTGATCTAGCTTGGAAGATAAAAGAAGAATTTGATATTCCATTTATCTTTTTGACTTCAAATGCAGACCCAAGAACTATTGAGCGTGCAAAAGATTTAAACCCTCCCGCCTATTTGGTAAAACCATTTAATAAAGATGATTTATATACTTCGATTGAATTAGCATTACATAATTTTAGATCGTCATCTCCAAACTCTGCATCTCCTTCGAGTAATGGTGAAGAAATAATAATAAAAGACTCCTTCTTTATTAAAGAAAAAGGACTGTTTCAGAAAATTAAGTTTTCAGATATTTTATTTCTAAAAAGCGAGCATGTATATGTAGAGTTGTACACGAAGTCTGGGAAAAAGTTTCTAATTCGAAACACGATGCAGGACTTCATAAAAGACCTACCCAGCAACTTTTTTAGGGTTCATCGATCGTATGCTGTGAACTTAAATTATTTAGAAGCAATGAATTCAAAATTTGTAATGATAGGAGTTGATGAAATTCCACTTGGGCAAAGCTTCAAAGAGCTCTTAATAAAAAAAATTCAAATTAAATAACATTCCCATTTAAGTTTGTATCATATTACTGTTATTTTAAGAACAAAAATATTGTAGTTCAGCACAAATAGTCGATTGTTTTATAGGAGAATCAAGAGTTTTGTAAAAAATTTTATATTATGGTCAATTTATACAAACTCATTTTCATCCTTCTCCTAGGAATTACTTTTCATTCCAAAAGTCAATCTTTAGTAATTAACCAAACGATTACTACTTTCCCTCACACGGAAACAAATGTCAATACAAACCCAAGTAATGGAGGCCAAACTGCGGCTGGGATGGCAGGAAGCTGCTTCACATTACCGTGTTGTTCTGTAAAAGTGTACAAGGTGGTATTGCCTGAAAATGGAGTTTTGCGAGTAGAATGGTCAACATATAGTCCATTAGCAACAAGTTTAATTGCATATAATTCATTGGTAGCAAACCCAACCAGCTTTTCCGATTTATCTTATATAAGCTCGGTTCCAGGTAATTTTTGTGGTTTTAGAGATACTCTACTTTTGGGTAGAGCCTTTGAAGGTTGGAAAAATACACCTTATGGCCAAACACCGACTACTAAAAGTGGGCTTAACAGTATATATGACTTTAATGCACCGTCACACTCAGCGGGATATTTTCCTGCAGGAGATTATTATGTATTAGCTTTCAATGAAAACCAGCAAACAACAATGGGTGTTGGAAACAATATTGACATTACCTTTGAGTTTGCCTCTGCTTGTCCAGATAGCACTGTATGTACTTCAGTAGATATCAATACTTGTAATGACTACATTTCACCAAGCGGCAAAACATATAGCGTATCAGGGACTTATAAAGACACCTTAATTGGTCAGGCTCTGGGAGGATATGACAGTTTAATAACTACCCGATTAACGATCAACCCCACTCCATCTGTTGTTTTGTCAATAGCTGACTCTATTAGTAATGCGGCACTAAATAACGGAGTTTTAAGTGCTATAGCTAATAATGGAACTCCACCTTATACATACAGTTGGTCGACAGGTTTGACTGTAAGCGAGAATATTCTTGCATTCCAAAGCTTTGAATCTGATTCTAATGATACGTGGAGTTATATTGCCGACCCAGTGACATATGCTACTGAAACTGATTCTGTAATTGCAGGAAGTGAAGATATTTGGGCCGTAATACGTGAGTTTACAGGTAGTATAGATACCGCCTCTAATGGTGTGAATTTTTGGGGATGCCAAGATTTAGATAATTCAAATGGTGGTAGAAGTTCTCATCATACACTTACATTCGATCCTATAGACGTCTCTAATTACACAGGAGTGAAGCTTAGCTTTGATTACTATTCAGACGGGTTTGATAGTTCGGATGACATTGAATACGAAGTAGTTTTTGATAGCTCTACAACTTGGAGTTCAAGTGGAACAAACCTTGGAAAAAATAATGATGAATGGGTAACAGTAGAGTTAAATGTACCTGACTCTGTTCATTTTATTAGACTTCAATTGAGAACTCAACAAAATGGTTCGTCTGATTATGCTGGATATGATAACATCAAATTAATCGCTCAAAACTCAACAATTTCCAACTTATCTGCAGGATTTTATTCTGTTACTGTTTCAGACCTAAACGGTTGTTCCACCACGGGTTCAATTACAATAGGAGGTACTGCTCCTACCTACAGAGACACCACTTCTTATACATCATGTAATCAATACACATGGAGTCAAAACAACACCTTATATACTTCTTCTGGTTTCTATTCTGACACAATCACCACTGGATCAGCGGACACCATAAAAACTTTGAATTTGACCATCAATAACACCACTGCTTCTACAGATGTTCAAGTAGCTTGCGATACTTACACTTGGGCTCAAAACAGCATGACATATACTGCTACAGGATTGTATAACGATACCATCCAAAATGCGGCAGGTTGTGATTCTGTAATTACTTTGAATTTGACCATCAATAACTCGACAAGCTCGGCAACCAATGTTACAGCTTGCGATACTTACACATGGGCGCAGAACAGCATGACTTATACTGCTACAGGATTGTATAACGATACCATCCAAAATGCGGCAGGTTGTGATTCTGTAATTACTTTGAATTTGACCATCAATAATTCGACAAGCTCAGCAACCAATGTTACTGCTTGCGACTCCTACACTTGGGCGCAAAACAGCATGACTTATACCGCTACAGGATTGTATAACGATACCATCCAAAATGCGGCAGGTTGTGATTCTGTAATTACTTTGAATTTGACCATCAATAATGCGACAAGCTCCACAACCAATGTTACAGCTTGCGATACCTACACTTGGGCGCAAAACAGCATGACATATACTGCTACAGGATTGTATAACGATACCATCCAAAATGCGGCAGGTTGTGATTCTGTAATTACTTTGAATTTGACCATCAATAACTCGACAAGCTCGGCAACCAATGTTA